>Ga0187875_10000907_pt1 | contig 23699 bp, 20 predicted proteins | sample June2016WEW_17_1_2_FD_132978 | JGI IMG/M metagenome (GOLD analysis project Ga0187875, IMG submission 132978) | Peatland microbial communities from SPRUCE experiment site at the Marcell Experimental Forest, Minnesota, USA - June2016WEW_17_10 | ecosystem: Environmental > Terrestrial > Soil >...
CCGAGACGCTGGTCGCCCGGCTCAACGAGCTGGGCTGGGAGACCGAGGACGTGACCGCGTACCGGACCGTGCGCGCGGCTCCGCCGCCCGCCCCCATCCGCGAGGCAATCAAGGGCGGCGGGTTCGACGCCGTGCTGTTCACCTCGTCCTCGACGGTGCGCAACCTCATTGGCATCGCCGGCAAGCCGCACGCCGTGACCGTGATCGCGGTGATCGGGCCGCAGACCGCCAAGACCGCCGCGGAGTTCGGCCTCCGGGTGGACGTCAAGGCGTCCAAGCCCTCCGCCACCGGCCTGGTCGACGCGCTGGCCGAGCACGCGGCCGGGGTCCGGGAGGCGGCCATCGCGGCGGGGGAGCCGGTGCGCAAGCCCAGCGAGCGGCGCCGGGGTGCCCGGCGCCGGCTCCGGTGAGACATCGCAGGAGAATCTGGCTCCCGCCCTGCCGGACAGCGCGCCTTCGTGCGTGATGGCGGAAGCGTGCCAGGAGGTAGCGCCAAGAGGTAGCGCCAGGCGAAGCGCCCGCGAGGAGGTAGAAGAAGTGCCCGCTGAGTTCCCCACCACACGGCCGCGCAGGCTGCGCCGGACCCCCGCGCTGCGCCGGCTGGTCGCGCAGACCAGCGTCCGGCCGTCGGACCTGATGCTGCCGATGTTCGTCAAGGAGGGGATCAGCGAGCCGCAGCCGGTGGTCTCCATGCCGGGCGTGGTCCAGCACACCCGCGACAGCCTGCGCAAGGCCGCGGCCGAGGCCGTGACGGCCGGGGTGGGCGGGCTGGTCCTGTTCGGGGTGCCGGCCGAGAAGGATCCCCGGGGCTCGGCGGCTGACGACCCGGACGGGATCCTCGCGCTGGCCCTCCGCGACCTGGCTGCCGAGGTGGGCGACGCCACGGTGCTCATGTCGGACCTGTGCCTGGACGAGTACACCGACCATGGCCACTGCGGCGTGCTGACCGGCTCCGGCGAGGTGGACAACGACGCGACGCTGGAGCGGTACAGGTCCATCGCGGTCGCCCAGGCGGCGGCGGGGGCCCACGTGGTGGCGCCGAGCGGGATGATGGACGGCCAGGTCGGCGCGATCCGCACGGCCCTCGACGTCGGCGGGTACCCGGACGTGGCGATCTGCGCGTACTCGGCGAAGTTCGCCTCGGCCTTCTACGGGCCGTTCCGCGACGCTGCCGAATGCGCCCCCCAGTTCGGTGACCGGGCCTCCTACCAGCAGGACCCGCGGTCCGCGGACGCGCTCCGCGAGGTGGCCCTCGACCTGGCTGAGGGTGCCGACATCGTGATGGTCAAGCCCGCTCTGGCCTACCTGGACGTCATCTCCCAGGTGGCCGCGCTCTCCCCGGTGCCGGTGGCGGCCTACCAGGTCAGCGGGGAGTTCGCGATGGTGGAGGCGGCCGCCGCGCACGGCTGGGTGGACCGGGACCGGGTCATCGACGAGACGGTGACCGCGATCCGCCGTGCCGGGGCGAGCATCATCCTGACCTACTGGGCAGCCGAGCTGGCCCGGCGGCTGAACTGAGCGTTCGGGGGAGGCCCGTACGGGGGGACTGTGCGGGGGGGCGGAGCCCCTGGGGCCCAGAGCCCCTGCGGGCCAGAGCCCCTGGGGCCCCGAGTCTGGGGGGATTGTGCTTGCAGGGGACGTGTGCGTCTGGGGGGCTGTGTGTTCGGCAACATGTCGGCATCTGCGGGCCCGGTAGCCTGCGCGGAGCGCACCGGACCCGTCATCATCTGTAAGGAGAGCATGCCCGCCCTGGAGTTGGAGCACTGAATGGTCGCACCGGTACTGCGCCGGAGCCGGCGCAGGGAAAGCGGGCGGCTGGCCGCTGCGGCCGTCGCCTATGCTGCCATGGGCTGGCCGGTGGCCCTGGGTGCGTACCCCCGCGGCAACGCACGCAGCGCGGGCCGGGCCTGCTCCTGTGACCGGGTCGGCTGCCCGGCTCCGGCCGCGCATCCGATGTCGCCGGCCTGGCAGATCCAGGCCACCAGCGATCCGGGCAAGGCCCGGCAGCGCTGGGCGCACCACCCCGAGGCCAACGTGATCCTGCCCACCGGGCGAGTGTTCGACGTGCTCGACGTGCCGGCCGAGGCGGGCCTGACCGCGCTGGAGATGATGCGGGACGCCAGGGTGGCCACGGGGCCGGTGGCGGTGGGCGCCGGGCGCACCCTGTTCTTCGTGGCGACCCGCGGCGCTCCCGACGACGAGAACGAGTGGTGGTCCTGTCACCTCGACTGCGCGCCCGAGGACGTGGGCGAGATGGTCAGCCTGCGCTGGCACTGCCGGAACAGCTACGTGCTAGCCCCGCCGTCCCGGGACGGGACCGGGCCGGCCGGGCGCTGGCTGCAGGCACCCGAGCTGCAGGGCGCGCCCCTGCCGGATGCGGTGCGGTTGCTCGAGGTCCTGGCCGACGCCTGCGACGAGGAGATTAGGTGAGTGGTCCCGGCCGATCCGGTGAGTTGTTCAGCCGTGCCAGCGCGGTCATCCCCGGCGGGGTGAACTCGCCGGTCCGGGCGTTCGGCGCGGTCGGCGGTGTGCCGGTGTTCATGGACTCCGGCCGCGGTCCCTACCTGACCGACGTCGACGGCCGGACCTACGTGGACCTGGTCTGCTCCTGGGGGCCGATGATCCTCGGTCACGCCTTCCCCGCCGTGACCGAGGCGGTCACGGCCGCAGCGGCCAAGGGCACCTCCTTCGGCACGGCGACCGCAGGTGAGGTGGCGCTGGCCGGCGAGATCGTGGCCCGCACGCCGGTGGAAAAGGTCCGGCTGGTCAACTCAGGCACCGAGGCCACCATGAGCGCGGTCCGGCTGGCCCGGGCCTTCACCGGGCGTCGCGTCGTGGTGAAGTTCGCCGGCTGCTACCACGGGCACGTGGACGCGCTGCTCGCCGCCGCGGGCTCGGGGGTGGCCACGTTCGGGCTGCCCGACTCGCCCGGCGTGACCGGCGCGGCCGCGGCCGACACCTTGGTGCTGCCGTACAACGACGCGCTCGCGGTGCGGCAGGCCTTCGTGGAGCACGGGCCCCGGATCGCCTGCGTGATCACCGAAGCCTGCCCGGCCAACATGGGCGTGGTACCGCCGGTCGGCGGGTTCAACGAGATGCTCGCCGAGTTGTGCCGGGAGAACGGCGCGCTGCTGATCATGGACGAGGTGCTCACCGGGTTCCGGATCACCGCCTCCGGCTGGTTCGGCCTGGAGGGCGTGGCCGGGGACCTGACCACGTTCGGCAAGGTGATGGGCGGCGGGCTGCCTGCTGCCGCGTTCGGCGGCCGGGCCGAGATCATGGACCGGCTGGCCCCGACCGGGCCGGTCTACCAGGCGGGCACCCTGTCCGGTAACCCGCTGGCCACGGCGGCCGGGCTGGCCACCCTGCGGGCCTGCACGCCTGAGGTGTATGCCCGGGTGGACGAGGTCTCCGCCACGATCGCCAAGCTGGCCGGCGACACGCTGTCGGCCGAGGGGGTGCCGTTCCGGCTACAGCAGGCGGGCAGCCTGTTCTCGGTGTTCCTGGGCACGGAGCGGCCGGTCCGCGACTATACCGAGGCGCGCCTCCAGTCCGTGCCCGGCTACGCCGCCTTCTTCCACGCGATGCTGGAAGGCGGCGTCTACCTGCCGCCGTCTCCGTTCGAGGCCTGGTTCGTGTCCGCGGCCCACGGCGACGAGGCAGTGGAGCGGATTGCCGCCGCGCTGCCCGCCGCCGCCCGCGCCGCCGCCGTGGCCCTGGCCTGACACCGCCCGTCGCTGACCCCAGGCGCCCCGCGCCCCGCGTGGTCCGCGCCCACCCCGACCGTCCCCCCGGCGGTAGTCCCGCGCGCTGGGATCGGTGAGGGGGGCGCCCATAAGGGCGGCCCCTCCCGCGACCCAGCACTGACGTTTTGATCATGGCCAGCGCTGACGTTTCCCGCGACCCAGCGCTGACGTTTGATCATGGCCAGCACTGACGTTTCCCGCGCGACGTGCGTCTTGGCGGGTGCTTTGTCCGTTTTCGGCGAACGTTCCGCGGGAAAAGTGGACAGGATTGGGCCAGTGTGACTCGTGGGACCGGGAGCAGTGCGGCGGCGGTCGGCGCGGTGGCGTGGCCAGTACCGCGGGCTGGCCCGGGCGGTGGGCAATGTGAAGGGGGCCGGCAGCCGGCGCGCTTACCCCGGCCGACCGGGGTCACCCGACGGCGATGCAGATGATGCCGGCGGCGATCGCGGCCGCTGCGGTGAGGCGGCGGGCCAGGCTGCCCTCGCCGAGCAGCCTCCGGCCGAGTATCACTCCGACCAGCACGCTCACCTCGCGGGCCGGGGCGACCGCGCTGACCGCGGTGAAGCTCATCGCGATCAGCACCAGGACGTACGCCAGCGGTGAGAGTACCGCCGCGCCCGTCACCTGGCGGCGATAGCGGCGCCAGACCCGCGTGGTCCGGCCTCGCTGGCGCAGCGCGGACGGGGCCAGGAGCAGGGCCATCACGGGCAGCGAGGCGTACCCCTGGAGGAGCGGTGGCACCCTGAGGGTACTCACCGCGTACTTGTCCCAGAGCGTGTAGGACGCGATGAACATGCCGGTCACGAGCGCGAAGGTGATCGCACGGGAGGCCGGGGCGGCCCGGGGCGGCCCAGCCAGCGACGGGGCGGCCGGGGACCCGGAGGCCGGGGATCCCGATGCCGGGGATCCCGATGCCGGGGAGGCGGGGCCCGCGGCCCGGCCGGGTGCGCCCAGCACCAGCACGCCGAGCACGACCAGGCCAATCCCGGTGATGCCGGCGGCCCCGGGCCGCTCGCCGAGCAGCGTGATCCCGGCCAGCGCGGCCAGCAGTGCGCCGGTGCCCCGGCCCAGCGGATAGACCAGGGACAGGTCGCCGAGCCGGTAACCGGCCTGCAGGAACAGGAAGTAGCCCACCTGGAGCAGCCCGGTGCCGATCATGAACAGCCAGGCCAGCGGGGTAAGACGGGGCGGGCTGACCAGCACGCTCAGCGCTACGACCGGGGCGTACAGGACCGTGGCGGTCAGGGACATGAGCCATACGAACGAGGAGGCGCCCGCCACGGAGGCTTGCTTACTGAAGAGATTCCAGGTGGCGTGCGCGAGGGCGGCAACGAGGATGAGGGCGAGGGCGGTGGCGCTCATGGGGGCGGCTCCAGGTCCGGGCTCCGGGAACCGGCTGGCGGTGCCCCGGGGCATGACGAACTGTGAGCCCTCGAGGTTTCTATCCCGTCAGGTGTGGGCGCGTGAGGCGCCTGGCGCCGCTCGGTCCAGCCCGCCTCACCCTGATTGTGGTACCCGGTTCAATGAACCGGGAGCGGGCGAGGCGCGGAACCCTAGGCGCAGCCACGAGCTAGCCGCAGTTTACCCGCTGTTCATCTGTGCTGGCTTTTGTCCGGGGCTTCTTCATCCGGGCCGCTTCATCCGGGCCGGCGCCCGTCCCGCCGGGATCAGCGCAGATGTCCCGGTAGGCTGTCCCCGCCATGACTGAGACGAGCGGGGCGAACGCGGGAGACGGCGGAGCATCCTCCGGGCCGTCCGCGAGCACCGTGGTGCACCTGCTGCGCCACGGTGAGGTCTACAACCCCGGCAGGATCCTCTACGGCCGCCTGCCCGGCTTCCACCTCTCCGAAGAGGGGCGCCTGATGGCCAAGGCCGCCACCGAGTTCCTGGCCGGCCGGGACGTGGTGCTGCTGCGCTCCTCGCCGCTGGACCGGGCCCAGGAGACCGCGGCCCCGCTGGCCGCGCAATTCAGCCTCGGCGTGGGCATCGACGAGCGGCTGATCGAGCCGACCAACGTCTACGAGGGCACCACGTTCGGCGTGGGTTCCGGGGCCCTGCGCCACCCGGCGGACTGGCGCTACCTGTACAACCCCTTCCGGCCTTCCTGGGGCGAGCCCTACACGTCCATCGCCACCCGGATGCTCGCGGCCATGGCGGACGTGGCCCGCGCCGCGCGTGGCCACGAAGCGGTCTGCGTCAGCCACCAGCTGCCGATCTGGATCGCCCGCCGGGCCACCGAGGGGCAGCGCCTGTGGCACGACCCCCGGCACCGGCAGTGCGCGCTGGCCAGCGTGACCACCTTCCGCTATACCGGGGACACGATCACCAGCGTCAGCTACTCCGAGCCTGCCGGCTCGGGGCCGCCGCAGACGCCGGGAGCCTGATCTGCCGGCCACCTGCGGTCTGCGCAGCGACGGATACCGGCCAGGCCGGCCCGCCGTGAGCGAGCTGGGGCCGGTCGGGCAGAATAGGTCCTGGTACTACTGCCTGTAGGAGAGTTCCTTCCCGTGTCCCGTCCCACGCGCCGGACCGCCCGCCCCGCCGGGGCGGGTCGCGGCGTTGCGGCGGCCGTTCTCGCGCTTACCGCGGTGCTGGGGGTTGCGGGCTGCGCCACGGGCATCGCCGCGAGCACCCCGGCCAGCAACGGGCAGAGCTTCGTGGCCGGGAGCCCCGGGACCACCGTGTTCAAGAGCGGGACAGGGCCGGTGGCCCCGTCGGTTAGCGGCCCGGTGGTCGGCGGCGGCAGACTCGCGCTGACCGCCTACCGGGGCCACGTGGTGGTGCTCAACTTCTGGGGCTCGTGGTGCACGCCGTGCCGTGAGGAGGCCCCGGACCTTTCGGCGCTGGCCACGCACTTCAAGGCGTCCGGAGTCCGGTTCCTCGGCATCGACATCCGGGACAGCCCGGCAAGTGCCGAGGCCTTCATGAACGACTTCCGGATCACCTATCCCAGCCTGAACGACCCCAGCGACAACCTCGCCCTCGATTTCCGCAATACGGTGCCGCCCGCCGGGATCCCGACCACACTGGTGATCTCACGCAGTGGCCGGATCAGCGCGCGGGTGATCGGCGGGGCCACGTACAACGGGCTGAAGAGCCTCATCCAGCGGGCGGCGGCGGAGCCCGCATGACCGCGACCACCGCGACCACCTCCCATCTCGACCCCCGGGTGGTGACCCAATGACCGGACTGCGCGTCCCGCCCGGCCAGGCCGGCAGTGCCCGGCCGGATGAGGCTGCCGCGCCGGGCGGCCCGTCGGGGCCAGCGGGGAGCCCCAGCTCGTTCGGCCTCGCCGGCTGGGCACGGTGGGGCTGGCGCCAGCTGACCTCGATGCGCACCGCGCTGGTGCTGCTGTTCCTGCTGGCCGTGGGTAGCGTGCCCGGCTCGCTGCTGCCGCAGCAGGGCATCGACCCGGCCGCGGTGCAGCAGTACTACGTGTCGCACCCGGCCCTCGCACCCTGGCTGGCCCGGCTGTCGCTGTTCAACGTGTTCGCGGCGCCCTGGTTCGCCGCCATCTACCTCCTGCTGTTCCTGTCCCTGGCGGGATGCGTGGTGCCGCGCAGTATCCGGCTGGCCCGCTCAGCACGGACCCCTCCGCCGCCCGCCCCGCGGAACCTGGCCCGGCTGCCGCAGTCCGCCCGGCATGAGAGCACCCTCGAGCCGGCGGCCGCGCTCGACGCCGCCGCAGGTGTCCTGCGCCGCCGCAAGTTCCGCCTGCGCACCGGGGACGGCTGGGTGTCGGCCGAGAAGGGCTACCGCCGGGAACTGGGCAACCTGGTGTTCCACCTGGCGTTGCTGGCCCTCCTGTGCTCGGTAGCCCTGGGCGGGCTGTTCGGCTACAAGGCCAACCGGCTGCTGGTCAGCGGGACCTCGTTCGCGAACACGGTGACTGCGCTGGACGAATTCCACCCGGGGCGGCTGGTGTCGTCGTCGGACCTCCAGCCGTTCACGATGACGCTGAACCGTTTTGCCGCCTCCTACGTCACCTCCGGCCCGTCGCGCGGCCAGCCGCTGTCGTTCAACGCGTACGTGAGCTACTCCGCGCAGCCGGGCGGGGCGGTCCGCCACGACAACCTGCGGGTCAACCACCCGATCAACGTGGACGGCGTGCGGGTCTTCATCATCGGCCACGGGTACGCGCCGGTCTTCAGGGTGACCGACGGCACCGGCAAGGTGGTCTTCGACCAGCCGGTCCCGTTCATCGCGGTGAACACCTCCGGCCTCACCTCTACGGGCGTGGTCAAGGTCCCGGACGCCCATCCCGACCAGCTCGGGTTCGCCGGGGTGTTCCTGCCCACCGCGGTGGACGTGAACGGGCAGCTGGAATCGGCCTTCCCGGCCCCGCTCGACCCCCGGGTGAGCCTGGTCTCCTACAAGGGCAACCTGGGCATGGACAGCGGGCCGCCGCAGTCGGTCTACACGCTGAACACGGCCGGCCTGACCCAGCTGCCGGTAGCGCCCCGCCCGCTCGCGGTCGGCCAGTCGATCAAGCTGCCGGGCGGGGCCGGAACTCTCACGTTCACCGGGTACCGGCAGTGGATCAGCCTGGCCATCACCTACGATCCAGGGCAGCTGCCCGCGCTGATCGCCGGGCTGGCGGCGCTGGCCGGCCTGCTCTTGTCCTTCTTCGTCCGGCGCCGCCGGGTGTTCGTGCGCGCCTACCCGGGCCCGGACGGCCGGACCGTCGTGGACGTGGGCGGGCTGGCGCGTTCCGATCCCGCGGGTGGCTTCGACGAGGAGTTCACCGGGCTGGCCCGTGCTCTCGAAAAGGCCTCCCGCGGCTCCTCTACTGACACCCCGTCCCTCACCTCCACCACCGAGGGGAAGTCACACTGATGCCCGACAACCAGGGATTGTCTCATCTGAGCGATCACTTCCTGATCGTCGCCGTGGTGCTGTACTCGCTGGCGGTGATCGCGTTCGCGGCCGACTTCGCCTTCGGGCGGCGCAGCCCCGTGGTGACGCGGGCCAAGGCCGAGGTGCCCGACCTGGTACCCGCGGGAGTCGCGGCTGGTGGGGTCGAGGACGGCGCTGCGGAGAGCGGCACGGCGCACGACGCGGCTGGCCCGGACGCTTCCGGCGTCGGTCCAGCCAGCACACGGCCGGGCAGCACACGGCCGGACAGCACGGGGCCCGGGAGCACGGGGCCCGGGAGCACGGGGCCGGGCAGCAAGGGGCCGGGCAGCACGGCCGTGGCCCGCCTGGGCGGCCAGGGCCGTCAGCCTGCTGTGCCGGTGAGCCGCCTGGTCGGGATCGCCCTCACCCTCACCACGGCCGGGCTGGCTCTCCACATCGCGGGGGTGATCACCCGCGGCCTGGCCGTGCACCGGGTCCCGTGGGGCGACATGTACGAGTTTGTGATCTCGGTCTCCTGCGTGGCCGTGCTGTTCTTCATCGGGCTCATGATCAAGTACCGGCCCTACCACCTCGGCCTGTTCTTCATGGCCCCCATCGTGATCATCATGGGGCTGGCCCAGACCGTCATCTATACCCCGGCCGGCCCGCTGGTGCCCGCGCTGAACTCCTACTGGCTCGCCATTCACGTGACCGCGATGACCCTGGCCAGCGGGACGTTCATGGTGGGCGCGGTGCTCGCCGTCGTCTACCTGTTCGCGGAGCGGCACACCAGGCGCGTGGCGGCGGGGCTGAGCACCCGGTACGGCGAGGTGTCCCGGCTGCTCCCCAGCGCAGAGCGGCTCGACCAGATCGCCTACCGGACCGTGGTGTTCGCGTTCCCGATCTGGACCTTCGGCATCATGGCCGGGGCGATCTGGGCCGACCAGGCCTGGGGCCGGTACTGGGGCTGGGACCCCACCGAGACCTGGGCCTTCATCACGTGGGTGGTGTACGCGTGCTTCCTGCACGCCCGCGTCACCGCCGGCTGGCGCGGCCGCCGGGCCGCCTACATCCAGCTGGTCGGGTTCGGCTGTCTGCTGTTCAACCTGCTGGGCGTCAGCCTGTTCATCACCGGCCTGCACTCCTACGCCGGCCTGAGCTGAGCCCGGGCGCCGGCGTCAGGCCTCGCTATCTGGCTCCCGGCCACCTCGGATGATCCGGTCGAGTTCGCTGAGGAAGTCGGGGTCGTCGTCAGGGCCCCGGGGCACGGTCCAGTCCTCGGATACGGATGTCCCGCCTGGTGACACGCGGTCATCGGAGGCGGCGCACCGCCCGCGGCCTGCGGGATGCCGGCGGAAGGCAGCCTCTGCCGCGGAGCCCTCGGGCCGGACCGGCCGCCGGGGCCACCGGAACCAGCCCACGCAGAAACCTACGGTGAGCAGCACAGATAGGACACCAGCCAACAACATGCGCGCAGCTTAGCCGGAGCCGAGACCAGTTCGTCGGCGAATAAGCGCAGTCGTTTGGTTACGGCACGGTATCCATAACTGGTAACAGTCAGTAACGACAGATGACGTTCGCGCAGTTTCGTCATACCCTGGCAACCTGGCACGCGATCGCTGGGAGTGCGACTTATGCGGCTGCGGCTTATCGATCGCGTTCGCCGGTTCATCCGGCCTCGTCTTGGAGGCGCGCGATCACGCGGTAGCACCAGGCCGGGACCCCCGGTGGTGGGTGGTGCTGCTACCCTGCCCTCGGCTGGGCGGCATCGTCGCGATCACATGCCCGAGGCTGCTGAGGACAGCGGGGCAGCTGGGGCGCTGTCCCCTCAGCCAGAGTTGCCCCGCCGGATACATCGCCCGCCCGTGCAGGGCCCCCCCGTACAGGGCACCCCAGCGCAGCGTGCGCCAGCGCAGGGACCCCCGCTCCAGAGCGCACGGCCATCCACGGGCACGACGCCAGCAGGCCCGGCCGGGCCCGGGCCCGTAAGGCACCCAACCGCCTGGAGTGGCACCGCCCGGACCGCCACCACCCGCACCGGGAACGCCGGGACGGGCGCCGACGAGGCCGGAGGAACCGGACCCGGGACGGCCGGGGCGGGCTCCACCGGGACCGGGACCGGGACCGGGACCGGGGCCACGCGGGCCGCCGGGCGGCCCTACGGCCCTGACCGCGCCGCGATCCGTCCGGCAGCGGCACACGCCAAGGCCGTGAGGGCCCGGAATGCGGCTCCGCGCAGTGCGGCGGCGCAGGTGCCGCGCCCGGCGGACGCGGACGCGGCCAAGCTGCCCTGGTACGAGGTCGCGCATGCCCGGCGGGCCGCCGAGGGTTACCAGAGCTGCGGGCCGCTGGAACGGGTCCTGCGCCGTGAGTGGCCGCCGAGCAAGATACCGTCCGCCCCGGTAGTGCGCGCCATCAACCGCCTGGCCGAGCTGCCGCTAATGATCAAAGAGATCCTCGCGGCCGGAGTGGACGCGATCCACGTGGGGGAGGGCGGCGTCCCGGAACTGGACGATATGGCCCGGCTGCGCGGCGTCCTGCTGCCGTCTGGCCGCGCGACGTGGGACGCGTGCGCGGGCGCCTACGGCGAGAAGAAGATCATCGTGGGGTCCCAGCCCTCGTCGGCGCCGGACGTCATGTGCCATGAAGTCGGGCACGCCCTGGATGATATCGACCGGGAACAGGGCCGCTGGCAGTCCGATTCGGCCACGTTCCGCCAGCTCTACCAGCGCTGCGAGCAATCACTCGTGAGCGATTTCCACAAGCAGCCAGGCGATCTGGGCCGCCGGGAGTTCTTCGCCGACGCTTTCGCCGCGATCGCGTCCCGGCAGCGCCCGGCCCTCGTGGACATGCTCGGTGGCAACATCAGGACCGCTCTTGATGTGATGCTCTACTTCAATCTGCGCTACGGGCTTTAGAGTGATCGGTGATGGACGTTATCCAGCTGCCGAACGGGAACCTCCTGGTTCCCGAGTCAGCCCTGGCTGACGACGGGCAGATCATCGGTGATGGGTACGTGGAGATCGGCCCGGCCGACGCGCAGTACGACCGGCTGGCCGAGCACGCGCTGACCGAGGATCAACTCGAGGAACGGCGCCGCCGGTGGCAGGAGGGCGACGCGGAGCTGCAGCGGCAGTTCGCGGAATACCGGGCCAGCCTGGGCGTGGCGCCCGGTCCGGCGAAGCGGCCGGACACCGGCTGACCCTCGCAGGCTAGCTGCCCGGGTCCTCGTCCTTGCTGGTCCCGGCTTCGCCGCGGAGCAGCGCACGGACCTCGGACTCGCGGAAGCGGCGATGTCCTCCGGGTGTCCGGATGCTGCTGATGCGACCCGATGCCGCCCACCGGGTGACGGTCTTCGGGTCGACCCGGAACAGGGCAGCGACCTCCCCGGGTGTCAGGAGGCGTTCATTGCTGCTCGCGTCCACGCACGTCCCCTCCCGACCTGCCGTCCGGGCTCATGATCGGGCCCTGCCCCAAGTGTGGCGACTAACGACGGTTTTCTCCCTAGTTTCCTTAAAACCGTGGCCCTCATCTAGGGTGTTCGCGTGCAGCCGCTCGTGTCGATCGACGAGATCCGGGCCGCCGCGACGGCCCTGGCCGGGGTGATCGTCCGCACCCCCTTGGTTCCCTTCCCGCGCGCCGATCCGTCCCTGCTGGTCAAGCCCGAGTCACTGCAGCCGGTCGGGGCTTTCAAGCTGCGCGGCGCCTATGCGGCGATGAGCGCGCTGCCCGCCTCGGCCCGGCAGAGTGGGGTGGTCACCCACTCCAGCGGCAACCACGGCCAGGCCGTGGCCTACGCCGCGGCGCTGCTCGGTATGCCCGCGGTGGTCGTGGTCCCGGACAACGCTCCCGCAGTGAAGGTGTCGGCCATCCGCGAGCTGGGCGCGGAGATCGTGGTCTCGGCGCCCAGCCTGGCCGCCCGGCTCGCCGTCACCCGCGACCTCGCGGCGCGGCGCGGCGCGGTCTCGATCCCGCCGTTCGACGACCGCCGGGTCATCGCGGGGCAGGGCACGATCGGCCTGGAGATCGCGGCCGACTGCCCCGGGGTGGACCTGGTCGTGGTCCCGGTGGGCGGCGGCGGGCTGATTTCCGGCGTGGCCACCGCCGTCCGCACGCTCTGCCCGGGTGCGACCGTAATCGGCGTGGAGCCCGAGCTCGCCGCGGACGCACGCGACTCGCTGCACGAGGGCCAGCAGGTGGCCTGGCCATCCGAGTTCACCCAGCGGACCATCGCCGACGCGCTCCGCGCCGATCAGGTCGGCGCCCTCCCGCTGCAGCACATGCTGGAGTACGTAGACGACATCGTCACCGTGACCGAGGACGAGATCCGGGCGGCGGTCCGGAGGCTCGCCCTGGAGGCAAGGCTGATCGCGGAGCCCGGTGGCGCGGTGGCCGTGGCCGCATGCCTGTTCCGCCGCAAGGAGCTGCCGACGGCTGGGACCACCGTCGCCGTGATGTCGGGAGGCAACATCGACCCCGGGCTGCTGCTGGACATCATGGGGAGCGAGCCGTCCGCCGGGCCGGGTATCGGCGAGTAGTCTGGACCCGCTATGCGTTCCACCATCGCCTACACCACGGCGCGGATCCTGCTCTTCGTCGCCGTCACCGGCCTGCTGTACCTGGTCGGCGCCCGCGGGGTGCTGCTCCTCGGGGCCGCGCTGCTGGTCAGCGGGATCATCAGCTACGTCGTGCTGTCCCGCCAGCGGGACGCGATGTCCAGCGCGATCTCGTCCCGCATCCAGGGTTTCCGCGGGCGGCTCGACGCAGGCACGCGTGCCGAGGACGACGACTAGCCGCCCTGGCCAGGCCTACGGTTTCGCCGGGGGCAGCCAGCCCCCGTCGGTCAGCAGCCGCATGACGGCGTCCAGCGCTTGCTGGCGGGTTACGACCGAGGTATCGATGACCAGGTCCGCGTCGTCCGGCTCCTCATAGGGATCCGACACCCCGGTGAAATGGTCGATCAGCCCCGCGCGCGCCTTGGCGTACAAGCCTTTCCGGTCCCGCGCCTCGCATACCTCGGCAGGCGTGGCCACGTGGATCAGCAGGAAATCGCCGACTTCCTGCACCGCCCGCCTGACTTCCCGCCGGGCCTGCGCGTAGGGGGCGATCGGCGCGCAGATCGCGATGCCGCCGTGCCGCGCGACCTCGGTGGCCACGAACCCGATCCGGGCGATGTTCAGGTCCCGGTCGGGCCGGGAGAAAGTCAGCCCGGCGGACAGCAGCGACCGGACCAGGTCCCCGTCCAGCAGCGACACCGTCCGCTCGCTGCGCTCGCTCAGCGCGTCGCGCAGGGCCCGGGCCAGGGTGGACTTGCCCGAACCCGACAGCCCGGTCAGGAAGATGACCAGGCCGCGCTCGCGGCGCGGCGGCCGGGCCAGGCCCAGCTCCTGGGCCACCGCGGGCGGGGTGAACCACGAGGGCACCTCCACCCCGCGGTCCAGCATGTCCTCGAGCTCGCCGGAAGCCAGGTCGGTGCGCTCGGTACCCGCCTCGATGAGGGACAGCGGCCGCCATACCTCGGCTGCCGGGTCGTAGGCCCAGTCACCAGGGGAGAGGACCGGGATCACCGGCCCGGGGCGGGGCCCGCCGCCGCCGGGCGTCACGGGCTTGTCGGCCAGCAGGTGCGTGGCGCCGTACGCGGCCGCCACGATGGCCCGCAGGGCCAGCTCGCCTGATTCCGGGGCGTGGTAGGGCCGGAGCGGGACCGGGATGACCTGGGTGCCGGGCGGCAGGTGGCGGGCGGCGGCTTGCACGGTGCGCACCAGCGCGTCGGGGCGGACCACGATCTCCGCCGGGCCGGCGACCATGGGCAGCAGCAGCAGCCGGGCCTTCAGCTGCCCCGCGGCGTGCCGGAGCTGGCCGATCTGCTGGCAGTGCAGCGGCGCGCTGGTGACGTAGGCGAGGACCGGGCCGCCCGCGAACTCGGCCGCCACCTCGGCGGGCAGCCGCCGCAGGTGCCGGAAGGGGCCGTGCTCGGCCGGCCGGTACCCGGTCACCGGGCCGCCCAGCCGGACCAGCTCCGGGAGGGCCGGCGTGCGGTCGGTGATGTCGAGCACCGCGAGCGGGGTGCCCTCCGGGTCCTGCAGCAGCAGCCGGGTCGCATCCGGCTTGATGGCGCTGGCCGGTATCTCGAAGGTCACCGGGACCGGCCAGGGGGTGCCATCCATCAGCCGGCCGTCCGCCGTGACCGCATCCACCTCGGCGGGCGTCATGAATCCGCGCAGCGGCGGCAGCGCACCCGACAGCAGCAGTTCCAGGTCCCCCAGCTGGCCTTCGTCTAGGGTCCAGGCGGGCAGGCCCGCCAGGTCCGCAGTTAGGCCGATAGGTGCCTCAGCGGTCACGTTCACCTCCGTCCGGCGCCGCGCCCGCTCCCCGGCGCGGATTGAAATCCAAGGCCGCGCGTATCCGCTAGGCACCCAGAGGGTACACGCGTGGGGCGGCGCGGGCCAGGTGGGTTTCGCTGGGCAGCCCGGTGCGCAGGATGGCGGACCGCGCTCAGAGGATCCGGGCGAACCGGTTCTCCGGCTTGCGCAGCACGTAGAGCAGCTCCTCGTGCGCGGCGGTCAGCCGGCCCCGGGACAGTGCCGCCACCATCTTCTGCGCGGCCAGGTACCCCCGGGGCGCCAGGGGCAGCCCGCCGGCCAGTCCGCCCAGCGGCTGCTGCTCGGCGATCACCAGGCCGCGCATCAGCCCGTAGGTCTGGATGCCGCGGGCCGAGGCAACCCGCTCGTACACGGCAGGATGCGGCCCGGGGCGGCCAGGACGGTGCTTGCCCCAGATCGTCCGGCGCGCCCAGCCGGGCAGGACCCGGTCCAGGAAGCCGGCCGCGCAGTCCCGGTCGCGGACCTGCAGGCACAGCAGGCCGCCCGGCTTGAGCGCGCCGACCAGCCGGTCGAGCACCAGCTCGGCGTGCTCGATCCGCTCCAGCAGCAGGGTGGCCTGCACGATGTCGAACGAGCGCTGCGGCAGCGGCACCGTCCGCAGGTCCCCGAGCGTGCACCGGGCCAGGCCAGGGTGGGTGCCCTGCGCGGCCCGGGTGACGGGCTGGTCGTCGTCCACCAGGCCGAGGCTGAGGTCGGCACCGGCCGCGCGCAGGTCCTCGGCGCCGAGATCACCGGCCGCCGTGACCGCGCCCGCCAGCAGCACGGTGATCGGCTGCCCGAACCGCTCGCTCGCGTATCCCTGCGCCCAGCGGCCGAACAGCGCGGTCTCCGGGGCGCCCTCCGGTGCCGCAGGCCGTACCCGCGGTTGCCTGGCCTGGGCGTGACGGCCCTGATTGCGGACAACATCGTGGCCCGTCTTAGCGCCCCCCGGAACACCGCTCACCGATGTCACAAACCCATAGCGTAGTCCCCCGTGCGCGGATAGCCACAATCTGGTAGCGGGAAAGCGCGGCCGAGCCCGTAGGCGAGGCCGGGGAAGCAGCCGAGCCCGTAGGCGAGGCCGGGAAGCGCAGCCGAGCCCGTAGGCGGGGCTGGAATAGCGCCGCCGAAGCCGGGGCAAGCAGGTATCGGGTCCGAGCCGTCTGGCCTGGAACGTAAACTAGAGCCAACCCGCGTGAGGGCTCCGGATGCCCCGCTGCCCGCCATCGCGGGCCTTTCGTGCTGCCTACCCAAGCTTTCGTGCTGACCTCAAGGACACCATGAGCCTCGCCGGACTGCTCAGCGTCATCGCCGCGGATCCTCAGCTGCAGCGCGCCCTGAGCCAGGGCGACACTGACACGGACCTCGTCGCGCCGCCCGCACTCCGCCCCTTCCTCGCCGCCTCGATTGCCAGCCCCAGCGTGGCCAGCTCAAGCGCTGCGGGCCAGCCCCGGTTCGTCCTCGCGGTGACGGCCACCGCCCGCGAGGCGGAGGACCTCACCAGCGCGCTGGGGTCGCTGCTGCCCGAAGGCTCGGTGGCCTGCTTCCCGGCCTGGGAGACCCTTCCGCACGAGCGGCTGTCGCCCCGCTCGGACACCTCGGGACGGCGGCTCGCCGTGCTCCGCAGGCTCGCCCACCCCGACGTCGGCAGTGCCCGGTCCGGGGCCCTCACGGTGCTGGTCACCCCGGTGCGCAGCCTGCTCCAGCCGATGGTCAGCGGGCTCGGCGACCTGGAGCCGGTGGCGCTGCGCGGCGGCCAGGCGGCCAACTTCGACGAGGTCATCGCGCACCTGGTGGAGATCGGGTACGCGCGCACCGACCTGGTCGAGCACCGCGGCGAGATCGCGGTCCGCGGCGGCATCCTCGACGTTTTCCCGCCCACCGAGGAGCACCCGCTCCGGGTGGAATTCTGGGGGGACACGGTCGAGGAGATCCGTTACTTCCGCGCGGCCGACCAGCGCAGCCTGCACGCCGCTACGGAGGGGCTGTGGGCGCCGCCGTGCCGGGAGCTGCTGCTCACCCCGGAGGTGCGGCAGCGGGCCAGGCGACTCGCGGGGGATCACCCCGGGCTGACCGAAATTCTGGGCAAACTGGCCGACGGCGTCGCGGTCGAGGGCATGGAGGCGTTCGCGCCGGTCCTGTCCGACCGGATGGAACTGCTGCTCGACCACGTGCCCCCGGGCGGCCTCGTGCTTGCCTGCGACCCCGAGCGGATCTGGGCCCGGGCCGATGACCTGGTGCGGACCAGCCAGGAGTTCCTCGAGGCCTCCTGGGTGACCGCCGCCGCGGGCGGCCAGGCCCCCATCGACCTGGGCGCGGCCGCGTTCCAGCCGCTGCCCGAGGTCCGGGCGGCAGCCCAGCACCTGGGCATCGGCTGGTGGACGCTGACCCCGTTCAGCAGCGCGGACGGCACCAGTGAGGCCGATCCCGATGGCGGGGACCGCGTTTCGTTGCAGATGCACGCCGCACCGGCGCCCGGCTACCGGGGCGAGACGGCGCGCGCCCTCGCGGACGTGCGCCAGTGGCTGGCCGACGGCTGGCGGGTGGTGCTGGTCACCGAGGGCCACGGGCCCGCCCAGCGGCTGGCCGAGATGCTGCGCGGCGAGGAAATCGGGGCCCGGCTGGGCGATCTGGACGCCCCGCCCGAGCCGTCCGTGCCCTACGTCAGCACCGGGCTGATCGGGCAGGGGTTCACCTGGCCGTCGATCAAGCTCGCGGTGCTCACCGAGGAGGATCTGGCCGGGCAGCGGACCGCCAGCAAGGACATGCGGATGCCGACCCGCCGGCGTCCTGGCATCGACCCGCTGCAGCTCCAGACGGGTGACTACGTCGTGCACGAGCAGCACGGCGTGGGCCGCTACCTGGAGATGACCAGCCGCAACATCCAGGGCGCCACCCGGGAGTACCTGCTCATCGAGTACGCGCCCAGCAAGCGCGGCCAGCCGCCGGACCGGCTCTACGTGCCCACCGACCAGCTCGACCAGGTCACCCGCTACGTCGGCGGGGAAGCGCCCAGCCTGCACCGGCTGGGCGGGGCGGACTGGGCCAAGACCAAGGGCCGGGCACGCAAGGCGGTCCGCCAGATCGCGGCCGAGCTGATCCGGCTGTACTCGGCGCGGATGGCCTCGCCCGGGCACGCATTCGGCCCGGACACCCCGTGGCAGCGAGAGCTGGAGGACGCGTTCCCCTACGTGGAGACCCCCGACCAGCTGGGCGCCATCGACGAGGTCAAGCGGGACATGGAACGCCCGGCCCCAATGGACCGGCTGATCTGCGGCGACGTTGGATACGGCAAGACCGAGATCGCGGTGCGGGCCGCGTTCAAGGCGGTCCAGGACGGCCAGCAGGTCGCGGTGCTCGTCCCGACCACGCTGCTGGCCCAGCAGCACTACGCCACGTTCAGCGAGCGGTTCGCGCCGTTCCCGGTCACGGTCGCGATGCTGTCCCGGTTCTCCAGCGACGCCGAGGCCGCCCGGGTCCGGGAAGACATGGCCGAGGGCAAAGTGGACGTGGTGGTCGGCACGCACCGGCTGCTGTCCCCGGACACCCGGTTCACCCGGCTGGGGCTGGTCATCCTCGACGAGGAGCAGCGGTTCGGGGTGGAGCACAAGGAGTACCTCAAGCGGATGCGCACCGAGGTCGACGTGCTGGCCATGTCGGCCACCCCGATCCCGCGCACGCTGGAGATGGGCATCGCCGGCATCCGGGAGATGTCCACCATCCTCACCCCGCCCGAGGAGCGCCATCCGGTGCTCACCCTGGTCGGGCCCTACGACGAGAAGCAGATCGGCGCGGCCATCCGGCGCGAGCTGCTCCGCGACGGCCAGGTCTTCTTCGTCCACAACCGGGTGAGCTCGATCAGCCGGGTGGCCGCCCGGCTCGCCGAACTGGTTCCGGAGGCACGGGTCGCGGTCGCGCACGGCCAGATGAACGAGCACACGCTCGAGCACATCATGAGCGACTTCGTGGGCCGCAAGTTCGACGTGCTGGTCTCCACCACGATCATCGAATCCGGGCTGGATATCCCCAACGCCAACACGCTGATCGTCGACCGCGCCGAGAGCTACGGGCTACCGCAGTTGCACCAGCTACGCGGCCGGGTCGGGCGCGGCGCCGAGCGCGGGTACGCCTACTTCCTGTACCCGCCGGAAGTGCCGCTGACCGAGACCGCGCACGAGCGGCTGGCCACGATCGCCCAGCACACCGAGGCCGGGGCGGGCATGTACGTGGCGCTGAAGGACCTGGAGATCCGCGGGGCGGGCAACCTGCTCGGCGGCGAGCAGTCCGGGCACATCGCCGGGGTCGGCTTCGACCTGTACGTGCGGATGATCGGCGAGGCGGTCAGCGAGCTGAAGGGCGACGGGCCCGCCGAACGGCCCGAGGTCCGGGTTGAGCTGCCGGTCAACGCCCATATCCCGCACGACTACGTGCCGGGCGAGCGGCTGCGCCTGGAGGCTTACACGCGGATCGCGGCCATCGATACCCCCGAGGACGCGGCCGGGGTGAACGACGAGCTCGCGGACCGCTACGGTCCGCCGCCGGAGCCGGTGGCCAACCTGCTCGACGTGGCCCGGTTGCGGGCCCGGGCGCGGCGGGCCGGGCTGACGGACATTGTCCAGCAGGGCACGTTCATCCGGTTCTCCCCGGCCGAGCTGCCCGACTCGCGCCAGGTCCGGGTCCAGCGGCTGTACCCGAAGACCGTGCTCAAGCCGGCCATGCGTAGCATGCTCGTACCGGTGCCCAGGGCAGGATCAGGCCGGCGCCCGGGACAGCCCGCCCCGCCGGGCGCCCCGCTGCTGCGGGACACCGAACTCCTGACCTGGTGCGGGCAGCTCATCGGGGCTGTCTTCGAGCCTGACGCACCGGTGACAGCCGAGGGATAGGAAGGGACGCCGTCGTGCTCCGCACCCCCATCACCCTGACCGCCGCGGCCCTGGCCGCGGCGCTCGCGCTGTCCGCCTGCGGGACCGTCCGGCTGGGCGCGGCGGCCGTCACGAACACGTCGCGGATCCCCACGGCGACCGTGACGGCCGAGGTGAACAACCTGGACGCCGCCTACAAGGCGAACAAGGCCAAGGTCCAGCTCCAGTTCCCGGCGTCGCAGATGCCGCAGCAGGTGCTCAGCTGGCTGCTCCGGTTCCAGGTCCGGGAGACGATGGCCGAGCGCAACCACCTGACCATCACCGGGGCACAGGTGCAGCAGGCGCTCGCGTCCGCGGCCGCGCAGGCCAGGCAGAGCGGGGTCACGCTGACCGAGCTGGCCGTGGCCAACGGGGTGCCGCCGGACCAGCTGACCGAGCTGGGCCGGTACGTGGCGATCCAGAACGAGCTGCTGGCCCGGCTGGACGGCGGGAAGCTGCCCACCGCATCCGGGGCGCTGCAGGCCCTGGGTACCCAGTTCGACAGATCCCAGTGCCTGGCGGCCAAGAGCATGGACATCCAGGTCAACCACCAGTTCGGGCAGCTGGACTACAGCCAGGTCTCGGTGATCCCCGCGCCCAACAAGCTGGCGGCGGCCCCCGGGACCGCATCCCCCAGCCCCAGCGCGTCCGCGACGGCGAGCCCGCAGCTGACGCCGGCTTGCTAGGACGGCCGGACGCGATCTCGTGAAAGACCAGGCAGCTAACGGCTATACCGCGCGAAACCCTGGCCACAGCCGGCGGCTGGTGCTGCTGGTGACCGCGCCCGCGGTCCGGGCGGGTCTGCTCAGCTGGCCTGCCTGGCAGACCCTGGCCGGGGCCGCCCGGGTGCTTGCCCCGGCGGCCGATCACCCCCTGCTGCCCGCGCTGGACGAGGCGGGGATCGGCTGGGAGGTACTGCCGGGGGATCAGGACGTGCTGGTTGGGGAAGACCGCGCGGCGAGCACCGCCCGCCGGCTGACCCGGGCGGCAGCCGGGGAAGCCGGCACCGTGGTGTGGCTCTGCCCACCGGACCCGCCGGGCCGTGCGCGGGATGAGACCCCGGGCCCGCTCGCGCTGGCCGGCGAACTGGGCGGGCGCGACGGCCCGCGTGACGCGGCGGTGGAGGTGCTCTACGGCTCGTCGGCGCTGCCCGGCGGAGAACTGCTCACCCTGGTCTCGGTCATGGACACGCTGCGCCGCAAGTGCCCGTGGGACGCCAGGCAGAACCACGAGTCGCTGGCGCCCTACCTGCTCGAGGAGTCCTACGAGGCGCTGGACGCGCTGGAGAGCGGCGACCGGGCGGCGCTGCGCGAGGAACTCGGTGACGTCCTGCTCCAGGTCATGTTCCACGCCCGGGTCGCCGCCGAGCGCACCGACGGCACCGGGTTCACCGTGGACGACGTGGCCGACGGCATCGTGGCCAAGCTGGTCCGCCGGCACCCGCACGTGTTCGGCGACGTGACCGTGGCCGGCCCGGACGACGTGACCCGCAACTGGGACGCGATCAAGGCCGCCGAGCGGGCCGCCAGCGGCGGGCGTGCCTCGGCCCTGGACGGTGTGCCACCCGGCCAGCCCGCGCTGGCCCTGGCCGCCCAGCTGCAGCGCCGCGCCGAACGGGCCGGCGCGCCGGAGGAACTGGCCTCCCTGGGGGGAGCGGCCGACGATGAAGGCCGCCGGCTGGGCGCGGAACTGTTCGCCCTCGTGGCCCGGGCCCGCGCCGCGGGCCTGGACCCGGAACTCGAGCTGCGCGCCGCCGCCCGCCGCTTCGGCGACCAGGTGCGCGCCTGGGAACAGGACCGGGGCGTCGGGGCAGACACCGGCACCGGCGCAGATCAGGCTGGCTGAGGCCGCCCTCGCGACGGCGTGGCCGGTGCCGCCGCCCGCCGGACTCCACTAGGCTCCTTTACGGATAAGTCAGCCGAGCTTCAGGAGTCGTTGTGGCCTCGATCGAGGCGGTGCACGCCAGGCAGATTCTGGATTCCCGCGGAAACCCCACCCTGGAAGTCGAGGTCGCCCTCGACGACGGCTCGCTGGGCCGCGCCGCGGCGCCGAGCGGGGCGTCCACCGGTGCCTTCGAGGCGGTAGAACTCCGGGACGGCGGTGATGAATATGGGGGCAAGGCGGTCACTAACGCCGTCCAGGCCATCATCGACGAGATCCAGCCCGAGCTGCTCGGCTTCGATGCCGATGACCAGCGCATGATCGACCAGGCCATGATCGACCTGGACCGGACCCCGGACAAGTCGCGGGTGGGCGCGAACGCGATCACCGGCGTCAGCATGGCGGTGGCCAAGGCCGCCGCGCAGTCCGCGGGCCTGCCGCTGTTCCGCTACCTGGGCGGCCCGAACGCGTACCTGCTGCCGGTGCCCATGATGAACATCCTCAACGGCGGGGCCCACGCGGACAACAGCGTGGACATCCAGGAGTTCATGATCGCGCCGATCGGCGCGGCCACGTTCACCGAGGCCGTGCAGTGGGGCGCTGAGACCTACCAGGCGCTGAAGTCGGTGCTGAAGCAGCACGGCCTGTCCACCGGGGTCGGCGACGAGGGGGGCTTCGCCCCGGATCTGGAGCACAACCGCGCCGCGCTGGACCTGATCGTCGAGGCGATCAGCAAGGCCGGCTTCACCCCGGGGCTGGACGTCGCGCTGGCCATCGACGCCGCGGCTACCGAGTTCTACTCCGACGGTGCCTACCAGTTCGAGGGTTCGGCCAAGTCCGCCGACGAGATGACCCGCATCTACACCGAGTGGCTGGATGCTTACCCGATCGTGTCGCTCGAAGACCCGCTGTCCGAGGAGGACTGGGCCGGCTGGCAGGCGCTGACCGCGGCGGTGGGGGACCGGGTGCAGGTCGTGGGGGACGACCTGTTCGTCACCAACCCGGAGCGGATACGCCGGGGCGTCGCCGAGCACGCCGCGAACGCGCTGCTGGTCAAGGTGAACCAGATCGGGTCGATCACCGAGACGCTCGACGCCGTGGCGCTCGCCCAGCGCAACGGGTTCGCCTGCATGATCTCGCACCGCTCCGGGGAGACGGACGACACGACCATCGCCGACCTGGCGGTGGCGGTCAACGCGGGCCAGATCAAGTCGGGCGCACCGGCCCGCGGCGAGCGGGTCGCAAAGTACAACCAGCTGATGCGCATCGAGGAACTCCTCGACGATGCGGCCAGTTACGCGGGCGCGTCCGCGTTCCCCCGCTGGACCCCGGCTGAGTGATGCCCGGCGCGATCCCCGGGCGGCCGCCGCCGGAACGGGCCCGGTTCACCAGCCGGGCGGCCGTCCTGGCGGTGGTCATCTGCGCGATCGCGCTGAGTCTCGCCTACCCGGTGCGGGAGTACATCGCCCAGCGGCGCCAGATCGACCAGCTCCAGGCGCAGAGCGCGGCGACCACCGCTGAGCTCGCGCGGCTGCGGGCCGAGGCCCGGCGGCTCAACGATCCCGCCTACATCGAGCAGCAGGCCCAGGACCGGCTGCACATGTGCCTGCCCGGGGCCAGCTGTTATGTGATCATCGGCGGCCGGGCGGCCAGCGGCAGCTCCGACGTGAGCGCCGCCTCGGCCATCCCCTGGTACGAGCGGCTGTGGCACTCGGTCCGCCAGGCAGACCAGGCCGATCCGCATGCCTGACGACGCGGCCGTGGTTGAGGAACAGCCCGTGGTTGAGGAACAGCCCGTGGTTGAGAAACGGGTGGTCGAGAAACGGGTGGCTGACGAACAGGTGCCCGACGAACAGGTGCCCGACGAACAGGTGCTCGACGAACAGGTGGTCGGGGAGCAGCTCGGCCGGGCGCCCCGGGGACTGCGGAGGGTGGCACACCGCTGCCCGTGCGGGCAGCCGGACGTGGTGGAG
>Ga0187875_10000910_pt1 | contig 23636 bp, 14 predicted proteins | sample June2016WEW_17_1_2_FD_132978 | JGI IMG/M metagenome (GOLD analysis project Ga0187875, IMG submission 132978) | Peatland microbial communities from SPRUCE experiment site at the Marcell Experimental Forest, Minnesota, USA - June2016WEW_17_10 | ecosystem: Environmental > Terrestrial > Soil >...
CGTCTCAGTTTTCGAAAGAATTCCGCTTTATCAACTATTTACAAGAACTAATTACAAAACGGAAAACCCTATGTCCTGTAACCAACTAAATTTATTTGACCAAATATCCGGACAGTAGTGATAATATAAGTAAACTCATCAACCTGACTTCTAACCTTAACCTTGTCGTTTTGTTGCTTTCAGCGGAAGTCCATTAACTATTTAACAAGGAAGTCTTAAGTCAAACTTATAAAAATAAATAGTCAATACCATCAACAGGATTTAAGTTTCAAATCAAAAAAAGGAGGATTACTATGAAAAAGTTTTATCTTGTACTCATGGCTGCACTGTTTATCACAATGCCATTTCAGGTATTTGCACAGAGCACAACATGGAAAATGGACAAAGCACACACCTCGGTAAAGTTTGAAGTAGAGCACCTTACTGTTTCATTTGTGTTTGGACAGTTCATGGAGTTTGACGGGATTGCTGTTTCAGACAAAAGTGATTTTACCGATTCAAAAGTTGATTTTACTGTTCAGACGAAGACCGTAAACACGAATGTTGAAATGCGTGACCAGGACTTGAGATCTCCTCGATTTCTTGACGTGGATAAGTATCCCCAAATGAAATTCAAAAGTAGGGCCGTTAAGAAACTAAGTAAGGAGAAATATATTCTTACAGGTTATCTCACAATCAAGGATGTCACAAAGTTGGTAAACTTTGATGTAACGTATAAAGGCACGGTCATCGATCCCTGGGGAAATACAAGAGCCGGTTGCCGGGCTGTTCTTGTGATTAACCGTTTCGATTATAACGTCTATTACAAAGAAAAATTCGGTAACAACGCATGGGCCGTGGCGCCGGAGGTAAAAATCATTATTGATACGGAATTCACAAAAAACAAGTAATCACAGGATATCCGGGGAGAAGATATTGTCAGCGGTAATACATTGATTAAGATCGAAATGAGAACAAAGACTTCTTCATTTGAAAGGAGAAAACCATGAAAAAGTTAACCTGGAGCATAGGACTGATGGAAGTTCTGGTTTTCTGTTTTATAATCCCCTCAACGTTTGCAGGAAGCGCGAAGGATGAAAGCTATTCACCGGAAATGAAGGCGAAGATTGAAGAGACAAAAAAGGAACTGAAAAAATTCACCGACGAGAGAGAGTTGACAGCAAAACATCTGAAGACCTTTGATGAACTGGATTTCGTGGTTTTCAGCAATCAGGAATGGACACGGCTGCATGAAAGCCATTCAAAAGACGTCAAGGTCAACTGGCCCGACGGGCATTCTACAAAAGGTATAGAGAGACATATCGAAGACCTCAAAGCGATGTTCGTGTATTGTCCCGATACGAACATAAAAGTTCATCCGGTAAAAATCGGTTCAGGAGAATGGACCTCCGTGATAGGAGTGATGACGGGAACCTTCACCAAGCCCATGCCCATTGGAAACGGGAAGTTTATCCAGCCAACCGGCAAGAAATTTTCCATCAACATGTGCACTGTGGGACATTGGAAGAACGGTGTTATGATCGAAGAATGGCTTTTCTGGGATAATTTGACCTACATGAAGCAACTGGGAATAGCAAACTAGAAAGACAACAACGGCATTGAGCATACTGGAAATCAACTTGTAAAATGGTTTCCAGTATGCGGTATTCAATGCGCTGCCGGCAGAGCGAAAAAGGAGTGTTGTGACAGGTAAAAGATTGAAGGTGAGCCACGATTTTCTTGACACACAAGGCTGTATTTCATATACTCTCATTGTCAGAATTACGTTATTGAAATAGTTAATGAATATCATTACAAACATCTCAAGGATAATATTATGAACAAATTTAAAAATGTGTTCCGAATTATTTTTGTTGTATTTTTAACGTTAATTCTCCTATCCTGCGCAAAGAATATCAAGCATAATCAAGAGACAAATTATCATGACGAAAATTCGTTGAATGGATTAAGAATAGTAAATTATGGGAATTCGGATTTTCCGGATATATTTAATAATGTAAAATACTTTATCGATGGGAGAAAGGCAGCTTCCCACATTTCTGATAAAAATTTTGAGAAACTCATTTTGTTGCCGCCCGGTGAGCATCATTTAACCGTTGATAATGGCAAGTATTATAATTGCAAATACAGTTTTAAGATTGATAAGGGACAAATCGCCATTTTCAACAATTACAACTATTATACCTATGTGATGTACCTGGCCCAGAAGGAAGAGGCAAATAAAGCCGAGAAAGATATGGCGGATTTGGCGCCATGGGGATTTCAAAATGTGAACGCACAGGTCATGGAAAAAAAGGTTGGTGAGGCTGGTTGTTATAATATAGAGAATATGTTCGGCAAGGCAATATGTCATGAATACCATGACAATCTGTGCCGTTAAATAGTTTAAAAACCACCGCAATATTAAATATGCAAGACCGCAAAGAAATAAAGACACACATTTAAATACCGGGAGAAAATGAAAAGAGAAGCTTCAATGACCTGCCAATTATAGTGAACAGGGATTTCAGCGCTATAAATACCCGCACATTTCCAATCCCCCCTCCCATGCCGCCATCCGGATAGCGCCGGTAATGCGATACTTAAATGATTAGTCTTATTAGTAGTAATCGAAGGCATTGATGACCTCAATGAAAATGCAAATAAAAATCTTTCCTGTCTTTGATTTTTGGGGAAATTTATAGTATAATTAAAACGTAATCGGGTATTGAGATTTTATGATTAACGGTTCAAAAAGTATATTGAACAAAAAATTCATAACAATGTTACTTGCACTTAATAAGAATTCAATAAAGACCTGATAAAAAGGCGTAAAATAAAGAAATAAACGTGGATGCAATTTAGACAAATGCTGAAGGAGACAAATTATGAAGACATTTAAAAACAGAGGTTTAGCAGCCATTTTGAGGGGATTCTCCGCGATTGCCGTTATTTCATTTTTCCTGCCCGCGTTGGTCTACGGACAGGCCCCCGCAATGACAAAACATATTCATGAAGCAGTTTCACAGGCAAATTGGCTGGAGAGTCTTCCCGCGTCGCAGTCGCTGCAACTCAATATCACTTTGCCCCTGCGCAACGAGGCACAACTCGACAAATTACTGGAGCAAATTTATAACCCGCAAAGCCCCATGTATCATCAATTTTTGAGCGTGGAAGATTTCACCGAACGCTTCGGCCCGTCGCAGGAGGATTATGAAACAGTCATTAGTTTCGCGGAAAAAAACGGTTTAGCCGTGACGGGCACTTCACCGAATCGATTGGTTGTTAATGTTGAGGGACGCGTGGTCGACATTGAAAAAGCATTCCATGTGAACATGAATATATATCAGCACCCCACGGAAAACCGCGTTTTCTACTCTCCGGATAGGGAACCAACTACAGATTTAGCGGTGAAGTTATGGCATATCACGGGCCTTGATAACTTCTCGAAACCAAAGCCGGCCAGCCTGATAAGAGACGCGGCAGCCAGAGGAAACACAACAGGTTCAGGGCCAAGCGGGTATTTTATCGGCAGCGATATGAGGGCGGCCTATTACGGTGGAACAGCCCTTACCGGCGCCGGCCAGTCGGTCGGGCTGGTGGAATTTGCCGGTTATAATATGACCGATATCACCAATTATTTCGCCAAAGTGGGACAGCCTCTAAATGTCTCTGTTGTCGGCGTATCAACGGACGGGTCAAGCTTAAGCTGCACAGGGAAGTGCGACGATACGGAACAGGCGCTTGATATCGAAGTGGCAATTTCAATGGCGCCGGGAATGAATACGGTTCTGGTTTATGTATCCGATACCAGCGATGTGAGCATATTCAACAAAATGGCTACGGACAATATTGCCAAGTCACTGGCCTGTTCGTGGGGATGGAGTCCGGCTGACCCGGCCAGCGACGACCCGATATTCAAAGAATTCGCGGCGCAGGGACAGACTCTCTTTGTGGCTTCGGGCGACAGCGGCGCTTATCGCAACTCCAGATATGTTTATCCGGCGGACGATGCTTATATCACGTCAGTTGGAGGCACGAATCTGACGACAGTCAGCGCGGGCGGCGCCTGGAAATCGGAAACCGCATGGTCTTACAGCGGCGGAGGAATTTCCCCTAATCGCATTGCGATTCCAAGTTACCAGAAGACGACAGGCGTTATTACCACTGCCAATAAAGGATCAAAAGTTTATCGCAATGTCCCGGACGTTGCCGCTGAGGCGAATACTGATAATTATATTTGCTACAACGGCACCTGCGCCGGAGGATGGGGCGGAACGAGTTTCGCGGCGCCCCGTTGGGCCGGATACCTCGCGTTGGTAAATCAGCAATCCGTTGCTCAAGGCGATGGTACGCTTGGCTTTATCAATACGGCAATATACTCAATTGGATTGGGAGCAAAATACAGCGCGAATTTCCATGATATTACCAGCGGCAAAAACGGAACGTACTCAACAGAAAAAGGTTACGATCTGGTGACAGGGTGGGGCTCACCCAATGGGACCGGGCTGATAAACTCCCTGGCGCCATAATGGACATTTTAAATTCAACTTTTATTTAACTATCCGGTATTGTCGGATAACTTGATCCGGAGAGGGAGTGGTTACATATCTCGTTTAAGATTGTGACACTCCCTCTCAACGGTTTTTAACAATATCGCATAATGGCCTTAGCTAACCCGTCATCAAACGGGCCGCCGTGTTTCATTCCTTATGACATTTACCTGTTATCAATAGAAATTGAATCGTCTGAAATCCAAATGTAAAAAATATTTGACATAAAAAAATGATTTAGCAGACTCGCTCCAATCCAAAAATAGAAATATTCATTCTATTTTTTAATTCCACTAATTCAGGGGAAGTGCAATTCCGTAATCCTCAAATCTTCAACCTTGAAGAAGATGCCGGACTTCAGTCCGTTATCATTGATTGAAATTTCCTTAACAACATTATATAGAAAATTTAACCTTTGATGTTGTTTTCATGATCGGTAAAACTGCATGATTAGAGGAAACGAAAAACCGGATATGTTCAATAAGATAAATATCAGTCCCGATAAACAGAAACTGATCGTTTATATTGTTTTAACGGTTGTCACATTTGCTGTTTTTTGGCAGGTAAATCTTTATGGCTTCGTCAATTTCGATGATCCCGTTTATGTAATATACAACAGTCATATCCAGTCAGGACTTTCACTTGCCGGATTGCGCTGGGCGTTTTGTACAACCTATGCTGAATTCTGGCATCCTGTAACCTGGTTTTCCCTGATGTTGGATTACCAGTTCTACGGCATGAATGCCGGCGGCTATCATCTGACCAATCTTATCCTGCATATACTGAGCGCTCTGATGCTGTTCTGGCTTTTTTGCCGCATGACAGGAGCTATCTGGCGCAGCGCCTTTGTCGCGGCGCTCTTCGCGCTTCATCCGCTTCATGTGGAATCGGTTGCCTGGATTGCTGAACGCAAAGATGTCTTAAGCGCCTTTTTCTGGATGCTTACTTTGTGCTTTTATGTCTATTACACGGAAAAACCGGTTATAAAAAGGTATCTTCTTGTTGTGTTTTGCTTTGTTTTGGCGCTTATGAGCAAGCCTATGGTTGTCACCCTGCCGGTCATTATGATTCTTCTGGATTACTGGCCGCTTGGCCGTTTTCAGCAACAGGAAATAACATCTGCCGTAAAGAGCGTTATGCCCCTTTCCATCAATAAAGAAAAAAGAAAACGAAATCCAAAAGATTCCCTCAAAGATCAACGGTTGAAAAATATATCCCTTTTCAATAACCGGAAAATACCTGAAACCAGAATAGCACGAATTATTCCGTTATGGCAACTGTTGGAGAAAACACCTTTTTTTATTTTATCAGCAATTTTTTCCATCATTGCTGTTTATGCTCAGTACAATCCATACGGAAAACATCTTCCCCTTAGTTTCCGGTTTGCCGGCGCGCCTGTTTTTTTTGTACTTTATCTTGAAAGAACATTTATCCCGCATAATCTGGCTGTTTATTATACTTTACCCGGTCAATTTCCCATCTGGGAAGTCTTAGTCTCCACGTTGCTTGTTATGGTTATCAGCGTTGCCGTCTTTGCAACATTGAAACGGTTGCCGTATCTGTTTGTCGGATGGCTGTGGTATGTGATAACCCTCCTGCCGGTCATCAAAATCGTTGAAGGCGTGTATGACGCGATGGCTGATCGCTATCATTATTTACCCTCTGTAGGGATTGCCATCGGGCTTGCCTGGGGTATTCCGCTTTTATTTAAACATGAAGACACGCGCAAGAAAATTTTATTCCCCGCGGGAATAGCATTTATCGCCATCCTGGCGGTGTTGGCATGGCAGCAATGCCATTACTGGGAAAACAGTAAAGCCCTCTTCACCCACGCCTTGCAGGCAAAAAATAATAACTACATGGTGCATAACTGTTTGGGCATTGTTCTTTTTGACGAAGGCAAAATGCAAGAGGCTTTAGATCATTATAATGAAGCGATCCGCCTCAAACCCGATAATACGGACGCCTACTTCAACAAGGGAAATGTTTACGCCAAGCGGGGAGATTACCAACGCGCATTTGAAAATTATAATGAAGCGATCCGCCTCAAGCCTGATAATGCCGCCGCCTACAACAACAGAGGGAAAATATTCGAGAACCTCTCCGAGTATGAAAAAGCCATCGGGGATTATAATGAAACCGTCCGTTTGAAACCTGATAATATTTTAGCATACTACAATAGAGGAAATCTGTACGATAAACTCGGCCGGTATCAACTGGCCATAGAAAATTATAATGAAGCCATCCGCCTCAAACCTGATAATGCCGCTGCCTACTGTAACAAGGGGATGACTTATGCCAGGATCGGCCAGTATCAACATGCCATCGAAGACTTCAATGACGCAATCCGGCTTCAACAGGATTATGCCGATGCTTATAACGGCAGGGGGATTGTTTATCTATCGCAGGGTAACAGCGAACTCGGCTGCCGGGATGCGCAAAAAGCGTGTGAACTTGGGAATTGCAAGGCATTAGAACTGGCAAAGGGCAGGCAGGACTGCCTTTAATTTTTCAACATACTTTCTATCTGCTTGAAAGGTTATGTAATTAAAGGAATCATTCCTTATGAATCGAAGACTCTTTGCGGCTTTGCGCGCAGAGCTTGAAATTTGAGTCCTAAAAATACAGTATGGAGATGTTTTTTATGGAACGTATTTGGATGAAAAGCTGGCAGAAAGATATTCCAACGACATTAACTTTTGAACACGGCAAAAAACCCGTTCATGAATATCTGAGAATCAGAGCCGGGCAGACCCCTGACAAAACAGCGATTATTTTTTACGGACGCGAAATCAGTTATCGGGAATTGGACGAAGCGACGGATCGTTTTGCCAATTATCTGCGAAGGCAGGGTGTTAAAAAAGGCGATCGTGTGGCGATCTTCATGGCCACTTGTCCCCAGTATGTCATAGCTCATTTCGGCATACAGAAACTCGGCGCCATTGTTTGTCCCTGCTCCCCGCTGTTTAAGGAAATGGAGTTGACTTATGAATTAAACGATGCTGAAACGGAAATTCTCATCACCTGGGATATTCTCATGCCCATCGCCGGAAATGTCGTCCCGAGGACAAAAATCAGGAAAGTTGTCGTAACCAATCTCAACGATTTTGTGCCGGCAAAGCCCACCATGCCTCTGGTGGACGCCATGAAAATTCCAAGACAGAACGTCCCGGGAACGGATGATTTTGTGGAGATTATCACCAGGGGCGACAAAACGCCTCCAACGGTCGATATTAATATGGATCAGGATATCGGCCTTTTCCAGTATACCGGAGGAACAACCGGCCTGCCCAAGGGCTCCATGCTGAGTTTTTACGCGGCTCTGTTTAAAACAGCGGCGGTATGTGCTATTGCCGGAATCACCAAAGATACCATCAGCCTCGTTTCTATGCCAATTTTCCATATCGCCGGCATGGTGGCAGGCATGAACAGTTGTATTTACGCCGGTGCCACACAGATTCTCTTTACCCAATTTGATGTGTTGGCCACCATGGAAGCCACGCAGCGATACAAGGCCAACTTCTGGTACAGCGCCGTGCCGATGAATGTCGGTATCATGACGCATCCCGATGGCAAAAACTACGATTTGAGCAGCCTGAAGTTATGTCTTACGTCATCTTTCGGGATTACGCTTACCGAAGAAATTTCCCGCCGGTGGGCCGCATTTACAGGCGGCGGCATATTGCTGGAAGGGGCCTACGGACTCAGTGAAACGCACACCGCCGATACCTATGTTCCCCGCGACAAGATCAAGTACGGCACGATGGGAATTCCGGGTTTTGAAGCTGATTTCAAGATTGTTGATTTAAGCGACCGCGGGAAGGAAATGCCTGTTGGAGAATCAGGAGAAATTGTCGTGAAGAATCCGGCCGTTTTCAAAGGCTATTGGCGAAGACCGGAAGGAACAAAAAATACCCTCATTGACGGGTGGGTCTATACCGGCGATGTGGGCAAATTTGACGAGGACGGTTTTCTGTCTCTGATCGGCAGGGCCAAAGAAATGATCAAGGTTTCGGGTTTCTCCGTGTATCCGGAGGAAGTGGAATTCATGTTGAACCAATATCCCGGCGTCGCGCAGTCTGCGGTGATCGGTATTCCCGATCCGAAAAAAATGGAAGTCGTTAAAGCCTTCATCGTCATGCAGCCGGGCAAAGCAGCAACCGAAGAAGAAATCAAAATCTGGGCAAAACAAAATATGTCCGCCTACAAGGTGCCGGCTCAAATCGAGTTCAGGACTTCACTGCCCATGCTCGGAACCGGAAAAATTCTGCGCCGGGCGCTTAAAAGATGAGTGGGAGAAGAAATAATTCCTGTTACCTTTTACCTTATGCGCTGATAATCCGGGGAGGGATAAAAAGCGGTATGGATGTTTCCTGATTTCATCACGAATTTCAGACATCCGGTGTATCTCTAACCTGTTGGTGACCACGGCGTATTTCTGCCTCATCCAATTCACGTCTAATTGCCGGAACCAGGCGGGGAAGTTCTGTTTTCTGGATATAGTCATGTGCGCCATCTTTCATCAAAGAGACAGCCAGATTGAGATCAATTTCTCCGGATACAATGATGAACGGCAAGTCCGGACGTAATTTCCTGGCCAGTCTCAAGGCATCCGGAGCGTTGAAGTGGGGCATGCTGTGGTCGGACGTGATCACATCCCACTCCTGATTTTCCAATGCGGCACGCATGGCATCAGGAGTATCCACTATCTCGTAGACGACCTCATAGCCGTCACGACGCAGGACGCGTAACAATAAAGTGGCATCATCATCTGAATCTTCGACCATCAACAGACGCAGAGGTTGATTCATAAATTCCTCCTGCTTAGCGCATCAGCAGCGATGTTTGTTCCGATTTTTATACATATCGATAAATAGTTAAATAAAGGTATTGTTTTCTCCATCTTACGTAAGCTGATAGCCTTTCTCCCGGAATAATCTCAGGCAGGCATCGGCAACATCATTATCATAAAGAATCCCCTTATTATTCTCTATCTCTTCAAGAGTTGCTTCAATACCCAGGGTCGGCCGATAGGGACGATGGGAAGCCATGGCCTCCACCACGTCGGCGACAGCTATAATGCGTGCCTCCATAAGTATTTCATCTCCTTTAAGCTTCCTGGGATAGCCTGATCCATTCATCCGTTCATGATGCTGGTAAACAATTTGTGCCAGCGGCCAGGGGGATTCCACATTCTTCAGCATTTCGTACCCGCTTTTGGAGTGTTCTTTAATCAGGGAAAATTCGATATCTGTAAGTTTGGTAGGTTTTGACAATATCTCCGCGGGGATGGATAATTTTCCGATGTCATGGATGAAACCTGCCATCCGGAGCCCCTCAATTTTATCATTGGGTAATCCCATTTCATTGGCAATGGCACAGGCCAGATTTGAAACCCGGAGCTGGTGACCGGCCGTATACGGATCTCTCATCTCTACAGCGGATACCATGACCCCAACGATGGAACCAAAAGCCTGCTTGAGCCTTTCGAGTGTCTTTTGAAGTTCCTCATCCGCTTTCTTGCGCTGCGTGATGTTAGTCAAAAAGGCCAGAGTAGCAGGTTTTCCCTTCCATTGAATAACAGCCGCGTTAAGTTCACACCATATTACAGTTCCATCCTGACCAATGATCCTGATAGAATAAACAGGGGGAACTTCATCACCTTTTATTCTTCGTAAATGATAATCAACGACCATATTAAGGTCATCGGGATGGACAAAGTCTGTGAAAGATTTCGATGTTAATATCTCTTTGGAATACCCCGCCATGCCAATGGCAGCAGAATTGACAAAGACTATCTTAATATCCTGTACGATAAAGATTGATTCCTTTGCATTTTCTACGACCAGACGATATTGCTCTTCGCTATCCCGCAGAGCCTCCTCGGCCTGCTTGCGCTCGGCTATGTCACGGGTTACGCCCAGAAGGCCCACTGGTTGCTGATTTTCATCTCTGATAACGGAAATATTTACCTCCGTCCACAACGTGCTCCCATCTTTTCGTATCACTTCCAATTGAAGCGTCCAGGATGTGTTAATCGCCCTATGTTCTTTTTTCAGTTGCATGGCCTCGGCTACGGTTTTCTTGACCAGATCCCAGGAAGAGGGAGTCAATGCTTTAGAAGGTGGTTGTTTCATTACCTCTTCAGGTTCGAATCCCCTGAGAATTTTTGTAGAAGGGCTGACATAGGTGTAATTCAGATTCATATCCAAAACGAAAATAACGTCATGGACATTATCAGCCAGCAGGCGATATTTTTTTTCACTTTCCTTCAAAGCCTCCTCCATCCGCTTGCGATCCGTAATGTCACGCCAGATGCAGTGGTAAACCGGTTTCCCCAATATCTCCGTGATCAGAGCTGTCACATGGACATTTCTTATTTCACCTTGTCGTGTGCGTTGCAGGGTTTCAAAATCAGCCCGCCCCTCTTTTATAACTTTCGCAATTCCCAACCTGATTTCTTCAGGCGTTTCAGAGACCTTTAAATCGGAGATACACAACCGGGCAAACTCCTCGCGTGAATAGCCTAATTGACGGTGAGCAGTTTCGTTGAACTCCAAAATCCGCGCTGTATCCGGATCAATAATAACAATGCCATCGGGCGAATGCTCGAACAACAAGCGGTAGCGGGTTTGAGCATCTTTTATCGCCTCTTCCGCCTTCTTGCGGTCGGTGATGTCCAGGACAGTGATAATGCCGGCCGGCCTTCCCTGTAACATGGTTGATGTCCCAGAAAGATCAACCCACTTTTGGGTGCCGTCTTTTGTAATAATTTTAAATTCATAACGAATTGTCGTTTCTTCTCCCTGCTGACGCAGCCTTCCGTGTTCCTGAATGAGCGCCTTGAAGTCAGGATGAACTATGTTCCAGAAATTCATGGACAAGAGTTCTTTTTCGGAATAACCACAGATTGTCTCGGCGGCTCTGTTTGCGTAAATCCAATGGTCATCCTGGTAAAGCATCACCGCCGCAGGCGTCGAGTCGGCCAATACCCTGAACTTCTCCTCGCTTTCCCGCAACGCTTCCTGCGCCTGTTTGCGCTCGGTAACGTCGCGGATACTGCATTGCAGCAATGTTGCCCTGTTGACTAAATATATATCCGTATCCATTTGCCGCCCGGACTTGGTTTTTACCGGAACATCATTGTAATTAAGAAATCCGCTCCTGTTCAAAAGTTGCTTTGTCGTTTGGAAATCACCCATATCGAGCAATACACCGATATCCAAAAGCTTATTCCCGATGAGTTCCTTTTTGGTATAGCCCAACATCTTCTCACTGGCAGGATTAGCATGGGTTATCTTCCCTTCGTTTTGTTCAAGAAATACTATCCCGTCGCTTGAAGTTTCAAAAAGATGCCTGTAGCGCTCTTCAGAATCCGTTAATAAGTTTTCCAGTTGCCTGCGTTCGGTGATGTCCTCTATAGCAAGAAGAATAATATGTTCTTTCCCCAGCACTCTATGAATTTGCCGGGCATTCAAAAGCATAATGCGCTTGCCAATGGCAGCAAAATCGTGTTGGACCTCATAGTTGTCAAAGGTTGTCTTTTGAGGAAGGATGTCTTCCAGAAGTTTCCACAGTTTGGGGATATTCCACTGTCCATTGCCCAGATCATAAATAAGCTGTCCCGCGGTCTCTTCAGGTTTTACCTTGAAGAAGTCATAAAAGGAACGGCTGGCGGTGACCACTCTTAAATTATGATCCAGAACGATCAAGGGTTCACGCACGGTGTTAATGATGCTCTCGGCGTATTCCTGAGACTTTGCTTCGGTTTTTTTCACGGTCATTTTCCGCCTCTGTGCGCCTCGTGATTAATGCAGCGGCCTATTGGTTGAATTCATTACGATTGGCTTTACTGTTTTCCACTCCGGTTGAGAAGGAACATGTTCCCGCAGCAGATCGGCAAACTGTTCCGGCACAACGGGTTTACTGAAATAGAAGCCCTGCATCTCGTCACAGGAGTGCTCTTTTAAGAAGTTCATTTGTTCTTCAGTTTCCACGCCTTCGGCCACAACGGTAAGACTCAGGGTCTTGCCCATAGCTATAATAGCCTCGGTGATCGCCTTGTCTTCAGCATCCTGAGGGATGTTTCGGATGAAGGATCGGTCAACTTTTAGAGTGTCGATGGGAAAATGTTTAATTTGGGCAAGAGATGAATAACCGGTGCCGAAATCGTCAATTGCCAACCGCACACCCATGCTTTTTATTTTAGCCAATATGGAAATTATATGCTCAGGATTATGCATGACCATGCTTTCGGTAATTTCCAGTTCCAGCAGATTGGGCGCCATGCCGGAATCATAAAGCGCTGCCCTGATATCATCCAGCAGGGCGTCATCCATAAGTTGCCGCAACGACAGATTCACCGCCATAGAGACAAGGGGAAGACCCTGCTTTTGCCAGGCAACATTTTGGGCGCATGCCGTCTTCAATACCCACCGGCCAATGGGCACGATCATACCTGTTTCTTCGGCCACGGGAATGAATTGCGTGGGGGTTACCGAACCAAGATATGGATTCTGCCAGCGCAGCAGCGCCTCCACTCCGGTAATCATGTCTGTCTTGAAGTCAACTTTTGCCTGATATTGCAAAGAGAGTTCATTGCGTTCGAGGGCAAAGCGCAGGTTTGTTTCGATCGATAGACGTTCCAACGATTTTGATTGAATATCTGCGGAGTAGAACTGGTAGTTATTTTTGCCTTCCTCTTTGGCCAGATACATGGCAATATCGGCATTTTTCATCAGAGATTGCTCGTCCTGGGCATCCTTCGGGTACATGCTGATGCCGATGCTCACCGTTATACGGTTTTCCTGTCCCATAAGAGTTATGGGTTTAATAACGCTGGTAAGGATCTTGTGGGCTACTGTGGCGATATGGTTTGAATCGCTTACCTCCTCGATCAATATAACGAACTCATCTCCTCCCAGACGACCAATGACATCAACTGTCCGCAGGGATTGTTTTAGCCGCGCGGCGATTTTCTGCAGGAGTTGATCTCCCGCATCGTGCCCCATGGTATCATTGATAATCTTGAAACGGTCCAGATCGAGGAATAACACGGCAAGCTGACGCTGATAACGATGCGCCGTCTTAATGGCGTAATTTAGAAGCTGGCTGAACATCGAGCGGTTGGGCAGACCCGTCAGAGTGTCATGTGTGGCGAGGTACTGAATCTTTTCATCCGACTGTTTGCGTTGTGTGATATCGCGTCCGACTCCTCTAAAGCCGATAATCTCTCCTTTTTTGTTTTTCAGAGGGAAACCGGAGTTTTCGATGAATATTATTGTTCCATCCTTACGTATAATCTTGTAGCTAATGTTTTTTTCGGGCTTACCGGTTGTGTATATCCTCTTGAAGGCATTATAAACCGTTTTGATATCTTCCTTGTCAATTGAAGCCCGGACATTTGTGCCGAGCAGTTCCTCTTTAGTCTGCCCTAAGTGACGACAAAGCGCATCATTAACGAAGGTATAATTGCCGGTGATGTCTACTTCATAATATGCATCCGCCATCTCATCAAGTATAGTCCGGTATCTCTCCTCGCTCTGCCGTATGATCTCTTCCTCTTGTTTGCGTTCGGTGACATCGCGTATCATGCCTTTAAACCCTGCTGGTTTATCTGATAAATCTTTTTGCAATGATACGGATGCTTCAATATATCTTTTATCCCCATTTTTTCTAATAACCTGCCAATCGAATCCTTCGGTGGGTTCCCCGGTATTGTAAACTTTATTAAACGTTTGAAAAAGTTTTTTTGAGTGCTCTTTGTCTGTATAGTGCCGATAATTCATTCCCATCAATTCTTCTTTGGAATAGCCATAGAGGCGACATATTGAATCGTTGAAAAAGGTAAAGTTGCCGGTAAGATCAACCTCAAAATAGCCTTCCTGAATACTTTCCAGAATGGTTCGATATTTTTCCTCACTCTGACGCAGCGCTTCCTCCGCCTGCTTGCGCTCGGTGATATCCATGGCATTGCCTAATATAGCCGTGTTCCCTTTGTATTCGATAGGGGATACTATTTGCATGATCCACCTGATCTGGCCCTGCTTGGTTACCATCCTGAACTCATATGGCGCGGGATGTTCACCCCGCAGCATGGCTCGGCCTTTTTCCTTCACCATTTCTCTGTCTTCGGGATAAACGATCGTATCGGCATCCCGGCCTACGAGTTCCTCCGAGTCATAATCTGCGTGCGCGATGGCGCTGGTGTTAATAAAGCGGAATTTTCCCTTCTGCACAATAAATACCGCTACAAGAGATTTTTCCATCAGGGTTTTATAAAGATCCTCCGCCTGCCTGCGTTCGGTGATGTCCTCGATGGCCAGCAGGATGATCCTCTCTTTTCCCAATGCTCTTTTAATCTGCCGGGCATTCAAAAGCATTGTGCGCTGGCCAATGGCGGCAAAATCGTGTTGGACCTTATAGTTGTCAAGGGTTATCTTTTGAGGAAGGATGTCTTCCAGCAGTTCCCGCAGCTTCGGGATGTCCCACTGTTTATTGCCCATGTCATAAATAAACTGTCCCATGGTCTCTTCGGGTTTTACCTTAAAGACTTCATAAAAGGAGCGGCTGGCGGTAATCACTCTTAAATCATGATCCAGAATGATTAAGGGTTCATGCATCGTGTTGATGATGTTCTCGGCGTAAACGCCTGCTTCATTTAAGGAAGTCCTTTTTTGAATCAGGGCCTTCTTTGTTTTAGATTGATCCTTCATCTGATTATAGACTCCCCGTGTCTTTTTGTTTAAGTATTATTAAAGTGCACCCTCGTCCGTTAATTTACTACTTTTAGGATTTGGATGAGCAGTTCTTCCTGTCGGCCAATTTCAATATCATGCCATTCATTAAATCTTCTCCATTCCCGCCGGCTGGGAAACAGTGTGGAACTCCGTTTCATAGGGCTCTTGGAGAAGGTTCATCGCTCCCCGGATTACCCTATTAAATTCCCTTCCATGCCGTTTCCTGTCACTGCGGCAGATCAAACGTAATGTTTAAGATCGTTAATCGCCGAATTCCCGGATTCAGGCCAAATCATCATTTTCTGTGCTAAATTGAATGCCTTCAACTTTAATTTTTCTCCGCGGCCAAACCAGATTGAATCCAGTCGTGTGGCCGAATCTTCACCCGACATCATGTGGTCCGTGTATTCGGCTACACTGTTGAAAGCCCCCCACCATGTTCCCCGCGCCAGATGCGCGCCCAGGCCGGAGTCATGCAACCCAAGAACGCTGTTCCGGATCTTTTCGGTTCTTGCCGTATTCTCGTCCTCTTCGTTATCAGGAACCAGCGCCTGCACATACGCACGCAATTGCGCTTTTGTGATCTTTCTGGAAGCCATAGAGTTGAACTTGACGTCGAGTTGTTCGTATAAGTATCTTGACAATCCGAGGATTGTTGTTGTCTGTCCCAAATCACGCACTGTGTTTGGTGTGTGAATGATTGGAATATCTCCCGCTCCCCGCAATGCGGACGTCAAAGTATTATTGCAGACTACGCGGATGGGAGTAAGCCTCACTCGAATCTGTGAACTGCCGTCATGACTATTTGTAAGCAGGAGATATTTATCGACGATGTCATTGCCGTGGACATTAATGAAGCCCGGAAGTTTTGCCAATATCCAGATAAATTCACCCTTGCCAAAAAATCCGGCTGTCTCGTACATCGCCTCACCCTCAGCAACCAAAGTGTCGAAGAACGTGAAAGCATCGATATTCTGAACGGGTTCATAACTCGCTTTGACGTGGCCCAGAATATCACCGTTATCCGTTCGCACTGTCACATACGATTCCTGCTTCAATCCCTTTTTCAACGTTAGAGGCTTCTTCATTACGGTGTAATTCAATCCGGCCTTTTCTATTGCCTCTCTCGCAGTCTTAGGATGATTCAATTCGATTCCCAGATCATGCCAGGGAGATGACGCTGTTTCCGGATATGGAGAGGGAATTCTCGGAACACGCAGGCGCAGTCTGTGTAAGGTTGATTCACTCACTGTTGACTGATACAATGGATGATCCGTTACTGTAATATTGAAAAGAGGAAAAAGTTCTCCCGATATTTTCCCCTGCCACCCGAGAAACTTCGCATCTGAATCCGAATCAGACGGTCTTGTATGTTTAGACATAATGGTATCCTTTTACTTTTAATCCTGCAGCGAACGCAAACACCTTCGCTTGCTGCAGGGAAAGAAAACAAACACGGAATAATATTAATCATTAAGATTCAAAGATTCTCCGCGTCTTGCGACAGATCGCTTCAATGATTCAATTGACATTATTAATAACTGCAAATAGTCTGCCAATAGCGGAAGCAGGGTTAGAAGTTTTTATTTACCCTGTAATAACAGTTGATTGGGTTAGCGGGAGAGAATCAAAGATAAGCATTAAATGATTCTTTTGGCCTCAGTATTTGGTGAGGCCTCAATATATTGAGGGTTCCTTTGAAAGGAGATGGATGATTTTAAGATTTTTGTCGTCCGGCGGAAAATTTGTTTCTTATGGATTAAAAGCAAGCATATCCGTGAAAAACCTGAACGCTCATCTTCAGAAAGTTATTGATACAACGCCCGAAAGTTTTTTATGAAGTGCGACGTCATAGATTTAATGTAGCGAAACTTCAAAATAATGTAGTATAAGAGGGTAGGGGTTTGTTGAAATACCCCATATTGGGGGGCTGTTTAAAAATGTTCAGATGTGAGGCGCGCAAAAAACCGAACCGCGAGGCGTATATAGATATACGGTGAGTGGTGCGGTTTGCAGCGCAACAAAGCAGATGAGCGTTTTTCAACAGCCTCAGGGGTTTAAATAGTTTATGGACGCATATAATGCATTGATTATAGGTTCCGGTCCTGCAGGCCTGTTTGCGGCTATGGAGCTTGAGCGCCTCGGTATGGACAGGATTGCTATCATCGATCGAAATCCGTATCCCGCCGGAGGGTTGCTAAACGACGGCAAACTGAATTTCGACTATCGAATTGGAATCGATCTGGATGAACTTAAGATTGATCGTGATACGGCGCAACAGTTGATGGAAGAAATCAGGCAGGTCTTCATCCGTTTCCCGAAGTGTCAACAGGTAACTTTTGTGGATAAGAATGAAAAAATCGAGGCTCTGGGGAATATTGCCAAAGAGCATGGAGCGCAATTCATAGCTCCGGAACAGTGGCACTGGGGAACGGACAATGGCAAGGCGGCCGTTAATTATTTAAGAAATTATCTGAAAAAAACAGAGTTCCTGCTGGAAACCGCGGTAACCTCCATTGTCGGGCACAATGACAACACCTATCATGTCTTCTGTAATCATCAGCGAAAAAAAGTCTGTTATGCCGCGAAAGTCGTTCTTGCCGCCCCCGGCCGCAGCGGTGCTTACTGGTTTCGCGACGCAGCCGCAAAATTAAATATTCGCCATAATTTCGGCCCTATCGATGTGGGAATCCGCATTGAATTAAACAGAAAGTATTATGACGACGTCACAGATATCGTATACGATCCGAAATTCATTTTCCGAACAGTTCGTCATGGAGATAAAGTCAGGACCTTCTGCACCAACCCGGGCGGACGTGTACGGCCGGAAAACTATAACAACTTCAAACTGGTCAACGGTGACGCGCTTTCCGGCCGGAAAACAGAAAACACGAATTTCGCCTTAATCAATACGGTTTTTTTGACTGAGCCCTTTTCCGATACGACAGAATTCGGACAGATGATTGCCAGACAATTCTTTCTGCTGGGAGGAGGCAGGCCGATTGTTCAGCGCGTGGGAGACTTCCGGGAGGGGAGAAGAAGTTCCAACGCAACATTTAACAGCAGAAATCGTCATTTTGAGCTTTGCAAGGCAACCTATAATACCACACCGGGTGATATAACGCTTGGTTTACCCGCCCGTATTATCGACAATCTCTGGGAGTCCTTAAAAAAGATTGATAAAATAGTACCGGGAATTCTTCACCCGTCCACCCTGTTGTATGCGCCGGAGATTAAGTTTTTCGATACACACTTTATAACGGATGAAAATCTTGAAACGAATGTCAAAGGTATCTTTGTAGCTGGCGACGGAGCCGGAAAGAGCCGTGGTATTGTAGGGGCAGGAATTTCAGGAATCATTGCGGCCAGAGGAATCTTCAAAAAATACTTTTGATGTTTTTTAAGTAAAGAAATTCAAAACCCGTTAGAAGTAGCGGGTTTATTTATTGCTTTTAGTTCAAAGACGTATTATAAAATTTATCAGAATCCCGTAATTTTAGATATACGTGAGAGGGTAATATGCACCCAAAATTTTCATATACACCTAAAAAGGAGAAAGCCCAACTATTGGACTTCTATTTTCAGGGGAAAGAAAACATATTTATGAAAATACAATAACTCTCACTTGCAGAAAGTAATTAATAAAAAACCAGATATTCGATTATTGATACTTTTAATAGGGCGCTGTTGTTCCCCAGTATCCCTTGGATTTACGGACTTATTAAATAGCGTTAAAAAGAAATACAAATGCAAGAAAAAAGCACGCATAACAAATACGTTGGGCGGGCGGCAAAGCGAGAATAAGTGAATGGCGATCTCATTGAATGACCTTCTAAACGACGGCAGGATGGAGAGGCTATTTTCGAAGTTCGACCGCGACTGCGCACTGCAACTGTGGATTTTGCAGATAAAGTCCGCAGATGGAATCGAGAACCGGTTCCTCTATGGACGACTACTTCCCTACAACCACTCAAACAATACTTGGTATGCCACTGATGACGATCATTTCACGCCGCTTGGGAAGCATCATGCACAGATCATTCGACTCAGTCTGTACATCAAGAGCTCCGATGCGGCTCGGCTGCTTGAGTATTTGAGTGCCGGTCATGATCTGACGCGCATAAGCGAGAAACTGAAGCTGACGCTGTCACAGCATCTTGCCGGTCGGGTTGGATCGACAAGGATCGGAGTTCCCGTTGCCTATCGGCCTGTCGCATACCTGATAAATCGGGATGCGCCAGGTCGAGACGTACATCGAAGCCCACACGGCAGCGCTGGGGCGTTCAGTGCTTCTTTGTCACAAACTGACAAGCTTGCATTGTTTCGCATTGGAGATGATTTCGATGACGCTTTGACAACATTCATTGTAAAACAACTGAATGCCGATACCGGCCTCGACTTTGGAGACAAGGACCTCCGTCGATTGGGAGATCTGGAGTTGTTGGTTTTCCCAACATTGGATGATAATGAGCGTGAACTCTTGAGTGCCGGTTGGAAGACCAAGCCAATAGTTTTTGCTATAAAACTGAATCCAACGCAACTCCCGCACTACAATACATTCCATGTTCGGTTCTGCCTCACCAACGACAGCCAACTCATTCATGCGTCCGTGGCGACCGTGGAGTGCGCTGAGGGATGTGAAATCGAGTGTGAGTTCGATGTGCCCGCGCAATTGTATCCGATTGCCGACGGCACGGAAGTCGAGATATACGGATCGCGGACGGACAATGAACGTGCTTGCATCCTGTGCTGCAGATGGGGAACCGGTTACATCCGGGAAATAACAATTAATGGCCACCTCGCGGAAAATAGAGGTGGCTCGGTTCATCTGGATTGGCTCGAACGAGTTACAAAGTCCGCCGCCGCTTCGCAACGGCTGAAAGCAGCTCAAGCAATCAATCAAGGGGGAATAGGGTTTTTAAGTCGCGTCGGAGACCGGAAAGCCGACCTATGGGTCCCCATCAACCGCGAACTCAGGTCACTGCTTGCCAGGTTGTATCCCCAGCGTTCAGAGGGGCGTTTTTTTGACCGTTTGAGCGATGGCGATGGACTAGGACGATTGGAGTTCGTGGAATGGATAAAGGACCAGCTAGTAAAGCATCAGAATCATCAAGTCCTGATTTTTGATCCGTACTTTGAAGACGCGGGGATCGGACTTATCGTTCCGAACGCAGGTGATCAGGGCGATTACGTCGTTTTTACAACTCTGCCCAAGTCCCCTAAAACAAGAAATCAGGAACACCTTACTGCTGCGGAATATGAAAAATTGATGGACGCGGGAGAAAGTCCATCTCCCGCCAAAAATCGAATCAACAACCTACTGGCAAGCTGCGAAAAGCTCAAACCGTTATTGAAGAGAGTCAGACTAAGGGTTTATGGCTTGAAGGATGGCGCGCTTCATGATCGATATATCCTGATAGTCGGCAAAGATGGATTGCCGGTCTCGGGATTTAATCTGTCAAATTCGATCCAAAAAGCCAATGAAAACTACCCGCTCCTGATTACTCCAATTCCTGCCGATGTCTTGCTAAGAGTGCTCAAGTACGCCTCTGGACTTCTACGGCAAGCAGTGGAGAAATCATCCGGCGATGAGGCTGGCACTTCAGGAGCGCAACTGATTTTCGATTCAAAATCGGCTCGCGATGCATCTCTCAAGCGTTTTGAACCCTTATCGTTTCTCAACAACATCCTCGCAGGCGATGTCCTAGCTGAATGGATGGGAGAACTGTCGCTTCGTGGGTTGAAAGGCGACGCCTTGAGGCAACGAATGAGGGAGTTGGGTCTGCTAAACGAGGAGTCGCTTGTTCTAAAGGACGCACCGGGCCTGAAAAGCTGTGTGGATCAACAGGCAAACGATTTCAGTAACTTTAGGTCGAAGTGGGATGTGCTTGGTGAGATACTGGCCAACACGCCTGCAGGTAACATGCTTGACACTGCCGAACTGTTTGTGAACACAGCCTTTTTTAATTTTTTGGCGCAGTTTTTAAGCAACTCATTCAGTCGAGTACATTCCGAGGAGGTCGACGCACCGATAGCGGTTGTTGCCAGTTCCCATTTTCAAGAATCCATTGACATACTACTAACAAAATCCTACAAGCCGCATCACTTCTTTCACCCCGTGAAGTATGCAGCCTTGACTTGGCCGGAGTATTTTGCTGTAAAAATTCTGTGGGCGCATGATCCAGATGCCTTGCTTTCAATAACAGAGGCTCAAGTGGTGACAGTCCCGCTAGAAGGTCGACAAACAGAAATTGTCAAGCTTTCTTTGCTTAGCCAGATAATAAGTGAAATCGCTCTTGGTGTAGAGTTCGGTCTTCGAGACACGCAGAAAGATCGACTAATCAATAGCGCCAATGGGTTACTGAAGTGGTTGGGATTAAATGCTCTTGAATCGCAACTGAAGATGCCGGAGGCGGTGCGTGAAGTCGTTCGCTATGTGTCATCATTCAGCCATTACGAAAGGGTTCAGACCCTAGGATGGATGACCAACCATTTTGCCGGCAAGCCACAGGGTATGACGATTTTCGGGGGGTTGGTTGATTCCCTCCACGAAATTATGCCGCGAGAAATTAGCGCAGCAGACGCAAATCTTCTGGTGGATTCTCTGCGCGGGCATATGCGGAAATTGGGTTGGTGCGAGCCATGGCTTTTTCAGGATGTTATATACCCACTTATGGTCGACGGACGCATCGCTGCGGACGATCTTTGCAATATTTGGATTAGAGAGTTGGTTATGTATTTAGAAGAAACTCTAAAAGACCAAGTTGGCATTTTCAAGAGAAACGCCGAAGGTCGCGTCACTGAGGTAGCCGCCTATCTGTTTGGACAAAGCGGCCTTCAACAGCAACGGACGGCCATAGAGTCGTTTCAGCGGATGCTCGCCAGAGTACAGCGAGATATACAGCAACCTCTTGCCAGTACGCTGAACTGGAGTAAATGGAATACGTCGTTGGTTATTGCCATGTGGATTCTGGCGTTTACGAAGTGGGCATCCCACTTCATAGCCATGCCCAGCGGAATAGAAGCAGAGCTTGCAAACCTCTCAAACGAAGCACGTCGCCTTGCTCTAATAAGACCCATCACCGAATGGAAATCGTATCAAGGTGTGGACCCGGCCGGTCTTGCCCGGTTTATCGAAGAACTAGAAGAAATCTGAGCAGATTAGGCCGATTGTCTATTCAGTACTTTGAAGATAACACTTCGGACCTACGTTTTGCGAGGAATGCGAGAACAAAGACTCGTTAAAACCAGGGACAGCACCCGATTAAAAAAGCACCCCATAATCGAACATCTGGTTTTTTATTGATAACTGTTATGTTGAAAATACATTTCAAATACTATATCCAAGATTTCAAATAGTAATTTGCAATATAACTACAGCAGATAATCTCTAGCAAATGAGTTGGGATGTTATGCCGATCCATATAATATCCCAAAACAAGAGAAACGAAATGGGTTGATTATTGTTTCATAGTAAGCTATTAAGTTTAAAATTGCAAAGTTTACAGAGGGATGTTCTGCTAACAGTGCCGTCGGTGTTTGCAGTATTAGCACCGATCCATATAAACAATGTTAGGCCAGCACTATGCTATAATGTTCTCTCGACATTTTACTAAAAAGGAGGCTTTCATGACATCCAAACTAACAAAAATGGTTTTCGTTGTTTCAGCGGCCCTTCTCTTCGTAATTGTAATCACAGTCGTTACCTCCCTGCGTACCCCGACTCCGGTGTACGCCTTGGCGCCAACCCAATACAAGGTACTTATGTACCAGGAGTTGAACCCAAACGGACTAGAGGCAATGCTAAATATCACAGTCAAAGATGGCTGGCAATTTGTAGAAATGGCTGGCCCATTCGTAATCTTCCGAAAGTAAGAACGCGCATAGCGTACTTCTAAAATACATTTCGTCTCCATCCTCCAGGATGATCCAGGTGCAGGCCTAACCACGCCGTTCAGCGGACGCGTACCGTGTCCGCCGTTCACGATTACCATTGTTCAAGCTCAAACGCAGTGCCCGCGTCCGCTGACGGCAAGCGTTATGCACCAAGGAGTAAAAATGGAAAATCTTTTTATTGTCGCAGTACTTTTAATTATATACTTATTAAGTGTTACTGAATTATATAAGACTAAGTTAAAACAAAATACCAGATAACAAAATCAATCCAGCCGATCGCTACTATTCGGCTGATTTTTTAGATGCACCTTGCAACCGGTAATCCTTAATTCAGACAAGTACGCAATACTGAACAGTAGTAGGGTATGCCGTGTAAAACGTATGACTAGTCGGTTAAAGTCCGACGATGGGAGTTCGGTAGTTCGCCCATGTAGCTAGAGGGAGGTGTTAAGGGTAACCTGAAGCATTA
>Ga0187875_10000913_pt1 | contig 23602 bp, 24 predicted proteins | sample June2016WEW_17_1_2_FD_132978 | JGI IMG/M metagenome (GOLD analysis project Ga0187875, IMG submission 132978) | Peatland microbial communities from SPRUCE experiment site at the Marcell Experimental Forest, Minnesota, USA - June2016WEW_17_10 | ecosystem: Environmental > Terrestrial > Soil >...
CTAGGGTACAATCAATAATCGTTAAAAATTACTTCTTCATTAAATTATTTCAAGATGGATATAAACATCGTTAGGCAAATGACCATCTTCAATAACTTTATCAGGAGATATATATTGCAATGTTGAAACGAATTATATTTTTATGTGTGGCTTTTTCCTTTGTTCTTATTAACATGGCATCCTTCGCCGGAGAGCAAAATCCCGGCAGAGAAAATTCTGAAAAGCTTCTTACTCAATTTGATTTATCTTCGTTGGTAAAAGAGTCTTTCACAATAAGTCCAGACAGCAGACATGTTGCTTACGTGACCAAATCAGGCAATAAAGTGTTTGTAATAGTTGATGGAAAAAAAGAAAAACAATATGATGGCATTATGGAAAAGCAATGCGGTGATTCTCTTATGGAGGAGACTCTTATTTTCAGTCCGGACAGTAAGCATTTGGCGTATAGGGTTAAATCGGGCAATAAAGTGTTTGTAGTTATTGATGGAAAAGAGGAAAAGCAATACGATTTTATTAAGGAAAAGTATTGCAATGATAATATTGTGCCGAAGACTCTTATTTTCAGTCCGGACAGCAAACATCTGGCGTATAGGGCTGAATCAGCCCACCAAAGTTTTGTGGTTGTTGACGGGAAAGAAGAAAAAAAATACGATTTTATTAAATCTCTTATTTTCAGTCCGGACAGCAGGCATATGGCGTATGTAGCTAGTTCAGACAATAAAAATTTTGTAGTTGTTGATGGGAAAGAAGAAAATAAACACAATAATATTGACTTTCTTATTTTTAGTCCGGACAGCAAGCATCTGGCGTATGGGGCTATATCAGGCAATAAATGGTTTGTAGTCGTTGATGGAAAAGAGGGAAAGCAATACGATTATGTTTTATCCTATCACACAATTGCTTTCAGTCTGGACAGCAGGCATATGGTGCATAGGGCTAGTTTAGGCAATAAATGGTTTATAGTCGTTGATGGAAAAGAGGGAAAGCGATACGATGATATTTACTATTACACCATTGCTTTCAGTCCGGACAGCAAGCATATGGGTTATGTGGCTAAATCGGGTAATAGAGTATTTATAGTCGTTGATGGAAAAGAGGAAAAACCATACGATAAAATTGGTGATTATGCTTCTTGGTACTATGCGCCTTTCTTTTTCAGTCCTGACAGCAAGCATCTGGCATATAGCGTAAAATCAGGCGATAAATGGTTTGCAGTAGTTGATGGCAAAGCGGTAAAGCAATACGATTATATTTCTTACGACATGATTTTCAGTCCTGACAGCAAGCATCTGGCATATAGCGTAAAATCAGGCAATAAACGGTTTGCAGTAGTTGATGGGAAAGAGCAGAAATATGATGGTGCAGTTTTTTTCAGTCCGGACAGCAAGCATGTGGCGTATAGGGTTAGATCAGGCAATAAATGGTTTGCTGTAGTTGATGGGAAAGAGCAAAAGCAATATGATCGATTTTACGATATTCTTTTCAGTCTGGACAGCAAGCATATGGCGTATAGGGCTAAATCAGACAATAAATGGGTTGTAGTTGTTGACGGGAAAGAAGGGAATCAATACGATGATTTTTATTTAATGCCGTACGATCGAAAAATGATCGTTTTTGATACGTCTGACAGCTTCCATTACCTTGCTTTAAAAGGCAGTAGTATTTATTTGGTAGAAGAGAAGATAAAATAACAAGCTTGGAAAGAAGAAAAATAATTGATCGATACTTTCTTTCAATTTTAGAAGGCTCAGTAGTAAACGGAGAGACATTGTGAAAATTTATTTCAACAAAGATAATGGTCCCATCGATGAGATCATCGAGCAATTGATGAAGACAGTCGACGGAATCCGGAGGCCCAAATATGTCCGCGAGATGATTATCGCCTCTCTCAAAGCCGGGCAGGAGGACGACAAAAGCGCAGACCTCAAGCTCATGAACACAACTCTTAAAGAGATGCGATTTACTTCCAAGGTCTTCGGCCCCTATCAGAGCGTTCGGAAGGTCACGGTCTTCGGCTCAGCACGTACCCAGCCGGGCGATCCGCTATACGAGATGGCGAAGCTCTTTGGGGAAAAGCTCGCCCAGATGGGTTACATGGTAATCACTGGCGGTGGAGACGGCATCATGAAGGCTGTAAACGAGGGAGCCGGTTCCAGGCATTCCTTCGGTGTCAACATCCGCTTGCCTTTCGAGGAGAAGCCGAATTCCGTGATTAAGGGCAATCCACGGTTCATCATGTATAAATATTTCTTCAATCGCAAAGTTGCTTTTCTTAAAGAATCCGACGCCGTGGCGCTTTTCCCGGGAGGTTTCGGCACGCTCGATGAGGCGATGGAGACGCTCACCCTGCTGCAAACCGGTAAACGCAATCCCATGCCGCTGGTACTCGTGGAAGATCCTGAATGTTCATATTGGTCCCAAATAATCAAGCTTTTCGAGGAAGAGCTATTGGCCCGCAAATATATAGACCCGTCGGATTTTTCGCTCTTTGAAAGGGTATGTTCCGTGGATGATGCAGTGGAAAAGATTCATCATTTCTATCGTCGCTATCATAGCATTCGGTATGTACACGGCCAACTCGTGATCCGACTCAACTCACAGCTCAACCCGGATGACATCATGAAGCTGACAGATCAGTTTCATGACATTCTCTCTCCCGGCGGAAGTATCAAGGCATCCGAGGCTTTGGAAGCTGAAAGGGATGATGTTCATCTTATCCATCTGCCTCGACTGGTTATAGATTTCAACCGCAGGTATTTCGGCAGGCTCAGGAATCTTATTGATATGATCAATGATTTTTGAAATCGCTTCAGTCGTACAAGAACGGATACTACTATTCTTCAGTTTATCAATTTCTGATTTTATGCTAGTGTACAACCTGCAATCGTTAGGGTTTGCGGTATTAACACCCCGATCTTCAAGAAGGGGAGAGTATTTTCAAGATTTGATCCCTTTGAAATAGCATGGAAGGAGGGCCCATATGTCTCACATTATAAGAAAATGTCTCAGTTGCATCCTTTGTACGTTCCTCTTGTGCAGCCTCAATAGCGCGGCAGCACAATCACCGACACAGGCTCCTACCCAGACTCAGCGTCAAAACGCCGGTGCTGATTTAATGGTATCTGATAGCCCTGATTACATCGAACGCGTGAGCGGTGGGGCAAAGTTGGAAGGCCCCCTGCCCATGCTAATCCTTCTGCACGGTAAGGCCAGTACTCCGGAGGCTATGCTCCGGGCGTTTGCCAATATACATACACCGGCACGTATCATTGTTCCCCGCGGAGTTCCTCTTGAGAGTGTTCCTATTGGTCCGTTCAATCATGACTATGGGTGGTGGTCCATACACACCAGACTAGCGGACGAGCAATCCTTCGCCGCAGCTGCCGCTGAAACCTCCCGGCGGTTAAGAGTCTTCATCCATCGTCTCCTGCGCGAGAAGCCCACCCTTGGCAAGCCGATCCTCGTTGGGTTCTCTCAAGGGGCAATCATAACCTACACGATCAGTGTGCAAGAACCGGATCTACTGAGCATTGCTCTTCCCTTAAGCGGGATGCTTCCATTACCCCTTATTCCGGAAACCTGGCCGGCAGGTAAACCAAAACCTATCATCCATGCCTTTCACGGTGTTCGAGATCCCGTCGTGCGCATCGAACAAGACCGGGGAAGCGTGTCAAGACTGAAGGCCTTGGGCATTCCTGCGGTTCTTAAAGAGTATCCCAACCTGGTTCATGCACTTGGTCCGCTGGAAATGATCGATGTCCTGAAAGAAGTGGATGAGGCGCTCAGACATGAGGCAGTCCCGTCCCGCAATCCAGGTAACTATTAGAGTTTCTGTGTTTTCTATCTTGCCGGGCAGGATGGATCTTACGTGTTGGGAAATAAGTCGAAACTGGTGTAAATAACAAAACCCGAAATGTGGAGCTTGCCACATGATTGATGTATGCCCATTGGCTGTGAAGTAGTATTTATTGCCCAAGATGATCGACAATTTTCTGTTTCGAAAATTTATGGTAGGGTTATAATCAGTAATCGTTAGCATTTGCAGTATTAGCACTGATCCATATAAACATTATTATAGTAAGGAATAATTATTTGAAATCATACTTGAATGCTTTTACCTTTCCCCCAATGCAAGTTCTTATAATAAATCCGCCCCGCTTTGTATCGGAGACAGAATCCGCTGTCTAATCATCCATCAGATTCCTCGCCCCGTAAAGGATGGCTTCCATAACGGGCATATATTGGAAAAAGAGTGGTTTGGGGCTCAGTTTAATTTCCTGAAGTTGCCGGGCGATGTCATGGGTGCCCAAAGTGAGTTCGGCTGCCTTCCCGCTCATGGATTTGCCGAATTCGATGGGATTCATATAAATATTCGCAGCCAGGGGCACGCCGTCCTTCAAGGAGAAGGTCTTGAATCGGTTTACCTTTTCCACGGACGTCTTGAGTTTTTGTCCCTTCAGGGTGAGGATTTTTTTCCCGCCCTCGGAGAGCGTGCATCCCAGCATGCCGTTTTCACTTGCGAAGGTGATGTCGGCAAGGAATTTTGGATACCCGTACATTTCCACGCCGCCCCTGCGCGCCCGTTCGGTCGTGACGGGAAGCTGCCAGACGTATGCCGTGAAGTATCTCCTTAGCATCATTGCCAGGACGGTAATGCCCGGAATGGCCTTTTTCCGGAAGGTTATGGGGAAGGAGATGGAGAATTCGTTGTAGGGATCGATATCCGTTTTGCGGTATTCGAAAGCGGTAAAGGCAACCAGCGCCCTGCCACTCATAGCCTCCACCGGGTGCATATCGGTGAGGGGAAGAAGCTTTTTTACCTTGTCGGTGGAGGCGGTGTAGATCGCAGTCATGGACGTGTTGTCATAATAGAAAACCGGAAGCTTGCCTTCCAGTGACATGTCCTTCGTCATCATATCCCACTGGATAACCCCTTTAAAAAAATCACCTCTGTTCATAGAACCTCCTTTGTCCTGAATGTTTGCTGAATTTTATGGTATCCTCATTTGTTATTTGTTGGCGTATTTTCGGGCAGTCCTCCTGCTGAACACGTTGCTCAAGGTAACGGCGGTCACCGGGAAAAATCGGGTGAGCAGATCCAACGCCTTTGCATCCACCCCCACCAGAATGCGCCTTTTGTTGCGCCTGATCCCGGAAATGATGATCTTTGCCGCATCGTCTGCCGTGGTTCGGAAGACCACCTCTTCGTAAATGTTTTCGCCCTTTTCCCTGGTCAGATCGAACATGGCCCGGTTCACACGGGCGTTGCGGGCAATGTTGGTTTTTATGCCGCCAGGATGAACGCAGCTCACAGAGATGCTCGTGCCGTGCATCTCCTGGGCAAGAGTTTCCGTGTATCCTTTGACTGCAAACTTTGCCGCGCAATAGGGGCCGTTGTTGGGATTCGGCATGATGCCATTGATGCTGGATATGTTGACGATATGCCCTTCCGGGCGCTTCTTCAGATGAGGCAGAAAGGCCATGGTGCCGTACACAACACCCCAGAAGTTGATGCCCATGAGCCATTCAAAGTCTTCCAGGGGAATAGTCTCCAGAAAATCACCCACGGCAACCCCGGCATTGTTGATGATGAGATCCACGCCGCCGTGGCGTCCGGCCGCCTCATCGGCATATTGGAAGACCTCTTCCCGCCGGGACACGTCCACAATATGAGTCGTCACTTTCACACGGTCGCCGACGAGTTTTGCGGTCTCCTGCAGGCCCGTGGCGTCGATATCCGCAAGCGCCAGGTTGCATCCCTCGTTTGCCAGGTTAACGGCAAGCATCCTGCCGATGCCTGAAGCCGCCCCAGTGACGGCCGCTGTCTTGCTTTTCAGAATCTTCATGTTTTTTTATTCCTTAATTGTATTTTTCACACATTGTTCGGGCTTGTGTTCGTCGCTTGCCGGATGATATCAAGTTTCTTGAAAGGTACTGCGCCGAGCAGCGCCTGCACCATGCGTGCGTCGCGGTAGCGTTTCTCCTGGCCATAGTCCTTCATGTAGCCGTATCCGCCAAGAATTTGAATGCCGTCGCTTGTCGCATTGCAGGACAATTCCGCGATATGCAGAGCCGCGGCGGATACACGGATTTCATAACCGCTCTTTTTTTGCTCCAGTTCCATACATGACTGACAAACGCACATCGCGGCGACATCGGCCTTGACTAATATGGAAGCGAGCATCATGCCGATTTCGCTCCAGTTGATAATCGGCCTGCCGCCCTGTTCACGATTTTGGGAATAGGCAACGGCTTCGTTGTAAACGCCGCGGAGAATACCGGCATTCATCGCGGCCGCCGCGGCGTTCATTTCCGGCGACACTTTCTCAAAATATTGATGCCCCGTATTTTCTTCGCCGATAAGACGGGCCCGGACGCGCGAAAACGTTACGTCCACCGCCGGACAGGCGTGTAGTCCCAGCGTGAAGACCGGCTCGCTTTTTTCCACGTTTTGATCGTCGAGATTGACCAGGAAAAAACTATAGGACGGCCCAATGCCCAGGCGCGCCGGAATAATAGCCTGCCGCGCGAGGCTGCCTAAAACAAGAAGTTCAAGCCTCCCTGTGAGGTTGTAATCGCTGCCCGTTTTTTGCGCAATCGGAAGGGAGTCGGTCTGCGCGGGATTGGTGTAGACGGGAAATGCGACAAGCAAATCCTTTGCCGATGCGGCTGCGGGGGAAATCTGCGTTAGATTCCACGCTCCGGCCGCAAGCAGAAGATTCTGGGAAAGCGCCTGCGTGAAAATGATGCCGCCCGGGGATGCGTCGGTCTCGCAGATATGTATGAGAATTTCACAAAGCGCCGCAATGCTGCCACCAAGGCCCCCCAGTGATTCCGGCAGTATGGCGCCCAGAAATCCCACTTCGTGTGCCTTGCGAAGCACTTGGTCGTAAAATTCGCCGAAAGGATAGCGGTCGTGTTGCCCGGTCCCTCCGGCAAGTTCCCTGGCGGCAAAAGATTGCGCCAGATCAGCAATGGGTTTCAGGTCGTTTCTGTATGAGGCGAGCATAGGGTCCTCCTTACTCTTCAAAGACTTGTGCCTGCGGCACCTGAGGTGCAATGAGGCATTTGAAGGCGTTGAGCCTGTTGAGCTGGTTTGTACCCTCGTAAATCTGCAAAAGTTTGATGTCGCGCAGCATTTTTTCGACGCCGGCATCGTGCCTTAATCCTTTTTGACCCATTATCTCTATGGCCATCTGACAATTTTTGACGCCAAGATCAGTCCCCGTGATTTTTGCCATCGACGCCCAGCCCGAGCAGCAGCGCTGGTCTTGGGGTTTTGCCGCGTCAAATAAAATTTTGCCCATGCCTCTTACTGTGATCTCCCAATCGAGCATCGGCGAGATAACCTTGTCAAACCAGAATCGCGGCATAGCCTTGAGATAATAATAGACCGGCTTGCTTTGCAGGAGCTTATACAAACCGCGATGGCAGTTGGCGTTGTTGGCCTCGGTATAAGCAAGCCTTCCCAGAATAACGTTTTTATGCATCTCGGCGAGCATACACTGCGCCCACTCTTGATTAATCAACAAACGGCCGTTGACGCAGGTGGTCGACGCATAATGCAGAGCCGTTTCAAACGCCCCGCGCGCGACGCCTATGCCGAAGGCGCAGACGCCCGGGCGCGTGGCTGACACGACATAGTCACAGTAACGCTGTGAAATATCTCTGGCAGGCTTATTTGTAATTTTTTTCACCATTTCTGAATTAAAGAGAACCTGGTCATCCGGGATGAAGCAGTCTTCAAAGATAAGCACACTGGCCGGGCAGACCCGCTGTCCCATCTTATTTTCATGGCTGCCGAAGGAAAACCCTTTCGTGCCGGTCTTGATGACAAAGCCGATGGTCGTTTCGGATGGATGCTTTGTGTCTTCATAAGCGTAAAGAACCGTCAATGACGAGACATGCCCCATGGAAATGAAAACCTTCGTGCCGTTGACCATATAGCCGCCTTTGACACGTTTAGCCTGACAGGTAACCTTGCCCTTATCCACAAGGTCGACCTCCTCCACATCGGTGCCGGCGCCGGGTTCCGTCGTTGCAAGAGCCAGCGTGCACGGTTTCCCGGATCTTTCACCTTCTGCGACTTCCCTCAGAATCTTTTTGGCCAGCCGGGTGTTGCCCGAAGCCGTCAGACCCGTCACGGCCAGGTAATGAACGCCGATGACATTCATAATGCCGACGCAGGCCGAGGCGACTTCTTCGGAAAAGCAGGACATTGATGGTAAGTTATAACCATGGCCGCCGAATATTTTCGGTATCCACATGGTGTAGAAGCCCCACCGGTTGGCTTCATCTACCAGTTCCCAGGGCAGGTAATCCGGATTTTCGTGAGTGAGACGATCGAGTTTAAGCGCAAGGGGCTTAGCCACTTCCTCGTTGAACTTGCGGGCGATGGCTATAACCTCTCGGGTTTCTTTCACCATATGTTTCGGCATGTGGGGAGCATAGGACAGGCCCAGCCATGTGTCTTCAAATTTAGGAAAACGCGACAGAATGGATGCGACTTCTGAGTTTTGCAGCATATAATCCTCCTACTTATTCCCCATCTTTGTCTGAGTCAGCACTCAGGATGATGAACCATGGCGCTGATATCGGAATAACACGTATCACTACAGGCATTTTTTCAAAAAACGGATCTGATCGCCCACGGTCTGTTGGAAATGTGGGGGAACGTACAAATCGAAATGTCCGCACTCATAGACAATGAGTTCGCCTTTCGGCGCTTTTCCTGCCGCTTTGATTGTCGGCTTTATGGGGGTGGTAAGGTCATTGGCTGCAACCTGTACCAGCCACGGGACGCCGAGGCGTTTTGCCAGCCGTCCCGGAGAATAGAAAGCCACAGAAAGAAAAATACGCGCGGCAACCCGTTCGTCCGGTTCGAATCCCTGGGGGTAAAGTCTCTTCACTCCCTCCATCACATCAGGGGCCGTCATGGCGGCAAGATCGCCGGGCCGGCCGACAGAAGGCACATAGTAAGGGTTTCGGCGCAAAATCATGTTTGTCATGTCACGCCAGGCGGCTGTTCCCAGCCGGATGTTCTGCAAAAAGCCGGCCGCCGCCGCCGTCGCAAAACCGTTCATATGCGGCGCCTGCGATATGACTGCGGCGATATCGGGGTCCTGATCCGCTGCTGCTATCTCAAGGACATGGCCTCCGCTAAATGACGTTCCCCAAAGAACGATACGGTGTGAATCCACTCCGGGCAGCCCTTTGGCAAACCGTATCGCGGCGCGCCAGTCCTGATGTTGTTTTTTGATGTCGAGAATTTGTCTGGGTTCGCCTTCGCTATCGCCAAAATGCCGATAGTCGAAAACGAGGGCATGGTATCCGGCCCCGGCGAAGGCTTCCGCATACGCGCCGAGGCGCATTTCCCTGACCCCGCAGAAACCGTGGGCAAGGATAACGCACGGAGCCTTATCTATACCGGAGGCTTTGAAAAACCAGCCGGCACATTTAAGCCCTTCCGAGATGAATTGAATATTCTGCCTGTCTTCCATGTGAGATCCTCTCCGCGGCGTCGCACAATCTGACATTAAATATTGTCAGTTTTATACCAGAACTTCTTGACTTTGACAAGATATATTGTCAGAATTGTTTGCATGAAAAAGAAAACAACCCGGAGCCGGATCTATGGCGGTGTCAAAGCGGACCTGAGAAAAGAGGAGCGGCGGAAAAAACTGATCGAAGCGGGGCTTGAGGCATTCGGGACCAGAGGCTACGCAAAGACTAATATCAAGATGATCTGCGGGATCGCAGGTCTGACAGAACGTTATTTCTACGAGTCGTTCCGTCGTAAAGAGGATTTATTGTGTGCCGTGTATCGGGAGCTGATCGATGAAGGGCAGCGCGATGCTTTGACAGCACTTGAAGATAGGGAGGGTTTCCCACTGGAAACAGCCTCGCGGGCATTAATGATGTTCTATCAACGATTTCAGCAGGATCCCCGCAAGGCGCAGATACAGCTTTTTGAAATTCTGGGAGTCAGCCAGAATATAGATAGAGAATACCAGAAGGCCATGCGAATGCTTGCCGACATGGTGAGGTTTTTTTTATGCAAGGTCTTTCCGCATATTCATGAAAAAATACTCAATAGGAGCATGATTCCGACAGGTCTGGCAGGTGCAATTATCATGATCGCTCATGAGTGGGTCCTCGGTGGTTTTATAACTCCTCTGGATGATATCATTTCCCAGTGCATGGATTTTTTTGTAGCTGTGGGAAAACATATTGAGTCCCGGTCCTGAACGCAAGCAATCAGGCATGATCCTGTTTCTCACTATGAGTATCATAAAATAATTTTAATGTTTAAGTTATTCTACAGGGTACATATAATCATTGTTGAACTAAAATAAGCAACTAAAGAACCGGAGCTTTACATGTTTGTCGTTGCCATTTATGGTTGGCGTGAAGAAACACCAGAGATGGTGCAAGCCCTGGCCGATGCCCTTGGCATTATTGCGTTCGAGGCGCGGCAGCGGTTGATCGGTGGCGGCCCGTCCGTGGTGGCCGGTTTTGCGGATCAGCGGCAGGCGGGAGTGGTAGCGGAAAAAGTGGGTCGCATCGGCATCAAGGCCCTGATTGTTGATGCCACTGCTGTGCGCCTGCAAAGCTGTTTTTTCATCGTGCGCCGCTTCAAGTTTGAAGACCGCGTGCTGAAAATCGAGGCTCACAACGGCCAACAAGAGACAATCCCCTATGCCCAGATGGGACTGATTATCACGGGTACAAGCGTAGTGGGCGTAAACGAGACAAAAACGATTGTGGAGAAGAAGTTCAGCATGGGCAAGACATTGCTTGCCGGCGGCATCCCCATGACTAAGACGGTTAAGCGTCAGGAAAAAGTATCTAGCGAGGAGAGTGAACAGATCCTATATCTCTATGCCCATGACCGGCCAACGGCGGTCTTCAGCCTGACCGGCATGAATTACGACGGTTTCGGCGCTGAGATGAAACTGTCCCGAAAACTGAATTTTTCTCATCTCATCAGTCAACTGCACCTGCATGCCCCCGATGCCGCATTCGACGACCGCCTGCTAAACAGAAATAACCAGGTACGCTTGCTCGGCTCCGTCCAGGGCCGGGAAGCCGGTCTGTATCTTGCCGCAGAAATCCTTGCCCGGTGCCTGCTGGCGGGCACCGGATGATCACTGAGGAGCAACCCTTGAAAAGGGAATAATTTTTTTCAGGTCAACCCCAGCCTCTGGTGAGGGATTCCCAAAGTTTGACAGTTCCGGAAGTATGTCCGGATGTTGCCATTACTCTCTTTCTATCCGTAATCCTCAATTTAGACGATAGCCGGATACTGTGGGTTCGTAGTGCAAGAAATAATTCTGCACTTCACCTGGTATAATCACCAAGAAAATTGCAGAACTCTAATTTAAAATGTGCTACAAGTTCTGGCGACAGTTTACAACTGTATACTGCCAACAAAAATAAAGGGAGCAAAAAATGAAATCGACCGATAAACAGGACCGTTCTATTCTACAGAGAATCGCCCGGGAAGTAATGCTTGAGAAAGGCCTGCTCCCGGAGTTTTCCGGTGATGCACTCTCTGAACTGGACAAAATTCTTACTGCTGCAACAATTGACGATGAACAGGTTCGTGACCTTAGGAATCTTTTATGGGCTTCCATTGATAATGATGATTCACTTGACCTGGATCAGCTCACGGTTGCCGAAATGACGCCCGGCGATGAGATAAAGATTCTTGTTGCCGTGGCTGATGTCGACTCGATCGTTAAGCGCAAATCAGCAATTGATGCTCACGCACAGCACAATACAACCTCTGTATATACAACTGCCGAGATATTCCCGATGCTTCCGGAAAAACTTTCTACCAACCTCACATCATTAAACTTTAATGAGGATCGACCGGCAATTGTCATCGAGATGGTGATTGGTTTAGACGGTTCCGTGAAAGCGTCGGATATCTATAGGGCTCATGTCCGTAATCATGCAAAGCTCGCGTATAATAGTGTTGCCGCGTGGCTGGAAGGGGAAGGGATCGTGCCTGAGGCTATTGCAGCCGTAAATGGACTTGCTGATAATTTACACATGCAGGATAAGGCGGCACAAAGCATGAAAAGCCTGCGGCACACTCACGGAGCTCTGAGTCTTGAAACCATTGAGACGAAACCGATATTCAAAGGAGATGAAATTTGTGATCTCAAAGAAGAAAAAAAGAACCGCGCAAAGGACATTATTGAGGATTTCATGATAGCAGCAAACGGCGTGACCGCCCGGTATCTCTCGTCAAAAAAAATCCCTTCTATCCGCCGTGTAGTCCGCATCCCGAAACGATGGGAACGAATTGTCGAGCTTGCTGATGAACATGGGTTCAAGCTTCCTCATGATCCGGATGCAAAAGCACTGGATGAGTTTTTGAGGAAAGAGAAAGAAACAGATCCACTAAGATTTCCTGACCTTTCACTTTCAGTTATAAAATTGATGGGTGCCGGTGAATATGTTGCAGAACTTCCGGGAGACACTTCTCCGGGACACTTTGGTCTTGCTGTCAGAGACTACACGCATTCTACGGCCCCTAATCGTCGATATATCGATCTTATCACAGAACGCTTAGTGAAAGCAGCCATAGAAGGAAAAGCTTTGCCCTATAGCAATAATGAACTGGAAGCTCTGGCCAAGCATTGCACAGAGGGAGAAGATGCTGCCAACAAAGTGGAACGACAGGTCAGCAAATCGGCTGCGGCAATTCTTTTAGAATCTAGAATTGGTGAACGTTTCGATGCAATTGTAACCGGCGCGGCTTCCAAGGGCACATGGGTCCGTATTCTCAATCCTCCCATTGAAGGAAAACTGGTATACGGTTTCGAAGGTATAGACGTGGGCCACAGGATTCGAGTGCAGTTGATACACACCGATGTAGCGAAGGGGTTCATAGATTTCAAGAGAATTAGCTGATTGTTGTGCATGAAATAAGGCACGAAAAAATAAATGCTGCACCGTCAGCAAATTCATTCTGTTCGGAACAATATCGAATTGGAAAATCATAAGACAATAAGAAACCCCTCAAGCTATATAAGCCTTGAGGGGTTTTAAGGAATGTGGAGATATCCACAGATCATGTTTATATTTAGCAGAGTTTAACTATCCTCTTTTATGATCATTATTATCTGATTCCTTCTTAGCTCATGATGGTCTTCACAGTTTCAATAACCGGGCTGGTGAAAAGCGCCATCAGGATTGTATACAGAGCAAAAATTCCGACCACTTCGCTAACATACATCTTATCATATTTGCGTTTCAGGGAAACGATGACCAATCCGCCAACGATTAAGCACCCCAGTTGAAAAAATGGGAAGTTAGTAACACCTGTTGCCGCATACTCGGCAAAGCTGAAAGTTGCCGTTAAAAGAACTACTGCCGCCGCTACAATTGTTGTTGCTAATGTCTTTTTCATGATCTGTTACCTCCTTAGGTAATTTGTCTATTTGCCTTTATAATAATGAAATTAGCGTGCCAAGTTTTCAAAAGAAGCAAAGAAAATTGTAAGATAATGATTTTTAATATGAATTGACAGAAGTGATCATTTGCAATAACTGTTTAAAATGACCGTTATTTCTATTTGTTTCAATGAAACGTTTAAATGGTTTAACGATATATGAAAAAGTATGGTGAATTGATGAATAGACGAGTATTATATTACTACGGAAGGAAGCATTGAGATGAGACCCATAGAATCTATTTTTGAAATAAAAACGGCTGATCATTTCGGGTAGACAACTTGGTGCTGACACAGCAGTGTTTGATTTTGCCATTGAGAACAAAAGATAAGGTTGTCTTAAAAAGCAGGAAATATTTAATGAAATATATGAAAAAACTAATCGGATTGAAACTCATTATAATTATTTCTTATTTAATAATAGTGGTGCCGGCCGGCGCCTCAGGATTTATTTTTAATTGGCAGTTATTCGTCGCCGATCCTGATTTAACCTTAGGCAGTCCCGGCAAGAATATTTCAATTAAAGATTCATCTGCCGCTGATATAAACATACCTGCCAGCGTTGAAGCTAAAGATATGTTCTCATTATTTCCTGATCAAAATAATGATTCAACACTAAATTCAGAAAAAAAGTCCGCACCAAGCAAAGTTAAAATCAATTTTTTCGGGGATAATACGTTTATGCCGACCAAAGATGAAGCGTATGCTAATAGCGATGATAAGCAAGTATCAAAATTTATCGACGCCGCGACATCTTTTATTTACGATGATTCGAAAATTAAATCAGTGGAAACAATGGGCAAAATTATTGAACCGCAAATAAAATTCTATTTCTCATTCTAAATGTATTTTGTTAAATATGATGACGAAACTGAAACCACCAATATATTTTTAGCTGAATTACAAATTAGCATAAGGACGCAATGAAGCTGATTCTAATAAGACACGGGGAAACTCTTTCGAATAAAGAGAAGCGGGTTCAAGGAATAAGCGATGTTGAATTAAGTACCGTCGGAATTGAACAGGCCCATCTTTTGGCCTTATCCTTGAAGGATTATCCCATCGAAGCAATTTATACCAGCCCTCTGAAAAGAGCGATGCAAACAGCGGAGATTATTAATGAGTTCCATCAGAAGGAACTTCATACGGATCAAGACTTGATGGAAATGGATTATGGAGACTTTGAAGGTGTTTCCTTTAAAAAAATTATGGACGTCGAGAAAGATTTTATAGATCAATGGATGACTGATCCGGCTTCTGTCAAAATGCCCAACGGAGAATCATTGACTCAATTACAAGAGCGTGCATGGCGGGCGTTAAAAAAGATCATTAACAAAAAGGAAAACGCGTTAGTAGTTAGCCACAACTTCACCATTGCGACTATTATATGCCATATAAAAAGCATCAGCCTTAACGAATTTGTAAGCGCCTGTGTAGGCAATGCTTCCAAGACGATTGTCAGCGTTGAAAAAGATGGCATCTTCATCGAAGCGTTTAATGATGGCAGTCATCTCCCTGAAGACATTCCTTCGAAAATCAACGCACTTTTTTAAGGCAGGTTCCTTTTCATCCGTAATTCTCAACGATATATGAAAAAGTATGGCGATAGGCTTTAGGGTCGGGTATGATAATTATTAAGGAAAGAAAATATGATGAATGACGAAGTTATTTTAAGTTGCCTTGAAGAATTGGCCGAAAAACTTGATATATTAGTTCGTGATGAAAACATAAACATTGAAGAGTCTTCCAGTTCCGGAGGTCTGTGCCGTGTCGAAGGGAAACATGTTGTTATTCTTAATTCCAAAGCTACAGTGAAAGAGAAAATTCAAGTCATGATCGCGGCACTGCATCAGTTTGATCTTGCCGAGATGTATATAAAACCGGTTATACGGGAATTATTGGAAGGACATAAGGAAACATTTCAATGACACCCATAGAATCAATTTACGAAATACATTATGCTGCCCTTGATCTCCGGCGATACCTTCAATCTACAGATAAAGTGGTTTCCTACAGAGCGCAGGAGAGATACACGCAATGGGTTAACAGGTTCTTCAGGGAAAATGTCAATGTGGTAGAACCGGAAAAACGCGGGAATCTGCGTATTTTATGTTTGCAGGATGTTGATTATTTTTTAAAGCTGCTGGAATCCAGGGCAGAGTATTACGATTGCAATTAAGGAGAGCTTCCATGGACAGGAAAAAATTGACCATCCCTGTTACGAAAGATGAATCGGTATCGGCAATTTTAACTATGCCTCCGAATAAAAAAAGAATGTACAGCGCCGGTGTGATCACTGCCCATGGCGCGGGTAATGACATGGAAAATGATCTTCTCGTCGCCTTTACAGACGGCTTGGCCAAAGCAGGCTATCCTGCATTACGATTCAATTTCCCTTATAAAGAAAAAGGTTTGAAGGCGCCGGATAATCCAAAGAAACTGGAAGATACATGGGCGGCGGTTTACCGGTATTTTAAAGAGGACTCAACTGTTCATGTAAATCATATAATAGCCGCCGGTAAGTCTATGGGGGGAAGGCTAGCTTCTCAGATGGCAGCAGAGAGAAAACTGCCTGTCGAAGGGTTGATCTTTCTGGGTTATCCTCTGCGTCCGGCAGGTGACCAATCTAAAATCAGGGATGCCCATTTATACGATATCGAAATACCGATGCTCTTTTTCGCGGGCACAAGGGATAGCCTGTGCGATATTGCAAAACTGCAATCCGTTCTGAAAAAACTATCTGCTCCCTGGAAACTGGAGATTATCGAAGGCGGTGATCACTCCTTTCATATACCCAAGTCTATGGGCATTACAAAGTCCGAAATCTTCGATCGAATTGTGAAAACGGCAAAGCAATGGATAGAGACAACCTTTGCTAAAAAACAATAACATATCTTTATTAAAAGAGGTGTCCTACGCAAAAAGTTATATTTCTTGTAGATATGAATGCTTTTTTTATAAGTTGTGAAATGACAAGAAACCCTTCTCTTGTCGGAATACCAGCTGCTGTTGCCGGTGATCCTAAGAAACGTACAGGAATAATTCTCGCGGCTAACTATGAAGCAAGGGCATGTGGCGTCAAAACGACTATGGTTATTCACGAAGCTTTGAAACTCTGCCCGAAATTAACCTTAATTCCGCCGGATCATCATTTCTATGGGCAGAAATCAGAAGAGGTTATGGACTTGCTATCTAATTATACTCCTGCTCTGGAACAAAACAGCATTGATGAGGCATGGCTTGATATGACAGGGAGTGAAGGACTGTTTGGCAAACCCTTTGATGCTGCACAACAAATAATAAATGAAATAAAAGACAACCTTGGACTTTGGTGCTCAATTGGAATAGCTGAAAACAAATTCCTGGCCAAAATGGCCGCTGAAATGAAGAAGCCTCTCGGCATCACCGAACTATGGGAAAAGGACATTCCGGTAAAACTCTGGCCGCTTCCGGTTAAAGAAATGTATGGTGTTGGCGCGAAAACCGCTGAGAAGCTAAATCACATGGGAATAACGACGATAGGTGAACTGGCTAAGTCCGATGTAAACGCCGTCATTAAAGCTTTGGGAAAATTTGGAAATGAAATTTATTCACACGCAAATGGAATTGACAATTCAACTGTTCGTGCCCGCGTGGATGATGATGTTAAGTCAATCGGACGCGAAAAAACATTGCCGGAAGATATAACGGATATTGAAAAGGCAAAAATTGTTCTGATGGAGCTTGCCGATGATGTTGGCATGACTGTAAGAAAACAGAGTAAAGAAGGCCGCACGGTACATATTACCCTTAAATATTCCGATTTTCATTCTGTAACAAGACAAATAACTATTCCTGCAACCTCTGTTACCAGAGAAATTTATCAGGCCGGTTGCAGGCTCCTTGAACAAAACTGGAATAAGTCGCATCCGGTAAGATTAATCGGAATAAGCATATCGGGGTTTTATGAAGACGGCTTTTCTGAACAGTTGTCGCTTTTTGATCCGATGCAGGGAAATGTTCAATCCGGTAAAAATAAGCAAATTGACAAAGCTATGGACAAAATAAGGAACAAGTACGGCTCCGAAAAAATAACCCTCGCCACATTGGTTAAAAAAGGAAAGAGTCCAGTTGAAGACGATTAGATCCGAATTCTATTTACAACTTGCCATTTTCCCTTCTGTACTGATAGAATAATGGTAACTCATAGAGAACGAAATCTCACAGGATGGTGCAGAATATGGACAGCAACGACGATATTAAACTACTCCTCATGGAGGAACAAACCCTCCTCTCGCGCGAAAGGACTATGCATTCATATATGCAGACAGGCTTAGCCTTCACGTCTGTTGGTCTTGTTATCATGAAGTTTATGATTGGTCTGCTCTATTTTTGCACAGGTATATTCTTTATTATCCTGGGATTCCTTCTCATCGTCGAAGCGGCGAGACGGTATGTGCGCTTCAGGAAGGCGATCCGGACAATCCGGGAGAAGGAAACAAAGCTAGGGTCTGAGATTGGGATGGTACGATAGAAAGATGAACGGCTATGTCGGCCTATTGGTCATGGTTTTGTCCTGAAAGCAGTTTGCGGATAGATTTCAGTTCCCTCCGACGTTTTGCAGTGGTTTTGGGATATGTTATCTTAAGTTCATTGAGCGCATTCAGGACAATTTGGGAAACGATCAACTGTGCATTTTCCTTGTCATCGGCGGGAACGATGTACCAAGGCGCATGACGGGTGCTTGTAGCGGTCAGGCAAGCCTCATAAGCCTTCATATAATGCTTCCAGTAGTTCCTCTCATTAATGTCCGAGAGGCTGAATTTCCAGTTTTTGTCCGGCTCATCAATGCGCTTGAGGAAACGCTTTCGCTGCTCGTTCTTCGACAGGTGGAGAAAGAATTTCACGATCAGGGTGCCGTTGTGGTGGAGATGCTTCTCCATGTTCACGATGGAACGATACCGCTCCTGCCAAATCGTCTTTTCGTCCAACAGCTCATCCGGGAGCCTCTGACTATGAAGAATCTGCGGATGCACACGAACGATTAGCACCTCTTCGTAATAGGAGCGGTCGAAGATGCCGATCCGGCCACGTTCGGGCAGGCGCTGAATCGCGCGCCAAAGAAAATCGTGGTTCAGTTCTTCATCGCTCGGCTGTTCGAAACTGAAAACCTCGCAGCCTTTCGGATTCACGCCAGACATCACGTGCTTGATGGCGCTGTCTTTGCCGGCAGCATCCATGCCTTGAAAAACCAACAGCACCGAATAGCGATCGTAAGCATAGAGCAGACTTTGCTGCTCACTTAGTTCCTCGATGTGTTCAGAGAGGATTTCCTTATAATGCTCCCTCGACTTGTAGCAGGGCTGAACCCGCGTCGGCCACTGTTTGAGTATGACCTTTTCATCTGTCGGGACCCGGAAATGTTTTGAATTGATTTTCATCTTCATCTTCATCTTCATCTTCATCCTTTCGGCAATACCAGCAGTGTTGTTCTCGTCTGTTTATTTATGGGGTGCATCTTTCTGACCTGCGTCAAATACTTGTATCACAAGTTACAGGGGTAGGTCAATCAGCGGCCTGTTTCCTCTATCTGTGATAATCAACCGGCAGGGGTTTGAGGCGGGATGATAAGATAGCCGATTAATAATCTGTTTCCTTCCTGCTATCCTTATTTCCCAAATATTCAATTTTATGCCAGGCTTTCAATCTGCAATCGTTAAAAATATGAGTATCATAAAACAATTTTTAGCGTTTAAGTTATACTACAGGATACATATAATCATTGTTGAACTAAAATAAGTAACTAAAGAACCGGAGTTTTACATGTATGTCGTTGCCATTTACGGTTTGCGTGAAGAAACACCAGAGATGTTGCAAGCCCTGCCCGGTGCCTGCTGACAGGCGCTGGATGATCGCTGAGAGGCAACCCTTGAAAAGGGAATAATTTCCTTTAGGTCAACCCCCGCCTCTGATGGTGGACTCCCAAAGTTTAATAGTTCCGGGAATATGTCCGGATGTTGCCGGAACTGCCTTTTAAATGGTAATCCTCAATGATATTCCCAACCAAAAATATTGAAATAATTGATGAAAAATCCTTGACATTCGATAAGGGGCTGCTTATCTTAAAAAAAAGCATATAAGTCTAGGTTAAAACATTTTGAGGCGCAAAGGTTGACCACCATGTTCTTTAGAATACTGGTGGTTTTTTCTTTCTATCAAAGCTTAAAATCGGACTTAAGGCAATTTTAAGAAAGGAGGATGAAAGCAATGTCAGAAGGTAAAGTAAAATGGTTTAATGAAGGTAAAGGCTTCGGGTTTATTGAAAAGGATGACGGCGGTGATTTGTTTGTTCATTTCAGCGCGATTCAAGCCGGCGGCTTCAAAACGTTAAATGAAGGCCAGCGTGTCAGTTTCGACATCACTGAGGGCAAGAAAGGTCCGGCAGCAGAGAACGTGAAATCTCTGTAATTTAAACTTGGCAAAGAAGGGGCGCTCCATCAGAATTTTATTTTTTGGAGGGTCTCTTCATTTTCAGCACAATTTGTAAAGTTTGAAAAAAAGATAACAAAGGAGTTTGAAAATGGGGAAGTCTACGTACAACTTCGGGAAAGCCGCCAACGTAAAAGCAAAACAGCTCAAACAAATGGAAAAGGCTGAAAAGCGCCGGACGGCTAAGCTCAATAAGGCTAATATAAAGTCGGGCACACCCGGCGAAGACCCGGCAGCAATCTGATAGAGTCGGGCAGCAGACATCGGCAAAAGCACGGCATAATCGACATGCTCCACGATAGAGGTTGCTGCTTATTATTCGATCAACCAATAAAGCACGAAAAACCCACAAAGGAGATATCATGAGCCAGCACACAAGCGAACGGACAAAGGAACTGGACCGCAAAAGGAGAAGGCGGAAGCAGAGCCTGAAGCTCCAGACAATAGAGACGAAAGCTTCAAAAAAGAAGAAATAGGCAAACGGTGGAAACCATAATTGGATGGATGGTGGCGATGTTTTGCCCCTCTGATCAACTGAGCATCTCTTTGGAGATGCGCCATCTATAAGGAAACGCGGAATTTGGTATATTGACGTCTTGATCAAGTCTGAAATCATTATACCGTTGGGAAATCCATTGTTTCATCTTCGTGTCGGATAATGCCCGTTCACTCATATTCTTGTTAAGATAATCGTCAATCGCTTCCTCCTTGATGATTATCTCGATCTTCCTGGATCGCCTGTTTTACCGGTGCGGGTCGTTTTCGAGTTTCCAGTCGATCCGTATTAAATAATCGCCTTTGGAGAGTCTTGAATCAACCCAGGCATTTGCGGGTAAAAGCGGTTTTATAATCCGCAGCCAGTAATCAAGCAGATCTTCATTCATTGCCGATCAGTTTCATCTTTTTTGACCATCCATATTTATCTGTCTTAACATTTCTGCAGGTTGCATTATATTGGAGTGTGAAAACAATTTTTTCCTGATTTTGCGCATCTTGATTGATGCGATAGTCAGTTATTGAACCTCCGAAAAAAGACGGTTCAAGCCGTTTTTTGTGAAAATAAATTTCACCGCCAACCAGTTTCTTAGCATTGCCTTCATCTACGCTACACGAACCGCTTTCCCATCTGTCCTCTGCCAACTTTACAAAATTATTCAATGGCTCAATGATGTGTATATTCATTCTATTTCTCCCTTTATGACAATTACCTGGTACAATCCGGACTTTCTCCCCGTTATTACTCATCTAAAAACAAAAGACCCGCCTTAAGTATAATGGACAGGTCCTAATATTGCGATGGCTCTCTAATTCAAAGAGAAATTCACTGTTTCTATAGATGTCTATTATTTTGTCCTTTATAGGATATACCTTATACGGGGGAAGTCAAGGTAATTTACGTTATCTTATGCCTCCTGTATTTGCTTGAAATATTGTCATTTTTAAAACAGGTTATTTGAAAGTCCTCAACGGATTTCATTTCAGGGGTAATAGGAGAGGGAAAAAGGGGGAAACAGGGCGCTGTTGTACTATTTAACGGGGAGATTCAGGGGCGTCATAAACACTTTCCATGGCTAAGAAAATTAATATCAAAACCGCATGTCTTACTTCCAATCCATATTTTCGTTGACAAAAAAAATCCGTTAACATAAGTCATAAAAACGTCAGTAACCAAAAAAATCTTATTAAATTTCAAGGAGCATGTATGTATCAGTTGGTAAAGCCGGATAATATCGTTGAGATTCTTGAAAAATCAGTTGCCAAATTTCCCGAGAGACCTTTTCTTGGAACAAAAAACGCGGCGTTGAAACAATATGATTGGATCAATTATGCTGATTTCGGAAAACGCGTGGATGATGTCAGAAGCGGTTTGAGTCAGCTTGGGATTAAAAAGGATGATGCTGTAGGTATCATCTGCAACAACAGCACGGAATGGGCGATATGCTTTTTCGCCACCAGCGGCCTGGACGCGCGGTTTGTTCCCATGTACGAAGCGGAGCTCCCCCAGGTTTGGAAATACATTATCAATGACGCTCAGATTAAAGTGCTTTTCATCAGCAAGAAAAAAATATACAACGAGATAAAAGACATTCTTGCTTCTATACCCACTCTGCAAAAAGTTATCATCCTGGAAGGCGATGGACCGGATACGCTGGCGGATCTGGCAAAGAAGGGCGCGGCAAAGAATGTTAAAAGCATCTATCCGGATTCTTCTTCGATCTGCATCCTGATTTACACATCGGGCACAACCGGCGATCCCAAGGGGGTGCTTCTTTCCCAGGCGAATATCACAAGCAACGCTCACGCCGTGACGGTCTGCTTCCCGGACATCAATTACAGCAACAGATCCCTGTCCATCCTGCCCTGGGCGCATGTTTTCGGACTCGGAGAACTGGTCGTTTACTGTCTGCTTGGCGCGTCCATGGGCCTCGCGGAAAAAGCCTCGACGATCCCCGAGGATTTGGTTCTGGTTAAGCCGGACTTCATGACGGCCGTTCCCAGAGTCTTTAACAAGGTGTATGACGGATTATGGACGAAGATGAACGAAGAAGGCGGGCTGGCCAAGGCGTTATTTGTCATGGGCGTGGAGTCCGGCAAGAAAAAACGGGAACTGGCGGCGCAGGGTAAATCCAGTTTCATGACGAACCTGAAGTTTAAGATTGCCGACGCGATTGTATTTAAAAAAATCAGGGAAAGGCTCGGCGGCAAGTTAAGCGGGGTCATGACGGGAAGCGCCCAGATGAATCCGGAAATTTCTCATTTTTTCTGGGACATGGGTATTCCGCTTTATGACGCTTACGGCTTAACGGAGACATCCCCCGGCGCGACCATGAACTGCCCGGCGAAATACCGCATCGGCACGGTTGGCCCCCCCATGGGTCTGGGTAAAATCGTCATTGACAAGTCGGTTGTCGGGCCGGATGCAGTCGATGGGGAGATCATCATTTACGGACCCAACGTGATGCAGGGATATCATAACAAACCTGAAGCCACAAAGGCCGTCATGACGCCCGATGGCGGGTTTCGGACGGGAGACCGCGGACGTCTGGACGAGGACGGCTTTCTGCATATCACGGGAAGGCTCAAAGAACAGTTCAAACTCGAAAATGGCAAATATGTATTTCCGGTAGCCATTGAAGAGGATATCAAACTCAACCACTATATTGAAAACGCCATGATCTACGGGGAAGGCCGTGAGTTTAATATTAGTCTGGTGATCCCGGACTTCGCGGCTCTGGATAAATGGGCCGAAAAGAATAACCTGCCGAAGGATCACGCGGAGCTGTTGAAAAAGGATGAGACAAGGAAATTCCTCGAAAAAGAGATCACTGATTCGTTGAAATCCACCTACGGCAGCTATGAAATTCCGAAAGGATTTATATTTATTGATCAGCCTTTTTCTCTTGAGAACGGCATGCTGACCCAGACGATGAAACTCAAACGGCGCATTGTATTTGAAAAATACAAGGACGAGATTGAGAAACTTTACGCGAAATAGTATTGAATGACAGTTCAGCCGGGACCGCTTTCATCCCGGCTGAACTTTTTGTTGAACCTGTAGAAAAAGTCAATTTTGGCGCTTAAAATACTTGAACAGCACCGGCAATTTATTGTAAGAATACACATCTGATTTGAATCCATACCTTAAGGAGTAGCCGTGGCCCGATATAA
>Ga0187875_10000917_pt1 | contig 23505 bp, 19 predicted proteins | sample June2016WEW_17_1_2_FD_132978 | JGI IMG/M metagenome (GOLD analysis project Ga0187875, IMG submission 132978) | Peatland microbial communities from SPRUCE experiment site at the Marcell Experimental Forest, Minnesota, USA - June2016WEW_17_10 | ecosystem: Environmental > Terrestrial > Soil >...
AGTGGCCCGGGAACACCTCGTGGACGGTGATGTTGCGGAGCATGGTCCGGTTGAGGGAGCGCAGCCACTCTTCCTGCTGGACAGGGTTCCACTTCGGGTCCACGGGGGTCACGTAGTACACGCCCTCGGGACCGGTGTCGAACGGCCCGGGCGAGTTCATGCTCGCGGTGGAGAGGGCCCGCCCCCAGACCGGGGTCTCCTCCACGCGGACCTGTACCGGTTCCGGGATGGTGACGAGCGCCTTCGCCCGCACGAACTCCCGCGTCTCCTCGACGAACGCGTTCGCGGTCGAGACGACCTCGGTGGCGGTCGGATGGTCGAGCGCGAGCCGGTGGAACAGTTCGGCGACCGCCACCTTCTCCTCGGCGGCGATCGCGTCGAGGCGGGCCTGGTTCCGCGCGAGGTCGGCCGCCCCGGCGGCCCGGACGTCCTCGATCGGGGCTTCGATGCCCTCGCGGACGAACAGGAGGCGTCGGTACCGCTCGGGGCCGAGGGCGAATTCGGGGACGGAGCGCGGGAGCTCTTCGTCCTTCAACCACCCCAGGAACCGGGCCAACGCCGCTTCCGCGGGCTGCCGCGCCGCGTGGACGTCCCGGGCGAGCCCGGCGCGTCCGGCGAACGTCTCGGCCTCGCCGAAGTGGGCCGGTAGACCGTTGCCGATCGCGAGGGCGAGCTCGACAAAGGGTCGGGGCAGGGGCCCCGCCAGGCGATGGCGCCCGTCGTCCAGGAGCTGCGGAACGCTCTCGAGGGTCCGAACGACCGCGCGGACCCGGTCGGCGATGGGCGCGTAGTCGCGCACGAGGTAGGCCGTGAGGGAGATCGAGCCGACATAGGACATCGGGTTGCGGTCGAGGTCCCGCGCGTCCCGCACGTCGAAGAGCGGGCTCTCGAGCAGGAGCCGGAGGAGGAAGGCGTCGACCTTGCGGTCGGCACCGATCCGCCCCTGTGCGACCTCCTTCAGCCGGGCGAGCAACCGGTCCGACCGGGCGGCCCACTGGGCCGTCGCCGAGGACGAGAAGTCCGGTACGATCCCGTCGTACTGGTGCAACCCGAGCGAAACCCCGGAGCCGGGTTGGAGGACGAAGACGTGGTCGACGATCTCCCGCTCGATCGCGTCCATCTCGGGTGTCGTGGTGAGCGGGTCGTTCATGGTGTGCGCCCCGTCTAGCGGGCCGGGCTCAAAACACTAGTCGGTTCGAGGCGGTGGGGATCATTCCACCCAGGCCATCCGGCAGAGCGGGCAGAACTTCTCCTCGAGGGGGGTACCGCACACGAAACAGCTCGTATCGGATCGTGCCGTGGAAACCGAGGTCGGCGGTGGTTCGGGCCCCTTCTCGGGAAGGGGCGGGGGGGGACCCGACGGGGCCTTCGGAACCGGAGGTTCGCCTCCGGCCGGCGGCGACAGCGGCGCGATCGGGGTCGGAGGCGGCGCGCCCCGGGGTACGGTCGGCGGCGGAGTCGGGCGAGGTGGGGCCGGTTCGGACGTGGGGCTCTTGGGGGCAGGAGTAGCCTCCGACGCCACTTCCTCCGCCGGTGGAGCGGCCGTGGGCTTCGGTGGACGGGGAGACGCCGGAAGCTCGTCCGCCCCGTAGACCCTCACGTCTTCGTCGGACGTCTCCTCTTTCGATTCTTTCTTGGGCTCCTCCGCCGGGGGCGACTCCTCCTTGTCGCGGCGGAGCCGGCGGAGAAAGGACATCGCCGGGGAATGGCGGCGGCAGGTTTTAGACCTGCGGGCGGAGCGGGCCCGCGGTGTTTTCTACCGGGGCGACTGGGGGGGACGTGACCTCCGGAAACCGCGCCCGGCTGGAGGGGCTCGGGATCGTCCTCCCCCCTCCTCCGACCCCGAAGGGCACGTACGCCCCCGTCGTCGTCCACGGTGGCTTGGCCTATGTCTCCGGCCAGATCGTGACCGAGGAGGGTCGCGTCGTATCGCCCGGCCTCGTGGACCAGGACGTGCGGGTCGAAACGGCCAAGGAGCTCGCCCGCCGGGCGACGTTGCAGGGGCTGAGTGCGCTCGCCCACGCCCTCGGGTCACTGGACCAGATCCACCGCATCGTCCGGGTCACAGTCTACGTCGCCTCCTCCGCCGGCTTCGTCCGCCAGCACGAAGTGGCCAACGGGTCGACCGACCTGCTCGTGGACATCTTTGGGGAACCCGGCCGGCCGGCGCGCGCGGCGATCGGGGTGGCCTCCCTGCCGCTGGGAGCTGCGGTCGAGGTCGAGCTGGTCGTCGCGGTCGAGTAGGCGACCGTGGAGCCGACCGCCTGGGACGGGGTCTTCCGCGACGGTCGGGACCTCTACACCGCGAACCACGGCCCGCCCGGGGACCGGGTCTACGGGGAGAAGCTCCGCACGGTCGGGACGGTGGAGTACCGCCAGTGGGACCCGTTTCGGTCGAAGCTCGCGGCGCTCTTCGCCCGGGGCGGCGTTCCGAACGACCTGTGGAGCGGGTCCCGCTCCGTACTCTACCTCGGCGGGGCCCACGGCACCACCGTGAGCCACCTCTCGGACATCCTCCCCCAGGCCTCGATCTACGTCGTCGAGAAGAGCCCCACATCCTTCGCTCCGCTTCTCGCGCTCTCCCGGCGGCGGTCGAACCTTTTCCCGCTGCTGGCCGACGCCCAGCTCCCCGAGCGGTACCGGGCGGACGTGGGACTTGTGGACCTGATCTACCAGGACGTGGCCCAACGGAACCAGGCCGCGATCTTCGTCGAGAACGCGCGGGCGACGCTCGCGCCCCGGGGCCGCGGGATCTTCATGTTGAAGGTCCGCTCGGTGACCCAGTCCCGGCCCTCCGAATCGATCGTTCGGGACGCCCGGACCGAGCTGCAACGAGGAGGCATGGAAGTGCGAGCAGAGGTCGGACTATCTCCGTTCGCGCGCGACCACGTGGCGTTGCTGACCCGCTCCCGGTGACCGCGTCCACCCCGGCCGGCGGGCCCCCGACACCGTTCATACTTCGTTGCCGGATGCCGCCCGAAATAGGCAGGTCCCGTTCCTCGATTCGGGTGGAAGCGTGGACGAGGAGTTCGCCCGAAAGCTCCGCGGCGTCCTCAGGTTCGCCGGGTGCGCGGGACTGCTTCTCCTCCTAGCGCTTCCCACCATGTCCACACCCTCCATCGCCGACCTCCCGAACGGACGGTCGCCCGCGGTCGCCCCAATCACCGAGCCCTCGGTCCCTGCCCCAAATCTCACGATCGCACTACCGGAATTCCCTCAGAAGGGAACGGCCAACACGACGCTCACCGCGGAGTGGGGTGCTCCCCCCACAGGCTGCGAGGTGAAGCCCATGTGGGCGGAGTGGTACCTCCCATCACCTTCGTCCGCGAGCGGAACCTTCCTGAGCCCCGATCGGGCGCAGACCTTGCTCGTCCCGACCAACCTTACGGAAGGGATCACCGAGGTCGGAGTCCGCTCCGACGCTAACCTGGAGTGTGGAGCGGCGAATCGGACGCTCGCATCGATCGCATTCGCGAACGTGACGACCTACGCGACCCTCTCGGTGGTCAACGCTTCGGTCGACCCCAGCGCCACCTCGGCTCCGGGCCTGGTACAGTTCCGGGGCGTCGTCGCGGGCGGCCGCCCACCGTACCTTCTGGGGGTGGACTGGCGTGACGGGACATACACCAATCGCACACTCTACGCCCCCGGGCCGTTCGAAGTTCCCCACCTGTACACGAACGGGACCTTCCTCCTCCGATGGGGCATCTTGGATGCCGATCGGATCGACGTGCGGGGCACCATCCCGCAGCCGGTCGAGGTGACCAACGAAACGGCCCTCGCGATCAGCGCGTCGTTGCCACTCGCCGAGGTTGGAGTGCCGATCGCCTTCCACGGGTGGGTGCAGCGCCCGGGGACGAACCGGGGTGCAGCGATCGCGTGCGGGACGGACCCTCTCGTGGACCCGGAATACTTCGTCACGAACGTCACGTGCACCCCAACCGCCCCCGGGAGCCTCCCGGTCACATTCAAGGTCGGGGCACCGGTGCCCAACTTCGTCGCGCAAAAGACCCTCAACCAGACGGTCGCACCGTCGGTCAGCGTCTTCGTTCGGCCCGAGTCCGCCGGGGTCGACGCGGGAACCCGCACCTATCTCAGGGTCACCATCGTTGGCGGAGTCCCTCCGTTCCAGGTCTACTGTTCCTCGTTCACCGGCCCCGTTGCAGAACGTGCGGACGCGCCGGCGGACGGGTCGTTCCTGATCCCTTGGACACCGCGGGCCCCGGGCGTGGCCGAGCTGAACGCATCGGTGACCGATTCGCTCGGGGTCACTGAACGATCCCCGACCGTGCGCGCGGTGCTGGCTCGCACCCCTGAACTCGTGCTCCAGCCCACGGTGGTGGTTGGCCCCGCCGTCTCGACGGTGACGATCGGTGCAACGATCTTGGGGGGGACGTCACCGGCCTTCTGGGGCATCCAAACGAGCTCCACCGTCCTCTCGACTACGACCCCTTCCGGTACGACGTCCAACGGCTCGTTCGCCTGGTCCGGTACGACCACCTCCGAAGGGGTTGCAACGTTCGTGGCCGAGTTGACCGACCCCGCCGGTTCGGTCGTAGTCTCCCCCGTCTCGGTCGCCCTTCCTCTCGCACTCGCCATGGTCGGTCTCAACGGGACGGTCCCGACTTCCGGCACCGCCGGAGTTGACCTCTCGCTCACAATTTCCGGGGGGGTGCCCCCGTTCGACCTCTGGGTCAACTCGAGCGGTTCGGAGCTATGGAATGGGAGTGACCCGGCGGAGGGACCCTACTTCGTGGTGGTGGACTGGAATCTCAGTGGGCCGGTGACGGCCTCGGTCACCGTCGAGGATGCGCGGGGCGCTCGGGTGGTGGGCAACCTCACCGTCGCCCCGGATCATTCCATCACTGCTCCTCCCTTTACCTCCGAGAGTACTCAGGCGAGCGTCGCACCCGAGTTGGTGGCCGGGTCGTTCATCGCCGGCGCCGCGGGCCTGGCCTGGGTCCGGTGGCGCCGACGGGAACCCCCAGCGATTCGATCCCCCCCCGATCCGGAATCGGTACTGGAGCGGTTGCTCCGTCCGGCGGACGGCGCCGACCGACTCACAATCGAGCTGATGGCCGAGGAGGAGGGCGTTCCCCTCGAGGTCGTGCACGAGACGCTCGACCGGCTGGTCCGTGAGGGGCGCGTCCGCTCCGAGGCGGAGCCGGACGGAGGGGAGGTGCTGGCGTGGGCGGGCGAGTAAAGCGCCTGGGATCCGCACGGGCCGGCCGGACGGTCTCCCGGGGGATCGCTTTGGTCCTGATCGCGGTCCTCCTCGCCGGCGGGATCGGCACCAGCCGCGCCCATTCCGCGGAGCCGATTTCCGGGGGGACGGGGCCAAGAGCGGTAGGCGCTTCATCGGCGCCCGGAAACTTCTCGGCAGCGATTGACCGTCTGGTCGAGCTCCTCGGTCTCGCTGGCAGCGGCCTCCTCTCGCTCGTTTGGGCCCGAGTTGCCCTCAGTTGGTTTTCCAATGACATCACGAAGAAGGTGCAGGCCAAGGACCGGGCCCGGGACGCGCTCATCGGGACTCTGCTCTTTGTCGCAGCGATCACCGGACTGTTCTGGGGCCTCGCCCACTGGGTCCTCACAGGGTCCTGAGGTGGGTGGCCCCTGCTCGCACTCTCCGTCGACTGGCCGAGCGTCATCCAGGGGATCCTGTTCGGGCTCTTCTCGGCACTCACGGCGATCGTCGCCGCCGTCACCGGCCCCACCTACGACAACTTGCTCGTCCCCCTGCTCCAGCCGTCGGCACTGTATCCGGCCCTCAGCGCCACGGGGGGCGGACCGGGTGACTACCTCTCCACCGCCGTTCGGTTTTCGTCCTACACCTTGGTCACGCTCGTCGACCCTGCGATCGCCTTGGTAGGTGTGGGCGTCGCGGTCCTCTTCTTGGCCCGGTCGGTCGTCGCGCGATGGGCCGAGCCGCTGTCCGGACTCCTTCCTCGTCTCGTGGTCGCGGTCATCGTCTCCAACTTCACCCTACCGATCGCTGGAGGGGTCCTCGACCTCGCGGGGGCCCTCTATCCGGTCCTGGCCGGCTGGAACGGCGGGGCGTGGGAACACTGGGTCAACCTGGGAGGGTTCGGGGAGCTCTCCTTCTCGTGGGATAACGGGGCCCTCGCCCTCATCCTTTCGATCGTCGAATTCCTCGCGGTCCTTGCGCTCGTCCTCGCGGTCGGGATCCGGGACGCACTGTTGTCGGTCCTTCTCGTCCTCTTGCCGCTCTTCACCCTCCTCTGGCCGCTCCGACCCCTTTCCTCGATTCCCCGGCGGGCCTGGCTGCTGTTCCTCGAACTCGCGTTCCTCCCGTGCGTGATGGTAGTTCCTCTCCAGCTCGCCGTGGGGACCTCGAGCCCTGTGCTCCTAGTCGGATATCTCGCGGCCGCGCTCGCCTCTCCGTACCTGCTATCGGTCGCGGGAACCCACCTCGTGGCGTTCGGGTTTCCGGCGAGTGGGGGGACGGTTTCGGGGGGTCTTCAACGAGGACTTTCGGCCGCGTCGTCCGGGGGATCTTCAGTCGCCTCTCCGTCAGCGCAGGCGGCGGCCGGCCGGGGGGCGGCCGGTCGCGCGATCGCCGGCACCGTCCGTGCCGCAGGCACCGCCTCCTTCCCGGCGTCTGCGCCGCTCGCGGCGGGCACCGTGCTTGGCCACACCGCGCTTCACCTGCTGCGACACCTCCCGCACGCGGGTTCGGCGGGGAGCGGGCGATGGCCGCCGATGCGAGACGGAGGCGGCAGGTGAGATGGAGGGTCCAGAGCCGGGCGCGCCGGTCGTCGAGCTTCCGCAGCGGGTCGACCGCCGCGTCCGCCTCGGTCCGTTCCCGAGCGCGAGAGATGCCCTCAAATTCGTTTGCTACGCCGCGGCCGGTGCGGTGCTCGGTCCGCTCGCGAGCCCCTACGCCTGGATCCCCGTGCTGGCCGGTGGCTTCGCGATCTCCGTCTGGCGTCCCGATGGGGAGGCCGTCGACGAACGTGCGGCACGATGGCTGCGATTCCAACTCCGTCACTCGGAGGGATCGAACCTGAATTCTCGCCGCGTCCTCACCCCCGTCCGCGGGTCCGTGTCGCACCTCGCGAACGGTCGTTCGGTGGCCATCGTGCGTACCGGAGGAGTCCCACTGGCTTACCGTCCACCCGCAGACCTCGCCACGGTGTTCGATCGGTTCCGCGGACTCCTCCGCGTATCGGAAGGTTCCCTCGTCGTGCGGTCGACCACGGTTCCGCTCCGTGGAACCGTGGTCCTCCCCCGTGGCGAGGGGGCCTCTGAGGCCGAGCGCACCGCCTGCACCGGGTACCGTGAGCTGGTCGAGGTCCTTTGCCGCCGGCGACGTTCTCGGCGGGTCGATATCTCCGTCACCGCGTCGGTCTCGGGGTCCGATCCCGAGCGACGACTGCTCGAGCGGGCGCAGGGGCTGGTGGACGAACTTTCCGCGCTTGGGCTTCAACCGACGATCCTCCGGGACCACGCGCTCGCCGAGTCGGTCCGAGGATTCGGGTGGACCCTGTCCGGGGGCGCCCCGTGAGCGTCCCTCGAGACCCCTCGTGGTCCGGCGAGTTCGACGTCGTCGGGGTCAGCGTGGGCGCGGCGGTCGTTAGCGGCGCCCTGTCCGTGGTCGCACCTTCGCTCGGGGCCCTCACTGCGTCGCTCGCGGCGCTCGCTCTCGCCGGTTGGCTCGCCCTCGCGCGGAGAACTCCTTCGCCTCCCCGCCATTTCGGAAGCGTCCGCGGGGTGCTGGCCTTGGTCTCGGTGGGGTTCGGAGCGGGCCTCTTCCTCGCCCGAACCGGGGGACTGGAGCCGTACCGGGGTCTCGTCCTCGGCCTCTCTCTCGTCCCGCTCTGGTCGGTCGCCCGTCGTCTCGCGCCGGGAGGATCGTGAGCGAGCAGAGGTGGGGCCCCTCGGCGGAGGATGCGACGACCGAGCGCGTCGGACAGCGCTACCGCGCACCGCTGCTCCTGCGCGAACTGCCGCCGGAAGTAGCCTTCGGCTTCCTCGAACGGGTGCTTCCCACGACCGAGCCGGTCGACCTCTACCTCGAGCTCCATCGGATCCCGCCGGATCGGGCGATCGAGATGGTGGACCGTGCACTCTCGGTGGCGGAGGTGGAGTTGACCGAGCCGGGGCGAGGGGCTGAAGCCTCCCGGCTCGAGGTCGAGCGGGACTCCTCCCACGACCTGGGCCTCGCGATCGCCCGGAGGTCTCAGGAACTCTGGAGGGTCGGCATCGCCTTCGTCGCCACGGCGTCCGGACGGGTTCGGGTCGAAGCCGTCCGGGCCCGGCTCTCCGACCGTCTCCAGGCCCTGGGTTTCCGCCCCCGCATTCCTCGGTACGAGGTCTCGGACGCGCTTCGGCCGTCGGACCCGGAACTTCCCGGGCCGCGCCCGGGCGGGTACTGGCACACCCTCCCGTCCGATGGAGTGGCCTCGCTCTTCCCGTTCGGGGACGAGACAGTCCTGGAGCCCGGTGGGATCCTCGTGGGTCTGGCACTCTCCGATGCCAGCCCGGTCTTCCTCGACCGGTGGAGCCACCCGAGTCACTCGTGGGGGATCTTCGGAACCACGGGCTCCGGAAAATCGTTCGCCGCGGCGCTCTACCTGCTCCGCAGTCGGTGGGTCCGCCCCGAACTCGACCTCCTGGTGCTCGACCCGCTCGGAGAGTTCGGGAGCCTGGTCCGCGCACTGGGTGGCGAAGTCGTGCGACTCGCCGACCCGGCGTCCGGGCGGCTGAACCCACTCGACCCGGTGACGACCGGAGGGGACCGACGCGAAAAGGCGTCCCGAGTCGCTGCGTCGTTGCGGGCGCTCTTCCCGAGCCTGCGGGACGAGGAGGCCGCGCGGCTGGACGCGGCGATCATGCGCCTGTACGATAGCGGCCCGACGGTCCCTACCTTCGATGACCTGCTCGCCACGCTCGACCAGGACCCCGATCGTGGTGGCCGACTGGGCATCCTCCTGGAGGTGTTCCGGAGCGGGTCGTTGCGCTCGCTCAACGGCCCGACCACGATTCGCACAGAAGCCTCCCCGCTCTCCTTTGACCTCTCTGGAGTGGCGGCAGAGCACCGCGCGTTCCACCTGACCTACCTCCTGGACTGGGCCTACGGCAGGCTGCGCCAGCGAACCGGACCCAAGCTGATCCTCGTCGACGAAGCCCACCTCCTCACCCACCAGGGGCCCACCGCGGAGTTCCTCGACCAGGTCGTGCGTCACCTGCGCCATTTCAACGCGGGGCTGCTCCTTTTGAGCCAGAACCCGGACGACTTCCTGACCACGCCCGCCGGTCGGTCGACGTTGCGAAACCTGTACGCGACCGCGCTACTGCACCTGCCCGAGGTGTCGAGCCAGGCGTCGACCTTTTTCGGCCTCACCGGGGCGGAGGCCGGATGGCTTCCCAAGGCGCGCTTACCGAGGACCGCGGGCTACTCCGAGTCGCTCTGGCGAGTGGCCGACCTCCACCTCCCGCTCGCGATCGTCGCGTCGACCCCGGAATTCGAGTTCCTGTCCCGGACCCTGCACTCCAGCGGCTCCCCTGCCGGTCCAAGGGATGGTTTATGAGGCCCGGTCCGCCGGGTTCCGGCGTGGCCGAAGAGGCGACGGCCGAAGGTCCCCCTCGCCGTCGCACGAGCTGGAGCCTACGCACGATCGTCGAGGACGTCGCGGGCCGACCGATCGAGGAATTGCAGGACCCGGATCGCCCCGTCCACCCGTACCTTCAGGGTCGGCTCGCTCCGCGCGCCGCCGCAGCGCCCGTCCTCCACCGGAACCCGGACGAGCCACCGTACGACCCTGTGGGCCATTTCTCTCCACCCCTCGTCGGGGCCACGGGCCGGGAGTTTCACGGTGCCGAATACGAACACCATCGGGAGACCCTCGACCGCCACCCCTCCCCCGAAGGGGGGCCGGCCCCTGGGCCGCTCCGCCGCCCGGAGCGGATCTACCTGCACTACCTGTTACTCCACATGGACCGGCTGAGCGACACGGCGCTTCGCTACCTGCGCACCGCGCTCGACGAGGAACTCGACCACCGCGCGCCGCCCCTCGCGGCGGCACCGCCCGCCCCGTCGTCGACTACGAACCCGGACCCGTGAGCGGGTCGAACGAGAGCAGGCGTTCGCGTCGCCGTTCGGCCTCGCGGACGAGCGCTCGGTAGATACTCGGCTCGTACTCCGCGCCGATGGCGTTGCGACCGAGGGCCGTGGCGACCCAGAGGGTGGTCCCGGTACCGGCGAACGGGTCGAGCACGGTGTCCCCGCGGACGGAGAACATCCGGACGAGGCGTTCCGGGATTTCGGCGGGGAACGCCCCGGTCCGCCCTCCGGCCCGCCGCTGCGGTGTGCCCCGTATGTCCGCCCAGACCTGACTGAACCAGTGGTCGCGCTGCGCCCGGGTGAGGCGGCTCGCAAGACGCTGGGCGTCGTGTGCCGGGAACCGACGGAGGTCGCCCTTCCGGAACAGGAGGATGAACTCGCAGTCCAAGGTGACGTAGGCGTTCGGTGGAAGGAACCCGCTGCCCAGGAACGCGTTCGGCTTGTTGGTCGGCTTCTTCCAGAGGATGTACGGGAGCGGTCGGAATCCCGCGCGGGAGGCGGAGACCATCGTCTCGGCGTGATTCGGCCAGAGGCGGAACCCCTCGTCGCCCGACCGCAGCGCGTCGCCGATGACGACCGCGAGCAGGCCGCCGTCCACCAGGACCCGATGGCACTCCTCCCAGGCCTGCTCCAGTACCCGCAGCATCGACGAATAGTCGCGCGCCCCGAGTGACGTGAACAGGGCGTCCCACTGGGGGATCATGGGATACGGTGGAGAGGTCACCACGAAATGGACGCTCTCCCCCGCCACGCGGTCCAGGTGACGCGCATCGCCCCGGAGCAATCGAACCGTTCCCGTCGGCGGAGAGGGCACGGTCGGCGGACCGGGGAGACTGTTAATAGCGGCCCCCCCTCCTCGAAGGGATGCGCCTCGACCGACCCGTCCTCCAGGTGGCGCTCGACTTCGAGAACCTCTCCCGGGCGCTCCTCGCCGCGCGCGAAGCCGTCGCGGGTGGGGCCGACTGGGTGGAGGCCGGAACCCCGCTCATCAAGAGCGAGGGGCTCGACGCGGTCCGTGAACTGAAGAAGGCGTTCCCCGACCATCGCATCGTCGCGGACCTGAAGGTGATGGATACCGGGGCGTTCGAGGTCGAGATCGCTGCGAAGGCCGGCGCGGACATCGTGACGATCCTGGGAGCGGCGGACGACGACACGATCGCGGACGGGGTCCGCGGAGGAGAGCTCTACGGGGCGGAGGTCGTCGTCGACCTCCTCGGTGTCCCGGACCCGATCGCCCGGACGAAGCGGGTCGCCGAGCTGGGCGCGGCCGCGGTCTGCTGGCACATCGGCATCGACATGCAGATGCAGGGACGCACCCCGTTCGACGTCCTCACGGACCTCGCGAAGGCCTCCCCGATCCCGGTCGCGGTCGCCGGGGGACTCAACTCCGAGACCGTCGCCGCCGCCGTGCGGGCCGGCGCGCAGATCCTCATCGTCGGAGGCGCGATCACCAAAAGCCCCCAGGTCACGGAGGCGACCCGTCTCATCCGCCAGGCGATCGACACCAAGACCGAGGTCGTGACCGAACATTTCCGGCGGTACTCCGGGACGGACCTCCGCGCCGCGTTCCTCAAGGTCTCGAGCCCGAACGTCACGGACGCCATGCAGCGCCGCGGGGCAATGCACGGCATCGTGGCGCGCCTGAAGAGCCCGACCGTTCGGGTCGCCGGCCCGGCGGTGACGGTCGTCACCCGGGACGGGGACTGGGCGAAGCCGGTCGAGTCGATCGACCGGGCGGGTCCCGGGGATGTCATCGTGGTCGACGCGGGCGGAGGGACGACGGCGATCTGGGGCGAGCTCGCGAGCTGGAGCGCCCACGGTCGGGGCGTGGCGGCGGTCGTCATCGACGGGGCGGCCCGGGACGTGGACGCGATCCTCGAGCTCGGCTTTCCACTCTTCAGCCGGAGCGTGAGCCCCGACGCGGGCGAGCCGAAGGGCCACGGCGAGATCGGGGTCGAGGTCGTCGTCGGGGGCCAGCGCGTCCGACCGGGGGATTGGATCATCGGCGACCTCAGCGGGGTCGTGGTGGTCCCCCGAGAGCGGGCGGCCGAGATCGCGAACCGCTCACTGGACGTCCTTGAGCACGAGAACCGGGTCCGCGAGGAGATCCAGCGGGGGTCGACCCTCGGTACGGTGCAGAAGCTCGAGCGCTGGGAACGGGTCGGCTAACTCTCGGCGGGGGTCAGGGCCCGAAGTCGCCCAGCCACTGGGACCGACTCCACCACCGCTCCCGTTCCTCCGCAAGATAGGCCCGTTGTCGACGGTGGGGTCTCGCCCATACTTGGGCCCAAGGCTCGGAGTACTCGACCTCCCACAGGACCAGGGGTTCTGGCGCGACCGTCGGAAGCGTCAGACGGTTCTCCCCCGCGAGGGCTGCCCGGAGCTGGTCGAGGTCCAAACGACCGGCGTCGACCTCCCGGAGAGCGGCGACGATCTTGCGAACCTCTCCCCACACGAACGAGGGGGCCCGCACCTCGAGCGTCCGCCCGCCATCGGGGGAACGTTGGACGGTCACGGCCTCGATCAACCGGAGCACGGGGGTCTCCCTGGGAAGTCCCCGACCGAACGACCGGACATCCACCGTTCCTGAAAAGAGGGCGGTCGCCGCGTCGGCGAGGTCGTGGGGCTTCCCGTCCGGCGCCTCGAAATACCGGTAAATTCGGCGGACCGCGCCACGCACCCGGTAATCCTCGGGGATCGTGCGGGCCGCGGTGAACCAGATCGCGGGGTCGATCCCGTTGAGGGCGCGCAGAAGGGCGGGCGAGGAGAACGAGGAGGAGACGGCGAGCGCGTTCCCCCGGGCGCTCACTCCGCGGTCGGTCCGGCTCGCGGCCTCCAGCCGACCGAACTTGGGGGGAGATGCAATGCCGAGGCGGGAGAGCCCTCGCCGGATCTCCCCCTCGATGGTCCGGCGACCCGGTTGACGAGCCCAGCCATGGAAGCCCGCACCGTCGTAACCGAACCGGACCAGGTGCCGCGTCGTAGAACGGTCACCCCCCGTGGATTCTTGACGGGGAGCACTCCCGGGGGAGGGTCCGTAGAGGGGTGCCACCCCCTCGCATATGGCCCGCTATGAGGGCCCTATAGTGCAATATAGATTCTACATTGGTTTTCTATATCTCCGTCGTCCGGGTCCCCGCCACCGATGAGCAGCCCCCGAGACGAAACCGCCCCGTGGCTGGCCCCGCTCGTCACCGAATGAAAGGACTTGGTGAACCGAAATGAGCACGCAGAACCCGAGCGGAACAACGACGACCACGTCGGACCAGATCTCGAGCCCCAGCCGGAAGCGGTCGGGCACGGTCGGCATGGGTGCCGCCGTGGCCATCGCCATCGTCCTGCTGTTGGTGGGGATCGCCGGCGGCTACTTCCTGGGAACGTACCTGAACAAGAGCACGACCTCGACCTCCAAGACCACGCTCACGGAGACCGGGTCGAGCCTCCTCTATCCGCTGATGGAATCCTGGGGACCCGCCTACACGAACTACACCCCTAACGTGATCCTCTCCCCGGCCTCGACCGGGAGCGGTACCGGTCAGTCCTACGCGGAACAGGGACTGGTCAACATCGGCGCGTCGGACGGCTACCTCGCGAACGCGAGTGCGACGAACGTGATCAACGTCCCCGTCGCGATCTCCTCGCAGCTCATCTGGTACAACCTCCCCGGCGTCCCCGGCCACCTCAACCTGAACGGCACCATCCTCGCGATGATGTACTCGGGCGCGATCACGACCTGGAACAACCCCCTGATCCTCGCGGCCCAGGATGCCGCCCAGGTGACGGCGCTGAACGGCCTGTCCAGCGAGACGATCCACCTGATCGCCCGCGGCGACTCGAGCGGGGACACGTTCCTGTTCTCGTCGTACTGTGACATGTCCTGGAGCGGCTGGACGTTCGGAGCCTCCACCACGGCGCTCTCGGGCGACAAGACCTCCGGGATCACGTTCGATACCGGGAACTCCGGGATGGTCACGGGCGTCGAGGGCCAGAGCGGTGCGATCGCCTACATCGGGATCAGCTACATGTCGAAGGTCTCGGGCACGGGCCTGAACTACGCGGCGCTGGGCGACAACCTCTCCAACTCGGCGAGCGGCGGAGTCAACTCGGCCAACTACGTCCTCTGGAGCCCCGCCAACGTCTCGGCGGACGCGACCCTGGGACTGACCCACCTGGACTTCGCCACCTACGGCCTCGCCGTGACGCTCATCCTGGGGGGCAGCCCCTACGGGGCGATCACGCTGCAGACCGGCGGCGGCGGGAGCAACCCGACCCCCGGCACGACGCCCTACCCGATCACCAACCTCGAGTACACCCTGGTGAAGACCACGGCCCAGGCGAACTCCCAGGCGATCGTCGGGTTCCTCTCGTGGGCGATCTCCTACGGGAACGCGGCGCAGTACCTGACGCCCATCGGCTTCGTCCCCCTGACGGCCGAGGTCGCCGGGTACGACATGCAGGAGCTCGCGACGATCCAGTAGGATCGCGGGAACCGCAGGGATCGCCGTGAGCCAGGCGCCGGCCCCCGCATCCGCCGGGGGCCGGGAACCTCTTCCCACCGCCGCCCCGGAGGCGCCCGCACGGAGCTCCTCTGGGCACGGGTTGTCGGTAGGCAGGCTGCTCTCGGGCATCCCGGCCCTCGTCCCGGCCGCCATCGTGGTCGCGATGGTGGTCGTGCTCCTCGAGAAGAGTCAACTCGAGCTCCTCCCCGGCTTCTTCTCTTCGGACTGGAACCCGTCGATCGCCCACCCGCAGTACGGGATCGGCGTGTTCGTCGCGGGCTCGTTCATGACGGCCATCCCGGCGATTGCCCTCGCGATGGCCATCGGGCTCGGGATCGGCATCGGTGGCACCACCTACCTTCCGCGCAACGTCTCGCGACTCCTCGACCCGTTCGTGGACCTCCTGGCGGGGATCCCGAGCGTCGTCTACGGCATCTGGGGGTTCGTCGTCGTGGGACCGTACTTTGGTGCCGTCACCAACCCGTGGCTCTATTCCCACCTCCACTTCCTTCCCGGGTTTGGCGGGATCCCCCCCCAGGCCTCAGGACAGGGACTCCCGCTCGCCATCTTCCTGCTCACCCTGATGGCCCTCCCCATCACGACCCTCCTGATCCGCGATGCGCTCCGTTCCGTCCCCAAGGACCTCTGGGAGAGCGGGCTGGCCCTGGGCGCGACCCGATGGGAGGTGATGCGGCGCGTCGCCATCCCGTACAGCCGCCGCGGCATCCTGAGCGCCGGATTCCTCGGTTTCGGACGGGCCTTCGGCGAGACCGTCGCCGTCGCGATGGTGATCGGGTCGGTCGCCAGTTTCCCCGCGAACGTCTTCGGGACCACCTACACCATGGCGGCGGTCATCTTCCAGACGGTGGACGCCGCCCAAGGGTCTTCGAACTACCTCCAGGCGCTCGCGGAGATCGCGCTCATCCTCTTGGCCATCAGCCTCGTCGTGAACATCGTCGGCCGCCGATTGATCACCGGGTTCTCTTCCGAGCAGATCTCGGGGTTGTAGGAGGAACATGACGACCGTGCTCTCCCCTCACCCCGACCTGGACGACAACATCCTCTTCGACCGGTCCGCCCGTACCCGCTGGAGGATCGGCTTCGACCGGTGGATCGGGCGGCTCCTTCCGCTCCTCTTCCTGGTCGCGATCCTTCCCATCCTGGGCATGGTCTACTGGGTCTCGGAGCAGGCGCTCCCCACGCTGACGTGGACGATCATCGTCGGGCAGAGCCCGTACGCGACCGACCAGCTCGGCGTCCCCATCATCGGCACGTTCGAGCTGATGCTCATCGCGACCCTTCTCTCGGTCGTGCTCGGCCTGTTCGGCGGGGTCGCCACCGCCGAACTCCTCTCCCCCCGGGCGGCCAGCGTGGTCCGGATGACCGCCAACATGCTCGTCGGCACCCCGTCGGTCATCATCGGGTTCTTCGGGTTCTTCGTCTTCGTCCTGTACTTCGGGTGGGGGCTCTCGCTGATCGCGGGCGCCGTCACCCTCTCGATGTTCATGACCCCCTACATCTTCCGGACCGCGGACCTCGCGTTCACGTCGGTCCCGCGCCACATCCGGGAGGCGGCCCTCGGGTCGGGAGCGGCCCCGACCCAGTACATCCTCCGCATCGCCACACCGATCGCGTTGCCCCAGATCCTGACGGGGATCTTCCTCGCGATGGCCATCGGGGTCGGGGAGACGGCGCCCATCGTCCTGACGACCACCGCGGGCAAACTCGCCCCCACGAGCCTGACCTCGCCGGTGACGTTCCTGACCGCGATCATATGGGACGGCTTTAATCAGGGATCCGGCTCCCCGTTCTTCGTCCTCGCATTCCAGGCCGCGTTCCTGCTCATGGTGGTCGTGGTGGCCCTCAACATCGTGGTGCGGGTCGTCGCGGCGCGCTACCAGAAGCGCCTGGAGGGACTGTACCAATGAGCGCCCCCGCGGCCGCCACCGACGGTTCCGTCCTCTCGGTCCGGAATCTCAGCGTGGTAGCGAAGGAGCACCGTATCCTCGACGACATTTCGCTCGATTTCCCTCCCCACAGCCTCACCGCGGTCGTCGGGCCCTCGGGGTGCGGCAAGACCACCTTCGTGCGGACCCTCAACCGGATGAGCGAGCTCACCCCGGGGCTCCGCGTCGAAGGGTCGGTGCTCTACCTCGGCCAGGACATCTACGGGCGCGGAGTCAATCCGGTCCTGGTCCGCCGGCGGATCGGCATGGTCTTCCAGCGGCCGACCGTCTTCCCGATGTCGATCTTCGAGAATGCCGCGTTCGGGCTGCGGATCGTTCACGAGGCAGAAGCCGACATCGACACGGCCGTGACCGAGGCTCTTCAACGGGCCGGACTCTGGGACGAAGTGAAGGGGGACCTCGACCGTTCGGCGATGTCGCTCTCGGGGGGCCAGCAGCAGCGCCTCTGCATCGCCCGTGCGCTCGCGGTGCGTCCCCGCGTCCTCCTGCTCGACGAACCCACGTCGGCCCTCGACCCCGCGGCCACGCAGCGGGTCGAGTCGACCATGGAGCGTTTGAGCGAGGAGATCGTGCTCGTCCTGGTGACGCACAACGTTGGCCAGGCCGCCCGGGTGTCGGACCGGGTCGCCTTCCTTCACTCCGGGCACCTGGTCGAGCTCGGGCCGACGGACGAGATCCTCGAGCGGCCCAAGGACCCGCTCACCCAGCAGTTCATCACGGGAAGGTTCGGATGACGGACGGAGAAGCGAAGGAGAGCGTAGTCTACGGAGACCCGGACCGGGCGATCGCCCGACTGAAGAACCACGTGGCGGAGATGTCCACGCTCGCGGTCAGCATGGTCGCGGAAGGGACCATCGCGATGCTCGATTCCGACCGCGTCCGCATGGAGTCGGTGATCGCCAAGGACCCGCTCCTCGACCGGTTCGACATCGACATCGAGGCGGAGACCATGCGCCTGATCGCCAAGCTCCAGCCCGAAGGGGTGTACCTCCGTACCCTGGGGGCCGTTCTGAAGATCGCCAACTGCATCGACCGGGTCGGTCGCCTCGGCTACGACCTCGCGAGGAACCTGCGGGACAGCCCGCCCATCCCCGACCCGAAACCGGTCGAGCTGCTCCGGGAGATGGATGCCCGAACCCGGGCGATGGTCGAGCAGGCGGTGGACGCGTTCGTCCGCGGCGATGCCGACTCGGAGAAGCAGATCTTCGCCATGGACGACGATGTCGATCGCATCCACCACGAGCTCCAGAACCGGCTGATCGAGCTCCTGCAGGCCGGTGGGCTGCCGACCGAGCGCCTCGCCCTCGCGCTCCTTGCGGGGAGGCACCTCGAGCGGGTCGGGGACAACGCCTGCAAGATCGCCGAGAAGTCGGTCTACGCCATCACGGGAGAGCGACGTCCCGAGTACTTCCCGAGGCTCGCCCATCGGGTGACCTGGGGGAGCGAACCCCCGCCGAGCCCGTAACCCCGGGGGCGCGCGGTCCTCGCGTACGCGAAAGCTCATTAGCCGGAACCGGGCCTGTCGGAGAGGACGGACCCCGGACGCTCCCGTAGTCTAGTCCGGTCAAGGATTCCGCGCCTTCGACGCGGTAACGCGGGTTCGAATCCCGCCGGGAGCATCCCACTCCGTCCGCCCGGGGAAGACTCTGGCCCCGAGACGCGGGCTCTGTGGCCCACGGAGCGATGCCGCCCGTTGCCCCCCTAGTTGGCCGGGATCCCCTCGTGTACCTCGACGTTGCCCGGTCGGGTATCGAATCCCAGCCGGGTGAGATTCTTCAACGTGTGGGCGAGCGGTTCTTCCTGCCGGCGGAAGAGCACGAGGTCGAGGTGTCGGATGCGCACGTGGTTGGGCCAGACGTGGATCTGTTTCATGTCCGCACGAGCACCGCGGGAGGATTTGAGCAGACCTCACGGAATGGAAGGAGAACTCCGGACCTACGGTCGGCCTACGGAGTTTTCGACCGGATCCCGCCGGAACCCGCTCGGTCAGCGGTGGGGTCCCGTTCCCTGGACTTCAGGTGCCCGGCTCGTAGGGAAGGAGAGGAATGAGCGAGGTCCCGACCTCCCGGGGGGGATAGTCCCGAACGTAGCCGCCGTAGTAGGGCACCCGCGCGGCGACCACCGAGCGGAACGCCTCCCGGAGGTCGGCGTCGTCCAGCCCCCGCGTCGGAAGGAGGTCGTCGTTCCGGTTGAGGCATCCCTTGAGCTCGCCCTTGTGGGTGACGCGGATCCGATGGCAGTTCATGCAGAACTCCGGGTTGCGGACGGGGTCGACCACCTCGACCTCCGCCCCCTTGAACAGGTAGATCCGGCGGTGATGCATCTCGCGCACCAGGACCTTGTCGGCCCGCGTCTCGAGCCACCGCTTCACGCCGTCGATGTCGACCGACCAGTCGTTGTGACCGACCAGCTCGGGCATGAACTCGATCAGCTGGAGGCGCAATCCCTCCGAACGGCTCGCGAACCGGATGAGCTCGGGGATGTGCGGGAGCGTGGGTCGGAAGACGACCAGGTTGAGCTTCACGGGCTTCAAGCCGACGCGGAGCGCGGTCTCGACCCCCGCGAGGACCGGGGCGAGGGATCCCCCGCGGATCTCCCGGAATGCGACCGGGTCGAGCGCATCGACCGAGATGTTCACCCGTTTGAGACCCGCGTTCCGCAGACTCTCGGCCCGACCGGAGAGCATGGAGCCGTTCGTGGTCAACGACACATCCTCCACGTGACGCACCGTCCGGGCGACGATCTCCTCCATGTCCGTGCGGACCAGGGGCTCGCCGCCGGTGAACTTGACCGAATGGATGTCGAACTCCCGTGCCACGCGAACGATCCGTTCGACCTCGAGCGGGGTCATCTCCTCGCCGTGGGCGGCCCGGGGCCGTGCGACCGGTCCCAGCCCCTCGTCGTGGCAGTAGACGCACGAGAAGTTGCACCGCTTGGTCACGCTCACCCGAAGGTCGGTGACCCCGCGCCCGTACGAGTCGACCAGCATCCGACCTTCTTGAGCGGGGGGTGGCCTTTAGATTTGGCGCCCGGGCCCGAGCGCCGCATTTCCGGACGATTTCTCGACCGCGACCCGCCCGGGTCCGGCGAGCGAGTGGGGGGGACCTCGGGCGGACCCCGTCGAGCGAAGATTTTCCTGTCGGCGACCGGCAAATCTTAAAATCGAAACCCCTCCTCCTTCCCTTCGGGTTCCTGACGCCCGTGCCGGCGCGCTCCGCCGAGGTCGAGCTGCGGGGGACTCTATTTCTCGAGGACGGAACGCGCTTCGACGGGGCGGGACTCGGCGCCCCCGGTCGTCGGGTCGGCGAGGTCGTCTTCACGACCGGCATGGTTGGCTACCCCGAATCGCTGACGGACCCGTCGTTCCGCGGCCAGATCCTCACGTTCACGTTCCCCCTCATCGGCAACTACGGAGTGCCTCCCGCGCATTCGACCGACAACTACGGGCTCCCCCAGCTCGAGAGCGGGGAGGTCCAGGTCCGGGGGGTGGTCGTGCGGGGCACGACGAAGCCGCATCACTGGTCGAGCGGGCGCTCGCTCAGTACCTGGCTCGAGGAGGAGGGCGTCCCGGGGATCGAGGGTGTCGACACCCGTCGGCTCACCGAGCATCTCCGCGCCGAAGGGGTCGTTCGGGGGATCCTCGACGTCCGCGCGGGGACCGACCGACCCACGGACGACGATCTTCGGGCCGCGATCCGCCGGGCCCCCGCCTACGCCGAGGAGAAGTTCATGGCGGAAGTCGCTCCGAAGCGCCCTACGCTGATCTCCGGTCCGGGCGGCCCGCTCGTGGCTGTCCTCGACTGCGGCATCAAGACGAGCATCCTCCGCGCGCTGCTCGACCGCGGGGTCTCGGTGCTCCGCCTTCCGTACGACCACGAGGTCCCGACGCGGTGGGAGGGGCGGCGGGTGCACGGGCTCCTGGTCGGCAACGGTCCCGGCGACCCGGGCGAGTTGGCGGCCACGGTCGCCGAGCTCGCCCGGCCGGCGAACCGGACCCTGCCCACGCTCGGGATCTGCCTCGGCCACCAGCTCCTCGCCCTCGCCCACGGAGGCTCGACGTTCAAGCTCAAGTACGGGCACCGGGGCCAGAACAAGACGATCCTCTTCCCCGACGGCCGGGCGCTCATCGTCAGCGAGAACCACGGGTACGCCGTCGAACCGAAGTCGCTCAGCGGCTCGCCGCTCCGCCCGTGGGCGACCAACCCCGACGACGGGACGTTGGAAGGGCTCCGGGACCGGAGCGGCCGGGTCCTCGCCCTGCAGGGCCACCCCGAGGGCCACCCCGGACCCCAGGAGGCGGGGTTCGTGTTCGACCGCTTCGTGGAGAGGGTGAAGCGACGCGCATGACGCCACAACTTCCTCGCAAGGTGCTGTTGCTTGGCAGCGGTGCCCTCAAGATCGGCGAGGCCGGCGAGTTCGACTACTCCGGCAGCCAATGCCTCAAGGCGCTCGAGGAGGAGGGCGTCTACACCATCGTCGTCAACCCGAACATCGCCACGCTCCAGACCGACCCGCCACGCCTCGGCCGGGTCTACTTCCAGCCCCTCACCCCGGAGTTCGTGGCGCCGATCCTCTCGGAGGAGCGGCCCGAGGGGATCCTCGTCTCCTTCGGCGGCCAGACCGCCCTGAACTGCGGCGTCCAGCTCGCCGAGAAGGGCGCCCTTCGGGCGTCGGGGACCCGCGTGCTCGGGACGCCGCTGTGGGCGATCAAGGCGACCGAGGACCGGCAGAAGTTCGTCCGCATCATGGCCAAGGCGAAGGTCCCGACCCTCCCCAGCCGGGCCGTCTACTCGCTCGAGGTCGCCCGCGAGGCCGCGAAGGAGGTGGGCTTTCCGGTGATGGTGCGCGTCGCCTACACGCTCGGGGGAAAGGGCGGCGGCGTCGCGCGCACGTGGGACGAGCTCGGGGAGGTCGTGACGCGCGGCCTGCGGGCGAGCCCGGTCGGCCAGGTCCTCCTCGAGCGCTACGTCGGCACGTGGAAGCAGCTCGAGTACGAGGTCGTCCGGGACGCCCAGGGCAACGCGCTGACCGTCTGCAACATGGAGAACGTGCTCAGCATGCGCGTTCACACCGGCGACAACATCGTCATCGCCCCCAGCCAGACCCTCACCGACCACGAGTACCAGATGCTCCGGCAGGCGGCGCTCCGCGCGGTCGAGGCATGTGGGATCGTCGGCGAGTGCAACATCCAGTTCTGTCTCAACCCGTCGACCGAGGAATACTATGCGATCGAGATCAACGCACGGCTCTCCCGGTCGAGCGCGCTCGCCAGCAAGGCGACCGGCTACCCCCTCGCCTACGTCGCCGCGAAGCTCGCGCTCGGCTACACGTTGCCCGAGCTGAAGAACCGCATCACCGGGGTGACGACCGCCTGCTTCGAGCCCGCGCTCGACTACGTCGTCGTCAAGTTGCCGCGCTGGGACCTCGACAAGTTCGAGCGGGCCGACCGCCGGCTCGGACCGGCGATGAAGTCGGTCGGGGAGGTGATGGGGATCGGCGCCTCCTTCCCGGAGGCGCTGTCGAAGGCCGTCCGGATGAGCGACCCCCGGGCCGACCTCGTACCGCCTTCCGAGGTGCGCGCCCCGGCGGCGATCCTCGCCGACCTCGCGAGTCCCACCCCCGACATCCTCTCCTGGATCCTCGAGGGGCTCCGGGCCGGGATCCCGCCCGCCGAGATCGGAAAGACCGCGTGGGTCGACCGCTGGTTCGTCGACTGCCTCGCGGAGATCGAGGCGGTGCACCGGGAGCTCTCGGCCGGGCCCGGCGGCACGTTCTCCCCCGACCTCGTCCGGCGCGCCAAGGAGCTCGGACTCTCCGACCGGGCCGTCGGCCGGGCCGCTCGCCTCGACGAGGAGGAGGTGCGGCGCCGGCGGCTCGACGCGGGGATCCGACCGCGGACCCGCATGATCGACACCCTCGCGGGCGAATGGCCGGCGAAGACCAACTACCTCTACCTGACCTACCGGGCGGACGCGGACGACGTGGGACCGATGCCGGACGGCTCGATCCTGGTCGTCGGGGCCGGACCGTACCGGATCGGGTCGAGCGTCGAGTTCGACTGGTCGACCATGAACCTCGCGGACGGGCTCCGCGCGGAAGGGGTGCCGGGCGTCGCGGTCCTCAACTCGAACCCGGAGACCGTCTCGACCGACTACGACCGGTCCGACCGGCTCTACTTCGAGGAGATCACGCTCGAACGGGTCCGCGACATCACGGAGGCCGAGCACTTCCGCGGCGTCGTCACCTGTGTCGGCAGCCAGCTCGCCCAGAACCTCACGCCGCTGCTCCAGATGTGCGGGATCCCGATCCTGGGGACGGCCCCCGCATCGATCGACATGGCGGAGGACCGGGCCCAGTTCGCCGGTCTTCTGGAGCGCCTGGGCATCCCGCAACCGGCGTGGCGGGCGTTCACGACGGAGGACGAGGCGAGCCGGTTCGCGGACGAGGTCGGCTACCCCGTCCTCGTGCGACCGTCCTACGTCCTCAGCGGGCAGGCGATGCGCGTCATCTGGGGCCGCCACGACCTCGGCCGGTTCCTCTCGGAGGCGACGCGGATCTCCCCCGAGCACCCGGTCGTCATCACGAAGTTCATCGAAGGGGCGGACGAGGTCGAGCTGGACGCGATCTCCGACGGGGAGCGGGTGTTGGTCGGCGGGATCCTCGAGCACGTCGAGCGGGCGGGGGTCCACTCCGGCGACGCGATCTTCTGCCTGCCTCCGCGGCACACTTCCCCCGAGGTGCAGTCCCAGCTCCTTGCGGCGGCCGGTCAGCTCGCCCGTACCCTCGCCATTCGCGGGCCGTTCAACGTCCAGTTCCTCGTCAAGGACCAGGCCTACCAGATCATCGAGCTCAACCTGCGCGCGAGCCGCTCGCTGCCGTTCCTCACGAAGGCGACCGGGGTGCCGCTCCTCCGCGAGGCCGCCCGCGCCATGCTCGGTCGGCCGATCTCGCGCGA
>Ga0187875_10000922_pt1 | contig 23426 bp, 17 predicted proteins | sample June2016WEW_17_1_2_FD_132978 | JGI IMG/M metagenome (GOLD analysis project Ga0187875, IMG submission 132978) | Peatland microbial communities from SPRUCE experiment site at the Marcell Experimental Forest, Minnesota, USA - June2016WEW_17_10 | ecosystem: Environmental > Terrestrial > Soil >...
ACGGCCGATTGACCGGCCAATGTGCACTCATTTTGGGGTTAGGTGATCGAGTTCGTGGTCGATGTTGAGGAGCCGCTGTGTGAGTCGGCGAAGTTTACGTCGAGTCTTAACTTCCAGCTGAGGCTGGATTAACTGGAGAAGGTGGTGGGTAGCGGCGATACTCTGGCGGATGGCAGCGAGGTCGACCCGCGTGGGAGCTGTACTCGAGGGAAGTGGGAGTTGTGGGATGGAATAGAGGGACGCCGTGCTTTGCCGAGCGCGGTGAAATTCACGTTGGAGGTCGAGCTGGACCACTTCCACATAGCGCAAGGTCATGCGGATGTCTCTGTGTCCCATCATTTGCATAAGTGCGGGGAGGCTGACGCCGAGGCGCACCATCTCTGTCGCGAAGGAGTGTCGTAGCCGGTGCGGATTGACCCTACCAGTGCAGCCTGCAGCCCGGGCCATATCGCGTAAGGTGTTGTGCAACGCCTTGTACCAAGTCCCAGGTTGGTAGTAGCGAGGCAGTAAGAAAGTTTGGGACTCGCATTCGGGAACTGGGGTAAGGGCGCCCAACTCCACCATGCGCGCCACCATGCGCTGCGTCTCTTCATCGACTGGCACTAAGCGTTCAGAATGGAGCTTGCCCAGGGGCACACGAAGCGCCACTTGCAGTTCACTAATCTGTTGTAGGCAAGCCAGGGGAAGATTGATGCATTCGCTGATGCGGATTCCCGTGGCCCGCATGAGGCGGAGGGCGTTCACCTCCAGGGTGTCGGCAAGACGGAGCTGTTTCTGCAGCTGCTGGTCTTCCTCAAGAGAAAGCGGTTTGGGGAGATAGTGGTCGGGGGGAGGAAAATCCTCACGACGAATGAGGTCGGGCGTTACAGGATGCCCTTGGTTGGCTAAGTCACGCAATAAGCGGCGGACGCTGAGCAGGTGGAGGTGACGGGTCCTATTGCCGGGCGAGGGATATTGCTGGCAAAGGAAGCGGAACCAGGCTAGGAGATGGGGATCGCGGCGGAGCTGTGAAAGTTTGTGCAGGCGGGGAAAGGTAGTGTGGAGATACGCCAGGAAATTATGGGCACAGTAGCGGTAGCACTTTACAGTTTTGGGCCGGCGGGTAGTGACGAGCACCTGGATCTGGGCTTCCAGGATCTGGTCCATGCTCGGCCGCGATCGTTTCATGACATCTTCTCCGGAGGGGACAAACGAAGGCGTTGTTGGACGGCGCGGGCAAACTCGCGCCAGACGTCTTCTGGGGCGAGTTGCACGTAGAGCATGGTGGTGTGAATGTCGGCGTGTCCCATTAAATGCATCAAGGCGGGTAAGGAAATGCCGGCGCGCACCATATCGCTTCCGAAGGTGTGACGAAAGCGGTGCGGATTGGCTTGGGGGACTTTGCTCAGCAGGCGATGATGGCGAAATAAAGAGCGCAGTCCTGCGGCGGTCATGGGGCGACCGCGCCGGCGGCCTTTGAGACAAACAAACAGAGCGGATGAGTTAGTCAGAGGTCTCTCTAAGTGGAGGTAGTTTTCGAGGACTTGAAGAGTGTCAGCGGTGAGGGGCAAGAAACGCTGCTTACGCCCCTTACCTAAGACGTGGAGGCGTGCTTCGGAGAGCAGAAGATCTTCCAGTTGGAGTTGCAGGACCTCGCAAGAGCGCAAGCCGTTTTGCAACAGGAGGGCGACAATAGCGAGATCGCGGAAGGTGCGAAAGCCTTTCCAGAAGCGGGCGACCTGGTCCGCGGAGAGGGGCATGATCACGCGGCGCGGCTGTCGCAGTCGCAGGTTGGTCGTAATTTTGGTTTGCCGGCGGCCGTAGCCGAGAGAAGAGCGCGTGGTATACCTGCGCTGAAAGAGCGGTTTCCCGGGAATCTCCTGTGCGTAATGGAAGCGATACAAGCAGCGCAGCACACACAAGCGATGATTGATGGTTTGGGGCGTGGGTGAGGGCTGGTGCTCGAGTTGGTGACGGACATAGTCGAGCAGAAGAGATTGGTTCAGCCTATGCAGCGAGTGTCGCGTATGGTCGAACCAGCGTGCCAGGTGGAGTAAGTCATAGGCATAGGCGCGCAAGGAGCGCAGCGAGAGTTGGCGAACGTTCTGGGCATCGAGAAACTGATTGGCCCAGACGATTTCGTGGTCGCGCTCATCCAGCAGACGATAAGGGGAAACGCTGGCCGGCAAGGAGTTTTTCACCACCAGGCGAACGCTCATAGCGAAGCTGCCTCCTCGAGGAGATGGGCAAAATCCTTGGGAGTGGCGCCATGGGTGAAGTAACTGTTGGGATCCTGGCCGGGGGGTAAGTCCACCAAGCGTACGTGGAGACGCGCCTGGTCGAGGCAGTGGAGGAGAGCGTTGGGAGCATTTTGGCCGGCTTGGTTTTGATCTTGATCGAAGGCGATGTAGACACAGCGATCGGGGTTTTCGCGTAGTTGGGCCAGTTGCGCAGGAGTCAGGTGGGTGCCAATGGCACAGGTGGTATTGCGGTATCCCGCCTGCCACAACACGGCGAGATCGAACAACCCTTCGACCAGGATCACGTGGCGGAACTGTCGGACCGATTCCCAGGCGAATAAGCCGCCTTTCGAACGTGGCAGGAGGCGATGGGGGAAGGCTTTGCCAATACTGCGGCCATACAGGTTGACGATGTGATCCTGCTGGCGGCAAGGGAAAATCACGCGGCGGCAAAAAGTATCGGCGCCCTGCGGACCAAGCAAGCCCGCTTCGAGCAACTGCTCCAGGGAGTAGCCGAGGGCCCGCAGGTGAGGGCGCAGGTTGCCGCCATGGGCATAGCCGATGCCGAGTTCCTCGATGAGCGGCGCATCATGCACTCCGCGCTCAACGAGATACTGAACGCCTTGCGGATAACGGTGTAGTTCTAGTTGATAGAAGGCGGCGGTGTGCGCGAGCAGTTGGGCGGCGGGGGCGAGTTCTTCTTGGAGATAGGCAACGCTCTCGCGAAAAGAGAGATGGCGCGACAGTTCGACAAAGCGAATTAAGTCGCCACCCCGCCCGCAGCCGTGACAGTAGAACAGGTTTTTCCGGGCGTTGACGTAAAAGGAGGGATGAGTGTCCTCATGCAGAGGACAGAGTCCCGCGAACTCGGGGCCGGCATCGACCCGATGCCCTCTCCAGTGGTGCCGTTGCAGGTACTCCAGCAGCGGAACACGTTGTTTGAGCCGTTCGAGGTCCTCGCCCATGGCGTCCAAAGTTCTCCCAGCGTCAGGGTATGAACCGTGGGCCGCAGATCCCAGGCGAGGATGGTGGGGAGCGAGAAAAAAGTCGATCTTCAGAGACGCAGCGGCCAGGGCCAGAAGACTCGCAGGCACGGGTAGATCGTTGGCCAAGTCAGGCGCAAGGAGCCGAAAGCGTGCTGCTCGCCGCGGGCCAGCCATTGCGCCACGGTTTGGAGCATGGGGCGCAGAAAGGAAAAAGCAGGCCGAGAAGAATCCAGCTCGTAGAACCAGCGGCGCAGGGTGGAGGGGTCGGGGGCGCGATTGGGATCTTGGAGAGGCGGCACGGCATTTTCCCAAGAGCGCCGCTCCATAAAGCGCCTACGCAGCGCCTCGCTGCGCGCGACCAGACTGTAGTGGGTGTAAGGCAAGGAGAAAGCGGGCAGGAAGCTAAAGACTACACCGCACAGCGGACAGAGACCGCGACGGTAGCGGATCCAATCGTGACTCTCATCATGGGCTTGCTTGCGTCGCCAGCCATGACCGATGATCGAATGGAGTAAGCAGAGAGGACACCACCGAAGAATCAGTCCTGCACCCGCCGCCCAGTCGAATCCAGACTTGCACTGATTGGCCAAAAGTGGGATAACGTAAATCGTAGTGTTCTGCGAGGCTCTCTCACTGAGCGGAATCTGGCTAGGATCTGCGCTCAGAAGAGAGCCTTTCTCCTTCCTGCTCGATCTCAACTACAGAAGGATAACTCTCACTGCCCTGGCTACAGAAGATTGGCCGGTAAAATGCCGATCATTCAAACAGTCGAATTTTTAGCGATTAAAGATGCATTCACACCGGTATTGGCCAAATGCTTGAAGTCATTTTTCCATTTTCCACTCGTCGGGTACACGTTAAGAAATTCCTGCGTTCATGAAGGCGGTAGTCCAAATTTCACGATATGGGGGCAGAACACGGGAGAAATTTCAGCTTTTGTGCCGTTCGGATTTCAGGTTTTTCGGACTGTTAAGGCTTAACTCCTTGAATCGTCACGCTCGTGAATTTCACTTTTCGGGCACACGCACACACGGGCGAGAGCCTGCCCTGTGCCTGCCGAAGGGGCGTCCGCTCCAAACAATCTTGCTTCGAAGAACTCCTCCACCCGCCCCAGAATCTCCAACGCGCTCTTCGATTCGTAGATGGCCTTGCGCAGCCCCGCTCCACCCGGCACGCCATGCGTGAACCACGAGGCGAACTGCTTCATCTTGCCTCCGGCGTCGGGGAGTTCTTCTTCGATCAGCATCTCGAAGTAGGTGCGGATCATCTGGTAGCGGTCGGCCTCTGTAGGCTCGTCATAGGGCCTGCCCACGGCCGGGGTTCCCGGCAACGCCCATGTGGCGACCGCCGCCCCCGACGGTCCGTCGGGCCCAAGGCCCGATTTCTGGAGGGTGCCAGCATCGAAACCTGTCGGCTCGGCCGGACGGCCGAGGGCGGCTGTCCCTACATGCGCATTGCAATACTGCTGGACCTGTCTAAAGATCCATGGATTTGACGGCGCGGTCCGCCCGATCATCACCGCATCGCATCCAGTTTGCGTCACCATGGCACAGGCGTCTTCTGGCGTACGGATGTCGCCGTTGCCGATCACGGGAATTTTCACGGCTTCTTTCACCGCGGCAATCCACTCCCAGCGGGCTTGCCCGCTGTAACCCATCTCGCGCGTGCGGGCATGCAACGCGACGGCCGCCAGTCCACAGGATTCCGCCATGCGAGCCAGTTCCACGCAGACGATCTCGTCGTCATTCCATCCAGCTCTAAACTTTACGGTGAAGGGAATCTTCACTGCCGCGCGCACAGCTTCAAAGATGCGCCCGATTGCTGGAAGGTCGCGCAGCAGACCAGAGCCTCCGTTGCACTTCACGACTTTCTTGGCGGGACAGCCTAAGTTCAAATCCACGAGGTCGAAGCCGAGGCCTTCGACCATGCGCGCCGCTTCTGCCATCACATGCGGATCGCTGCCGAAAAGCTGCGCTGAGATGGGGTGCTCGTCCTCGTAGAAATGGAGGTACCGCTTAGCCTTCTGGTCTTTCTTGCGGAGCACGCCGTCGGCCGAGGTGAACTCGGTCATGATCAGGCCGCATCCGCCAAGGTTGCGGATGAAGCGGCGGAATACGGTGTCGGTGACGCCGGCCATTGGGGCAAGCACCGTTGCGGGGGAGATGTTGATGCCGCCGATGGTTAACGAAGCCGGCACCGCCCGAGTGGCGCGGACGCTTTTGTCCTTCGCCTGCGCCCCGGAATCCTCCGAGTTATCCCAGAACTTCTTCACGCCTGTAATTCTACTTCGTAGCGGGATCCCCGCCCACGCGCAACTGTGCCTGGAGTTACTGATGCGCACAATCCGCCAAATTCTGCTAACCAAGTAGGTTCTTCCACAATTGAAAGCCCCCGCCTAAGCGAGGGCTATATCTCCGCGTTGATTCGCGAGAATCCGCGGCAAACAATTTATTTCTTTGCTGCCTCGGGTTTAGCCGCCTCAGGCGCGTTCTTGGCGTACTTGCGGCGGAAGCGCTCCACGCGGCCGGCGGTATCCATCAACTTCTGCTTGCCGGTGAAAAATGGATGGCAGGCGGAGCAGATTTCAACGCTGATATCGCCCTTATGTGTGGAGCGGGTAACAAAGGCATTGCCGCAGGCGCAGTGCACGCGGATTTCGCTATAAGCGGGATGAATGGCTGCTTTCATGGGGGTTCTGACCTCGACTCGAATATTAGATTCTACCGGAATGGCCGTGGATTCAGCAATGGCAAGCTGTCAGCTATGTCAGCTATCAGCTATCACCTTTCCCCATTCAGTTTTGAGTCCACGAACGCTACTCACAGTTGCAGCCGGGACAAGGTCGCTGTTTAGCTGAGCGCCTGAAAGCGGACGGCTGAAAGCGGACGGCGTCTTCAAAACCGGAACTGATAGGACACTTTTACGAAAAACTGCCGGCTGTCATTGAGATAACCCTTGGCGGTGTTCAAAACGCCCACGCCCGGCACAACGTTGAGATTCTGCACATCGCTGTTATAGCCAACGTATACCGCCGTTCCCGGATGAATCAAATAGGTGAGAAGTAGATCGCTATTGAACTCCTTCTGCGTCGGCAGATCGGTGTAGGGATCGATCGCGTTGCCGGGAGTGTTCGCCAACACCGAGTTGTATTGGAGAATGAGCCGGAGTGAAAGTTGCGGCGTGAACTGCCAGTTCCACTTGCTGCGCACGATGTGATTGTTGAAGATGCCTTTTCCAATGCCAGGCGTCTGCGAAAGCGCAAGAAAATAGGTTCCATCGCCCGCTCGCAGTCGCTCAAACAAGTAAGTGTTCTCAATCTTCAGGGGCTTTATGGGACGGATGGTCAGTGTTCCGGTCGCAGTATCCTGCCGCGCCAGGAACGGAAAATTGAGTGGAGCAGAGGCAGTGGTTGAGGCGACGAAGTTTGCGCCGTCTCCCCAATGGTAGGTGGCACCGGCCGTCACCTTGGGAAGCACACTGGTCTGGATCGAGGCGCCGCTGTTGTGCTCATGGTAGTCCTGCTTGGGGAGTTGGGGCTGGCAGGAGAAACCCAGGAAACAGAAATCCTGCGGCCGAAGACGCTCCCTCAATTCCTCATACGGAAACAAGTAGATTACGGTCTGGCCGCGCCCTTGAACTACCAGATAGGGCTGGTAGTCCGTATCGAGCCGGTTGCCTTCATGATCGAATACGTAGCGCTGGTTCACCGAAGGGCCCCAGTCAACGATCCAACCCTTCTTCGGGCGAAAACGATAGTCGACCGTCTGGTAGAGCTCGCGAATGTCGACGCGGTTCACGAATCCGGGGACGGTGACGAATCCCGGACTGATGTCGTCGTAGATTCCTTCGTAGGAAAAGTGAAGTCCGTCGCGCTTGAGGTGGACTTTGTCCGCTGGACCGGCGTAATGATTACTGTTCCCGACGTTGCCGGAGTCGAAGGGAAATAGGTTGGTCTCGCAATTATTGCTCGCGTAGCCGGAGGCAGAATAAATGTCTCCCGCCAGGTTGCTGGAACTGATGACCGCCTGAGCATCCAGGCTCCAGTTGGTGTTGAATTTCAGGCGCGTGTCCACTCCGCCCACACGATTGAACTCCCCCGTCGTGGGACATTCCCAATCTGTGAAGAGCACCCCCATGCTGGATTGCCGAAAAATATCGCGGCTGGCTCGGGCCACCGTGAAGTAGGAGCGCGTGCCCGCGAGCGGGAAATAAGGCGGCACAGTCTGTCCCGGCGCGCGATCGTCGGTGGACATGAGCCCGACGGAATATGGACCTTCCTTTCCGGTGAGGCGAACGCCCGCGGACGGGTCCTGAATGTTACGGGTGAAAAAGAGGTCGAGCGGCGTGCGGAAGTAATCCTCGTTCTCCAAGAAAAACGGCCGCTTCTCCGGAAAATAAACTTCGAAGCGCTGGTTGACCGTGATCTGCGGGTCCTCTGACTCGACTTGGCTGAAATCGGGGTTCGCCGTCAGATCCAGGACAAAATGATCCCGGATGACGAACTTGGCATCCATGCCAAACTGGCCTTGCGCCTGAGCGTTCTGGAAATATGGATTGGTGGGATCGCGCGTGTCGAGCCCCCGGAAGCCTCTCATGATTCCGTACGGGATCAGCTCAATGCTGCGTCCGGGCGAAATCCCTTCCAGCCCGTAGAGCGTAGCCGCCTGGCCCAGCCGGCCCGCGATCTTGTACGAGACTTGCGGCCAGAATGCGTCCTCGTTCTTACGGACAATTCCACGGTACAGAATGATTCCCCACTCCTGGTCCCGGGTCGAAGGAAAGCGGAGGCTCTTGAATGGGATGGCCATCCATGCCACGAAGCCGCGGCCTGTGACTTTGCCCTTCGAATCCCACACCGTATCGAATGACGTATCGAAATTACCGTTGATCTCGTCCCGCGTGGCCTCACTCCAGATTGCATCCCACTGCACGCCGAGCGGCGTGGTTTGGAAAGCATAGGCGCGGCGGCGGTCGTGAAAGGTATCCAGCATCACCTCCACGTTGTCATCGTCGTAGATGTCCTCGCGACGCGACATTCGCGCGCGCACTTTGTTGGGATCGTCGAAACAGACGAACACAACGTAAAGATTTTTCTGGTCGTAACCCAGGTAGGCGACCGTCGGCTCCGAGATGTTCTCTCCATCGTGCGGATTGCGTTGCACGAAGCCTGTGACCTTCGCCATTTGCAACGCCGCCTCGCCCTCTGGCTTCATGCTCAGAAAATCTTCGAGGGTCGGGGCACGCGTCAGACGTGGAATGGTGAGCGCCGGAGGAGGTGTTTCCGGCCTCGGAGCCGGCCGCACGTCCGGATTCTTGATGGCCGGCTCAGGCTCCTGAGCCGAGGGCGGTGGATTTTGCGGCGTAATTTGCGGATTTTGAGCCCTGGAGTCTTGCCCAGGGGAGCCCGGATATTGTGAAGCGGTGGCGTTTTGAGGGACCGAAGCTTGCAGCCAGGAGGCCGCCCAGGACTCGGATGCAAGCCCAGACGGCAGCAGAGCCGCGAACACTGCCAACCTCACGACATTGTTGATTTCGCGATCACACACTAAACCCAGACTCAATCCTGCCGCTCCAAACGGGGAATTGAGGAAGATACACTATATGAGGCCTTCGAAAACAAGAAAGTTTGTGACGAACCCCGAAACTCCGCGTCTGCGGGCACATTCAGGTCCAAGCGATGGGGTCATCACGATCAGGCGGGGACGCGAATCTCTAGAATAACGAACTCTGCCTTCGGCTCGGCGTGATCTTGAAATGGTCGTAGGCCAGCTGGGTCGCCACTCGCCCACGAGGCGTACGGTTTAGAAATCCAATCTGCATCAGGAACGGTTCGTATATCTCTTCAATCGCGTCGGGTTCCTCGGCTAACACCGCCGCCAGGGTGTTCACGCCTACGGGACCGCCCTGATATTTTTCGATAATCGTAAGCAGCAGCTTGCGGTCAACTTCATCGAAGCCGTATCTGTCGACCTCCAACATCTCCAGCGCGGCCTGCGCCGTGGGTAAATCGATCTTGCCTGCGCCGCGCACCTGCGCGTAGTCGCGCACCCGGCGCAGCAGCCGGTTCGCGATGCGAGGCGTTCCGCGCGAGCGGCTGGCAATCTCGATCGCGCCCGCATCGTCAATCTGCACGCCCAGGATCTCCGCCGAGCGTTCCACGATGACGCGCAAATCTTCCGGCGTATAAAACTCAAGCCGCAACACGATCCCGAAGCGCGACCGCAAGGGCGCCGAAAGCAGTCCCGCGCGGGTGGTGGCGCCGACAAATGTAAACGGTTTCACCTCCAGCGTGTGAGTGCGTGCCGAAGGCCCCTGTCCAATAATGATGTCCAACTTGTAATCTTCCAGAGCCGAGTACAACAGCTCTTCCAACACAGGCTGCAGCCGGTGAATCTCGTCGATGAACAAGACTTGCTTGTCCTGCATGTTGGTGATGATCGCCGTCAAATCACCTTTGATTTGCAGCAACGGCGCCGCCGTCGGCTGGAAATGTACACCTAACTCGTTGGCGATGATGTTGGCCAGCGTCGTCTTGCCCAGTCCCGGCGGCCCGTACAGCAGCACGTGATCCATGGCCTCGCCGCGCGACCGGGCCGCCTCAATCGCCACCGCCAGATTATCTTTGACTTTCTTCTGACCTATGAACTCTGCCAACCGCTGCGGCCGCAACTTCAGCTCAAACGACGAATCGTCTTCCACCGCCGCCGCCGACACCAGACGCTCGGGACTGTAATGCAGATTGGGATTGTTCTTAGCGGCGGTCACTGGCCGGATATTACCACGAACTATGTGGAGACAGCCGCCTCCGGTGTCCGGCCCGGGGCGAAGCCCGGCCCCCCGGCCCCATAGGAGCGCACATCGATAATGGCGAGCCGGCGGCGGACGCGATGAAGAAGAACTCCAGGAAGCAAACGGCCAACCGCGCGAAGGAGATCAAGATCGAAAATAATGCTCCGCCTGTTGTTAAGTGGCCCGACTCCGACGCTCGCCGCAAGAAGATTTTCGGCGACCGGGCTTTGAACCCCGTGAGGATTTCCTCAAATCTCGCCACCGCGATGGGATCCCGCCCGCCACTACGGCCGAAGCCTGGCGTACGCACCCTCGCCAGCCTGCACATGGTTGCGCAGTGGAACTCAAGGCTGATCGATTCTGGACGTTGCTGGACGTCGGATGAGCGGCAGGCGAAGCTGGCGAAGGCGCAGGGGATGAAGACCGCCTAGCTAAGCTAGGTTATTCAAAGTCATCTGGCCCTGGAGGAGACAGGCTCACCGCCTTTCGCACCGGAAGGGACCGATCTCCGGGCAGAGATTGGCCGATTTATTCTTCCTCTTCCTTAACCTCGCCGCGCGCGGTCTTGGCCTTCTCAACAATCTTCTCCTGCAGCGCTCCTGGCACCGTGTCGTAGTGGTGCATTTCCATGTTGAAGCTGCCGCGGCCTTGCGTCATCGAGGTCAAGTCGACACCGTACGTGAGCATCTCGGCCATCGGCACTTCGGCCTTCACCACGGTATTGCCGCCCTTGTTGTCCATGCCCTGGATGCGTCCCCGGCGGCTGTTCAAATCACCCATGATGGAGCCGGCAAAGTCGTCCGGCACCGTGATCTCAACCGACATCACTGGTTCCAGCAAAGTAGGCTTCGCTTGCTCCATCGCCTTCCTGAAGGCGATACGACCCGCCATCTGGAACGACATATCGTTGGAATCCACATCGTGGTACGAACCGTCGTAAAGAATCACGCGGAAATCCACCACGGGATATCCCGCCAGATATCCGCGCGCCGCTGCATCCTTGATTCCCTTTTCGATGGCAGGAATATAATTTTTCGGAATCGCTCCGCCAAAAATGTCGTTCACGAATTCAAACTGTCCGCCGCGCGGCATGGGTTCCATCTTGATCTTGCAATCCCCGTATTGCCCGTGACCGCCGGTCTGCTTCTTATGCCGTCCCTGGACATCGGCTTTGCCGCGAATGGTCTCCCGGTAAGGCACCTTGGGCGCTTTCAGAATCACTTCGGTGTGATACCGCTTCTTCAGCTTCGAAACAATGACTTCGATATGTTGTTGGCCAGTGCCGGCAATCAGAAATTCCTGTGTCTGTGCGTCCCGAAAGAACCGCAACATGGCATCCTCTTCCATGAGTTTGTGGATGCCAGGCCCCAGCTTGTCCTCATCCGCACGGCTCTTGGGCTCGATGGCAAACGTGATCGCCGGCTCCGGCAGCTTCACTCGCGGATACAGAATCGGTGCCGCCTTATCTCCCAGCGTGTCGCCGGTGAGGGTGTCCTTCAACTTCGCGACCGCGCCAATATCTCCCGCATGCAGCTCCGTCACCGGTATCGCCGTTTTTCCCTGCATGATGGAAATGTGCGAGAACTTCTCGGCCGATCCCCGCGAGAAGTTCTGTACCATCGATTCATTCTTCAGCACGCCGGAAAAAACCTTGAAGTAAGAAATGCGTCCCGCGAACGCGTCGGAGATCGTCTTGAACACATACAGAGACATAGGTTCCGCATCGGTCTCATGACGCTTCGGCGCATCCCCGTTGCCCGACGCAGCCGGCTCGCCCTGGACCCACTCATGCTCGGACGGCGCCGGGGTGTAGTCGACGATGAAGTCCATCACACGGTCTGCCCCGATATTGCCGAGCCCGGAGGCAAAGACCACCGGGAACAGCCGGTCCTCGCGAATCGCATTATGGAGCGCGGGAATCAGATCTTCCTCTCCGAGCGTTCCGGCCTCGAAGAACTTCTCCATCAATTTGTCATCGCCCTCGGCTACCAGTTCCACAAGCTGCTCGTGAGATTCCTGAACCTGCGCCCGCATGTTGGCCGGGATCTCCGTCTCTTTTCCTTTGCCGTTGCCTCCCAACTCATACGTGTAGGCCTTCATCCGGACCAGGTCGACCACGCCGGTCAGATTTTTTTCGCTCCCGATGGGTAATTCGATCGGAATCACATTTCTTCCGAAGGCGTTGATCAGGGACTCCAGCACGCGCTCCGCATTTGCCCGGTCACGGTCCATGCGATTCACCACAATCAGCCGCGGGGTCTTGTACTCCTCACAATCGTTCCACACCCGCTGCGTCACCACCTCCACTCCGGCCACGCCGTCCACCACCACGATGGCCGCATCGACTACCGGCAGCACCATCCGGGCTTCGTGAACAAACATGTTGAACCCCGGGGTATCGATCACGTTGATCTTGGTTTTGCCCCACTCAACATAAGCTGCGGATGCCGCAATCGACATCTTTCGCGAGATCTCTTCCTCGTCGTGATCGGTGGTCGCCGATCCATCATCCACGCGTCCCAGACGCGGCGTCGCCCCCGCGGTGTAAAGCATGGCCGAGAGCAGCGAGGTTTTCCCCGCATGCCCATGCCCCACAATCGCAACATTACGAATATTTTCTCCGGTATAAACTTTCACGAGTAGGCTCCTTCGCAGGCGTGGAAACAGAGAAGGCCGGAAGAGAATCAGTGCAAGTAGACAGGCCAGCCCAACATCACCCGCCAAAACCTAGGATGCTACCACGCGGAGAGCGGCAGCCTCAACTTGCGAAAACGTGCGAAAACCTGCAAAGAATGCCGGGCCGGGTGTATTATCCCTTCGCCATGCTGGGAAATCGCACCAACGAGCAGTGGATCGCACAATACGCGTCAAGCCACCAGCATCCAGTGAACCGGATCTGCCACACGCTCGGCATTCCGACCATCCTGCTCTCCCTCCCAGTCTTTATCAGCAGCATCTTCATCCATCGACTTTGGCCTTACGCCCTCGGTCTCTTCATTCTGGGATGGATTTTTCAATTTGTCGGCCACGCCTTCGAAGGCAAGCCGCCCGAATTCTTCAGCGACTGGCGTTTCCTGTTCGTCGGGGTCCGCTGGTGGTGGGCCAAGATTCACGGAAGGGCCTGAAGCATTTGATGGTATGCCACGGCAGCGAAGCACAACCGTGGAAGAGCGTCGCTTCAGCGCCGCGTAAAGTCTCCGAAACACCGGGCTTTAGCCCGCGTGGTCGCACCGAAGCAGCTTCCCGAAGTCCGATCCACCAACCTTAACGAAGTTCGTATCCTCGAAGAAATCCACCATGTTCCCTCAACTCGCCCGCTTTACCGATCTCGGCTTGCTGCTCCTGCGACTCATGGTCGGCTTGGTCTTTGTCACTAGCGGTTATCGCCATCTTAAAGACCCAATGGCCTGCGCCAAAGCATTGGAATGAGCAAGGGCTTCACCTTCTTCCTCGGCGTCGCCGAACTGGCGGGAGGCCTCGGCGTGGCCTTCGGCGTCTTGACTCAACTTGCCGCCCTTGGGCTCATCCTCATCATGTTCGGCGCCATCTGGAAGAAGATTTCTGCCTGGCACACCGGCTTCTGGGGGGAGAAAGCCTCAGGCTGGCATTACGATCTGATCTTTGTCCTGATGAACCTGGTCATCGCTTTTACGGACGGCGGTGCCTACGTCCTGATGCGGTAGCTGCCCCTGCTGGCGATACTTCACTTGCGCCTGTTTGGGATTCTGTTCTATGCTGGCCGCACTTGGGGTTCCGGTTCGTACAAATAGAATGCATCGCCTGACCGCCAGATTTCTGTTGTTCTTTGCGCTGGTGGGACCTTTTGCTCCGCCGGCGCTGGCGCTTACGGCTGAGCCTCCGCATGCCTGTTGCGTTCGGCAAGCCCACCATTGCCACGACTCTGCCGTAGCGGACTCCTCCCGGCTTCTGTTTCGCGATCCCAGCTGCTGCAGCCACGCTTGTGGACGAGCCGTCACCACACCTCGATGGGCTCAGGCTCAGCCGCCATTAAGCATCTTCCATGCGCAGAATGTCGGGGATCGTCCCGACCAGTCGGATCCACGGTCTCCCAGACCGGAAGCCTTCGGTTTTCAGTCCAGCCGCGCACCTCCTATTTGCTGATCTTCCCTTCGACGCAGTCGCTGAGTGTGTGCCAGGCGCATGAGCCTCCCGTCCGCGCACACCACTCGGGCTGCGCTGGCGTCCTACACAACGACAGGGAAACCATGCTCTGCTGGAACAGGATCAGCAAGAAACGATCTGCAAGAGCAAGAGAGTGATCTGCGAGCAAGTGATCAGCAAGAAATTCTTCGTCCTTCTTACTCTGACTGGCGTCGCGGCCTTCGCCTCCGTCTTCGGATCCGTCCGCGGCATCGTCCATGATCCCCAGCATCGTCCCGTGGAAAACGCGATGGTCATGCTACGCTCGAAGAATTCAGACTGGGCAACTACCGTCAATACGGACTCGGCGGGCGAATTTATCTTCCATGCGGTCGATCTCGGGGATTACACCGTGACGGTCGTCGCTCCCAGCTTCAATCAGGCTGCTGCGAGCGTCCGGGTAAATTCCGGATCGCAGCCCGTCCTGCATTTTTCACTCAACCCGGCCACGAACAAGGAGTCGGTCACGGTGTCCGGAACTCCCGAAGCAATCCCCACCGACTCCGCCACCCCCACCACTTTGGTCAGCCGGCTCGATATCGAGAAAACTCCCGGCGCTGCCCGCACCAACAGTTTGGCCATGATTACCGACTACGTCCCCGGCGCCTACATCACTCACGACCAGCTCCACATTCGCGGCGGCCACCAAACCAGTTGGCTTATCGATGGCGTACCCGTGCCCAATAGCAACATCGCCTCCAACCTCGGCCCGCAATTCGATCCCAAGGACATCGACTATCTCGAAGTCGATCGCGGAAGCTACGGCGCCGAATTCGGCGACCGGACCTACGGAGTGTTCAACGTAATGCCGCGCACCGGCTTCGAGCGCAACCGCCAGGCCGAACTCGTCCTCAGTGCCGGAAATTTCTACCAGACCAATGACGCCCTCAGTTTCGGCAGCCACACCGAGCGCTTCGCCTACTATGCCAGCGTCAATGCCAACCGCAGCAATCTCGGAATCCAAACGCCCGTCCCGCAGACTGTTCACGACGCTGCCAATGGCTACGGCGGATTTGGATCTCTCGTTCTTAACGTTGATCCCTCGAACCAACTGCGGTTCGTAACCTCGCTGCGCAAGGACTACTATCAGATTCCCTACGACCCCAACCCCTACGACATCGAAAACAATCTGGTCAATGGCCAACTGACAGGCCAGTATCCCAGCGTCAATCTTCGTGATGGCGACCACGAGTCCGATGCCATCGCCAATTTTTCCTGGGTGCACACCTTCAATTCAAAGTTCCTGCTGACGGTGTCGCCTCTCTTTCACTACAACGCCGCTGACTACGACGGCGCGCTCACTGATCCTGTTGTCGCCACCGAGCATCGCTCCTCGACCTATGGCGGCGGACAGGTAAGTTTCAGCGCAAATGTCGCGAAAAATAATCTGCAGGTGGGCCTCTATAGTTTCTACCAGCAGGATAATGAGCTGTTCGGAGCGCTCTTCAATCACAATGGCGGTAGTCCGTTCACCGACACCGAACACCCAACCGGCAGCCTGGCCGCATTCTTTGTCGATGATAAGTTCAAGCCCGTCTCCTGGCTCACGTTAAGCGCCGGTATGCGGCCCACACATTTCTCTGGAGGCGTTTCCGAAAATGCGATCAGCCCCCGCTTCGGCATCGCTCTCAACGTTCCTCATCTCAACTGGACCTTCCGCGCTTTCTACGGGCACTATTACCAGGCTCCGCCGCTTACAACGGCTTCCGGTCCGCTGATTGCGTTTGCCAATGTCAACAACCTGGGATTTATTCCGCTCCACGGGGAGCGCGATGAAGAGCACCAGTTCGGCGTGACGATCCCTTTCGACGGATGGATCTTCGACGCCGATACCTTCCGTACCAACGTCGTGAATTTCTTCGACCACAACAACATTGGCGAATCGAATCTTTTCTTCCCCATCACCATCGCACAGGCGGTGATTCGAGGATGGGAAGCCACCCTGCGTTCGCCGCGCATCGCCCATCGCGGACAAATCCATCTGGCTTATTCCAATCAGATTGCCGAGGGCGGCGGCGCCATTACCGGCGGCCTAACAGATTTTTCCCTGCCCGTAGGCCTTTCCCCACTCGATCACGACCAACGCAACACCCTCAACGTCGGCGGCGACGTCACGCTCCCGTGGCGCACATACGCGTCCACCAACATCTATTACGGCTCCGGCTTCAGCAACGCCTTTCCTGGACAGCCTTATCCCGGCGCCTATCTGCCGCGGCATACCACCTTCGATCTTTCTCTCGGCAAGGATTTTGGCGAGCGCTTTTCCGCCTCGCTCAACGCCATCAACGTCGCCAACCGCCGCGTCGAACTCGACAACAGCGTCACCTTCGGCGGATTCCACTGGAACAACCCCCGCGAGATTTATGTTGAACTTCGTTATCGCTTCCATTACTGACGTCGGAGAAAATCATTTGAAGCGCATTGAGAGAACACCAATGACTAGAGCAGTACATTCGTCCCATGGCGCACTGTCGTGCCTGTGCATTTTGCTCAGTTGCTTGCTCATTTTTTCCGCCGCCTGCAATCGCGGAAAGTCGCAGCCAGAGGCTACCCCCCAGTCCGCCAAGCGTTATGCCTTCAAGGGCAAGGTCATGACCGTCGACAAGCAGGCGGGCACGGCCAACATCGCCAACGAACCCATCGCCGGCTTCATGGACGCGATGATCATGCCCTACAGGTTCAAGCCGCCTACGCAGATCAATCAACTCCAGCCCGGCGATTCCATCACGGCTGAGGTGGTAGTCGATTCCGACCAGTACTGGCTGGAGAACGTTAAAGTGACGGGGCACTCGCAACCTCCGCCCGACCAGCCGGCAGCCGCTGTGCACATCCCCGCTGCCGGCGATGAAGTGCCCGATTTCAAACTCATGAATCAAAACGGCAGGAACATCTCCCTGCACCAATATCGCGGCCAGACTCTGCTACTCACTCTGATCTACACGCGCTGTCCCTTCCCCGATTTCTGTCCGCGCGTCAGCCATGAATTCTCGGAGATCGACCGCCAGGTCCGAGCCGATCCCGCCCGCTACGGCAAGCCTCATCTGCTCAGCATCAGCTTCGACCCTGTGCACGACACCCCGAAAGTCTTACGCGCCTACGGCTTTTCCTGCGCCGGAAGCAAGGATCCCGCTCTCTTCATGCATTGGGAATTCGCCGCGATCCCGCAAAAAGAATTACCCGACTTCGCCGATTATTTCGCTCTCACCTACAAAGAAGAGGGCGGACTCATTACGCATTCGCTAAGCACCGCCGTCATCTCTCCCGACGGAAAAATTCTTAAGTGGTATCACGGTGCCGACTGGCAGGCCTCCGACCTCCTCCAGGACATCGCCTCCGCCGCCCATCCCGCCAGTTAATCGCAGAAGAAAGAAGAGGAAAAGCAAATATTGAGAAAGCCCATGTGGGGACAGCCGCCCTCGGCTGTCCCCCGAGCGAAGCGTGTGAATGCGCTACTCCGCCTGGGATCGGGACGGTTCTCGTGTCACCCATTCTGCACAGAAGGTTGCTTGGGCCAAGCGAAGAATAGCCGTGCCGCCCAGCGCAAGATCTTGCCGCCCACGGCGGCACCCACCATGATCGTGATCAGCCACAAGAACGCCGCTGGAAGATAGAAGACGATCGACGTCATAGTCGCCGAGTAGTCTCCCAACGCGTCAAGCCCTTCGCGCAGCGCCAGTTTCATCTGGTGCAACGGACGCCAGTGCAGTCCAAACACCTGCGCCTCAGCCTCAGTTCGCATCGAGATTTCAATCGCAACCGTCTCGATCTGTTTCGACAGCGTATTGCATTCCGCCTGCTCCCGTTCAATCTGCCCTCGTACATCGTTGAGCCGCTCGCTCACGTCGAGCGTGTCCTTTACCGTCTTCGCCTCTCTTAGAATCGCAAGATATTGCACCTCTTCCGCCCTCAAGTTGCGTAGGTTGGTTTCGTCATCCACATACTGACGGGTCACATCCTGCGCCTCAATCCTCTCGCTCTCCACGCGCAAGCCCAGCCTGCGAATCTTCGCCCGAGCTTCTTCAAACTTTGCCGCCGGCACGCGAACCGTCAACGATCCGCTCGTTGCGTCTTGCCCACCTCTCACTTCCGAACTAAGCAGAAATCCGCCTAGTCTCTCGGCCAGGGCGCGAATTTGCTCCGCCGCCTCAGCAGGTTTATGAACGATCATCTCAAGTGAACTGGTACGAACCATCTTGCGGTCCGCTGCCGTTTCATCCGTCGCCGGGGGCGAAGTCGGTGACGGTGAACCCAGCATCGCCATCTGCACGGTGCCTCGCTTCTTGTCAGCAATACCTTCTGGAACGCCTCCGAGCACGCCGCTGGCGGTATTGCTGTCCATTGACGTTCGCCTGTAGTTCGAGAGTCGAGTCTGCTTCCATCGCGTAACTGGTTCCCGTTTCTGGGCCGCCATCGATGCCAGGCCGGTGCCCCGCTCACTGGCGATGCCACCCGTGCTCTCCTGCGGACGAATGGCCCCCACGTACAATGCCACGATCGTCGCCGTAACCATCCAGCCCACCCTCAGGTGTTTGGGCGTCATCAAGAACGATCTCCAGTGCGAGCATGGCGTTACCAACATGGCTTTCTCCTTTTCGGCCTATTGCAAGCGCAACGACTATGTGCGATAGAGTCTTGGCCGGGAGATTTTGTTCCCGATGCGCCCTGGAAAGAGAACGCCCCATCCCCACGGGATTTGCGGCCGCTTTTCTGCCGATTTCCTCGCCCTGAGAAGAACTGACGGTTGCAACCTCAAAATTGACTCCCCCCTCGATTCCCCCTAGAATTGCTGGATTCGCGTGGCAGGGCAGCGTGGGGCTGGGGTTCCGCTTCGTCCATGATCGGGCAGACCGTCTCTCATTACCGCATCCTCGAACTGCTTGGTGGCGGTGGAATGGGTGTCGTCTACAAAGCGGAAGACGCTCAGCTCGGCCGCTTCGTTGCTTTGAAGTTTCTTCCTGACGATTCCGCGCAGGATCCCCAGGCTCTCGAACGCTTTCGCCGCGAGGCCCGCGCCGCGTCTTCTCTGAATCATCCCAACATCTGCACCATCCACGAAATCGGGCAGCACGAAAACCATCTGTTTATCGTGATGGAGTGTCTCAGCGGCCAAACGCTGAAGCACCTGATCAATGGCAAGCCGATGGAGTTCGAGCACCTGCTCACGTTGGCGATCGAAGTTGCCGATGCGCTCGACGCCGCCCACAGCAAGGGAATCGTGCACCGCGATATCAAGCCCGCCAACATCTTCGTCACCGAGCGTGGCCACGCCAAGATTCTCGATTTCGGCCTCGCCAAAATCGCGCGCGCCGCCCGCTCCACCAGCGGCGATTCGCAGACTCTGGCAGACGCCACCGTACTGGACCTCACCAGCCCCGGCACCGCCGTCGGCACCGTCGCCTATATGTCGCCCGAACAATTGCGCGGCAAGGAACTCGATGGGCGCACCGACCTCTTCTCCTTCGGCGTGGTGCTCTACGAAATGGCCACCGGCGTCCTGCCCTTTCGCGGAGAGACTTCCGCAGTCGTCACTGAGGCCATACTGAATCGCCAGCCCACATCCGTCGTGCGCCTCGTCCCGGCGCTTCCTTCGAAGCTGGAAGAAATCATTAACAAGGCTCTCGAAAAAGATCGCGACATGCGCTGCCAGACGGCCGCCGAACTGCGAGCCGATCTCAAACGCCTGAAGCGTTCCATCGATTCCTCCCGCACCGGAGCCGTCGCCGACGAGTCCGCTTCCGTTTCGACCTCCGGCACAAAAGTTGCGCCAACGGTCGTGGCGCACAGGCGCTCGGTGTGGCCGCTGCTCGCCGTGTGCGTTCTGCTGGCCCTGGCAGCGGGAGTGTATGCCGGCAAGCAGTTGTTCTCTTCCGCCCCTCTGCCGCCTCCAACCTACCGTCAGCTCACCTTTCGCCGCGGCAGCATTCGCTCAGCCCGCTTCGCTCCCGATGGACAAACCATTCTCTACAGCGCTGCCTGGCAGGGCAGTCCCGTGGATGTATTTACCGCACGCCCCGAAGCGCCTGAGGCACGGTCGATGGGCCTCAGCCGAACTCAGCTCGTATCGGTGTCTTCCGCTTCGGAGATGGCTGTTCTGCTGAACAGCAAAGCCATCGGTACATGGGTAAACATGGGCACGCTCGCCCGTGCGCCTCTGGTTGGCGGCGCGCCGCGCGAAGTTCTCGAACACGTGCAATGGGCCGATTGGTCCGCTGACGGCAGCAATCTTGTTGTGGTGCGTGATTTTGACGGCCGGAATCGGCTGGAATTTCCCGTTGGTAAGCCTCTGTACGAAACCGGCGGATGGATCGGCCATCCCCGTTTTTCTCCCAAAGGGAGTCTGATCGCCTTCATCGATCACCCGGTGCAAGGGGATGACAGCGGCTCCCTCGCCGTCATCGATCTGAAGGGAAACAAGAAGACGCTGTCCGGAGAATGGTTCACCATTCAGGGACTCGCCTGGTCCCCGGACGGGCAGGAGATCTGGTTCACCGCCAGCAAGTCCGGCGTGGACCGCACTCTTTACGCCATCACCCTCGATGGCAAGGAGCGCATGGTGTTGCGCTTGCCCGGCGCGGTCATGATCTTTGACATCTTCAAGGACGGCAGGGTTTTGCTGATGCGCGCCAGTTGGCGGCGCGAACTGGTCGGCATGACCTCCGACGACGCCAAGCAGCACGATCTTTCGTGGTTGGACTATACCTATCCGGCGGATATATCGGCGGATGGCAAGACCTTGTTGTTCGATGAAGAGGGCGGCGGCGGATCCCTCGATTATTCGAAGTCCGGCGGATTGTCCTACGCGGTCTACATTCGTAAGACCGACGGCTCACCCGCCGTGCTGCTGGGCGAAGGCGGCGCCGTCTCTCTGTCCCCCGACGGCAAGTGGGTGGTGGCCCAAACTCAGGCTTCACCCTCGCAGCTCAAACTGCTGACCACCGGCGCCGGCGAGCCGAAGGCGCTGACCAACGACAACATCAACCATTCCTGGGCCCATTGGTTCCCCGACGGCAAGCGCCTCTTGTTTTCCGGGAACGAACCCGGCAAGGGCGTGAGGCTCTACGTGTTTGATGTGGCTTCCGGCAAGAGTCATCCCATCTCACCGGAAGGCGTGAATGGTACCGCGTTCATCATCTCTCCCGACTCGCAGTGGGTGGCCGGAATCGGTCCAGATCAAAAAGGATATTTGTATTCCGCCACCGAAGGCGAACCCCGCGTCATTCCCGGCTTCAACTCCGGCGAACAGCCCATCACGTTCAGCACGGACAGCCATTCGCTTTACCTTTACCAGCCCGGTGAGTTGCCCGCCAGGGTTGACCGCCTGGATTTGCAAAGCGGGAAGCGCACTCTCTGGAAGCAGTTAATCCCCTCCGATCCCGCCGGAGTCGAAACCATCGGCCCCATCCTCATGACCCCCGACGCCCAAACCTGCATCTTCGGCTACCACCGCATGCTGGCGGATTTGTATCTGGTCGAAGGGCTGAAATGAGGGCTTTTCGCCGGTAGGACCCTGGAGCGTGTGCGCCAGGTTGGTTGTCACAATGGTTACGTCGGATCGCGGGGTTGCGATTCAACCATTCCTGCGGAACTGATTGCCCGATTTCTTGCTTACCCCGGACCTACGTCCGGGGCTGTTGTATGCCGCCCCTACGGGGCTGAGATCGTGCAGCAGGGTGCGGTACCTCTTTTTCGGTGCACTCCTTTTCGGTGGTGCACCAATCGTCTAGATATCCAGATTCTTCACATCTAGCGCATTCTCTTCAATAAACTTGCGCCGCGCTTCCACGTCCTCGCCCATCAGCGTGGTGAAGATGGTTTCGCACTCGGCGATGTCCTCCAGCTTCACCGATAGCAAAGTGCGCCGCTCCGGATCCATGGTCGTCTCCCACAACTGCGGAGCCGTCATCTCACCCAGACCTTTGTAGCGCTGCACGTCGTAGCCGCGGCTGCCTTCTTTCTTCACGTATTCGAAGAGCTCGCGCGCCGTCGCTTTTTCCACCGGTTCTATAACGGCGCGGTTTCTCGGCGCAGCCTTGGCAGTCTTCTTCCCGGACTTTCCATCCGTCGCAGCCAAATCATCCGCCGCGTCTTCTTCAGCAGCCTCATCTTCCTTGCTCGCTGCGCCGGTCTTCGCCACCGCCTCCACCACAAACGGCGGCTCCAGATAGGGCTCGATCTGTTTGAACTTCGAAATCAACTGCCGGCATTCGGCGCTGGACGCCAGCTCCCAGCTGATCACGTGTTCCGATCCCTGCGAGTTCACGAACCGTGCTTCCCACAAGTTGTGCTCTTCGTCGAAGACCGACTCCACACTCTTGAACTTGCGGTCTTTCATCAGCCGCTTCAATTCTTTTTCCAGTTTCTCGATTTTCTTCGGCGGCGTTTTCTTGTCGCCTTCAAAATCCGCGTGCTTCGAAAGATCGAGCTTGGGCAGAAGTTCGGTGACGCTCTCATCGCGCAGCCGCTTGTTTACCTTGTCGAAGAAGTTGAGATATTCCTTCAACACGCTCATAAAGCGCGTTAGATTCGCGCCTTCCAGCTTGGCCGCGCCCTCGCCATAGCGCACGATCAGCCCATCTGCCGCGCGCTTCAGCATGACTTTGTCGAAGGCATCGTCGTCTTTGATGTACTGCATCGACTTGCCCTTCTTGATCGAATACAGCGGCGGTTGCGCGATGAATACGTTGCCGCGCTTGATCAGCTCCTGCATGTGCCGGAAGAAAAACGTCAGCAGCAGCGTGCGGATGTGCGATCCGTCCACGTCAGCGTCCGTCATCAGAATGATTTTCCCGTAGCGAACTTTCGTCGGATCAAAATCATCCTTGGCGATGCCCGTACCCAGCGCCGTAATCATGGCGCGGATTTCTTCGTGCGCCAGCATCTTGTCGTAACGCGCTTTTTCTACGTTGAGAATCTTCCCTTTCAGCGGCAGAATCGCCTGGAAGCGACGGTCTCGTCCTTGCTTCGCCGTTCCGCCTGCAGACTCGCCCTCAACCAGAAACAATTCGCAGCGGTTGGGATCGCGCTCCGAGCAATCCGCCAGCTTGCCCGGCAGACCACCGGAATCGAGCGCCCCTTTGCGCCGAGTCAGATCGCGTGCCTTGCGCGCTGCCTCGCGCGCCCGCGCCGCATCGACTGCCTTGTTGATAATCTTCTTTGCGACGGTGGCGTTCTGCTCGAAGAACGCTCCCAGCCGCTCGTTGATGAACGCCTGCACGACGCCGGCGATATCGGAATTCAGCTTGCCCTTGGTCTGCCCTTCAAACTGCGGCTG
>Ga0187875_10000927_pt1 | contig 23361 bp, 22 predicted proteins | sample June2016WEW_17_1_2_FD_132978 | JGI IMG/M metagenome (GOLD analysis project Ga0187875, IMG submission 132978) | Peatland microbial communities from SPRUCE experiment site at the Marcell Experimental Forest, Minnesota, USA - June2016WEW_17_10 | ecosystem: Environmental > Terrestrial > Soil >...
AGCCCGCAGGCGACGCCCTGGAGGAGGCTCCCAAGGACGAGGCCCCGACGGAGGCTCCCGAGCCCGCAGGCGACGCCCTGGAGGAGGCTGCCTCGGAGCTCGAGAGCTCAGCAGATGACGCCTTGCCCGAGGCCGAGCCTGAGGAAGCTCCACCGGCTTCTGCCGATTCGCCAAGCTAACGGCCGGCGGCCGCCTGCTTGCTTCATCGCCCTCCAGAACGGCTGTCGCTGGACGTCACTACAGCTGCCGATGCATGACTAGAAGGCGCGCGACGAAACCCGAGCTTTCGAGGAAGCTCTTCGACACTCGCATCCCCGGGAGCACCCGCACGTCGACACCGGTGGCGCCGCGCCGGGCGGCCCAGTCGACCACCGCCGTGAGAAGCTTCTCGCCTACGCCCACTTCGCGTGCGGGCGGGTCGACGTAAAGGACCTCTACCGTTGCGAGATGTGACGAATCCGATATCTCATCGAGTCGGGCAACCGCGACGCCAACTGCCGCATCGTCCAACGTCCCGAGCAGGGCCAGCCACCGGTCGTCGTGGACGATGGCTGTCAAGTGCGCCTCGACAGGCTCGGTGAAGGCCTCCTTCAGTACGTGAACGCTCCCACCTCGTTCGACGGCGAGGGCTTCGAAGGACGCTCGGCAGAGCTCCGCGAGTGTCCGCACGTCGCCTTCGCTGCTAACGCGAACCCGAACATTCATCGTGTCGCTGTGATCTTCGTGCTTGGCCGGCTCACGCCGTAGCGCCGTCACGTTCGGAGCTCAGCTGTGCGATGCGGTGCAGCACCGTGCGGCGCCGACGCGTCGCAGACTCGTGCTTTCGCACGACCTCGAGCTCAGCCGCCGTCAGCGAGGCCAGCCTCTCCACGACCTGTGAAGCGGCAAGAGTGTCGTAGGCAGGAATCGGAAGTTCACGACCAGCGACATTCGCCCCGAGGTCCAGCGATTGGCGGTACCCGGTCTCGCCGGCGTCCTCAGAGCCAGACGGTCCGGTTCGCGACCCGTGGCCCAGATTCCCCGCAGAACGCCGTGGCGTCGATGCCGGGGTTGTGGACACGGTGCTGTTGCGCGCGACGAAGGCGGGCGAGTCCTCCCCCGAAGGGCGGGACTCTTCGCGTGACGGAGCAGACCAGGGTGTTCCCAACCGCCGGCGAGCCTCTCCCACGGCGAACCTGCCGGCCAGCCGGGCGACGGCGACCCGCTTCAAGGCAAGCTCGCGCCCTCGTTCGGCGAGCCGGGGCATTTCCTCGACGAGAACGAGCGCCGCGCCCAACGGCGCGTAGACGAAGCAGTCGAGCAGCGTCTCGAAGGTAGGGCGTTCTTCGGCCACAACCCGACGCTACCGCAGGCTCAGCGAGGCCCGCCGCGTCCTCTCAGACGCAGTCTCGGCAAAGAAGGCGCTTCTTGTCCGCAAGCTGTGTCTGGCTCTTCACGAGAAAACAGGACCGACAAACGAACTCCCCTGGCTGCTTGGGCAGTACGCGAAGAGAGCCCTCGCCGCGCTCTTCGGAATCGGAGGCCTCCTCCTCTTCGTCCTCGTCGTCGTCGACGACGACGAGTCGCTCCTTCAAGATCACGTCGAGGCTGGCCTCGATGTCGTCGTCATCGAGATCGTCGTCATCCTCGTCTTCGGTCTCGATCGGCACGATCTCGACTTCAAGGCCGACTCCTGTAGAGCCCACGACCTCGTCGTCATCGTCGTCATCGTCGACGAGCGCGACCTCACCGAGATCCTCGTCGTCGTCTTCAAGCAGATCCGCGTCGGCCAGGTCCTCGAGGTCCGCCTCGTCGGCATCGGGCACCTCGAGATCGTCAACCTCTATGGGTTCTTCCAGGTCCGCCGTGTCCTTGGTGTCCTTGCGCATCAACGTCCTTCAAGTCTTCGCAACCGGAGCCCGCGATGTCCCGGAACCGGTTCCGAGGTCGCGGCCGGATGGACTATACGGCACCAATGCTTGGTTGCGGCGACTTCCGGCGAGATTTTCCCCGGCCCGCTGGAACCCAGCGCTCCGGCACCGGGCGGTAGGACCCAGGACGCCTTTGGGGCCACCCTTCTCGCCTGCCCGGGCGATACGCCGACATGAGGCGTCGACGGGGGCGTTCTCTACTCGACTCCTGGGTCCCCACCACTCGCAACACCCCCAGATGCTTTTCGAGCAACTTCCCGATGTCCCGGGAGTTGCCCTCGGCTTGAGGGGACTCTCTAGTTATTACCCCCGTGAGACTGCGAGTCAAGAGGAGAAGAGAAGTCCCCCGTCACAGGCTCGGCGCGGATCGTCCACGCTTGGACTGCGATCGCTGCTCGGCCTCGAGGCGACCGAGGCCGGGCTCGCTGTGGTCCACGAAGCTCATGGCATCCGCGATCGCGCGGTGGCCCGCTTGCCCGGCGATGAGCGCGTGCATCTCTTGGGCGATTCTCCGGTAGGCCGGATGTCCTTGGGGACCGGACCGCAGCTCGAGAACGTGCATCGCCTCGCGGGCGTTCAGCTGCAACACGAAACGGATGTTGAAAGCCAAGGCCACCGCGTACGCGCTCTGATCCGGAAAGCAGGGGGCAAGGGCGTCGTGCAGGCTCTTGGAGCGTTCGAGCGACTCGAGGAACCGATCGGAGAGGCCCGCCGCTTCGACGAGCGGGGGCACCTCGAAGCCGAGGTCGGTGCCGAGCGGCTGCCACTCGACAGTGAGCATGCGATGGCGTTGGAGGTCCCTGAAGGCGCCGTAGTCCGCCACGATGTCAAACCGGTAGGAAGTGCACTCCAGGGCTCTTCCGGGCCGGTGGCGGCGATTAGAGCGGTCTCCGACGTAGGCCTGGAAGATCGCCCGCCGCTCTTCGGGCCCGAGGGCAGCCACACGCCGGGCAACATCCTCCTCAGCGATGTTGAGGTACGGATAGCACATCGCCACGAGCACCTTGTCCTCGCCCGCCGGGTCGAAGTCGGTGAGGGTCACCGATTGGCCTGGCGCCGGGACCTCGACCGGCCATAGCTCGTGCACCGCGGCGTCCATGGCTTCGCGGGAAGCCTGAAGGTACTCGGTCCACGCTCCGCCGCGTTCGGGCCGGTCGATCCTGGAAAGGAAGGACGGGATCACCTTGCGCAGCTCGACGAGGATGAGGTCCGCGTACCGGCGGGCCTCGGGCAGCGGGTGCGCCCTCATCCGGAGCAGGAGCTGCTCGTAGCTCTGCCCTGATCCGAAGATCCCGACGTTCGAGAGTGAGCCGGCCGGCAGGAGGCCCCGCAAGGCGTCAAGGCAGCGCGCCCGGACCGCCTGCCGGTGGGCGAGCTCGGACACGCCTCCCTGCCTTGGGTTCTCGCGGCTGACGAACGACTGGAGCGCCGGAAGGAGCTCCGCATAGGTGTCGAACATGCGGTCCATCTCGCCCACATAGCGGGCACCGAGCGATGACTCCAGGACGGCCTGATCACGGTGGTAGCGATAGTGCCCGGACGGCAGGCGGCTGTCGTAGGGGATGTAGCGCGTGGACTGCTCGAGGTAGGACATGAGCCGCCCCCGCTCGAGGATCTTGGTCAACACGTTCGACGACTGCTCGCAAGCGAGATGGACCCCGCCTAGCTGGGCGACGGAGTCGTCCCCGTACTCGCTGAACACCCTGGCGTAGAGCTCCTCGGCGCGCCGCAGCCCAACCGAGGCGTCGAGGCTCGCGTCACCGGCCACGTCGAGATCTTCGACGAACTCGTCCAGGAAGAGCCGACGCAGGCTCTTGGAGGACCGTGAGTAGCGCGCGAACAAGGCACCCTTCACGACCTCCGGCAGGTTCACGAGCGCGAACACGGGGCCTTCGAGGTTCGTGAAGTACCTCCCGAGCAGCTCCTGCTCCCCGGCGGTGAACTGCTCAACGCCCGCTATAGACATGCCCAGACGACATTACGGTGCGGGTTGGCCCCCGGCGCGGATGGTCCCGTGCTCGGCGGGAATCGTGACCACCGACGACGCAGCGACCACGTCGCGGAGCAGGCGCTCGGCCGCGGCCCGAGCGCTCTTGGCCGTCTCCGGCCGGGCAGCGACCATCGCCACTTGCCGGAGAAGGTCGATGACCTGCTTCACGTTACGGACGAAGTCACCTCCTGAGATGAGCGGCACGGCCTTTCGGCCCCGTTTGCCGGAGCCCGCGTTCGGTTGCAGGACCTGGCGAAGCTCGCGGCCCCTTGCCCAGTCGTAGATGAGGGACGCGAACCCCGAGTCGACGCCTCGCGTCAGCGGCAGATGCCCGGTCCTCTCCTCACCCGAGAGCGCCTCCGAGAGCTCCTCGATCGCCTCGAGGCGCCCGGCGACCTTCGCGTTCGGTGCAGGCAACGGAGCATCGCGCTCCCTTCGTGCCTCGTAGCACAAGCCCGAGGCAACCGCGGCCAGGCTGGCCGGATCGAGACCGTCGAGATGGCCCGCCTCCAGCGCCTCGGCAACAAGCAGGTCGGCCTCGTGGTAGAGGCGTGCGAGCCGAGATCCCGCCTCGGTGACCTTCCAGCCGTCGAGATACCCGCGGCGCTCGAGTACCCCCAAGACGGAGTCGAGCTCGCCGACAAGATCCTCCTCGCTCAGGAATTGCGCGAACGAGGAACTGACGAGGGTATAGGCAGCCTCACGACTGTGACGGCGGACGAGGTTGACGGCGAGGTTGTAGGTGGGCCGGAACGAGGACGACAACGCCCGCGGGCGACCTCCCGCGATCCGGGCAACGTCTCCGAAGGTGTGGAACGGGGAACACAGGACCGCTGCGTAACCGATCTCGTCTATGCCACGCCTGCCCGCGCGGCCTGTCAGCTGCGTGTACTCGCCCGGCGTCAGCTCCTGGTGCCCCCTGCCGCCGAACTTGGTCACCTCTTCGATCACCACGGACCTCGCCGGCATGTTGATCCCGAGAGCGAGCGTCTCGGTGGCAAAGACAACCTTCACCAGCGCCTCGGCGAAGCATGCCTCCACCGCTTCCCTGAACGGCGGCACCATTCCGGCATGATGGGCCGCCACGCCTGCCTCGAGGCCGGCCGCGTAGACCGGGTAGCCGAGCACCGCCAGGTCGTCATCGGTCAGCGGATCGACGTAGGACTCGACGATCGCGCGTATCCGGTGCCGCTCCTCGGGCGTGGTCAGGCGCAAACTGGCGTCCAGGCAGTGCCGGACCGACTCGTCGCAGCCGGCCCGTGAGAACACGAAGTAGATTGCCGGCAGGAGCCGTTCACCGGCGAGGCGGTCGACAACTTCGACCCGTCGGGGGCGGTACGGCTGCGCTCGCCCCGAGCGCGATCGGCCCCCGGGCACGGTCGAGCTCCCGGCCCCGCCCGGCGGGCCGGTCCGGTTGGCACCCCTTCGGCCGTTTCCCGCACGAGTGATCAGGTCATCGAGCCTGACGGCCTCCGGGTTCGGCCTGCCGTCCACGAAGGTCGGCAACAGGTGAAGGTTCTCTGCGAAGCGGTCCCCCACCACGAACAGGTCCTTCAGCTCGACGGGCCGGTGCGCCTCGATCACGACACCGGTAGTGCCGCGCACCTCGGAGATCCACGCGGCCAACTGGTCGGCGTTCGCGACCGTCGCGGACAAGCACACGAGCGTCACGTTCAAAGGCGCGCCGAGGATGACCTCCTCCCAGACTCCCCCTCGATAAGGGTCCTGGAGAAAGTGAACCTCGTCCAACACTACGTAGCGCAGGTCCGCGAGGCGGCCCGGCTCTGCGTGGATCATGTTGCGCAGCACCTCGGTTGTCATGACGACGATCGGTGCTTGACCGTTGATGGAGTTGTCCCCTGTCAACAGGCCGACCCGGTCGGCGCCGTACTTGCGCCGGAAGTCTCCGTACTTCTGGTTCGACAGGGCCTTGATAGGCGTCGTGTAGAACACCTTCGCGCCTTCTCCGAGGGCGAGGTGGACCGCGTACTCGGCCACGACCGTCTTGCCCGAACCTGTCGGTGCGCTGACCAGGACCGACTGGCCCTCGTCGAGGAGGTCGAGCGCATCGAGTTGGAACCGGTCAAGGGGATAAGGATGTTCCGCGACGAACTGTTCGCGGGACGCGACGCGGGCGCCAGGCGCCTTCATGTGCTCCTTCGCGATCGGCGGGTCATTTGCGCAGCATCTTGCCGATGACGATGGACGCCTCGTAGAACAACAACAACGGGATTGCCAGGGCAAGCATCGAGAACGGGTCCGAGCTCGGTGTCACTACCGCCGCGAAAAGCACCATCCCGATGATCGCCCACCGCCGCCACTTGGAGAGCTTCGCCGGGGTGAGTACTCCTGCCAGCTCGAGCGCGACGAGCAGGACCGGGAACTCGAAGGTCACACCGAATGCCACCATCAGCAGCAGGATCAGCTGCACGTAGGAATTCGGCGACAAGATGGCGACGATGGTCTTGCTGGGACCGCTCACGTCGAGCAAGAAGCGCATTGCGTGCGGGAAGGTGAGGTACGCCACGAACGCGCCGAGCGCGAACAGGCCGGCCGTGGCGAAGGTGAACGGCAGGGCGTACTTCTTCTCGTTCGCCTTCAGGCCCGGGGTGACGAACCGCCAAAGCTGGTAGAGCGTGACGGGCAGGGCTATCAGGAGCCCGCCGTAGGCCGACACGTTGAGACGGAGCGCGAACCCCTGCAGGGGCTGAGTGACATAGAAGGCGCACCTGCCGGCTGAGCTCGTATGCGTCACGGCCTGGCAATAAGGCGCCTGCAACACAGCGAGGATCTGGTCGTAGAGCACGTAGGTGACGATGGCTCCGACCGCGATCGCGCAGATGCAGATGATGAGGCGCCGGCGGAGCTCGCCGAGGTGCTCGCCGAGGGTCATGGCGTCCGGTGTCGGGCGCGGGTTCTCCCTTCGGGCGCGAAGCCTGGCAAGCCTCGCCGGTGCGGCCATGGCTCAGTTCATGCTCGGCTCGTCGAACACGAAGACCGTGTCGGCGGAGAGCGAGCCCGACGCGGACGACGACGGCACCGAGGGTGGCCTACGCGTCGATGACGGGTCTTGTCTTCCGAGCAACGGCTGCCAGTTCGATTGAGCCTCCTCCCGCCCGCCCTGCGCGAGCCGGGGGCCTCTGGCCCCTCGCGCCGAGCTCACACCTGCGGCGCTGTAGACCGGTTCGGCAGCCATTTCGTCGACGCCCGAGGCGGCGCTGGCGACCGAGGTGTCCGTCTGCCCGGATACCAGCCCTGTCAGGTAGCCGGTTATCGCCCGCGACGGGCTTGTCGGGATATTCGGCAGGTCGAGGTCAGGGACTGCGGCGCGAACTTCCTGCTCGAACTTGTCGCGCATGCGGTTCAGCTCGCGCCACATTCCGCCCAGCTGACGCGCTACACCGGGCAACCTCTCGGGCCCGACGACGATGAGCGCGATCACTAGGATCAGGAAGATCTTGGCCGGGTCGAGACCGCCCACGATGCCGATCCTACTGTGCCGCCGGCGCGACAACCGGCCGGGTTGTGGTCACGTTCCCAAGGTGCCGCGCGCTTGTTCTGCGGCGGCGGGCGACAGCGAATCTCATGGCCACCGGAGGTTACTCCTTCGCTTTGCCGAGTCCGGGTGCCGCGCCGCCGACCCGGCTAGAACCAGTGGAAGTACGGGTGCCCGAAACGCCACACGATCACGAACACCCTCCCCACCACGAGTGAGCCCGGCAAGGTCCCCCAGACTCGGCTGTCGGCCGAGTCACCGCGACAATCGCCCATCACGAAGTAGTGCGCCGGGGCGATCTTGGTGAGGGGGATGTTCTCCGCGGCTTCGGCGCACAGCCCGGTGAGACGGGGCAGCCACGGTTCCGCGAACGGCCGTCCGTTTATCAGGACCGTGTTGCCGCGAGAGGAGATCGTCTCGCCCGGCATGCCGATCACACGCTTGACGAGGTCCTTGTCCTGGGTGCCGACGTCTTTGGGGGGCCGCTTGAAGACCACGATGTCGCCTCGGTGGACCGCGTAGCCCAACTTGATCACGACTATGCGATCGCCGATCTGCAACGTTGGCAGCATCGAGCCCGAGGGGACGTAGAACGCCTGGACGACGAAGGTGCGCAAGCCGCCTGCCACGAGAACGGCGAAGACGACGATGACCATCCATTCGACAATGCGCCGCTTCTGGTTCGGGTTCCGCCTCGAGCGCGAACTGCTGGGGCCAGGCACGTCGACGGTGCGCTCAACCGGCTCTGTAGGAGGCACTTGAGACCCACCGGTCGCGGCCGTCGGGAAGTCAGGCACCAATGGCGCGGAGAGCTCCGCCAAGTTGCCCGCGTCTATAGAGGCCTCGCGCGCGTCTGTCACGACCAGCAGCCTAAATCGACTCGATGAGTCGTTCGACGCGCTCGTCGTGTGAGCGGAACGGGTCCTTCAGCAGAACCGTCCGCTGAGTCTGGTCGTTGAGCTTGAGGTGCACCCAGTCAACTGTGAAATCGCGGCGCTTCTCCTTCGCCCGTTTGATGAACTCGCCCCGAAGCCGGGCCCGGGTGCTCGCCGGAGGTGAGTCCATGGCCTTGGTGATGGCCTCGTCGGTCGTCGTGCGTTCCACGCGACCTTTGGCCTGGAGGAGGTAGAAGACTCCGCGTTTGCAGTCGACGTCGTGGTATTGAAGGTCGAGCAGCGCCACCCTGGGATGCCCGAGGGGAAGCTCGTGGCGCGCTCGATATGCCTCGACCAGGCGATATTTGATCACCCAGTCACACTCGCGATCCAAGCCGAGCGGGTCGATCTCGATAGCCTCCATGCAGTGCTGCCACATCGCCAGAGCGCGCTCCTCGAGGGCCGGCAGACCGCGTCGCTCGTGGTAGCGAAGTGCCCGATCCAGGTACTCGCGCTGGATGTCGAGGGCGCTGAGCTCTCGCCCGTTCGCAAGTCGGACCTCGCGCCGGCAGGTGATGTCATGGCTGATCTCGCGGATGGCCCTGATGGGGTCCTCCAGCGTGAGATCGCGGATCACGATGCTCGGGTCTTCCAGCATGCGCAGCAGGATGCTCGTCGCACCGACCTTGAGAAACGTCGCGTACTCGCTCATGTTCGAGTCACCGACGATCACGTGCAGCCGCCGGAAGCGCTCAGCGTCCGCGTGCGGCTCGTCGCGCGTGTTGATAATCGGCCGGCTGCGCGTCGTCGCCGAGGAGACCCCCTCCCAGATGTGCTCGGCGCGCTGCGACAGGCAGAACGTCGCCCCACGGGCGGTCTGGAGCACCTTGCCCGCTCCGGAGTAGATCTGCCGGCTGACGAAGAACGGTATGAGCACCTGGACGAAATGCGAGAAGTCGTCCCGACGGCTGGTGAGGTAGTTCTCATGGCAGCCATAAGAGTTGCCGGCGGAGTCGGTGTTGTTCTTGAACAGGTAGATCACCCCGCGGATGCCTTCTTCGCTCAGGCGGCTTTCTGCCGAGGCGATGAGACCTTCGAGGATCCGCTCACCTGCCTTGTCGTGCGCGACCAAGTCCTCGATCGAGTCGCATTCCGGGGTCGCGTACTCGGGGTGGCTGCCCACGTCGAGGTACAGCCTCGCCCCGTTCTCCAGGAAGACGTTGCTCGAACGTCCCCAGCTCACGACGCGCCTGAAGAGATAGCGAGCCACCTCGTCCGGGCTCAGCCGACGCTGGCCACGCAGGGTGCAAGTGACGCCGTATTCGTTCTCGAGCCCGAAAATCCTGCGGTCCACTGAAGTCCACGGTAGCCTCGAAGCGGATGCCGCCATCCGACCGCATGGTCCACTTGACCACCGTCGTGGGCTCCTTCCACGGCCACGTGCTCGCAGCACGACTGGGATCGGAAGGGATCCCGGTCGAACTGCGGGGCATGAGCGATGGCCCCTATCCCCTTCCTGCGAACGTCCAGGTGTTCGTCCATGCCGACCAGCTCGAGCTTGCGCAGGCGCTTCTCCTCGCCGATGCCGTCGACGCGGCGTTCGACGAGCGCTACGCCGACTTGGGTCCCGAGGACGCAGGTGTGCTGGATCTTCCGCCGATGGATCTTCCCGGCACCGGCCGTTCTCGCCGAGCCCGCACGATTCTCGTCCTCGTCATGGTCGGGCTCGTCCTGGTGGTCGGCGTCGTCGCGTCTTTCCACTGAGCAAGAGGCAGGCGTCAGCCTGGGGCGCCAAAGCGCCTCCCGCATGTCTTTAGGCGCCAGCAGTGCCCAGCCTCGGCCCAACTAGGCGTCGTCGCCAGGCAGGTCTCCGGTGTCGTCCCCCGAGCGGTCGACGGGGCCCGGCGCTCTCTCGCCCTTTGCGCGTGGCGGCCTCGCTGCAGTGACCTCGGGCGGCTCGCCACGAGCGAGCAGTTCGGTGACCTCGTCATCGGGGACGCGCCGAAAGGCCCGACGCCAAGGCCCATGCTCCAGCACCGCGAGCTCGAGATCATCGGCGCGTAGCGTCCGAGTCGGGCCTGACAGGCTCGCTACGCACGCGACGACTGCCTCGCCGAGGCTCCAGCCCGGGCGGAATTTGGCCGCCATGCGATGGGTGATCGCGTCCGCCTCCCCGCCGAGCACCGTGAAACGTTGCTCGTCTGCGACAGTGCCGTCATAGGCGATGTGGAACAGCTGGTGCGCGGCGCCGACCGGATCGAGCTCCGCTACGAGGATCTCGACCTCGAGAGGCTTCATCTCGTGGGTGAACACCTGTCCGAGGTACTGGGCGTAGACGTTCGCGAGCGAGCGCGCGTCCACGTCCTCTCGTGAGTAGGCGTAGCCCTTGGTGTCGGCATGGCGCACGCCTGCGACCCGTAGCTGGTCGAACTCGTTGTAACGGCCCACGCCAGCGAACGCGACGCGGTCATAGATCTCGCTGATCTTGTGAAGGGTGCTCGAAGGGTTCTCGGCCACGATGAGGACGCCCATGGCATAGGTGGTCCCCACGAGCGCGCGCCCTCTGGCTATCCCCTTCTGGGCGTACTCCGCGCGGTCTTTCATGACCTGCTCGGGTGCCACGTAGTAGGGCATCGTCATCAGGGCGCGCCTCCCTCGCCCCGCTCGCGGCGGCGCTCAAGGACCTTGAGGAAGTACTCGGCGACCTCGGTGTCCTCGAGGCGGCGGTAACCCTCTGCATCGACGGTTGCGACCACGGGGTAGATGCCCCGGAGCGGGTCCGGCCCCCCGGTGGCGGTGTCCTCGTCGGCCGCTTCGTACAAAGCCGCGACTGCGATCTCGACCGCCTCGTCGCGTCCGAGACGGTCGCGGAAGCTGAGCTTGACGGTGTTCTTGGCGTCGCGTCCACCAGACCCGGTCGCGTGGAAGTCGGTCTCCTCGAAGCGGCCTCCGGTGACGTCGTAGGTGAAGATCCGTCCTTTCTTCAAGCGCAGGTCGAAGCCAGCGAACAGCGGTATGACGACAAGGCCCTGCATGGCCATCTGCAGGTTCGCGCTGACCATCTGCCCAAGCTGGTTCGCTTTGCCCTCGAGGCTCAGACACGTTCCTTCGACCTTCTCGTAGTGCTCGAGCTGGGTCTGGAAGAGCCGCACCATCTCGATGGCACTGCCTGCGGCGCCGGAGATCGCGACTGCGGAGTGCCGGTCCGCAGGGAAGACCTTCTCGATGCTGCGGTGAGCGATCATGTTGCCCTCGGTCGCGCGCCGGTCGCCCGCCACGACGACACCGTTGTCGTAGCGCAGCGCCACGACTGTCGTGCCATGAGCGACTCCAGGAATCAGCGTTGCCGCGAAACCTGCAGGCTGGCGACCTGCGGCGCCGACGATCTCCGAGGCCGCGCCCGGGGAGACTTGCGCTCCGGCAGCGCGCGTCCGGCGGAGCAGCTCCACGAAGCTTGGTCCCGGGTCGCTGCCCGAGGGGAAGAGGGGCAAGCTCATGTGGGCCACCTTTGCTGAGACTCTGCTCTGCTCACTCCCCACCTTTTTGGACGTAGTTGCGGACGAACTCCTCCGCGTTGTTCTCGAGGACCTCGTCGATCTCGTCGAGCAGGTCGTCGATCTCGGCCTTCAGCCGGTCGCGTCGCTCTGTGGTCGCCGGCGCCTCGGTTTCGGCCGCAGTCGCCTCACGGCTCGTCGTCGGTCGCTTCTTCAGCTCGCGCTCTGCCATCACCGTTCCTTATGAGCCCAACCGCCTGAGCAGCTCTGCCGGAGTGTCACATCCTTCGAAGAGCGTATCGACATGGCGAGCCGTCCCTTTCAACGGCTCCATCATCGGGACGCGACGCAGTGACTCCTCCCCGATGTCGAACACGACCGAGTCCCAGTTGGCCGCCACGATCGCCGACGAGAAGCGCTGCAGGCAGCGGCCGCGGAAATACGCCCGTGTCGTCTCCGGTGGTTCCGTCGTTGCGCGGGCCACCTCGTCGTCGTCGGTGAGCCTTTCCATCGCCAAGCGTGCAAACAGCGACTTCGCAGGACGCAGGTCGTGGTACTGGAGGTCGAGCGCAGCGAGCCTCGAGTCGTCCCAGTCAAGGTCGTGACGCTCACGGTATGCCTCGATCAGCCGGAGCTTGGCAACCCAGTCGAGCTGGTTCGCCAAAGATCGCGGGTCGCTCTCGAGGGCCTGTAGGACGGTCTCCCAGCGGTCGAGCACACGGCGAGCCACGCCCTCGTCGCCAAGTGCCTCGACGCCGCGTTCGGCGGTGTACTTGCGTGCAAGGTCGTACAGCTCCCACTGCAGCTCGACCGCCGTCAGTCTGTCGCCCGAGGCCAGCTCCACTTTCGTGCGCATCGTCGTGTCGCGCGACACCGAGCGGATGGCCGCAACAGGTGCCGCCAGCCTGAGGTCTCGGCTGGCGAGGAAGTTGTCCTCGATCATCGCCAGCACGAGAGCGGTGACGCCCACCTTGAGGAACGTGGCTACCTCCGCCAGGTTCGCGTCGCCGACGATCACGTGCAGCCGGCGGTACTTCTGCGGATCGGCATGTGGCTCGTCACGGGTGTTGATGATCGGTCGCTTGAGCGTCGTCTCGAGACCAACCTCCTCCTCGAAGAAGTCGGCGCGTTGACTGAGCTGGAATTGCGTCACCTGGTCCGCGTAGGGGACCTCCTCGCCGATCTTGCCGGCCCCGGCGTAGACCTGACGGGACACGAGGTGCGGAGTGAGCTCGTGGACGATCCTCGAAAAGGGAACGGCCCTGTCGACCAGATAGTTCTCGTGACAGCCGTAGGAGTTGCCCTTGCCGTCCGAGTTGTTCTTGTAGATGACGATCTCCTCGCCCGGAGGCAGGAGACGGTTGGCGGCTTCCATCGAGCGCGTGAGCACCAGCTCCCCCGCCCGGTCGTGGACGACAGCTTCGAGAGGGTTCGAGCATTCGGGCGTCGAGTACTCCGGGTGAGCGTGGTCGACGTAATAACGAGCGCCGTTGGTGAGCACAGCGTTCACGAGGTGCGTCTCGATCTCCGGTGGCATCGAGCCCTCGCGCGCATAGCCGCGAGCGTCGCGACCAGGCGACTCGTCCTCGAAGTCCCATCCGACCCTGCGATCGAGTCGAGCGACGTACGCGTTGATCAGGAGCGTGGACGCCGTCGTCGGGCTCATGTCACCAGCGGTGTCCACGTGCACGCCGTACTCGGTCTCGATACCGCAGACCTTCGTTATCGCCACTCTCGGACGCTACCGCACTGCCTGGCGCGGGCTGCAGCACCGGCGCCAATCCGCAGGTCCCGCCCCTCGAGGTGGCACTCGGGCGCCAGTGATATGCCGCGGCGGGCCTATGAGCAGCACCGCGGGCACCGGCGACAGCGCCCACCGGGCTCACAGATACTGTCCGGTACCCACCCGCTCGATCGCACGCCCGCCGCGCTCTTCTCCGCCTTGGCCCACGAGCGTGCGGATGTACACGATCCGCTCACCCTTCTTCCCCGAGATCTTCGCCCAGTCATCGGGGTTCGTCGTGTTCGGCAGGTCCTCGCTCTCCTTGTACTCCTGCCTGATCGACTCGATCATGTCCGCAAGGCGGATGCCATGGCCTTCCCCTGAGATCTCGCGCTTGATCGCGAGCTTCTTGGCGCGGCGGACGATGTTCTCGATCATCGCCCCGGACGAGAAGTCCTTGAAGTACAGCGTCTCTTTGTCACCGTTCTGATAGGTGACTTCGAGGAAGCGGTTCTCGTCGTCGGCTCGGTACATCTCGGCCACCGTCTGCTCGATCATGGCGGCCACCGTCTTGTCCGCTTCACCACCACCGAGGGCGGTCACATCGGCGGCGTCGAGCGGCAGGCTGTTGATGAGATACCGGGCGAAGACCTGCTGGGCCGCGCTCTCGTCGGGCCTCTCGATCTTGATCTTCACGTCAAGACGCCCCGGGCGCAGGATCGCCGGATCGATGAGATCCTCACGGTTCGAGGCCCCGATCACGATGACGTTGCGTAGTGCCTCGACGCCGTCGATCTCCGCCAAGAGCTGGGGGACGACCGTCGACTCCATGTCAGAGGAGATCCCACTGCCCCGGGTGCGGAACAGCGAGTCCATCTCGTCGAAGAAGACGATGACCGGCACGCCTTCCTCGGCCTTCTCCCTGGCACGTTGGAAGACGAGCCGGATCTGGCGCTCGGTCTCGCCCACGTACTTGTTCAACAACTCAGGACCCTTGATGTTGAGGAAGTAGCTCGTGACCCGGGCGTTGCCCGTGCGCTCACCGACCTTCTTGGCCAGCGAATTCGCCACTGCCTTCGCGATCAGGGTCTTCCCGCAGCCTGGAGGGCCGTAAAGCAGGATTCCCTTCGGCGCCTGTAGGCGGTACTCCGCGAAGAGCTCCCGATGCAGGTACGGCAGCTCGACTGCATCGGTGATGGCCTCGATCTGGCTGTCGAGCCCCCCGATGTCGGCGTAGGTGACATCGGGCACCTCTTCGAGCACGACCTCTTCGAGCTCGGGGCGGGGCAACTTCTCGTAGAGCAGCATCGTGCGCGGGTCCAACAGCAGCGAGTCACCCGCGCGCAGCTTGACTCCCGCGAGGTACTCAGAGATCTCGGCCACTTGCTCCTCGTCCGCCCGCCCGACGATCAGCGCGCGGCGGCCGTCTTCGAGCACCTCTAGCACCGAGACGACCTCACCACCCAGCTCCGGGTCTCGAACGAGCACCACGTTCAGCGACTCGTTCAGGACGACCTCTTGGCCTTTGCGGAGTTCGTCGACTTCGAGGCCGGGATGAATCGCGACCCGCATCTTGCGACCGCCCGAGTACACGTCGACGGTCCCGTCGTCATTCCCGCTCAGGTAGGTGCCGTACGCGGAGGGCGGCTGAGTGAGCTTGTCGACCTCCTCGCGCAAGGCGGCGATGTGCTCCTTTGCCTGTTGGAGCGTGAAGGTCAACTTCTCGTTCTGGGACACCGCATGTGCGAGCTGGCCCTTGGTCTCGAGCAACCTCTCCTCGAGCGTGCGCACCCGCCCAGGTGCCTCTTGAAGTCGGCGCCGGAGCTCGGTGATCTCGTCCTCGGCCTGCTCCGCCCGGCGGTGCAGTTCGTCCCGCTCGTCATCGTCTGGCGGGAACCCGGTGTGTTCGTCATTGTCCATCGGCATCACCACCTCCTCACACGGCGCGATCTTCGTCCTCCGTCGGGACCCTACACCGGCGTCGCGCACGTTTGACACCAAACGGGCACCTCGTTACGTTGCGCCACGTGAGCCGGCGGGCACCCTAAGCTTCACTGGAGACGAGGGAGCGGTCGTGACCGGTTGCGGTCAACAAGCGACAGGCGTTCCGAGGAGATGAGTGGCTGATGAGGGTGTGGATCGACCAGGACCTCTGCACAGGAGACGGGCTCTGCGAGGAGATCTGTCCGGCCGTGTTCACTCTTCTCGACGACGGCTTGGCCTATGTGAAGCAAGGCGACACCGTCCTCAACGAACCCGGCGGCTCGTCCCAGACGGCGGCAGTCGCTTCTGATCTCGAAGACGCCGTCACCGAAGCCGCCGAAGAGTGTCCTGGGGAGTGCATCTTCATCGTCACCGAGTGACAAGCAGGGCATGTAGCCAAGGGGCGGACGAGCTCGAACGGGCCACTCGCCGCGGGTGGGCCTCCGAGCGACGTGGGCTCGGGCGGCTCAGGCCGCCAACAGGCGCGCGTGGGTGATGAAGCCCGTGTGCGCGACCATCCGGTGGTCGGGACGGACTGAGCGCCCCTCGATGTGCCAGGTGCGCCGCAGGATCTCGAAAGTCTCCGCCATGGCGAATGCGCTGCGCTCCAGCGCTCCGCGCAGCTCCGCCGTCTGGTTGATCGTCGGCAGGTAGGCCAGGAAGATCCCGCCGGGCACGAGCGCCTTCTCCGCGTGTGTCACCACTTGCCACGGCTCGGCCAGGTCCAGCACGACCCGGTCGAGGCCGTCGGACTCGATCCCCAGGTAGACGTCGCGCTCCAGTACCGAATACGGCTGATCCGGGCCGAGAAACGCCTCTACGTTCGCCCGTGCCCGTTCGGCGAAATCCGGTCTCAGTTCGTAACCGGTGATCACCGCGCCCGCGCGCAGCATCGCCATGGACAGCGCGCCCGAGCCGACACCGGCTTCTAGCACACGCGCGCCCGGGAATATGTCGGCAGCGATGATGATGGCTCCCAGATCCTTCGGGTAGATCACCTGAGCGCCGCGCGGCATACCGATCACGACATCGGCGAGCGTTGGGCGCAGCACCAGGTACCGCGCGGAGCTCGTGACGCGGCCGTCGCGCTGGTGGGCCTCGACCTCCTCGCCTTCGGACCGGCCGATCACGCTCTCGTGCTCGATCACCCCGGCGTGGGACTGGAACGACCGGCCGGGATGGAGCGTGACGAGATACCGGCGGTCCTTCCGGTCGACAAGCAGGACCCGCTCACCCGCGGCGAGTGCCCGGCCTCGTGCCGGAGGGGCCTCAGGGCTCACGACGGCTCCTCTTCATCCCCTTCCGAGCGACGGCGCACAGCTGACTGGACGCCGCGGCGCGGTCGCCGATCTCGGCCGGACCGGGCCTGTCGTCTTGCCTTGTGGGCTTCTCTCGCTGCCTCGGCCTGGGCCGCCCTGGCGTTGGCGCGGGCATAGCGACGGCTCGCTTCGCGTTTGGCTTGCTGCTTCGCCCTGCGTCGCTCGAGCTCGGCAGCCTTCCGGGCGGCCTTCTTCTTGGCACGCCTGCCGCGAGGAGGAGCCGGAACATGGCTCACGATCAGTGACTCCCCGAGCCGGAGCTGCTCGACGCTCACCCGGGGCGACGGCCGCTTGGACAAGAAACGGAGGAGCCACGCGATCGCACCGATCGAGAGCCACACATTGCTGCCCTCGATGAGACCCGACCGGATGCCGCGCCGTACCAGCTGGCGTGCCCAACGATCGAGATACCTACGCACCACAGCCCCGGTCCCGGCCCCGCACCGTCATACGCGACGGATCTCGAGCACCGACGCCCGCCGACTGCCGCGTCGGCGGCCCAGCAGGTAGACGGCCGCCACCGCGATCACTCCGGCCGCTACCAGCGCACCGATCGCCGGAGGGGCGGCATCGGTCGCCAAGGACTGGGCGTTACTGCCGAGCTCGCGCAGCTTCTGCTCCACATCCGACAGCGATACGCGTCCCGAGTCATCAGTCGCCAGCAGCAACTGTCGGACCAGGTGGACCGTCATCACCCTGCCTCCGTTCGCTTCATTGACCTACCCTCGTTTCGCCGCGGCACGGCCGCGGGAGCGCAGGAGTACGAACCCAGAGCCACCCACGACGACCAGGCCGAGGATCGCGGTGATCGGATAGGGCACCCAGGACCACGTGCCTGCGAAGGCCGTGCCCGTCTCGGTCTGCAGCACGCGAAGAACCCCCAGCAGCAGCAGAACGGTACCGATGCCGAGCAAGGTCGCGGCAGCACACCCGAACACCAATGTCCGGCCGATGGTCTTGAGGGGGGTGACCGTCTCCTGGATCACGTATCGACGGAGAAGGCCGAACAGCTCGGCTCCCTCCTTCCGTGGATCTGCGTGCTTGCCGTCACCTTTTTCCGACATGAAACCGCAGGCTATCGGGCCGGCCGCCCGGCCGCTAGCTCAGTTGAAGGACCGCGGACCGTTCAAGGCTCCAGCGCGGCCCGAAAGAACTCGCGCAGGTGCTGGAGGCGCCGATCCAACTCAACTTGTCCCAGCGGGTCGGTCTGCAGCAGCGCCTCCAGGAACGGGATGTCGCTGAAATACGTCAGCAGTGCTCCGTAGCCGGTGAGCACGAGCTGCAGGGCGTCATGCGACCGGAACCGGCCCGCTGACATCTCGCGCTCGAAGAAAGCGACCGCTCGTTCGAGCATCGGACGGAGCGTGACACCGAGCTCGCCAGCCATCGGGCCGCCGCCTTCGAGTGCTTCGCGACGGACCAGGCGAACGAATTCGGGGCTCTCCGCGAAGAAACGGAAACCTGTCGTAAGTACGCGGTCCACCTGCTCCCAACCGTCGCGTGGCCGGTCGGTTGCCTCCGCCACCCGGACAAGCCAGTCCGAGAACGAGGCTTCGAGCACCTCGCGGTACAGGGCCTCTTTGGAGGGGAAATGATGCAGCAGGCTTGGGCGCCTGATGCCCACGAGCTCCGCTATGTCATTGAGAGAAGTCCCGTCAAAACCGTGCTCAGCGAAGCACCACAGCGCGGCATCGAGGATCGCCTGGCGTGTCGGCACCCCCGGCTGACGAGCAAGATGAGCGGGGAGGACGGCCAGGGACTCCCCTAGGCCCACCCCGGGCGCGTCCGGCTCACGCGGGCTCGACATTTCTCAAGCCTACCTACCAGACGGTAGGCACTGACTGATACCCTTCACGAGTGGCAGGACCTCTCCTGGCGGTGCTCGTGGGATTGGTGCTCAGCCAGCTCGCGCTCTTCTGCACGACCATCTACCTGCACCGGGCGCTGTCGCACCGGGCGATCACACTTCGGCCTTCGGTCCGGGCGGTCTTCAGGGTGCTCATCTGGCTCATGACAGGCATCCGACCCCGCGAATGGGTCGCCGTCCACCGCAAGCACCACGCCTTCACCGACGTCGAGGGTGACCCGCACTCACCGGTGCTGCTCGGGTTCTGGAGGGTGCAACTGACCAATGCAGCCCTTTACCGCAAGGTGGCGCGTGACGGGCACACGACCGAGCGGTATGCGAAGGACCTGCCGCCGGACCGCTGGGACAAGCTGCTCTTCGACCACGCCTTCATCGGGCTCGGCATCGGCATCGCGATGCTATGCCTCGTGCTGGGCTGGCGCACGGGTCTCCTCGCCGCCGCCGTCCACGCGGTGAGCTACCTCGCGCTCAACGCCGCGATCAACGCAGTCGGGCACAGCTTCGGGACCAAGCGCTATCCGAACACCGCCTTCAACAATCAGTGGCTTGCCTTGGTGACCGGCGGTGAGGGCCTGCACAACAACCATCATGCGGCGCCGACCTCGGCAAAGCTGGCACTTGGTCATCACGAGCTCGACCTCGCCTGGTGGGTGATCCGGCTCATGGCGCTTGCGCGGATGGCAACGGTGCGGCTCGCCGAGACCCGTTTCGTTTCGAGGTCATCGCCCTCGACGATCGGCTGACCTCGCGACCGGCTCGCCGTGAATAGTCTTAGGGACAATGCCTGAATCGGAACTGGAACAACTCTGCGTCAACGTCGTCCGCGGCCTCGCGATGGACGCTGTCCAAGGCGCGAACAGCGGTCACCCGGGCACGGCGATGGCGTTGGCACCCCTCGCCCACGTCTTGTTCTCGCGCGTGCTGCGTCACGACCCCGACAGGCCCGAGTGGCCCGATCGCGACCGGTTCATCCTGTCCAACGGGCACGCGTCGATCCTGCTGTACTCGATGCTGCTCCTCAACGGCTACGGGCTCGACATCAAAGACATCGAGCAGTTCCGCCAATGGGGGTCCCGCACTCCCGGTCACCCGGAAGTCCACGCGCTCGCGGGCGTCGAGGTCACGACGGGGCCGCTGGGCCAGGGCTTCGCCAACGGCGTCGGCATGGCCGTCGCCGAGCGCTTCCTGCGCGCGAAATTCGGGCCTGAGGCGATCGATCACCACATCTTCGTGATCTGCGGCGACGGTGACTTGATGGAGGGCGTGAGCCACGAGGCCGCCTCGCTCGCAGGCCACCTCGGGCTGGGCCGTCTCGTTTACGTCTTCGACGACAACCACATCACGATCGACGGGCCCACCGACCTCACGTGCTCCGACAACGTCGTCAAGCGCTTCGAGAGCTATGGATGGCACGTCGAGATCCTGGGCGAAGTGGCAAACGACCTGGACGCCCTCGAGGCGGGCCTGCGCCGGGGCATGGCCGAAGCGGACCGCCCGTCGCTGCTGGTGCTCCGCAGCCACATCGGCTGGCCCTCGCCACATCGCACAGACACCAAGGAGGCCCATGGGGAGCCCCTCGGTGCTGAGGAGGTGCGCCTCACCAAGGCGCTCCTCGGCCTGCCCGTCGACAAGGACTTCTACGTTCCGGACGAGGTCCCAGAGCTCTACGCCGAACGTGCCGGTCGCGGCCGGGCCGCGCGCGAGGCCTGGGAGAAGCGCCAAGCCGTGTCAATCGGCGACCGGGAGCGCTTCGAGGCTTGCCTTCGCGGGCGGGGGCTTCCCGGCTGGGCCGACAGCCTTCCCTCCTTCGAGGCCGGCACCAAGCTGGCCACGCGCAAAGCCATCAACAAGTGCCTGACCGCGACCAGCGCGCAGATCCCGGGCCTCGTCGTCGGCGCCGGTGACCTCACGGGCAACACCGGCACCGACTTGGGAGCCGGGGCCGAGATCCAGTCCCACGGTCATCCAGGAGGCACCCAGGTCCACTTCGGCATCCGCGAGCACGCCATGGCCGCCTCGATGAACGGGATGGCACTGCACGGCGGTGTGCTGCCGGTCGGTGGCACGTTCTTCGTCTTCAGCGACTACGCCCGCCCGGCGGTCCGCCTCGCGGCCCTCTCGCAGGCCCATGTCGTGTACTTCTTCACACACGACTCGGTCGGCCTCGGCGAGGATGGCCCGACGCATCAGCCCATCGAGCAGCTCGCGTCCTTGCGCGCAATGCCGGGTCTGCGCGTCATACGCCCGGCGGATGCCAACGAGACTGCTGCAGCGTGGAAGCTCGCCGTCGACTGCGATGGGCCCACGGCACTGGTGCTGAGCCGCCAGGATCTCCCGGTGCTCGCGGAGACGAGCGTTCTGGCAGCCGAAGGGGTTGGTCACGGCGCCTACGTTCTGCTACCTGGTCGCGACGCCAGCGCGGCACCCGACATCGTGCTTATCGGAACGGGCAGCGAGGTCCAGCTGTGCCTCGGGGCCGCACGACTCCTCGAGCCAGAGGGCATCGCTGCGCGAGTCGTCTCGTTTCCCTGCTGGGAACTGTTTGCCGCACAAGAAGCTGGGTATCGCGACGACGTCCTGCCGCCTGGCATCCTTCGACTCGCTGTCGAGGCCGGGGCGTCCTTCGGCTGGGAGCGTTACGCGGACGCGTCGGTGTCGATAGACCGCTTCGGCGCTTCGGCACCGGGCTCGCTGAACATGGAGAAGTTCGGCTTCACGGCCGATCACGTCGCACGGAAGGCCCGCGAGCTCCTCGGGACTCGCGCGAGATAGCGGGGAGAGCTATGACAAGACTGCAGGACCTCTACGACCGCGGGGGCCAGAGCCCCTGGCTCGACAATCTGAAGCGCTCTTATTTGACCTCGGGTCGTCTGGCCGAGCTCGTCTCCGCAGGCGTGCGAGGTCTCACCTCGAACCCGACGATCATGGCGAAGGCGATCGCCGCCAGCGAGGACTATGACGAGGCGTTCTCGGCCGCCCTGGCCGCAGGCCAGACCGTTGAGGAGGCCTACTGGGATCTCGTGATCGCCGACGTCTCAGGGGCGCTCGGTGTGCTGCGGCGAGTGCACGACGAGAGCGGCGGCAGCGACGGTTTCGTGTCGATCGAGGTCTCGCCGCGTCTCGCCCACGACACCGACGGCACGATGGCGTCCGCACGCCAGCTCCACGGGCGCATCGACAAGCCGAACCTCCTCGTCAAGATCCCTGCCACGGAGGAGGGTCTGGGAGCGATCGAGGCGATGATCGCCGAAGGCCGGAGCATCAACGTGACCTTGATCTTCTCCCTCGAACGCTACCGCGCGGTCATCGAGGCCTACCTCTCAGGCCTGGAGCGGCTCTTGGGCCACGGAGGTGACGTCTCCAGGGTCGCTTCTGTGGCATCGTTCTTCGTCAGCCGCGTGGACACCGAGGTCGACCGCCGCCTCGAGCAGATCGCCGAGCAGGACGCGGGCTCCCCCACTGCGACGCTCGCCCTCGCCATGCGCGGCAGGGCCGCGGTCGCCCAGGCTCGCCTCGCGTACCGGGTCTTCCTCGAGCTGTTCGCGGGTCCCCGGTGGGAGGCGCTCGAAAAGGCGGGCGCTCGCCCGCAGCGCCCGCTGTGGGCCTCCACCTCCACGAAGAACCCCGCCTATCCCGACCTCGTCTACGTCGACACTCTCGTCGCGCACGACACCGTCAACACGATGCCGGAAGAGACGCTCCAGCATTACCTCGATCACGGAGCCGTCCAGCCGATCAGCGAGGCCGACCTCGCGACGGCCGAGGCAACCTTCGAGAGCCTGGCTGAGTGCGGGATAGACTTGGCCGACGTTGCCGAGGTGCTCGAGACCGAGGGCGTCGCTGCCTTCGCTGCCTCCTTTGACGACCTCCTCGGCAAGCTCCAGGAGAAAGCAGACGCGATCGGGACGACCCGTTGACCTCCGAGCTCCTGCGGCGGCTGGAGGCACGCGACCACACGCTATGGCCCGAAGGCAACGTCGCCCCCAACCGTCTCGGCTGGCTCGACATGCCGCGGCGCATGCTCGACCAGGCGCGAACCCTGAAAAGCTTCGCCGCCAGCATCGATCAGGACACGATCGTCTTGCTGGGCATGGGCGGATCCTCGCTCGGCCCGGCGGTCCTCGCCGCGATCAGGGACCGGCTCGGTGGCTTCTCGGGCCGCCGTGTAGTCGTCTGCGACACGACTGACCCTTCGACGGTCGCGGGCCTGCCGCTCGAGGACGCCTTCATCGTCGTCTCGTCGAAGTCCGGCACGACGCTCGAGCCGAGCGTGCTGTTCTCCTACGCTCGCAGCCGCGTCGCCGACCCCTCCCGTTACGCGGTCGTCACCGATCCCGGCACTCCGCTCGGCCTCGAGGCCGGCGAGCTCGGCATCCGCCACGTGTTCGAGAACCCGCCAGACATCGGCGGCCGCTATTCCGTGCTCTCGTTCTTCGGCCTGGTCCCGGCGGCGCTGATGGGCTATGACGTGGCCGAGCTGTGCGAGCGCGCTCTCGACGCCGACCGGGAAGAGGCCGTGGCCCTCGGTGAGGAGATGGGCGGTGCAGCCTTGTCCGGACGAGACAAGACCACCATCGTGGTGCGTGATCAGATCCGTTCCTTCGGCCTGTGGGTCGAGCAGCTCATCGCCGAGTCGAAAGGCAAACAGGGCCGCGGCTGCGTGCCCGTGCCGACCACGGAGCCCGAGCGCGGTGAAGACCGGCA
>Ga0187875_10000933_pt1 | contig 23314 bp, 21 predicted proteins | sample June2016WEW_17_1_2_FD_132978 | JGI IMG/M metagenome (GOLD analysis project Ga0187875, IMG submission 132978) | Peatland microbial communities from SPRUCE experiment site at the Marcell Experimental Forest, Minnesota, USA - June2016WEW_17_10 | ecosystem: Environmental > Terrestrial > Soil >...
CCCCTACCAGGCGGCCCTGGCCGTCAAGGAGGGCCTGGCCTGGGCGACCGCGGTCCGGGCGCTGACCATCCACCCCGCGCGGATCGCGGGCATCGACGACCGGCTCGGCTCCCTCGAGCCCGGCAAGGACGCCGACGTCGTGATCTGGTCCGGTGACCCGCTGGACGTGCTGAGCCGCGTCGAGCGGGCGCTCATCGGCGGCGCGGAGATCTACACCGCCGGGGCCAGCCCGGAGTGGGCCGAGCCGCGGTGACCGACTTCGCCGATACGACCGTTGGGGCCGGCGCGGCCTTTCCGGGGCGTGCCCCCGAATACCAGGCAGCCGATCGAATGACACCGCCAGCGAGCTAACCGGGGGCCTATCCGCATGTCCGACACCAGCACGCTGAACGTCATCGTGGTCGGGGCCGGGCTGGCCGGCCTGGCCTGCGCGGCCGACCTGGCCGCCGGGGGTGCGGCCGTGACCGTCCTGGAGTCCTCCGATGCGGTGGGGGGCCGGATGCGCACCGACCGCCGGGACGGTTTCCTGCTGGACCGGGGCTTCCAGGTCTTCAATACGTCCTACCCGCAGGTGCAGCGCCGGCTGGACCTGCGCGCCCTGCAGCTGTCCCCGTTCACCCCCGGGATGCTGCTGTACACAGGCGCGGGCCTCCGGCGGTTCGCCGATCCCACCCGGCGCCCGGGCGACCAGGGCGACCTGCTCCACGGCCGCCTGGCCGGGCTGACCGGGCTGACCGCGCTGGCCGTGCTCAGCGCCCGCGACATGCTGCTGCCGCCCCGCCTGCTCAAGCGCGGGCCGGACTCGAGCACGCTGGCCGCGCTGGCCGGCGCGCGGATCCCCGCGGAGCTGATCGAGGGCATGTTCCGGCCGTTCCTGGCCGGGGTGTTCCTGGAGGACCAGATGGAGACCTCCGGCCTCTTCTTCCACCTGGTCTGGCGGAGCATGCTGCGCGGCACACTGTGCCTGCCGCGCCGCGGCATCCAGGCCGTCCCCGAGCAACTGGCCGTGGCGCTGCCCCCGGGCACGGTCCGCCTGGAGACCCCGGTCCGCGCGCTGACCGGCCCGGGGGTGCTGCTGGCCGACGGCCGCGAACTCCCCGCCGACGCGGTGGTGGTGGCCACCGGGGCCGCCGCGGCCGAGGTCCTGCTGCCGGGCCTGCCGGTCCCGCAGACGCGCACCGTCACCACCGTTTACCACGCGGCCCCGGCCAGCCCGCTCCCGGAGCCGACCCTGCTGGTGGACACCGAACGCGAGATTCTCAACACCTGCGTCCTGTCCGAGGTGAGCCCGGGCTACTCCGGCGGCCGGGCGCTCATCTCCAGCTCGGTGCTGGGGAGCGGCGGCGCGGACCGCGAGCCGGCCGTGCGGGCCAGGCTCGCCGCCCTGTACGAGACGGACACGGCCGGCTGGGAGCACCTGCGCAGCTACACCATCGAGGGGGCGCTGCCCGCCATGCCTGCCCCGCTGCGGCTCAGCCAGCCGAGCCGCGTCGCTGTCGCGGATAGCACGGGCCCGGATAGCACGGGCCCGGGCGGCCCGCGCCGGTACGTGTGCGGAGATCACCGCGCGACCGGGTCGGTCCAGGGCGCGCTCGCCTCCGGCGCCCGGGCCGCCCGCGAAGTCCTGGCCGACAGCTAATCGGCCAGTCAGCGACCTCGGTGTTCGCTGACACCCGCACAGCGCCGGCTTTGTGCGGCAGCTTTATGCGGGGTGGTGCCGCTGGCGGTAGCCCAGCCCGAGCTGGATCGCGATCCAGGCGACGAAAATGAGGACCGGGATGATCCACAGCGACTGGATCGAGGATCCCGTGGCCCACAGGACCAGAACCAGTGCCGCCACAGCCACGGCCAGCTTGAAGTGTGAGCTTCTCTTGACCATGACCTTCTCGACGGGGTTCATGATGGGCTCCAGTTCTGCGCAATGATGATTGCGTCTATCAACTAAAGTACCCTAGTTGGTGTGAAGGCGAGCCGGGACGACGTCCGCGCGATGGTGACCGCGCTGTTCGTGACGAACGCGGCACTCGACCGAGCCAGACGGCAGAAGAAGGGTGCGAGCACTCTCAGCCTCCTGCAGGTCATCGCGGCAACACCAGGCATCCGCCCCTCGGTGGTCGCCAGCACCCAGGACGTCCATCCTTCCCAGGTCACCCGGCAGGTCCGTGAGCTTGAGAGCCTGGGGCTGGTGCAGGTTACGGCCGATGCTGCTGACAGGCGCTCATGCCGGGTGGCGCTTACTTCTGCCGGTTCCGATGAGCTGCAAGCTCTCACCGAAGAAGGCCTGGACCGTTTCGGCTTGTTCGTGGCGGAGTGGGAGCCTGAGGAAGTACGGATGCTGACCTCGTTGCTCCAGAAGCTGGAAACGTCTAAGACGGCAGTTGCAGCACGACAGCGGCCGCCGGCAGGCCGTCACTGGGCCCGGCAGCCAGGCTGACCGCCCGGCTGGCGGGCCGGGTGGCAGGCTAGGTGTATGGCCCAGGGGCCGGGCCGCGGGGAAGGGCCCGCTGGCCCGGGGCGTTGCTGATCAGTGGGTAGTATCCGCCTCCAGCGCCGTGACGCGGCTGGGCGGACCGCCGACGAAGGTGAGGGTAATCATGACGCTGCCGTTTGACGCCACGCCCAAGTTCCAGGACTACGCGCGGCCAGAGATGCTGGTCAGCACCGACTGGCTGGCCGAGCACCTCGGCGATCCCGGGCTCGTGGTGGCCGAATCCGACGAGGACGTGCTGCTGTACGAGACGGGCCACATCCCGCTCGCGGTCAAGCTGGACTGGCACACCGAGCTGAACGACCCGGTCACCCGGGACTACGTGGACGGCGCAGGATTCGCGCGGCTGATGTCGGAGAAGGGCATCTCCAGGGACACCACGCTGGTGCTCTACGGCGACCGGAACAACTGGTGGGCGGCGTACGCGCTCTGGGTCGCGACGCTGTTCGGCCACCCCGACGTCCGGCTGCTGGATGGCGGGCGGGCCAAGTGGATCGCTGAGGACCGCCCGCTGAGCACGGACAGGCCGAACCGGCGGCAGGCGGACTACCCGGTGGTGGAGCGGGACGACGCCCCGATCCGGGCGTTCCGTGACGAGGTCCAGGCCCACCTGGGCCAGCCCATGATCGACGTGCGGTCGCCGGGCGAGTACAGCGGCGAACTGCTGCACATGCCGGAGTACCCGCAGGAGGGCGCGCTGCGCGGCGGGCACATCCCCGGGGCCCGGAACGTCCCCTGGGCCCGCGCAGCCGCCGAAGACGCCACGTTCCGGCCGCGCAAGGAACTCGAGGCCATCTACGGTGGTGAGGCCGGACTCAGCCCCGCCGACGACGTGGTCGTGTACTGCCGGATCGGCGAGCGGTCCAGCCACACCTGGTTCGTCCTGCACCACCTGCTCGGCTACCCGGCCGTGCGCAACTACGACGGGTCCTGGACCGAGTGGGGGAACAGCGTCCGCGTCCCCATCACCCAGGGAGACAAACCGTGACGACTACGCTCAACCCGCGGCTGCAGGACATCGTCGACGAGTTCGACGCGGTCCCCCGCCAGGAGAGGCTGCAGCTGCTGCTGGAGTTCTCCGACGAACTGCCGCCGCTCCCGGCCCGCTACGCGGAACATCGCGACCTGCTCGAGCCGGTACCGGAGTGCCAGTCGCCACTGTTCCTGGCCGTCGAGGTGACCAGCGACGGCACCGTTCACCTGTTCTTCGACGCGCCGCCGGAGGCCCCCACCACCCGCGGGTTCGCGAGCATCCTGAGGACGGGACTGGACGGGCTGAGCGCGCGGGAGATCCTGGCCACACCGGCCGAGTTCACCACGCAGCTCGGCCTGTCCGATCTGGTCAGCCCGCTGCGGCTGCGCGGGATGGCGGCGATGCTGGCCCGGATCAAGCGCCAGATCCAGGTACAGCAGGGAGCGCCCGCCACCTGAGCCGCACGGGTCGCCCCGCCACCCGAGCCCCTGCCCGGGTCACGTCATCACCCGAGCCCCTGCCCGGGTCACGTCATCAACAACCCGCCTGCTGTTCGTTGTTGCAAGTAAATTGCAGTAAGACCTAGTCTGGTGCGGTGACCCGGCAGGAAGGTGCCCCGATGGCTGATTCGCGCGCCCGGCTGGTCCGGATCCGTGATGGCCTGACCCCGCGCGAGTGGAGCCGGGCCGGCGGGATGCTGCTCGTCGTCGCCGGGCTGAACGTGGCGGGCTGGGCCATGCTCGCCGTCGCGGTCAGCGGCCACTTCCACATCAGCAGGACCGAGACGTTCGGCTTCACCACCGGGATCCTGGCCTACACCCTGGGTATGCGGCACGCGTTCGACGCGGATCACATCGCCGCGATCGACAACACGACCCGCAAGCTGGTCAGCGAAGGCAAGCGCCCGCTGTCGGTGGGCTTCTTCTTCTCACTAGGGCATTCCAGCGTGGTGTTCGCGCTGGCCCTGCTGCTGAACTTCGGCATCCGCGCGCTGAACGAGCAGGTCAGGAACTCCAGCTCGCACCTGCAGTACACGACCAACATCATCGGCACCCTGGTCTCCGGGATCTTCCTGTTCCTGATCGCGGCGATCAACATGGTGATCCTGGCCGGGATCGTGAAGGTGTTCCGCGGGATGCGGTCCGGCCAGTACGACGACGAGGCCCTGGAAGAACAGCTGAACAAGCGGGGCCTGATGAACCGCATTCTCGGCCCGTTGGCCCGCCGGATCGACGCGCCGTGGAAGATGTATCCGATCGGGTTCCTGTTCGGCCTGGGCTTCGACACCGCCACCGAGGTGGCCCTGCTCGTCCTGGCCGGCACCGCGGTCATCGGCGGCCTCCCGTTCTACGCGGTGCTGTCCCTGCCGATCCTGTTCGCCGCGGGGATGAGCCTGTTCGACACCGCGGACGGCTGCTTCATGAACTTCGCCTACGACTGGGCCTTCTCCCGCCCGGTCCGCAAGGTCTACTACAACCTGACCATCACCGGGCTCTCAGTGTTCGTGGCCATGTTCATCGGGGCGGTGGAGGTGCTCGGCCTGCTCGGCCAGGACGGTCACCTGACCGGCCCCGGCTGGGCATGGCTGGAGGAGTTCGACATCAACAAAGCCGGATTCGTGATCGCCGGAGTTTTCGTCCTGACCTGGGTGGTGGCCCTGGCCATCTGGCGGTTCGGCAAGATCGAGCAGAAATGGGAGCAGGGGCCCCGCGACTCCGGCCCTGATGAGCCGGAGCCCGAACGGGTGCTCGCCCGCGTCCCGGGCTGCTAGCTGGCGGACGGCTGCTGACCAGGAGCCGGGCGGCCCCGGTCCGCGCTGGGAGCCTGGCCCGACTCGGCCATGTGCTTGAGCAGCTGCAGGCGCTCCTGCCAGCTGAGCGCGAGCGTGGTCATCCAGGACGCCGTGGCCACACCGACGATCCCCGCCCAGAACGACACCGGCGATCCCAACCAGATCGACACCGGCTGGCGATCCCCGCCCAGACCGACGCCGGCGCCTCCACCCGGGCATCACGCTGTCCCCCGGAGGACCTGCGGGGGCGGCATAGGGTGGAACTTTTACCGGTGGCGCTGGATTCTCGCGGCAGCGAGGTGCGAAGGAGATCACGTGGATGTTGAGCGGGCCGGGGCCCTGCTGGCCGCCGAGCGCGACGAGGTGCAGAAGCTCCTGGCCGGGACCGAGCGGGCTGGGCGGGAAGACCGGGACAGCGAAGACCAGCAGGACGCCGACATCGACGACCCCGCACAGTCCCTGACCCAGCAGGGCATGGACGACGCGATCGCGGAGAGCCTGCGCCACCGGCTGAGCGCCCTGGATCGGGCCGAGCAACGGCTGGCGGACGGCACCTACGGACGGTCCGTTCAGAGCGGGAAGCCTATCCCCGATGCGCGGCTGGAGGCTAACCCCGCCGCCGAGCTCACGGTCGAGGAAGCCGCCGCCCGCGAGGCCGCGGGCCAGTAGGCACGCCGGGCCAGTCATCCTGGCCCGGGCGGGGCGGCCCGCTGGTCGCGGGCGTCCCCGGGCAGGCGTCCCCGGGCGGCCCGCTGGTCCCGGGCGGGCGTCCCCGGGCGGCCCGCTTGTCCCGGGCGGGCGTCCCAGCGCGGGCGTCCCCCGGGCAGCTCTCTCCCGGATGAGCTAGCTACTCCCCGGCGGCCGGGCGGTCGAGGTACGGGGGCAGGCCGAATCGCTCGAACAGGCTGGTGTCCAGGAAGTGATGGACGTGGCTGATCCTGCCACCGGAGATCTCCGGGACCTGAATGCACCAGGGCACGAGGCGCGTCCCGTCGCTGTCCGGCTTGTACTGCCCGAACGCCGGTGAGGCGTTGGCGATGACCGGGACGAGCCGCGACCCCTCGCAGCCGCCGCCCCAGCCGGTGTACCAGCCGCGCAGCTCTTCCCGGCCGCGTATCCACATCTCGAACGGCGGCATGGAGATGCTGGCGTCCTCGTGCAGTAGCGAGACGAGCTGGTCGATGTCGTAACGCTGGAACGCGTCCACGTAGCGGGCGAGCAGATCCCGCTGCGACGCGGCCAGCTGCGGAGACCGCTGGTCTTCGGTCTGGTCGCTGGCGGCCATGGTGCTGCGGGCGCGCTGCAGGGCGCTGTTCACCGAGACCACCGTGGTGTCGAGCAGGTCAGCCACCTCGGCGGCCTGCCAGCACAGCACCTCGCGGAGGATCAGCACCGCCCGCTGCCGGGGCGGCAGGTTCTGCAGGGCCGAGATGAACGCCAGCCGGATGCTGTCCTGCAGCACCGCGCGACCGGCCGGATCGGTGTCCGGGGGCAGCGGCCCGTCGCCGGGCAGCGGCTCGACCCAGGCCGAGTCCGGCAGCGTGGCCACCGGCTCGGTACTGGACGGCACTGGGGCCGACAGGTCCATCGGCAGGGCCCGGCGCTTCCGGCTGCGCAGCATGTCCAGGCAGACGTTGGTGGCGATCCGGTACAGCCACGAACGCACGGCGGACCGGCCCTCGAACCGGTCGAAGGCCTGCCAGGCCCGGACCATGGCCTCCTGCACGGCGTCATCGGCGTCGTGCGCCGACCCGAGCATCCGGTAGCAGTAACCGGTCAGTTCTCCCCGGTAAAGCTCCAGGTCATGAGTGGCAGTGTCAGTGGCGGCGATCTCGCTCACGCTCCTCCCCGTCCTTGGTGAACGAACTTACCCACCGCCGCCAGGTCTGGCCACCTGCCGGACGGGTCGCAAGGTGACCCCGACCGATCAGGCGAACCTGGCGGCGGCAGACCGGGCCCGCACGCTGCCGGCCTGCAGGCAGTGTCGCAGCCGCCACCGACAATCCGCGTCACGGATGCAGACGGGATGGAGACCGTGCGGCGCCCGGATGCCTTTGCCGATGCCGGGAGTGGTGCAGCCGGCAGGCAGCTCGTGGCCAGACCACGCCCGGCCCATAACTACCTGGCCTTGCGGCTAACCCGGTGCGCGCGGCTTGCCTAACCGCGGCCGCTCATAGAGGCTGATCATCAGCGGCTCGAACGCACCATCTGTCCCCACGCTGTCCGGAGCCGCCGGGGCTGACCACAGGCGCAGCGGGGGCCGCAGGAAAGATCATGCCGACTGCTCACAACGGATCACCGACTCCTCACAACGGATCACCGCCTGGTCACAACGGATCACCGCGGGCCGCGGGCATCCGCGACGTGGCCCGGATGGCCGGCGTCTCGGTGGCGTCGGCGAGTTTCGCGCTCAACGGCCAGCCGGGCGTGGCCGACGACACCCGCCGCCGCATCCTGGCCATCGCCGAGCAACTCGGTTACCGCGCCAACCCGCAGGCCCAGGCGCTGCGCCGGGGCCGGACCACCACCTACGGCTTCGTGGTCCGCAACTTCGCCAACCCGTTCTTCCTCGAGGTGCTCTCCGGCGCCGAGGAGGTCGCCGGCCAGGCGGGCGTGACCCTGCTCGTCCTGGACTCGCGCTACTCGCTGGAGCGTGAGCGCCGCCACCTGCAGGAGATGGCGGCGCAGCGGCTGGCCGGGCTGGCCATCGCCCCGGTCGGCACCGGCGAGTCGATCCGGCTCTGGCACGATTTGCTCCCGGGGGCCCCGGTGGTGGCGCTGAACGCCTCGGCGGCCCGCATCTCCGGCGTCTGCCGGGTCCGCCCGGACAACGCCGCCGCGGTCGAGCTGCCGTTGCGCCGGCTCGCCGAGCTGGGGCACACGTCGGTGGCGTTCCTGACCGCGCCGCGGCGGCTGATAGCGGACCCGGACCGGCTGCGCCACTTCCGGCGGCTGAGCCGGGCGCTTGGGCTGCGGGCCACCGTGCTGTACTCGCCGCTGACCCTGGGCGACGTGCAGCAGGCCACCCGGGCCGTCCTGGCCCGCCCGGGCGCGCACCCCGGCCCGGCCGCGCACCCCGGCCCGGACGGGCACCCCGGCCCGGACGGGCACCCCGGCGCCCCGACCGCGGTCATCACCAACTCCGACTACACCGCGCACGCGGTCTACAAGGCCGCGCGGGAGCTGGCCCTGCGGATCGGCCCCGACGTCTCCGTCGTCGGGCACGACGACCTGGCCACCTCCGAGCTCCTGGACCCGCCGCTGGCGACCATCTGGCTGAACCGCCGGGAAATGGGCCGCGCGCTGATGCTGCGCCTGCTCGGGGAGGTCCCGCCGGACGACTACGTGGCCCCCGTTGAACTCATCGAGCGGGCCTCGCTGCAGGCGCCGGCGGCCCGTCAGGCGGGGCTCGCCACGAGCCGGCTTGCGGAGCCGCCCACGGGCCGCCGGCCTGGGCGTTTTGCCCTTCGGTGAACAGTGGTTGGCCCCAGCGCGTCAACTCGGTAACGGCCCTTGACACCCCGGCGGCGGGTGCGTCAGCATACCGGCAAAACTAAACGTTTAAGGTCTTTTGTCGGGTTCTGTTCGCGGGGGGGTCCGCTGACCTCCTGAGCACTACTGCGTGGTGGCCGCTTAGCTTCCGCGGACCCGCTCAAAAGTGGGATAGCCAATACAGGAGGCAATTGCCCGTGAGATCTCCTTACCGTTTCACCCTCCTGGGGGTCGCCGCGCTGGCTTTGGCCGCCGCCGGGTGCTCCTCGGGTTCTTCGTCAACGTCCAGCGGCGGCACTAATTGGGCCACGGTTACGTCCGCGTCCGCGGGCGGCGGAATGACCAAGCTCGTCGCGGCCGCGAAGAAAGAGGGCACGCTCAACGTCATCGCCCTCCCGCCCACGTGGGCCAACTACGGCAACATCATCAAGACGTTCACCACCAAATACGGGATCAAGGTGAACTCGGCGCTGCCGGACGGGACGAGCCAGCAGGAAGTCGACACGATCAAGCAAAAGAACGGCACCGCGGCCGCACCCGACGTGGTGGACGTCGGCGTCGCCGTCGCGCTGGCCAACACCAGCCTGTTCGCGCCGTACAAGGTGAGCACCTGGTCGGCCATCCCCGCGGCGCAGAAGAACTCGACCGGCCTCTGGTACAACGACTACGGCGGCTACATGGCGGTCGGCTACTCCAGCAAGTTCGGCACCATCACCTCGCTGAGCCAGCTGCTGCAGCCGAAGTTCAAGAACGCGGTCGCGCTGAACGGCAACCCCACCGCCGCGAACGCCGCACTGAACGGGGTCATGATGGCCAACCTCGTTGAGGGCGGCACGGCAAGCGACATCTCCAAGGGCGTGAACTTCTTCCACGACCTCAAGGCGAAGGGTAACTTCTCCCCGGTGTCGGCGACCGGTGCCACCATCAAGTCCGGGTCCACCCCGGTGGTCTTCAACTGGGACTACCTGAACCTGCCCAGCTACGTCGGGGTGTCCAACTGGAAGGTGTTCATCCCCAGCAACGCCGTGCTCGGCGGGTACTACGCCCAGGCCGTCAACAAGAGCGCGCCGCACCCGGCGGCGGCCCGGCTGTGGGAGGAGTTCCTCTACTCCCAGGCCGCCACGGGCGGCCAGAACCTGTGGCTGCAGGGCGGCGCCCGGCCGGTCGAGCAGGCGGCCATGACCAGCAACGGCAGCATCGACAAGGCGGCGTCCTCCAAGCTGCCCCCGGTCACCGGCAGCCCGGTGTTCCTGACCGAGGGCCAGGCGACGAGCGCCGCGACCTACCTGGAGACCAACTGGGCCAAGGCCGTCGGCTAGCGGGGAAGGACCGTGACTGTCGCTGCGACGACCGAAGCCGGCGCCCGGCCCACCTGGGCCGGGCGCCGGCTTCGCGCTCCGGCCTGGCTGGGCACCCTGCCGTTCCTCGCCTACGTGGGTCTCTTCCTGCTGTACCCGACCGGCATCCTCGCCGTCGACGCCTTCAAGAACCCCAGCGGGACCTGGAACCCCGGCAGCCTGTCCACGCTGTTCAGCCCGGTGGTCCGCGGGTACTTCATCGGCTCGTTCAAGCTGTGCGTGCTCTCGTCAGTGACCGGAGCGGTGTTCGGGGCACTGGTGGCCTACGCCGTGGCCTCCGGCCGGCCCGACGGTACGGTGCGCCGCCTGTCGGTGGCGGCCTCGGGGGTGCTGGCCCAGTTCGGCGGGGTCACCCTGGCCTTCGCGTTCCAGGCGCTGATCGGCCCGGCCGGGCTGCTGTTCCACCCCAGCTGGTACTACAGCTTCCCGTGGGGCATCGGGCTGATCTACATCTACTTCCAGATCCCGCTCATGGTGCTGGTCTTCCTGCCCGCGATCGACGGGGTCAAGGTCCAGTGGCGGGAGGCCTCGGAAAGCCTGGGCTCCTCGACCTGGCAGTACTGGCGGTACATCGGCGGGCCGCTGCTCGCGCCGGCGTTCTTCGGGTCGGCGCTGCTGCTGTTCGCTAACGCCCTGTCCGCCTTCGCCACCATCCAGGCCTGGGAGAACCAGATTGCGTACACCGTGCCCCAGCAGATCAGCACCTCGCTGTCCAGCGAGGTCGGGCTGGCCAACGTCAACGTGGCCGACGTGCTCGCGCTCGGCATGATCATCATGGTGGCGATCATCATGACCGGCTACGTGCTGCTGCAGCGGAGGGCGTCCCGGTGGCTGCGGTAACGTCGCTGGGCGAGACCCCGCTGGCGGGAGCGGCCGCACGGGGCCCGCAGGGCATGCAGCGCAAACGCCGGCGCCGGCTCAACGCCTTCCGCTACGTGGTGTTCACCGCGTTCGGCGTGTTCATCCTGCTGCCGCTGCTGGCCTTGTTCCGTTATTCCCTGGAAGGAAAGACGCTCGGCACCTGGTCGGTGGCCGCGTGGAAGCAGATCGTGTCCTACCCCGGGCTGGCCAGCGGGGTGGAACTCACCCTGGAACTGGCCGTCATCACCAGCGTCGTGATGATCCTGCTGCTGCTGCCCACGATGATCTGGATCAAGCTGCGGGTGCAGTGGATGACCCGGCTCTTCGAGTTCCTCTGCCTGCTCCCGCTCACGATCCCGGCGATCGCGCTGGTCGTCGGCCTGGCCCCGGTCTACAACCGGATCCAGCACTACAGCCTGTCGGCGCTGCAGCTGTTCTGGGTGTACGTCATCCTGGCCCTGCCGTACGCGTACCGGGCGCTGTCCTCCGGGCTCGACACGATCGACGCGCTCACGCTGGCGGAGGCGGCCCGGAGCCTGGGCGCGAGCTGGTTGACGGTCATGTTCCGGGTCATCGCGCCGAACATGTGGCAGGCCATCCTGAACGCGCTGCTGCTGACCAGCGCCCTGGTGCTGGGCGAGTTCACCATCGCCTACCTGCTGCTGTTCAGCACGCTGCAGCCGACGCTGTACTCCATCAGCCGCAACACCCCCAACGCCGGGGTCATCTTCTCCACGTCCATGGCTTCGTTGCTGTTCGCCTTCGTCTTGCTGACGATCCTGTCCTATGCCGGCCGCCAGCGGCGCCGGGGATGAGGTAGCGCCCGTGAGTTCACCATTGACCAGGCCGCAGGAGGCCGCGGCGAGGGCCGCGGTCGAGGTACGCATGGAGGGGCTGACCCGGCACTACGGCCCGGTCGTCGCGCTGGACGGGCTGGACCTGACCCTGCGTCCCGGCGAGCTGATCGCCCTGCTCGGCCCCTCCGGCTGCGGCAAGACCACCACGCTGCGGCTGCTGGCCGGCCTGGAGGACGCGGACGCCGGGACCATCACCGTCGGCGGCCGGGATCTCACCAGGGTCTCCGCCAGCAAGCGGGACATGGGCATGGTCTTCCAGGCCTACTCCCTGTTCCCGCACATGACCGTGCTGCAGAACGTGGCCTTCGGGCTGCGGCTGCGCCGGGTCAGCAAGGCGGACCGCGAACGGCGGGCCCGGGAGGTACTGGACCTGGTCGGCCTGTCCGCGCAGGCGGACCGCTACGCGCACCAGATCTCCGGCGGGCAGCAGCAGCGGGTCGCGCTGGCCCGGGCCCTGGCCATCGAACCCCAGGTCCTGCTGCTGGACGAGCCGCTGTCCGCCCTCGACGCCAAGGTCCGGGCGCAGCTGCGGGACCAGATCCGGCGGATCCAGCTCGAGGTGGGGATCACCACCCTGTTCGTCACCCACGACCAGGAGGAGGCGCTGGCCATCGCGGACCGGGTCGGCGTGATGCGGGACGGGAAGCTGGAGCAGCTCGCGTCGCCCACCGAGGTGTACTCGCGGCCCGCCACCCCGTTCGTGGCCGAGTTCGTCGGCCTCACCAACCGGCTGGCCGGGACGGTGAGCGGCTCGACCGTCACCGTGCGCGGGCAGGACCTGCCCCTGGTCGATCTCGGCACCCCGGCGGGGCCGGTCACCGCGCTGATCCGGCCCGAGGCGGTCAGCCTGGCCTCGGAGAGCTCGGCCGGGTCCGGCCCGCTGGCCGGCACCGTGATCGCCATCACCTTCCTGGGCGCGACCAGCCGGGTCACCGTGAACCTGGGCGACACCACGATCATGGCCCAGCTGCCGACCGCGGACGCCACCGAACTGACCGCGGGCAGCCACGTCGCCCTGTCGATCCGGCCTGACCCCGTGCTGGTTTCCGTTGCGGAGAACAAAGAATCCGTGGCTGCGAGCGAGGCTTGAGCGCGGGACGCCCGCCACTGACAACCCACCGACGGCTGGCCCCCGGCACGGTACTGCGCCGCGGGGCGAGCTGGCCGTACCGCGCCGTGGAGGTCATCGCGGGCGAGCCGCATCTGCTGCGGGACGAGCTCGCCCCCGCGGACCCGGCGGCCAGGACGCCGGGGGCACGCCCTCTCCTCTGCCTCGTCCACGTCACCGACCTGCAGCTGGCCGACGTCCAGTCGCCGACCCGGTTCGAGTTCCTCAACCGCTACTTCACCGACCCCCGGTACGCCGGGGTGGTGCCGGTACAGCGCCCGCAGGAGGCGCTCACCCCGCACGCGGTGGACGCCACGGTGCGCACGGTGAACGCGCTGCGCGGGCCGGCCACCGGGCAGCCGCCCGCGCTGGCCGTGACCACCGGGGACGCGATCGACAACGCGCAGTGGAACGAGGTGCAGGCGTTCCTGGCCCTGTTCGACGGCGGCCGGGTGACGCCCGACTCCGGCGGTCCCGGCTACGCCGGGGTGCAGGCCCTCGACTGGCCCGACGACATCTTCTGGAAACCCGACGGCGACGGCCCGGACGGGCCCGACTTCTTCCGCCGCGAGCTCGGCTTCCCGCATCACCCGGGACTGCTCCAGACCGCACTGCGCGAGTTCACCGCGGGCGGCCTGGACATGCCCTGGCTGTCTTGTTTCGGCAACCACGAGGCCCTCAACCAGGGCGTGGGCAGGCAGACCGCGGGGCTGGCCGCCGCGCTGACCGGCGACCGCAAGCCGCTGCGGCTGCCCGACGGGTTCGACAGCGACGAGGCCCTGGAGCTGTTCACGGTGTGCCCGGAGGCGTTCATGGCCGGCCTGTCCCGGCGCGTGCCGGCCGATCCCGGCCGCCGGCCGGTCACCCGCGGCGAGTTCGTGGCCGCGCATTTCCGGCCCGGCGCGCGCCCGCTCGGGCACGGCTTTAAAGACGAAAATCTCCGCAACGGAACCGCCTACTACGTCCATGACACACCGGCGGCACGGTTCATCGCGCTGGACACCAATTGCCTGGCCGGCGGGGCCGACGGGTGCCTGGACCGCCAGCAGGCCCGGTGGCTGGAAGACCGGCTCGCCGAGGTGCACTCGGCCTTCCGCGGGCCGGCCGGGCAGCAGGTCGCGACCGGGCAGGACGACCGGCTGGTCATCCTGTTCTCCCACCACGGCGTGGACACGCTGACTAATACCCGGGGCTGGCATCCCGGGCCTGGCGGTGAGCCCCTGATCGGCGCGGCCGAGCTGGTGGACCTGCTGCACCGCTTCCCCAACGTGGTGCTGTGGCTGAACGGGCACACGCACACGAACGAGGTCCGGCCGCGCCGCGACCCGGACTGCCCGGCCCGGGGGTTCTGGGAGGTCACCACCTGCGCGGTGGTGGACTGGCCGTGCCAGACCCGCGTGGTGGAGCTGGCCGACTCCGGCGGGCAGCTGTCCATCACCTGCACCATGGTGGATCACGACACGCCGCTCGGACCCCGGGCGCCGGATGGCCAGGCGCTGGCCAGCGTCGATGACCTGGCCGCGCTCCATCGCGAGCTGGCGGCGAACATCCCGTTCGGCGGCACGCACCCGGGCCGGACCGGGACCGCCACCGACCGGAACGTGGAGCTGATGATCAGCCCGCCGTTCCCGCTGTCCCGGCTGCCGGAGGCCTGACCGCTTTTACGTGCACTAACGCCGGTAATGAGTGAGACTGGAAGGCCAGGGCATCGGCGGCATCCGGGCCAGCCGGGTCCCACCGCGTGTCCCGGAGGCCGACACTGACCGCCACCACCCCGACGCCTGCGACCCCTGCGCCGGGCCAGTTCTACGACGCCCGGCGCGGCGTCTACTACACCAAGCCGCTGATGCGCGGCTGGCTGCACCTGCTCTGGTTCGGGGCGTCGCTGGTGCTCAGCACGCTGCTGCTGGCCAACACCCAGGGCACCGCCCGGCTCGTCAGCTTCGCGGTGTACGCGGTCAGCGTGGGCGCGCTGTTCGGGGTCAGCGCCCTCTACCACTGCGGCACCTGGTCGGAGGCGTCGCGGCAGCGCCTGCAGCGGCTCGACCATGTGATGATCTTCTTCCTGATCGCCGGGACCGCGACGCCGGTGTTCATCGTGGCCGCCCCGGGCACGTTCGGCCGGATCGGCCTCATCGCGTTGTGGGTGCTCTCCGCGACCGCCGCCGGCATCCATCTGGCCTGGATGGACGCGCCAGAACGGCTGGTCGGCGGGACATTCCTCGCGCTGGGCTGGGTGGCGGCGCTGGCCCTGCCCGAGGTCTGGATCCACTCCGGGCCGGTGGCCGGGGGGCTGATGCTCGGCGGCGGCCTGCTGTACACGGTGGGGGCCCTGTCCTACCACCGGCGCCGGCCCGACCCGTACCCGTCGGTGTTCGGCTACCACGAGGTCTTCCACGTGTACGTCTGCGCGGGCGCCGCGTGCCAGTACCTGGCCATCGCGGTCTACCTGAGGTAGCAGGTCAGGCAGGCAGCGGTCAGGCAGGCAGCAGGTCAGGCAGGCACCGTTGCGGCGAAGCGGAAGCGGTCGTCCTGTACCTCGACCGCGGCGTTGACGAACCCGGCGGCGGCCAGCCGGTCCGCCATGCTGGCCGGGTCGACCGGCAGGTAGTCGTCATCGGCGTGCAGATCCTGGCGGGCCGGGGTCTCGACCCCGTCGGTGCCGGCCAGCAACCCCCCGGGACGCAGCACCCGGCGCAGCTCGGCCAGCATCTGGTCCTGCAAGGCGGTGGACGGCACGTGGTGCAGCATCGTGAACAGGGTCACCGCCGAGAACCGGCCCGCCTCGAACGGCAGCGCGGTCGCGTCCGCGTGCAGCACCGTGACGTTGGTGCCGGCCAGCCGCCCGGCCAGGGACCGGGCCAGCCGCTCGTCGATCTCCACGGCGGTCAGCCGGGGAACCTGGCGGCGCAGCACGTCGGTGGTCAGCCCCGGCCCGGGTCCCACCTCCAGCACCTCATCGCCGAGGTCGGCCTCCGCGAGCACCCAGGGCAGCAGCTCGGACTCGACGAACGCCGCCCACTCCGGGCTGGCACAAATCCGCAGGTGTGCCTCATTCATCCCCTCATTGTGGCCCAGCTGTACCGCCGCGCAAACAACTAGAGGCCTAGCCGAGTAATTGCTATTCCATTTTGCCCAGTGAAGCTTCACCCTTGTTTTAGCCGACTAACGCTGCGCTCAGCAACCTCCACTGTACGGTGAGTAACCAGTCTCCCCGGAGGCCGGGAACGGGCAGGAAAGCCGCCCGCCCCGTGGGAATCATGCCCGGATTCCGCCGGGCCCGTATCAGGGGGATTCATGCGAATGTCATTGGGGGCTGTGCTTGGCGCCGCCACGGTTCTCGGGGGCGTGCTGATGCCGCTACACCGGCACGATCACCGAATCGGTCAGCTAGCGGGATGAGCACGCGCCGCCTGCGCGGCGGGCTGGTGCTGGCGCTCGCGGCCGGGACGTTGTTCCCGGCCGCGGGCGCATCCGCCCGGGCTATCTCGCCACCGACGCCGGCCGCGCAGCGGTTCGGCGTGAGGCTGGCCGGCGTCCCGGTCGCCGAGGAGCACAACCCGCGCGCCTACCGCTACATCATCGACTACCTGCCGGCGGCTGCGGTCATCCACCGCCGGATCATGGTCCTGAACGAGGAGTCACACGCAGCGCACTTCACTGTGTACCCGGACGCGGCGCAGATCAGCCACGGCTCGTTCGTGGGCGACGATGGGGCCACCCGCAGCGAGCTGACCACCTGGATCAGCGTGCAGCACCCGGAGCTCACGCTAGGCCCGCACACGAGCGCGATGGACATGATCACGATCAGGGTGTCCCGGGAACCCACCCGCGGTGAGCACTACGGCGTGATCTGGGTCCAGCAGGAAACCCGCGGCCGCGCGGCCAACGGTGTCGCGCTCAACGAGGTGGCCCGGGTCGGGGTCCGGATCTACCTGGCGGTCGGCCCGGGCGGCGTGCCGCCCACCAATTTCACCATCTCCGCCATCACCGGGCACCACACCCGGCAGGGCGCCCTGGTCATCACCGCTCAGCTGCGCAACACCGGGGGCCGGGCCGTCGATCTCGACGGAACGGCCCGGCTGACCCGCGGTCCCGGCGGCACCAGCGCGGGTCCGTACCCCGTCCACCAGGTCGTCACGATCGCGCCGGGCCAGTCCTACCCGGTGACCTTCATCCCGGGGCGCCGCCTCCCTTCGGGGCCCTGGCACGCCAGCATCAGCCTGGTCAGCGGGTTCACCAAGCGCACCGCCTCCGCGACCATCCTCTTTTCCCCGGCCACGGCCACGGCCGGGCGCTGGGGCGGGTGGACCGTGCTGGCCTGGATCGCCGGCCTGCTCGCCACCACGCTGGCCGCGGCCAGTTTCCTGGCCCGGCGCACCAGGCGGGCCAGGACCGTAGTCAGGACACCGAGTGCGTGATCGTCGCCGTGTAGGTGCCCGCGACCGCTCCACTGGGCACCGACACCCGGACCACCGGATTCCAGCTGGCGGAGTTGTCACCGTGTACATCTGTGGCGGTTACGACCGCCTGCGCCGAGGTGGACAGGCCGGTCGTAGGCGTCCGCGTGAATGTGGCTGAGCCCGTGGTGGAGACGAATCCATTGATCAGGTACACGACGTCACGAACCGGAATGGTCTCGGCTGGCGTGCCGCTGCCGGTGGCAAAGTCGGTCGAGGTGACCGTAGCGGTCCACCCGGCGAGGCCGGCGCGGTCATCGGTCACCGCGACAACGCCAAGCCCGGCGCTGGCACTTCCGCCCGGCGCTGCTGTGCCGAGATCAGCGTTGGCCGGTGCGCTGATCGAGAGCACGCCGGTGACGACGGTCACGGTAGCGCTGCAGCCGGGGTCGGAGCCTCCGGGCGGGCAGTTGCTGCCGGGCGTGGCCGAGCTGACGGTGTTGGCGAGAATGAGGTTGCCGGTATCAGGGTCATTGACGGTGACCGAATAGGTGATGGTGGCGGTCGCGCCGGCGGCCAGGTCGCCGGTCCAGGTCAGGTTGGGGCTGGTGAAGGACACGGTGCCCGCGGTGGCCTTGGCGTCGTTGTCGTAGGCGGCGTCGTCAAGGACATCCGTGAGGGAGTCGGTGAGAGTCGCGCCGATGTAGGGGGTCTCGCCCGTGTCGGCCACGGTGATCGTGTAGTGCACGGTGTCACCCGGCGCCGTCTGGCTGACATCCGCAGTCTTGGTGATGGTCAGCGCCGGGGCCGAGGCCGTGATGGTGTCGCTGTCAAGAGTGACCGCACCGTTACGGGCCAGGGCCCGGCCGTCAATGCTGGTGCCGGTGGTCACCGTGATCGAGGCGAGGGCCATGACGGTCCCCTGGAGGGTGGAGTCGGTTCCGAGGGTTGCCGAGCTGCCGACGACCCAGAAGACATTCGATGCCTGCGCGCCGTTGATCAGCGTGACGTTGCTCGCGGCCGCCGTGATGAGCGTTGATGCCGCCTGGAAGATGAACACGGCGTTCGGATCGCCCTGGGCGTCAAGGGTCAGCGTTCCGGTGATCCCGAACGTCCCCGCAGCGGAGTTGTACACCCCCGGGGTCAGGGTGGTCCCGCCGAGTTCCACCGGCACGGTGGCCGTGACCGGGCGGGCCGCAGCGTCGTTGTAGGCCGCCGTCAGGTCAGTCTGGGCCTCCAGCGCGACGCTGTCGGCCACGTAGGTGCTCCCGTTCACCTGCCCCGGAGGAAACCCGGTCACCGACGTACCCGGACTCAGGCCGAGATCACCGTTGATCGTGGTGGGACCCGTGTTCGTGACCGTCGACCCGGCCAGAACCGCGAAGCTCGCGGCGGTGCCCAACAGCACAGGCGCCGTGGCGGCACTCGCGCTGGACCGGACACCGATGAGCGCAGCCATCGCGACGACAAGCACTGAAGCACGCGCCAGCCAGGAACACCAGTGAGACCTACGGGAGGCGCCGGTGAATATAGCTTGCATCTGAACGAATCATTCTCCTGAAGAATCGCCGCAGCCGAGCGAGGCCCCGACGGGCAGCCCGGCCCGAGACACAGGAGGAGGCTATTACTCTTCGTAATGCACCACAACGTTAAGTAGTCATCTCGCCGGAGGCTTCGTCAGCTGGCAGGACCGTTCAACTCGCCAGGATCAGAACTAGCAGGGTAGTGGCCGTGCTCAGCTCGATGATCGCGCCGAACACGTCGCCGGTCATCCCGCCGAGCCGCCGCCGCGCGGCCCAGCGGAGCAGGGCGGCCACCACCAGGCCCGCCGCCGTGGCCGCCGCACCCCGGGCCGCGGCCGCCACCCCGCCCAGGGCCAGCCCGGCCGCGACCACCGCAACCAGCAGGATCAGCACAGTGGCCGCCCGGCCCGCGGCGCTGGTCCGCCCGGCCACCAGGGCGCCGAACCCGGACGGCCGGGCCGATGGCGAGCCGGTGGCCAGCACCACCGCCACCCGGCTGGTCACCGTGGCCAGCACCAGCCCGCCCGCCCCGGCCCATCCATGGGGCAGCGAGGCCAGCGCCGCCACCTGGACCAGCAGCACCAGCACCAGCGCAGCCACCCCGAACGGCCCGGCGTCGGACCGGCGCATGATCTCCAGCGCCTGGTCCGCGGGCCGGCGGCTGCCCAGCCCGTCCGCGGTGTCGGCCAGCCCGTCCAGGTGCAGGCCCCCGGTAAGGAGCGCCAGCAGCATCACGGCCAGGGCCGCGCCGAGCAGCTGCCGCTCTGGCGACGCCGCACCAGCCGCAACGAAAACCATCGCCCCCGCCCCGGCCAGCCCCAGGCCGGCGCCGATGGCCGGAAGCCAGAAGATGGCCCGCGCCGCGGCTCCCTCGTCCAGGTCACCGCCGACTCCGGCCGGGAGCACGGTGAACAGGCTCAGCGCCACCCGCCACGCGGGGGTGCGCGGCGGCGCGCCGCTCCCGGGGCCCGCGCACCCCTCGGTCACGTCAGCCGCCGGGGGATCCCGGCCGTGCACAGCCAGACCTGCTGGCACCGCGCGGCGACCCTGGTGTTGAGCATGCCGAGCTCGTCGCGGTAGCGCACCCCGGACGCGGTGCCGGGAACGACCCCCGAGCCGACCTCGTTGCTGACCGCCACGACCGTCCGGCGGGTGGCACCCCAGGCGTCCAGCAGCCCGTCCACCCGCCCGGCCAGCGCCTTATCGGCCCCGGGGGCGGCGGACCACAGTCCGCACTCGTCCATCACCCCGGCCAGCCAGGTGGACAGGCAGTCCACCAGGACCGGGGTGGCCAGCCGCTGCGGGGTGAGGTCCGGCGCGGCCAGGACGCTCTCCAGGTCCCGGGTTTCCAGCGTGGCCCAGCGGGCCGGCCGCCGCTGCTGATGGAGGCGGACCCGGGCCGCCCACTCCGGGTCGCCGGGGTCCGGCAGGGCCCCGGTGGCCACGTAGTCCACCTGGTCCCGGCGGGCCAGCAACCGTTCCGCGGTCACCGACTTGCCCGACCGGGCCCCGCCCAGGACGAGCACGCGGTAAGGCCGGGACCGCCGCGGCAGTTCCCGCCCGGTCAGGCCCAGGCGCCGGCCGGCCCAGCTCATCCCTTCTCGCCGGACACGCCGGCGCTGTCGAACGTGGCGACGTCACGCAGTACCCGGGCCGCGGCCGCGACCACCGGCAGCGCGAGCGCCGCACCGGAGCCTTCGCCGAGGCGCAGGCCGAGATCGAGCAGCGGGGACAGGCCGAGCGCGTCCAGCGCCCGGCGGGCGCCCGGCTCGGTGGACAGGTGCCCGGCGAGCAGGGCGGCGACCACGTCCGGAGCCAGCGCCCGGGCGGCCAGCGCGGCCGCGCAGGCGATGACGCCGTCCAGCACGACCGGGACCCGCAGCGCCGCCCCGCCCAGGATGAACCCGGCGAGCGCGGCGTGCTCCAGGCCGCCCACCGACGCGAGGACACCCAGGGGGTCGGCCGGATCGGGACGGTTGCGTTCCAGGGCGTGGTGGACCACCGCGACCTTGCGCTGCCAGGTCGGGTCGTCGATGCCGGTGCCCCGGCCGGTGACCTCTTCCGGCTCCGCGCCGGTGAACACCGCGATCAGGGCGGCCGAGGCGGTGGTGTTCGCGATGCCCATGTCCCCGGTGAGCAGGCAGGCGTTACCCGCCGTGACCAGGTCGCGCGCGGTCTCGATGCCTACTTCCACGCCGCGCAGGGCCTCGTCCCGGCTCATGGCCGGGCCCATAGTCATGTCCGCGGTGCCGGCCCGGATCTTGCGGGGCAGCAGCCCGGGGGCGGCCGGCAGGTCGGCGGCGACCCCGACGTCCACCACGCAGACCTCGGCCCCGGCCTGGGCGGCGATCGCGTTCACGACGGCCCCGGAGGCCAGGAAGTTAGCCACCATCTGCGCGGTGACCTCCTGCGGCCACGGGGTGACGCCCTGGGCGTGCACGCCGTGGTCGCCCGCGAACACCGCCACCACGGCGGGCTCGGGCAGTGGCGGCGGGCATTCCCCGGCCAGGCCGGCCAGCTGCACGGACACCTGCTCCAGCATGCCCAGCGAGCCACTCGGTTTGGTCAGCGCCTCCTGCCGCTCGCGGGCCTGCGCCACCGCCGCCGCGTCCAGCGGCCTGATCGCGGCCAGAGTGTCGGCGAGCAGGCTGGCAGGCTGCCCGCCGGGCAGGCCGCGGCGGCCCCACTGCCCGTCGTGCACCGCCCAGGCCAGCGGCCGCCGCCGGGCCCAGCCGCTGAGCACCAGTTCCGGAGCGGGCGGGAATACCTCGACGTGCCCCACGCACAGGTAGGCGACAACGTCCAGGTGGGCCGGCAGGCCGAGCGTGGCGGCCAGCTCACGCTCGTCGAAGAAGCTGACCCAGCCGACCCCGAGGCCCTCGGCCCGCGCGGCGAGCCAGAGGTTCTGCACCGCGCACGCAGTCGAGTAGGCCGCGACCTGCGGCTGGGCGTGGCGGCCCAGCACGTGGCGGCCGCCGCGGGTCGGGTCGCAGGTCACCACAATGTTGAGCGGGGTGTCGAGGATGGCCTCGACCTTCAGGTCGCGGAAGGCCCGGGCCCGCGGCCCGGGCAGCCCGGCCGCGAAGACTTCCCGCTGCGTGCGGGCCAGCGCGTGCACCCGTTCCCGGACGGCCCGGTCCCGCACCACGATGAAGTCCCAGGGCTGGCTGAGCCCGACGCTGGGAGCCTGGTGCGCGGCGGTCAGCACCCGGGTCAGGACGTCATCGGCGATCGGGTCCGGGCGGAACCCGTTGCGCACGTCGCGGCGCCCGGCGACCACCTGGTACAGCGCGTCCACGTCGGCCGGGGGCATCGCATGGGCCATGGGCGGCTCGACGTTCCCCTGCAGACCATTTCCTCCGGCTGCGTACTCCGCCCGGGCGTACCCCGCCCGGGCAAGCTCCGCGGCGGCAAACTCCGCCGCTGCGTATTCCGCCGCTGCTTCTTCCGCCGCTGCGTATTCCGCCGGGCGGAACACGTCGTGGTCCTCGGTCATGCGTTCCTCCTGCCGTGCACTCCGTGCATGCCGTGCGCGATGGCCGCCGCCATGAGCAGCGCCGCGCCGCTGACCAGCCGGGACAGCCACACGGCCCGGGTGATGTCGCGCGCCGCGGGTGGCGCTCCGTCGCCGAGCAGCCCGCGCTGCTCAGTCCGTCCCTGGTAACTGTTCCGGCCGCCGAGCCGGACACCCAGCGCGCCTGCGAACGCCGCCTCACACCGGCCGGCGTTGGGGCTGGGGTGCTGGCCGCCGTCCCGGCGCAGCGCGCGCAGGGCCTGGCGCGGCTGCCCGCCGACCGCGGGCGCCAGCGCCACGGCCAGCAGGCCGGTCACCCGGGCCGGGATCAGGTTGGCCGCGTCGTCGAGCCGGGCCGCGGCCCAGCCGAACCGCTCGTAGCGCGGGCTGTGGTGGCCGATCATCGCGTCGAGGGTGTTCACTGCGCGGTAGCCGAGCAGGCCGGGCAGGCCGAAGACGGCGCCCCACAGCAGCGGGGCGACCACCGCGTCGGAGGTGTTCTCGGCCACCGACTCCACCGCCGCCCGGGCCAGCCCGGCCGCGTCCAGCTGGTCCGGGTCGCGCCCGCACAGCGCAGGCAACTTCCGCCGCGCGGCCCCCAGGTCACCGGCGTCCAAGGCCGCGCCGAGCGCCAGCGCTTCCGCGGCCAGGCTGGTCCCGCCCAGCACGGTCCAGCTGGCCAGCGCGGTCGCCGCAGTGGTGGCCCCCCGGTGGCCGCGGGTGAGTTGCTGCGCGGCCAGCCCGGCCAGGGCCACCGGGATCACGCACACGGTGAGCAGGCCAGCGCCCCGGGTGCGGCTGTCCGACCAGAGCCGCGCCTCGGCATGGGCGGCCGCGGTCCCGAAGGCCGCCACTGGGTGCGCGCGGTGCGGGTCGGCCAGTACCACGTCGAGCACCACGCCGAGGAGCAGCCCCGTGGCCCGCCCAGGCCGGGACCACGCTGGCCGG
>Ga0187875_10000938_pt1 | contig 23233 bp, 23 predicted proteins | sample June2016WEW_17_1_2_FD_132978 | JGI IMG/M metagenome (GOLD analysis project Ga0187875, IMG submission 132978) | Peatland microbial communities from SPRUCE experiment site at the Marcell Experimental Forest, Minnesota, USA - June2016WEW_17_10 | ecosystem: Environmental > Terrestrial > Soil >...
ACTACGAGCAGGCCCTGCGGATTAAGCCCGATTTCGTTGAGGCGCACTACAATCTGGGGACCGCTTTGGCGCAAACGGGAAAGATCGAGGAAGCCATCGCGCACTACGAGCAGGCCCTGCGGATCAAGCCCAATTTCACGCAAGCGCAGAGCGCGCTCGCGCAACTGCGAGCTCGCCAGTAACGTGGTAAACCTCGGAATCTGAAATCGTCAGGTTCGCAAATAGTCCAACACGGGGAGTTATCTTGAACGGTTGGCCATGGTTGTTGTTCGGGGCGCAGTTGGTCGGCATGGGCGAAATGCGGCCGGGGTCAAGGGGAAGTGCGGAGTCCAGCGCGTGCAGCCTAGGACGATCCATCTGCGCGGGCGTTTCAGCCGCGTGGCAGACGTTGGACCAGGCTCCGGATGCCGTTCTTGACCCCGGGAGGCAGCCGGCGTCGCAGGAATATCTCCAGCCGGCCCCGCCGCCGAAACCGGATTTCCTGATCCAGGCGACGGACGTGTTCGGGATCCAATCTCCAATCCGATGCGCCGCAGTTCTCGGCGACGTGCTCCGCGGAATTGCCCTTGGGTATCACCACCACGGCGCGGTGGCGCAGACACCAGTTCAACGCGACCTGCGCCGGGGTTTTGCCGAGGGTCCCGGCGATTTCCACCAATGCGCCGCCCGGGTCGCGATCCAGGATGTGTGGCAGCCCGCGAGCCAATGGAGTATGGGCGATGACCACGATTCCGTTTGCCTCGCAGTAACGCAGCAAATCCTTCTCGATCGTGCGGTCGACCAGGTTGTAGCGGACCTGATTGGAAACGATCGTGTGCTTCCTCATCGCTCGTTGCGCGCGCTGCAATTCCGTGACAGTGAAATTGGAGACACCGATGAACCGCACCTTGCCGGCGTCCACGAGTTCCTCCATTGCTCCGAGAGTTTCCTCCACGGGGATCCGGTGGTTTGGCTCGTGCAGTTGATAGAGGTCAATATGATCCGTCCGCAACCGGCGCAGGCTGTTGTCGGCTGCCTTCAGGACATCGTCGTGACGAAAATGATCCGGCGACACTTTCGTGGCGAGGAACACACGGTCCCTCATGCCTCGCACGGCCTCGGCCACGACCGTCTCCGTGCCATAGGATTCCGCCGTGTCGATGAACAGCGCCCCCATCTCCAGTCCCGTTCGCAGCGGTTCCACGCCGCCGTGGTAGTTCCAGGTGCCCAACCCAATTTCCGGCAGATGCACGCCGCTTTTGCCAAGTTCCTTGCGTTGCATAATTGCCACCAGCTCGTCCGCGATGGTCCTCGACCACCCTAATGTAAGCGCCGCACTTCGGCAACACCAAGGGGCGACGTTGCGCTTCACGTTGCCGCGGGCGGAAACGTCGCGATCTCTGGGCGCTTTCCAAAGCGACCAATCATTTGTTACAGTGGGTGTCAGAGGTGCCAGGTGAAGATCCGTGAATTAATGCAGTCCAATGTCGTGACCATCAGTGAGGACACACTTGCCAAAGACGCATATGAGCTGATGCGAACTCGCCGCCTCCGCCACTTACCGGTTGTCAACCGGGACAATCAACTCGCCGGTATTGTTTCCGACCGCGATCTCCTGAATGTCGCCCTCATCTTCAAGAAGCACCCACAGAGCTCCGCAGAATATCACATCGACGACGCACTCAAAGCCCGCGATGTCATGACGACGGAGCCCGCCACTGTCTCGCCCGATCACGACCTGGGCCTGGCACTCGACCTGATACTGGGTCTGGCCATCAGCAGCCTTCCCGTCATCGAGGGCGGCAAGCTCGTCGGGATCGTCACCAATACCGATATGCTGCTATTGCTCAAGAAATTGTCGAAGGATCTCTAGCCGCCCAGCGTGGCGGGGGTCAGTGTGGTATCTGTTACGGAGGTCATCTGCCATGGAGACACGAACGCTTGGTAAAAACGGCCCGAAAGTTTCCGCCCTCGGTCTCGGCTGTATGGGCATGTCCGAGTTCTATGGGACGCAAGACGACGCCGAATCCATTGCCACCATCCACCGGGCTCTCGGTCTGGGGCTCGACTTTCTCGATACCGCCGACATGTACGGCTGCGGCAAAAACGAGCGCCTTGTCGGCCAAGCCATCAAAGACCGCCGCGCGGAAGTTTTTCTCGCAACCAAGTTCGGCAATGTGCGGGATGAACAGGGCAAATTCATCGGCGTCAACGGCCATCCGAAGTACGTCCACTCCGCCTGCGACGCGAGCTTACGTCGGTTGGGCGTTGATGTCATTGACCTGTACTACCAGCATCGGGTCGATCCGAATGTCCCCATCGAGGACACCATCGGGGCGATGGGCGAGCTTGTCCACGCCGGTAAAGTCCGCTGGCTGGGAATGTCCGAGGCCGCCCCTGCCACCATTCGCCGGGCTGTGAAGGTTCATCCGATTGCCGCATTGCAGACTGAGTATTCGCTTTGGACGCGAGATCCGGAGAAGGAGGTGCTCCCAACCTGTCGAGAACTTGGCATCGCCTTCGTCCCCTACAGTCCGCTCGGTCGCGGGTTTCTCAGCGGCAGGTTCAAGGCAGCCGGAGATTTGGAGCAAGGAGACCGGCGACTCGACATGCCCCGATTTCAAGGGGAGAACCTGCGGCGTAACCTGGAGATCGTCCGCCGGGTGGAAGCCATGGCGAACCGGAAGAAATGCACGCCTGCCCAACTCGCCCTTGCGTGGCTGTTGGCGCAGGGCAAGGACATCATCCCAATCCCCGGCACCAAGCGGCGAAAATACCTGGAGGAAAACGTTCATGCCGTTGAGGTCGAGTTGACGCCAGCGGAACTCAAGGAGATTGACGAGAAACTGCCGATGGGCATGACGGCGGGCGATCGCTATCCCGCTGAAGCGATGAAGGCGGTTAACCGGTAGGGAAACAATTTGTGCATTGTCGCAATGTTTCAAAACAGGAGGCCAGCGATGAAGAAATTACCGAAACTCTTGCTATCCGTGCTTGTTGTCGGATGCATATTCCGCGTGGCATTTGTTCTTGCAGGCGACCTGAAGTCGATTCAGTTGCCGCCGCCGCAGACCGACATCGGCAGGCCCCTGATGCAGGCGCTAAAACAACGCCAGTCGTCCAGAAGCTTTGATTCCAAGCCACTGCCGCCCCAGGAACTTTCCAACCTTCTCTGGGCGGCGGATGGCGTTAATCGACCGGACTCCGGCAAACGAACTGCGCCCTCAGCAATGAACTGGCAGGAGGTCGATGTCTACGTCGCCCTGCCGGAGGGGCTCTATCTGTACGAGGCCAAGACGCACACCTTGGCGCCGGTGGTGGGCAAAGACCTCCGGGAGGCAACCGGAAGGCAGAGCTTCGTCAAGGACGCACCGCTGAATCTTGTTTATGTTGTTGATCTGGCCAGGATAACGAATGCCTCAGAGGATGACAAACGGCTTTACAGTGCTGCCGACGTTGGGTTCATCGCCCAAAACGTCTACCTGTATTGTGCCTCCCAAGGGCTGGCGGTGGTGGTTCGAGGCTCGGTTGACAGGACGGCGCTGTCACGGTCAATGAAGTTGCGTCCCGACCAGAGGATTATCCTGGCGCAAACTGTCGGATACCCCAAGTGAATCAGACCGTTCACCACGGCTGTTGACGATGTTGTCCAGCAAGATGTGGTTCTGGTCAGGGCCCAACTTCAGACGTTCTCACCCATGGAGAACGCCCTGCCGATGAATCGGCCGACTCCGTAATACTCCTGGGTGTCAGGGGTGAAGATCAACGGCTTGACCTTGAGCACGTCCACCAAGCCGTCCTTCTTCATCACTTCCTTGTCGGCTTTGACATCCAGCACCTCGCCGACAAACTGCGTGTGCAATCCCAGTTCAAAGGTGTGGACCAGTTTGCACTCCACGACCAAGGGACACTCCTTGACGTACGGCGCATCGACCAAATCGCTTCGCACAGGCGTCAACCCTGTTTCGGCAAACTTGTCGGTGATGAGCCCGGAAACCAGCCCGCAGTGGTCGGCTTCCCTGGCTTGGTTCTCGGATGGGATACTGATGGTGAATGCTTTGCGCTCGACGATGCTGGCAAACGAGTAGGTCGCCTTTCGCAGGGACACGGCAACACAGGGAGGATTCGAACAGCAGATGCCACCCCAGGAAGCCGTCATGATATTGGGTTTGCCGGCCGTATCGTACGTGCCGACGAGGAATACCGGTGCGGGGTATATCAGGGTCACAGCGCCGAGCGACTGTTTCATGTCAGGAGATGATAGACCTTTCTGGTGATAGCGCAACACTCAACGCCAGTCGCCAAAGGTTTTCGTTACTCACGCCTGCCGAAAATTCCCTGCAACAAAACCCACGCCATTCTTGCCAGAGCCGCTCCGACGGCCCCAACTCCAATGAAGCATGTCGATGCCACAACCAAAACATACCCAGTCTGAAGCCTGACGCAATGGCAGATAGGGCGATCAGTCCCGCCGCCGCCGTTCTGCCATATGACCGCTCACCGGTCCTGTCGCCTGATTCCACTCAATTGTTGCTCTCGCGACCCGAGGGGAAACAGTTGAAGTAGACCCACCGCCCTGCTATCATGTTGGCAATTGGCGAGAGGTGTTAAACGTTCAACAATCCGGGAGGATCCATGCCTACGATCAGCAACATCGTCCATCAGTTGGAAACACAGCGTAAACTTACCCAGCGCGAACTCGAAAAGCTGGATCTGGCGATAAAGGCCCTTGCGTCACTCGATGAAACATCCGCGCCGGCAGTCAGACGCAAACCGGTATTTACCAAGGCGGGTCTGGCTCGGATCGCCGCAGCGCAGCGGGCGCGGTGGAAGGCACTGAAAGCGGCGCAGAAGAAATAGCAGCGAGAGGTCGGAGTTGACTTGGCGCGTGCGAGGACTAGGATTCACTTGCCATGACCATTATCGATGGCTTGGTGGCTGAGCACCGCGTGTTCCTGACGCTTTTCGACCAGGTTGAACGCGCTTTGCCCGGCGTCAAGACCGTGGACGAAATCGCGTTGATGTGCCGCCTCCTAGAGGCGCCACTTCGCGACCACGGCGGGGCGGAAACGGATTTGGCCTATATCGCCTTGGATCACATCCTGCATCAGCAGAACCACCTGACCCGTCTGCACCACGATCATGAGGAAATCGATGGGCTCCTGAAAAGAGTGGAAGGGATCAAGGATCTTCAAAAAGCCCGCACCCGACTGAAGGCGGCCTTGAACGCCTGTCGCGCTCACTTCAGCGAGGAGGAACGGACCGTGTTTCCCCTGATCGAGAAAGCGCTCCAACTCGAAACGCTGCAGATACTGGGGAAGGTGTGGAAATCGCAATCGCATTTGTCACAGCAGTCGTCGACAGACGAAGCATGATCGTTCAAAAGACACGAAACCAACCACGAGGAGGTCATCATGGGACTCAAGGTGAACAAGGTGGAGGTGTGGGCCGCAACCATCGAGGATCACGTCGGCGGCTTGGTGCATAAGCTGGCGCCGTTGTCCGCGGCCGGGGCCAACCTAGAATTCGTCATCGCCCGCCGGGCGCCCGAGCAGCCAGGCAAGGGAGTGGTATTCGTCGCTCCGTTGGCGGGCACCGAGCAGGTCAAGGGCGCCACGGATGCCGGCTTCCTGCCGGCTGACAGCCTGCACTCGGTTCGCATCGAGGGACCCGACCGGCCGGGGCTGGGCATGATGATGGCCAAGGCACTGGCCGATGCGGGAATCAACCTGAGGGGACTTTCAGCCGCCGCCATCGGCAAGAAGTTCGTTTGCTATCTGGCGCTGGACACGGTTGAGGATGCCGAGAAAGCCATTCGCACCGTGAAGAATTTGTCCTGATAGCAGGGCACGACTCAGCGAACTACTGAGGTTGAGGTGCGCGAACGATTGCTGAAGTTCCTGCACGAACATCAGGTGCTGACGCTGGCGGTCACCGAAGAGGACGGTACCCCTTACGCGGCTGCGCTGTTCTATGCCGTCGACGACGAATTGCGTTTCCATGTGGTGACGGATCCGACAACACGCCACGGGAAGGCGATGCTGGCAAATCCGTCCGTTGCGGGCACAATCCAACTCGACCGTCAACATTGGCACGAGATTCAGGGCATCCAGTTCCGCGGCATCTGTCGCCAACTCGAAAGCACGGAGCGGACGCGGGCGTGGGAGATTTACAGCGCCCGGTTCCCCTTCCTGCAACAGCCCAGCGCAATCCTGACGCGAGAGTTGGCGAACACCGCGATGTGGCGAATCGACACGACATGGATCCGGTTGATCGACAATCGAATCAGCTTCGGCCACAAGGAGGAGTGGACGCCACCCGCGGCGCACGGCCGGTAGCCACCGATCGGCTTGAGCCTGTTGTTGTGATCGCACCGAATTCACAATCTCTCTCAGCGGTGCACTTTCTGCGTTGCCCAAGGCGGGGGATGTGATAGGTTGAGGCAGCCATGAAACGCCGGGGGGCAATTGTAGCCGCCTGCATCGTTCTTCTCGCGGCAATCCCAACCCTTCGTGGGACTGGTCAGGGGACCGGGCACGCAGAGATCGTGTGCTTTATTACAGTTAACGGCGTGATCGGACCGGCAACGGCCAGCTATATTTCCCGCGCCGTCGATGAGGCGGCGTCGCGAGGCGCGCAATGTTTGCTCATCCAACTCGACACCCCCGGCGGACTGCTCGATCCAACCAAGGAGATCGTGCAGAAGTTCCTTGCCTCGACGGTGCCGACGGTCGTCTACGTCGCGCCACAAGGGGCGCAGGCCGGCAGCGCCGGCTGTTTCATCACGCTGGCGGCTGATGTAGCCGCGATGGCGCCGGCAACCGCCATCGGCGCGGCGCACCCCGTCGAGATGGGCGGCGACGAGATCGACAAAACGATGAAGGAGAAGCTGGAGAATTTTTACAGCAGTTACATCGAGGGCATCGCCGTCAAACGAAAACGGAACGCGGAGTGGGCGCGGTCGTCGGTGCGCGAGAGCGCGGCGACCAGCGCGGAAAAGGCACTGCAGATGAAAGTCATCGATTTCATCGCGAAGGACCGCGACGACCTGTTGAGGCAACTTGACGGACGCGAGGGGAATGGCAAGAAGCTGAAGACGGCTACGGCGACGGTGGTGGAGATTCCGCTGTCCCTGCGCGAAAGGGTTTTTCAGGCCATCGCGCATCCGCAGATGATGCTGGTGCTGACGTTGATCGTGATGTACGGGATCATTGGGGAACTGACCAGCCCCGGCGCGATTCTGCCCGGTGTGGCAGGCGTGATCGCGCTGGTGTTGTTGCTGTATCTGGCGACGGCGCTGCCGATGAACGTCGCCGGACTGGTGTTGTTCGGCGTGGCGATCGCGCTGTTTCTCATCGATGCGTTTGCCCCGACGCACGGGGTGTTGACGGCCGGCGGTATCGTGGCGTTTTTCCTCGGCGCGCTCATGCTGTTTGACCGTTCCGATCCGTACTTGAGGCTGTCGCTGACCTGGGTGGTACCGGCCACGGTGGTGACGGCATTGTTTTTCATTTTCGTGGTCGGCAGCGGCTTGCGGGCGCAACGGATGCCCGTCAAGGCCGGGGCGGAGACGATGCGCGGCACGGTGGTGACGGCGTTGACAGACATTGACGGGCGGGGCGGCAAAGTGTTTGTCGAAGGAGAATACTGGCAGGCGGTCAGTGACGTGCCCGTGGCGCAAGGCCAGCGCGTTGAGATTGTCGAGATGCAGGGACTGACGTTGAAAGTGAAACCCAAACTCATCTAAAGGAGTGCGTATCATGGACGCCGCGGAAAAATCGTTTGGTCTGATCCCTTGGATTGTGGTGTTGTTCGTGTTGGGCGCGGTCGTGCTACCCCAGATGATCCGCATCCTCCGCGAGTACGAGCGCGGGGTGATTTTTCGATTGGGCAAACTGCTCGGCGCAAAAGGGCCCGGGCTGATCCTGCTCATCCCGGTTGTGGACCGCATGGTGAAGATGGACCTTCGCGTTATCACCATCGACGTTCCCAAGCAGGAGGTCATGACGCGCGACAACGTGCCCGCGACGGTGGACGCTGTCGTTTACTTCCGCGTCGTTGATCCCCAGGCAGCGGTGGTCAAGGTAGAGAATTTCCTCAAAGCCAGTTCGCTGATCGCCCAGACGACACTCCGCAGTGTGCTTGGCCAGTCGCAACTCGACGAGTTGCTGGCCCAGCGCGACAAGATCAACCAGCAGCTCCAGGAAATCATCGACCGTCACACCGAGCCGTGGGGTGTCAAGGTCACCTCCGTCGAAGTTCGCGACGTGGTCCTGCCGGACTCGATGAAGCGCGCGATGGCCAAACAAGCGGAAAGCGAGCGGGAGCGCCGCGCGAAGATCATCAATGCGGAAGGCGAATTTCAGGCGGCCGAAAAACTCGTCCAGGCGGCGGGCATGATTTCAGCCCAGCCCATCGCGCTGCAGTTGCGCTACCTGCAAACGATGTCGGAAATCGCCAGCGAGCACAACACGACGACGTTTATCCCGATCCCGATGGACCTGTTCACGCCGTTCATGAAGAAGGCCGGCGACGAGACCGCGAAACCATAGATGCCGGTTCCGCACGGGATGGTGCTGGCCGGGTTTGGCACCGGCCGACACGAGGAATCGATGTTGAAGCTTCCCGTCGCGGAAGCTAGATTCCAACCTTGTGAGACCCACTTCGTGGCGCGACGGCGTCACACGCTACCAATGGCTGGTGCTGTTCGTGGCGTGGCTCGGCTGGGTGTTCGACTCGATGGACGCGACGATCTACGCGCTGGTCATGCAGCCGGCACTTCACGACCTGTTGCGCGCGCCGGGAGTCGGGCCCGTCAATGCTGACGTCATCGGCTGGTACGGCGGTATCATCTTTTCGGTTTTCCTGATCGGTTGGGCCATCGGGGGCGTCTTCTTCGGCGTCGTTGCGGACAATTTCGGACGGACCAAGGTACTGGTTCTCACGATCCTCATTTATGCGGTGTTCACGGGCATGGCAGCTCTATCGAGGACCTGGTGGCAGCTGGCGCTGTTTCGGTTCCTGACGGCGCTGGGCATCGGTGGGGAGTGGGCGGCCGGCGCGTCACTCGTGGCCGAAGTATTTCCCGAAGAAAAGCGGGCCCAAGCTGCGGGTCTGCTGCAGTCAGCCTGGGCTGCGGGATTCCTGGTGGCAGCAATTATCGCCCTGCTCCTGCGCCACCATGGGTGGCGGCCGGTGTTTGTGGTCGGCATCGTGCCGGCCGCCGTGGCACTCCTCGTGCGCCTGTGGGTCAAGGAGCCGGAGCGATGGATCAACGCCCGCGCCGAGGAACGACAGTCTCGCACTCGGGGCCGACAAAGACTGGCGGAATTGTTCGCGCCGGGGTTGGTGCGCTCCACCATGGTCGGGTCCGGACTGGCGTTTGTCGCCGTGTTTGGCCTGTGGGGGGCGACAAATTGGACGCCGACACTCATCCGCGCATTGCCCGATCTCCGAGATTTGAGTCCCTCGGAGCTCACAGGCCGGGTCAGCTACGCGACGATGGTGCTCAACGTGGGAGCAGTATTCGGTTATCTGAGCTTCGGTCCGTTGGCCGACCGTTTGGGTAGACGCCCGGTATTCGCGTCGATGTGCGTGGGTAGCCTGGTGATGCTCCCGATCACGTTTCTGACGCCGCGATCCTACGTTCACGTGCTGCTGTTGCTGCCGTTGCTGGGTTTTTTCAACAACGGGATCTTCAGCGGTTTTCCGATTTACCTGCCGGAATTGTACCCAACGGGGCTTCGCGCGACCGGCGCGGGCTTTTGTTTCAACGTCGGGCGGGCGCTGGCGTCGACCGGCCCGTTTCTGACCGGCTGTCTCGTCACAGCGCTGGGTAGCTTTGGCCGCGCCGCCAGCGCGGTGGCGGTGGTCTATCTGGTCGGCCTTCTGATCTTGCCGTTCGCTCCCGAGACCAAGGGCAAACCTCTACCGCCCTGACTGAGGCGGATTTCCGACTTGACCAAGGGTCGGGCACGGGGCGAAAATTCTGCCAAGTCGGTGGGCGTGTGCGGTCGGCGCAAACGCCTTCGGGTCGCGTGGGAGTTGATCGGAAATGAAAATGCCGCGCGGCCGTAAGCACTACACTTCGCCTGGATCCTTCTGCCGTACCGTCCTCTTTGTGGCCTCGATCCTGACGGTCATCGCGGTCGCGTCTCCGGTGGAAGCGGTCGGTCTGAGCGCCAGCGCGGTCGCGACCAACATTCAACGTACTGCGCAATCCGGTGGCAGCACGACCGGATCGTCTGAGAATCTCAAGGCGCCGCTGGTCGTGAGAGAACCGGCCGTAGCCGGGTTGTTCTATCCCCGGGATGCGGCACAACTGTCGCAGACAATTGACGCCCTTCTGGCGGGCGCGAAACCGCGGGTGATTGAAGGCGAGTTGCGCGCCATCTTGTGTCCGCACGCCGGTTACGAGTTTTCCGGCCCGGTCGCTGCCGAAGCCTACCGGCTGCTGGCGGGGCGCGTGTACGATACCGTCGTCATCCTAGCGCCGAGTCACTACGCGTTGTTTCGAGGCGCGTCAGTGATCGCCGCGGACGCGTATCGGACACCGCTTGGGCTTGTGTCCGTATCGCCCAAGGCCAGGCAATGGGCGGAAGCCGGGCCCTTCGTGCCCGAACCGAAGTGTCTGGTGCAGCGTCCTCCGTGGTCGAAGCAGGCCTCGCATCCGGAGCCGGAATTCGGTGAGGATACTCCGGAGACGTGGGAGCATTCGGCGGAAGTGGAGGTGCCATTCCTGCAGAAGACGCTGACGAATTTCTCGCTCGTCTCGATCATTACCGGCGAGGTTGACCCCGCGAAGCTTGCGCAGGCGTTGGCGGACCGTCTCGACAACAACACGCTACTGGTGGTCAGCACGGACCTGAGTCACTACTATCCATATGACATCGCGCGCGAGAAGGATGCGCGTTGCGTGTCCGCCATCTGCGATCTTGATGTTGACCGGATGAAGGCTGAGGAGGCCTGCGGCAAGACCGGCGTGCTGACGTTGCTTTCATTGGCACGAGCAAAAGGCTGGAAAGCCACATTGCTCGATGCTCGTAACAGCGGCGACACAGCCGGACGGAAGGACAGCGTTGTCGGTTACGCCGCCATCGCCTTTTGCTCCCCATCGCTGCAGGCGTTCAGCCATGAAGAGCGGGAACAACTGCTGCGACTGGCCCGACAGAGCCTCACGGAGGTTGTCACCAACGACAAACTGCCGGAAGTGAAGACCAACGCTTTTCCGCGGAAGTTCGCGGATGTAAAAGGATGCTTCGTCACGCTCACCGAACAGGGTCGCCTGCGCGGGTGCATCGGCCACATCCAACCCCAGGAGCCGCTCTACAAGGCGGTGATGGACAACTCCCTGAACGCCGCAACGCGTGACCCCCGATTCCAGCCCGTCCGGCCGGACGAACTCGACAAGGTCGAGATCGAAATCAGCGTGCTCACGGTGCCGGAGCCACTGGCGTTCAGTTCGCCGGAAGACCTGCTGGCCAAATTGCAGCCATATCGCGATGGCGTCGTCCTGCGGATGGACGGTAGAACGGCGACGTACCTGCCGCAGGTTTGGGAGCAGATACCAGACAAGACGCGGTTTCTGGACACGCTCGCGGAAAAGGCGGGCGCAGCCGCGGACGACTGGCGCGCACCGGGCACGCAGGTGTTCATCTACCGCGTAGAATCCTTCAAGGAATCGGAGAAGTGAACCGCCGCGTGGGGCTCGCAGTCTGCGCGCTGGGCGTCATGGCGGCGATGACGCAACTGGCGCTCATGCGCGAGATGCTGTGCGTGTTCAGCGGCAATGAACTGGCTCTTGGCGTGATCCTCGGCAACTGGTTGTTGTTGACGGGACTTGGCTCCTGGCTCGGACGGACGGCCGGTCGCGTGCGTCACCCGCAACGCACACTGGCGCTCCTGCTCGTGTTCGTCGCTCTCCTGCCGTTGGCCCAAGTGTTCATGCTGCGCGAACTGCGCAACGTGGTCTTTGTCCGGGGCGCAGCGATTGGCCTGTCGGAAACCGTGATCGCGAGTCTGTTGTGGCTGGCACCGTTCTGCATTGTGTCCGGCTATATGCTGACGCTGGCCTGCGGCGCGCTCGCGACGCCCCAAGGCAGCGGCGCCATCGGCACCGTGTACGTTACTGACAGTGTTGGCAGCGTCCTCGGTGGAGCGTTATTTACCTATGTCCTGGTGCGGCGGTTCGACCATTTCGCGCTCCTGAGCCTACCGGCGCTTGTCTGTCTGCTGGTTGCCGGGTGGCTCGCCTGGCATGAACGGCAATACTGGGTTGCGGCGGTGGCGGGTATCATGGCCGCGGGATTGGTGCCGGCGTTGGTCGCGATGGACGTGGACGGTGCCTCCACCGCGCGGCTGTTTTCCAGCCAGCGCGTCGTGTTTCGCGGCAACTCGCCCTACGGTAAACTGGTCGTGACCGAATCCGCCGGCCAGTTGAACTTTATCGAGAACGGCGTCCCGGTGATTGCGACGCACAACGTCGAGGAGGTCGAGGAGACCGTGCATTACGCGATGTCGCAACGACCCCGCGCCCAGCGTGTCTTGCTGATTGCCGGCGGCGTGTCTGGCACGGCGCGTGAGATTCTCAAGTACGGCGTCGCGGAGGTGACGTACGTGGAACTCGACCCCCTGATCATCACAGTGGGCCGTCGCTTCCTTCCGGATAGCCTCGCCGACCCGCGGATCCGGGTGTTGAACACCGACGGCCGGTTGTTCGTGAAGCGCACGCGGGAGACATTTGACGTGGTGATTGTGGATGTGCCGCCGCCATCCACGTCGCAGATCAACCGGTTCTTCACTTCCGAGTTCTTTGACGAGGCGAAGCGGGTGCTCGCGCCGGGGGGTGTGTTCGCCTTCTCGCTGGGCCACTATGAAAACTTCGTCAGTCCCGAACTGGCGCGCGTCCTGGCCTCGGCATCCGCGACCTTGCAGCGGACGTTTCGCCACCAACTCGTGATTCCCGGCGGGCGGGTATTCTTCCTGGCCTCGGACGGCGAACTCTACGCAGACATCTCCACGCGCATCGAGCAGTCGGGCGTGTCAACTCACCTGGTGAACCGGCATTATCTCAGCGCGGTGTTGACGCCCGACCGGCTGGCGGACATGCAGCGAGCCACTGCGGCGCGGGCGACAGTGAACACCGACTTCAACCCGGTGCTATACTACTATCACCTCCTGCATTGGATGAGCCAGTTCCGTGAGCGCTACGGCCTGTGGGCGATCGTGTTGGTCTCCGGCTTCGCGGCGTACCTTGCGCGGATGCAGGCCGTACCGTTTGCGATTTTCGCTTCCGGGTTTGCGGCCTCGGCGTTGGAGGTTGTACTGCTCCTGGGCTTCCAAATTCTGTGCGGCTCCGTGTATCGTCAAGTTGGTGTGATCGTCACGATGTTCATGGCTGGCTTGGCGGTGGGGGCGTCCGCGGCGACGCGGTATCGCCCCATCGGCAACCGTATTCCGTTGGCGGGACTCGCGTTGGGGATCGCGCTTCTCGCGGCGATACTCCCGGCTGGATTGAAATCGCTCGAGCACGCTCCCTTACCGATCATCCACGCGGTGATCGCCCTGCTCACGCTCGCGTTGGCGTCCATGGTCGGCATGGAGTTTCCCCTGGCGACGCGGACGAGCTTCCGCGATGTGACCGGAACGGCGTCGAGATTGTACACTGCGGACTTCACCGGCGCGTGCCTCGGCGCACTGCTGGCCAGCACACTTCTCATTCCACTTCTGGGGGTGACGGTAACGTGCCTGTTGGCGGGGGGTTTGAATGCCGCGAGCGCGGTGTGGCTGTTGGCGGGAGGAACTCGATGAACCAGCCGCGCCGGCGAATTCGGACGGGCTACATAGTCATCCGCACGCTGCGGTTTACGAGTTGGTTTTTGCTGGCGTTGGTGCTAACCTATATCACAACGGGGTATGTGATGAGCGGCCAGTTCACGCTCGGCGGTCGGGCCAACCCGAGGATGGCGCTCGCCATTCACCGCCTGCTGCACGTGCCGCTGCTGGTAATGTTTGGGCTGCACGCGCTGGGTGGCATTTACCTCGCGATGCGAAGGAAGCGATGGATCCGGTGGTGAAACCGACGGGACCGGAGAGAGAGGATGGACTCGATGCTGCACTGCTGGGCGCTCCGCAGCGACCCATAACGCGGCGGGAAGCGATCCGTTATGGTGTCAGCGGGCTGGCGTGTGCCGCTGGTGTCAGCGGGCTGGCGTGGTATCTGTTCCGGCAGGCCCGCGAGGAGATCGCGCTCACCGGCGCGTTCCGGGGCGGTGGACCGAGTGACAAGGTGTGGGCGCTCTGGCAACAGCGTGGATGGGTGAAGGAAGCGGCGCACTATCTCAAACTCGGCGACAACGTCCAGTGCAAAATCTGCCCGAACAACTGCCTGCTCGCGCCCGGCGACCGCAGCCATTGCCGTAACAAAGTCAATCGGGGCGGCACGCTCTATACGATGGCCTATGCCGATCCGTGCACTTTTCACGTCGATCCCGTCGAGAAGAAGCCGCTGTTCCATTTTCATCCGGGCACGACGAGTTTTTCGCTGGCCACTTCCGGCTGCGGTTTCCGCTGCTTGAATTGTCAGAACTGGGAAATCTCGCAGAAACAACCGGAAGAAACCAAGGACCCGACCGGCCCCTCACGGCGACTGCGCCCGCCGTTGCCGGAATCACTCACGCTGGACGACACGCAGCGGCTGACAATGTTGCCCGAAGACGTCGTGGCCGTGACCGAGGCGTTGGGGTGCCCGTCGATTGCCTACACCTATTCCGAGCCGACGGACTACTACGAGTACGTAACGGACACGGCTCGGCTCGCCCACGCGCACAATCTGAAGAATATCTTCGTCACCTGCGGTTTCATCAATGAGACGCCGCTACGGGATCTGGCCACGCACCTTGACGCCGCGCACGTGGATTTGAAAGGGTTCGATGACGAAGTTTACAAGAGGCTCAACTCGGGCCATCTGCAGCCGATTCTCGACACGCTGGTCACGTTACAGGAGATGGATGTGTGGTTCGAGGTCATCAACCTGGTGGTGCCGACGTACACGGACGATCTGGACACAATCAAACGCATGTGCGAGTGGCTGGTCAGCAACATCGGACCGGATCACCCGCTGCATTTCTCGCGTTTTCACCCGGCGCATAAGCTGGAGCATTTGCCGCCAACGCCGGTGGACACGCTGGTGGCCGCCCGCGACATCGCGCGCCGGGCGGGTCTGCGTTATGCCTATGTGGGGAACGTCCGCGGGTTGCCGGATGCCGAGACAACGTTCTGCCCGAATTGTCATCGGGCCATTGTCGAGCGCGACATCTTCGCCGTTACGCGACTGGACATCGCCGACGGGAAGTGCAAGTACTGCCAGACCAGGATTGCCGGCGTGTGGGCTTGAGGGCGCTGGGAATGTGCTTTTGGAATGGGTGACGAGTTGTTTGAGCATACAGGTTCTCCCCGGCATCAAAGGAAGACAATTCGCCGCGCATCCCGAAGCAACTTCCCGGCGTCTATCGTGGCCTCGTGGCTGGCGACGGATTGGAGAGCATCGACGCCTTCGGGACGCCGCAGCCAGTGCGTATCGGAAATGGCGCCAATGTCCCACTTGCGTTGCCGTCTCATACCCACCACTTCCCGCTTTCCTTTCGCCTCGATTGTGCTAGTTTTTCCGATCATGAACACAACGGCACGTTGGTTTTCTATTGTGTTTGCTCTCGGGTCGGTCTTCACCACGGGGCTCCTCGCGCAAGCACCCAAAGTCGATTTCCCCGCGGCCAGCCCCACCGCGACCCTGAAGCAGCACGTCGGTCTTACGGACATTGAAATCGTATATTCACGACCTAGTGTCAAAGGGCGGACAATCTTTGGCGGTATCGTTCCCTACGATGTGGTCTGGCGCACCGGCGCGAACGCATCCACGAAGATTTCCTTTTCGACCGCCGTGAAGCTCAACGGCAACGAGGTTCCCGCGGGCAAATATGCGCTCTACACGATACCGGGTGAAAAAGAATGGACCGTGATCATCTCCAAGGACACGAACTCGTTTGGGGCCTTCGGTTACAAGCAGGAGAACGATCTGGTGCGCTTCAAGGTCACGCCTGTACAACTTGCGGACACGTCCATCGAAACATTCGTGATCGAGTTCAATCATATCCGCGACGAATCGGCCATCATCAACCTGTCTTGGGACAAGACGGTCGTCCCCATCAAACTCGAACTTGACGTCGTCAGCAAGGTGGTGCCGCAGATCGAGGCCGCCCTGGCGTCGCCCGACAAGAAGCAGCCGCAGTTTTACTTTCAGGCGGCGACGTTCTATTTCAACCACGATCTGGATCTGAAAAAGGCCCTCGCCTGGCTGGATACCGGGCTCGCTGACAAGCCCAGGATCGCGTACGAACTGCTGAACCTGAAGGCCAGGATTCTGGCGAAACAGGGAGACAAAGACGGCGCGATTGCCGCCGCCAAACAGTCCAGCGAGTTGGCGGTCCAGGCGGAAGGCCCCAACAGCTCATTCGTGAAGATGAATCAGGATTTGATCTCCAGCCTCCATTGATGGTGGCGATGGATTTCGAGGAAATGGGATTTCAGTCCAGAATAACCCCAACGCACGGGAGATAGCATGAACCAGTTCAAATCCATGCTCGTTGTTGCCGCAGTCATCCTCAGCGCATCGCCGCTCATGGCCCAGCAAAAGCGTTTCAGCCCGCACGAGACGATCAGCACGGTCATCGACGGCAATCGAGTCACGATTGTATACGGGCGTCCATATACCAAGGATCCCCGGACGGGTGAGGAACGAAAAATCTGGGGTGGCCTCGTGCCCTACGGCAAGGTCTGGCGCACCGGGGCCGACGAAGCCACACTCCTCATCACGCAGAAACCCATCGCCTTTGGCGAGACAACGATCCCGGCGGGCGCTTTCACCTTGTGGACCCTGCCCAATGAAGGTGGCACGGCCAAACTGATCGTCAACAAACAGATCGGTCAATGGGGTGTTAGCCCGCGTGACTCGAAGCAGGTGTACGACGAGGCTCTGGATGTGGCGCGGATTGATTTGAAGAAGGACGCGTTGGACAAGCCGGTGGATCAGTTCACGATTGCCGTCGAAAAGAACCCGGCCGGAGGCGGTGTGCTGAAAATGATGTGGGAAAGCACACAGTTCTCCGTGCCGTTCACGGTCAAGAAATAGCCGGCGGCACAGGTCGTTCCTCAGCGCAAAATGCGGTCGTCTTCGTGGGTTGTTGTTCGGGTCGCTCTTGTGAAGTTCTCAGACAAATGAGTATCGCGCATGCATGCCAGAATTCGATTTAAGAGGTCTGCCTCCCGCCACATCCGCTGGCTCCTCAGCTTCCTCGCCGCCGCCGGCTGTGCGCTGACCCTATTCCCCATCGACATCTACGCCGCCGAACCTCAATCAACATCGGCGATCTTGCAGGAACTCCGTGGTTTCCGCGAAATGGGCAGCGTGCTGTACATCGCCGCACATCCCGACGACGAAAACACCCGTCTCATTGCCTATCTGTCCCGCGGTCGGGGCTACCGCACCGGCTATCTTTCGCTGACCCGTGGCGATGGCGGCCAAAACTTGATCGGTCCCGAGCTGGGCTCAGAACTGGGTGTGGTCCGCACCCAGGAGTTACTGGCCGCCCGGCGGGTTGACGGCGGCCAGCAGTTTTTCACGCGGGCCACCGACTTCGGATTCTCCAAGGATTACCGTGAAACGTTTCGTATCTGGGACCGCGATCAGGTGCTGGCCGATGTTGTGCGTGTCATCCGCGAGTTCCGACCGGATGTGCTCATCACGCGCTTTTCCACCGTGCCCGGCGGGACTCACGGTCACCACACGGCGTCCGCCATCCTCGCGGTCGAAGCCTTCAAGCTCGCCGGGGACACCAACGCTTTTCCCGAGCAACTCAGCGAGTTGAAGCCGTGGCAACCAAAACGCGTCCTCTGGAATGGTTTCCCGAGAGGATTCGGACGCGGTCCGGACAGCGAGACGAACGCGCCAAGCCTGCAGATCGATGTCGGCGGTTACAACCCGGTCCTTGGCCAGTCCTACGGTGAAATCGCCGCGCTCAGCCGAAGCATGCACAAGACGCAGGGCTTTGGCAGCGTCGGTACGCGCGGGACGGCCAACGAGACCTTTCAACTCCTCGGTGGCGAGCCCGCCACCAAGGACATTCTCGACGGCGTTGATACAACCTGGGGCCGCGTCCCCGGCGGCGCCGAGATCGGGCGGTTGGCCGATGACGTCATTGCGCAATTCAATCCGCAGAATCCGGCCGCCAGTGTGCCGGCATTGCTCGCATTGCGGAGCCGCCTCGCCGCCCTGCCCGCAGACAGCGTGATCGCAGACAAACGCCGACAGCTCGACCACATTTTGCAGGGCTGTCTCGGGTTGTTTGTCGAGACGACCATACCGCTGGCCGAAGCCGTGCCGGGCGAAACGCTCAAAATGCATCATGTCGCCATCGTGCGGGCCGATGTCCCGGTGCGCTGGACTGCCGTGCGCTACCCGGCAGGCGGAGACGAACTTGGTATCAACACCGACCTGAAGCCAAACCAAAGTGTGACTCACGAATCGCCCCGGATTCTCCCCGCCACCACGCCGTTCACCCAACCGTATTGGTTGCGCGAAGAGGGCACGATCGGAATGTTCCGGGTGGACGATCCATCACTCATCGGTCGTCCCGAGAATCCGCCTGCTTTTCCGGTTGAGTTTGTTTTCGAGGTCGGCGGCCAAACGTTGGTCATCCCGGACGAACCCGTGCAAGTCATCGGCGACCGCGTGAAAGGCGAGATTCGTCGGCGTCTGGATGTGACCCCGCCGGTTTCCCTCAATTTTCCCGAAAACCTGGAGCTGTTCGCTCCGGGTTCGTCCCGTCCCATAGCGGTCGAGGTTACTTCAGCTCGCGCCGGAGCGACCGGTACACTGCATCTGGACGCGCCCGCCGAGTGGAAGGTGACGCCCGCGACGTACGCTTTCGCCATGACCAACTACAATGAACTTGCGCGGTTCACCTTCACCGTCACGGCCCCGACGAACACAACGACCGCAAACATCCTGGCTACCGCCGAGATCGACGGCAAGAGCTACCACAATCGACACGTCGAAATCCACCACGACCATATCCCCACGATCTTGTTACAGCCGCCCGCGCGTCTGAAGGCCCTGAGTGTCGACCTGGCGATTCGCGGTCATCAGATCGGTTATCTGCCGGGCGCCGGCGACTCGGTCGCCGAGTGCCTCCAACGGATGGGTTATGCGGTCACGTTCCTGACCGACACCGACCTGACAGCGGAACACCTGCGCGGCCTTGACGCGGTGGTGATCGGCATTCGGGCCTTCAATACCCGCACGGACCTCACCCAAAATTTGCCGGGGCTTTTCGCATACGTCGTAGCCGGCGGCACCGTCATCGTCCAGTACAACACATCCGATGGATTGCAGAACACGCGTCTCGCCCCCTACGATTTGAAGCTCTCGCACGACCGCGTCACGGACGCAACCGCGCCGATGACACTGCTCGCGCCGGACCATCCGGCCTTTACAACACCCAACCGCATTGTTCCCGCCGATTTCGATGGCTGGGTGCAGGAGCGCGGACTGTATTTTGCCAGCGAATGGGACGACCATTTCACGCCGCTACTGGCGTGCAACGACCCCGGCGAGTCACCCAAAACGGGGAGCCTCTTGGTGGCCCGCTACGGTCGCGGGTATTTCGTTTATACCGGGCTATCATGGTTCCGTGAGTTGCCCGAGGGCGTGCCCGGCGCCTACCGGCTGTTTGCCAACCTGATTTCGCTGGGAAAATGAAGCCGCAGAACGACACCGCCAATTCCCACGCCGGGCCGCCCGGGCCGGCGGGTGCCGACAGCGACCAAACGACCGGATTGCCGGGCCTTGCCACGTGGCGCGGTGTCTACGTCTTCGTATTCATTTCCTTTGTCATTTGGGTCGGGTTGCTTGCCGCACTGACGGTTATGTTTTCATGAGCCCGCTCGATTTCGTAGTCTTGATCGGCAGCATGGTCGGAATTGCCGTCTACGGCATGTGGCGCACGCGCGGCCAACGGGACCTCAACGCCTATCTCAAGGGCGACCCGAACGTGAGATGGGCCGCCATCGGTATTTCGGTCATGGCAACCCAGGCGAGCGCCATCACGTTCATTTCCACTCCCGGCCAGGGCTATCAGGACGGGCTGGGGTTCGTGCAAAATTACTTCGGGATGCCGCTGGCGCTGATCATCATCGCGGCGGTGTTCCTGCCAATGTACCGCCGGCTGAATGTCTACACCGCCTATGAGTTCTTGGGTCACCGGTTTGATAACAAGACCCGCCTGCTCGGGGCGGCACTGTTCCTCCTCCAGCGCGGGCTCGCCGCCGGAATTACCATTTACGCGCCCGCCATCATCCTCTCCACCATGCTCGGCTGGCGATTGGATCTCACCATCATCCTCAGCGGGCTGCTGGTCATCATTTACACCGTAGCCGGCGGCAGCGAGGCGGTGACCCTCACCCAGAAATACCAGTTGGCTGTCATCTTCGGTGGAATGGTGACCGCGTTCGTCGTTCTGTTGATGAGGTTGCCGGCGAATTTCTCGTTGACCGACGCCCTCACCGTGGCGGGCGGCTTCCAAAAACTTCAGGCGGTGGATTTTTCGCTCGATGTCAAGCGGCGTTATACTCTCTGGTCGGGTTTGCTCGGCGGCCTCTTCCTGTCGCTGTCATACTTCGGCACGGATCAATCCCAGGTGCAACGCTATATTTCCGGGGCCTCGTTGCGCGAGAGCCGGCTCGGTCTTATGTTCAATGCCGTGTTCAAGATCCCCATGCAGTTCTTTATTCTCCTGCTCGGTGTGCTGGTCTTTGTATTCTATCAGTTCGAACGGCCACCGGTATTCTTCAACAGGGCCGCTTGGAACCTGGCGGCCCAACACGACCCGGGCGGACAACTCCATTCCATCGAGCAGAAATTCACCGCGATCCACGAACAAAAGGAACAATTGATTCACACATGGATCGATGCCAAACACGCAGGCAACCACACGGCTGAGGCCGAGGCCCACGCCCAAGCGCAGGCGGCACTTAACCGCAGCGAGGCCGTGCGCGCCGAGGCCAGGACGGCACTGCTGGCTGCGGACCCGGTGGCGAAGGCCAACGACGCCGATTACGTGTTCATTACTTTCGTGCTGGATCATCTGCCGCATGGGTTGATCGGGCTGTTGGTCGCCGCGTTCTTCGCTGCGGCGCTGTCATCGAAAGCCGCCGAACTCAACGCGCTTGGGTCGACGACCACCATCGATTTCTACCGGCACGTGCTCAAACGGGAAGCGACCGACGCGCACTACGTGACCGCGTCGAAGTGGTTCACGTTTCTTTGGGGTCTGGTGGCGCTCGCTTTTGCTCTGTTCGCGAACCTGGTAGAGAACCTGATCCAGGCCGTCAATATCGTGGGGTCTGTTTTTTACGGCGTGGTGCTGGCACTGTTTCTGGTGGCGTTCTTTATCCGACGGGTGGGCGGCACCTCTGTTTTCTGGGCAGCGCTGGCAGCCCAAGCGCTCGTTTTCATCCTCTATTTTTCACTTAACATCAGCTATCTCTGGTACAACTTCATCGGGTGCGCCGCCTGCGTGTTGTTCAGTCTGCTCATCCAGGCCGCTCTCGGCCCCACCGTCAAGCCCGCCAGGGCCTTGACCACTCCATGACCGGCGCGCCTGTCATCTGTTTCGGCCAGCAACCGTGCGGGTTCTTCCCGAAACGATTCCTTGTCGCCAAGATCCGGACAGCCCGCCGCCTGCAATCTGAGATCGGCGGCGAGATTGTGTTCTTCTATCATGACAGCGATCATGACCCGCGCGAAACGAAGACCATCCTCCGCCATCGCAAGACCGGCGAATCGGCGGCGCTCAACTTTACGTTCGAGAACAGGCTCCAACGAAAATTCTGCCCGCTCTACCTCAAACGCATTCCCGCTGATTGGCACGCCCGGACTGCTCTCCAATTGCCCAACTATGTCGAGCGCCGTTGCCTCGATGTCTTCCAGAAAACTTCCGCCGGTACTGTGGCCAACTTTTGCCTGGAGATGTATCGCCACATGGGCCTGCTCGACGGAATCTCCGTGGCGCGCTCCAGCGACCCTTCGTTCCGCCGCGCGGCTTGCGATGTCGAGGACTTCTTCGTCGATGTCCCGCATGAGGGCGAAATTGTGCGGGCCCGCCACAACAACGACGTTCTAACACTGCACGAGGGTGGAGACCGCTTCGTGACTCTGACGGGAAAGACCTTTACCAAAGAGCAAATCAGTCCGACGCGCGACACGCGGCTGCGATGGATGCAGTCCGTCGTGCATTGTACCCATTACGTCGCTGGCGCCGGCGAACAGGCATACCTGCACAAGGAACAAGCACCGGAGATTACCTGCGTGAATCGTGATATAATTGACCGTTCCGATGAAGCCTACACCGAAATCGCTTCGTAAACTCCCGCCGCTGCTCGCCTTTGGCGCGCATCCCGATGACATTGAGTTCGGGTGCGGTGGCGTTGTTGCGCGTGAGGTCCGCGCCGGCCGGGAGGCGCACTTTGTTGTCTGCTCCCGCGGCGAGGCGGCCACGCACGGCTCGCCCGCGCAACGGATCGCCGAGGCGAAAAAATCCGCCGCGCTCCTCGGCGCGTCAGTGGAGTTTATCGAACTCGGCGGTGATGCCCGCCTGGAGGTCCGCGCGGCTCACGCCATTCACCTGGCCGGCATTCTCCGACGCGTGCGGCCGGGCATTGTGCTCGCACCGAGCCTGGTGGGAAATCAGCACCCCGACCATGCGCGGCTCGGACATTTGGTGCGGGACGCGGCGCGGCTGGCTCGTTACGGCGGCTTGAAGGAATTGCGCGCCTTGCCTCCACATGGGATCGACCAACTCTTTTTCTACGCGATAACACCCGAAGCGGAACCGTCCGGTGCCACGCCGGTGCTCATCGACATCTCCGCGCCGGAAATCGTCGCCGCGTGGACCGCCGCGATGGAAACGCATGCGTCGCAATCTCGTACCCGCAACTACGTCGAGTTGCAACTCACGCGCGCGCGGTTGTGGGGACTGCGCGCCGGCATTGGTCATGCCATGGCCCTGTTCCCAAACGATCCGCTCGTTCTCGATTCGCTCGCACAAGCGAGCCGGGGTGCGCGTCATTTTTGAGCTGCCATGACGACCGGGCGCCCACTGAAGATCGGCATCACCTGTTATCCCTCGGTGGGAGGGAGCGG
>Ga0187875_10000940_pt1 | contig 23214 bp, 14 predicted proteins | sample June2016WEW_17_1_2_FD_132978 | JGI IMG/M metagenome (GOLD analysis project Ga0187875, IMG submission 132978) | Peatland microbial communities from SPRUCE experiment site at the Marcell Experimental Forest, Minnesota, USA - June2016WEW_17_10 | ecosystem: Environmental > Terrestrial > Soil >...
AACAGCGCGTCGATCAGGTTAGAACCCATGCAACCCCCCAGTTCTCGGTTCTCAGTTCTTAGTCGCCGCCAGCTGGAGCCAACGCTGGCAGTTTGAAAAATTCACGCACTCTGGCATTTACGATTTCACCGCCGCGGGTGACCATGGTTTCGCGGATGATTTCGTCCTGCAGGTTGAGTTGCAGCTTGCCCTCTTTCACGATGTACGCAAGAAACGTGGTGACATTGCGAGCGTACATCTGGCTGGCATGGTAGGGGACGCTGCTGGCCAGATTGATGGCGCCGATGATCGTGACGCCATGCTCTTTTACGGTTTCTCCAGTGCGGGTGAGTTCGCAGTTGCCACCGCGTTCGGAGGCCAGATCGACGATCACCGAGCCCGGGGACATCCCTTTCACCATGTCGGCCGTGATCAAGACGGGCGATTTCTTGCCGGGAATCACGGCGGCGGTGATGAGGACATCGCTTTCCGCAACCACTCTGGTGAGGAGTTCGCGCTGCCGTGCGTAGAAGGTTTCGTCCTGGGCGGTGCCGTAGCCGCGGGCGTCCTGCGCATCCTTTGCTTCAATCGGCAATTCGACGAAGCGGCCGCCGAGGCTTTGCACTTGCTCTTTCGAGGCGGCGCGCATGTCGTACGCGGAAGCTACAGCACCCAGCCTGCGGGCGGTCGAAATGGCTTGCAGGCCCGCAACTCCGGCACCGATCACCAAGACGCGTGCCGGCGTGATAGTGCCTGCGGCCGTCGTCATCATGGGAAAGATCCTGATGGAAGTTTCAGCGGCGAGCAGCACCGCTTTGTATCCGCAGATGGTTCCCATAGAGGAAAGCGCGTCCATGCTCTGTGCGCGCGTGGTGCGGGGAACAAGTTCGACAGAAAATGAGTTGACGCCAGCGGCGGCAATCTGCTGGATCACTTCGGCAGAACCAAACGGACGCAGAAAGCCTACGAGCAACTGATCGCGACGCAGCAGGGGAAGATCAGCCTTGCCGGTGAGGTCATTGGACCCGTAGCAAAGCACCTGCACGACAACGTCAGCGGCAGCAAATACAGCAGCGCGATCCGGAAGAATCTTTCCGCCCTTCTCGACGTAGGCCGAGTCAGCATAGCCAGCCTGTGCGCCCGCACCCGATTCGACCACCACTTCGAGTCCGGCCTTGGCGAGGGTGGGGATTACCGCGGGAACCAGAGCGACCCTACGCTCTCCCGGATAGCTTTCCTTCGGAACTCCAACGATCACGCGGTTGTCCTTTCCCCAGTAAGAATCGGCATCCGACTCGCTCAAATGCGAATACTATTAGGTAGCAGCACCGACCGACTGTGACGCTCCTCACACACGCGTAGCAGAAAAAGCGTCGAGGAATTTTGGAACACAGATTTAACCAACCAATCCGGAGCAGATTTTGACGGACTAAGAACACTATCAGAAAGAGGTACCAGAGAAAAGCGACGTTAAATGGCTTGCTCCATCCGGTCCACGACAGGCATCTTCAGTAAGAAATGTATTGACCCTCGCCACTTAAGGCTGAGTAATAGATTGGCAGCTTTGTGCAAGTTATTTCTCAAGGAAGCGCGAAGAAGTACCACCGATGGAAACCGATCGGCGTAATAGCTTGCATCGTTCTGGCCAGCGCGGGGGTAATCGCTCGTTTGGTCATTGATCGCGCGCAACCGATTTTGCGGATGAGGGTTATTGAAACTCTATCGAATCGTTTCAAGGGCAAGGTAGAGCTGGCGACGCTAAGTGTTTCCCTGGTCAAAGGGCTCGAGGTTTCCGGCAGCGGCCTGAAGATCTATGGCCCCACCGACCCGAATCCTTACGCCCCCGGGGTCCAGGCGCTGATCAGTTTGCAGGAATTCCACTTTCACGCCGGAGTTCGAAACCTGTTTCGTTCCAACGTACACGTCGACACCGTCTACGTGAAAGGCATGGAGCTGAACATCCCTCCTAAAGAAAATCGCCAGGAATTTACGAGCATGAGTTCGCAGACGAGAAAGATGTCGATTATTGTCGACAAGTTCGTTTGCGAAGATACAAAACTGCTGATCAATACTTTGAAGCCGGGCAAGCCGCCACTGGAATTTGCTATCGGTGATCTACGAATGAAGGACATTGGTGCCGGCCAGCCGATGCGCTTTGACGCGACCCTGGTCAACCCGAAGCCGGTGGGAAACATTCACTCAACCGGCCTGTTTGGGCCGTGGGATGAAAGCAGTCCTCGGGATACGCCGGTGCATGGGGAATATTCCTTTAGCAATGCCGATCTAAGCACGATTAAGGGTATCGGAGGAATACTCTCATCGACCGGGGAGTATGCCGGAACTCTCAGCGATATCGTGGTGGATGGAAAAACCGACACGCCCGATTTCCGAATAGCGACAGGCGGGCGCTCCGCGCCGCTGCACACGGAGTTTCATGCCACTGTCGACGGCACGAGCGGAGACACTTATCTCAAGCCGGTCAAAGCAACGCTGCTTCATTCGTCATTTACGGCAAGCGGCTCGGTGACCCGCGTGCACGATCCGAACGGGCACGACGTAGAACTCGATGTGGTCCTTGATCACGCACAGATCGAGGACCTGCTCGAGCTCGGCGTGCGCACCGATCCGCCTGTTATGAGCGGTCCGGTAGAAATGAAGACGAAGTTAAGCCTGCGCCCCGGGGGTGCGGATGTGGCTAATCGATTGCAGTTAGCCGGTAATTTTCACGTGTTCGGCGCGCACTTCACCAATGAGAAGGTGCAATCCCGGCTGGATTCATTGAGTCTTCGCACCCAGGGCAAACCCAAGGAAGCGCAAGACGGCGTGGAAGAAAATGTTCCTGTGGACTTGCGCGGGGTGTTTACGTTAGGGGATGGATCTTTGTCCTTTTCGCTGCTTCATTTCTTGATCCCGGGGACGCGTGTCGATATGACGGGGGAATACAGTCTGGACGGACGGACCTTCGATTTTCGAGGCAAGGCGCGGTTGGATGCGAAATTGTCGCAAATGACAACCGGTTGGAAGTCCATTCTTCTGAGACCGGTCGATCGATTTTTCAGCAAGGACGGTGCGGGCACGGAGATTCCCGTCAGGATCACGGGAACGGAATCGGCGCCGCATTTTGGTCTGGATTTTCACCATAAAGACGAGGGCCGGGCCGGAGAGACGAACTACGATTCTGCTGCCAAGCGCTGAGAATGATCCTTCTGAATTGGCTCCATCTTCTTAAGGAAATCCCGCTAAGCGAGCTAAGGACCTACACTACGGTCTACCCGGTAATTACAGCTAACACCCCATAGATACGCAACGGCGCGCCCTTTTATGCTCCGATCTGGTCGACGTGATTGCCGCGGCTCAGGCTCAGCGTCAAAAGAAGAATGTTCCTGATGCGGAAAGGCGGATTCTTCTTTACCGTTTGCAGGGCCTCTCTCCCGGTTCGAGCTTCATCGCAGACCTGCCAACTACTCTGTTGCTCGAGGAGAGCGCGGAGATAATTCCTGACCGCCGTGTTATCGTCTACTACCAAAATACGAACCAAGCAGGCCGTCCTTCCATGTTAAGCATACGTATGGCTTCGACATTCGCCAGATTCGGGCAGGGACTGGTTCCTGGCTACTTGATATCCTTGCGGTAATCTTCGCTTCACCCTCGTGCTGTTTCACGATAGGTGGGTTGGAATGCAATCGCAATACGGGGAACTCCCTACAGTCGGGCTAAGTCACCAAATTCCCTTGCCGCTGCCCGTAAGCTTTAATTCGAGTGCCGGCGGCCGCAGCCAAACCAGGCAGTCACCCCACGTCCGCTCGTCGAGGCACACCTGTAAGCGCTCTACCATAGCCGCTACGACGTCGGAACCATCCGCACTTGAGTAAAGACTTCGGGAAAAGCAGGTCGCGCATCTTCATCTTGGCTTTGTGCAGTTGTGACTTTGAGTTTCCGATCGAGCACTGGAGCTGTCGCGCGATTTCGTGGTGCTCGAATCCCTGAACTTCGTGCAAATCAAGAATCTGACGGCATCCTTCCGGAAGCTCTTCGATGGCGCGGCGCAGTGCAAGTCGGTCGATTGCTCCAGAGAGGTTCAGGTCGGCTGTGCCAACATCGCGCCTGAGCGACGGAGACTCGGCCGATAACGGCTCATCCAGCGAGAGCACAGGGGACGACTTACGGCTGCCGCAACTTCATCAGCACGGTGTTCACCGCAATCCTCTAGAGCCAAGTGGAAAAGGCGGAGTCGCCGCGGAACGACTTGATATTGCGAAACACCTGGAGGAAGGCTTCCTGAGTCAGGTCTTCGGCGTCGGCCACATCCTTGGTCATCTGCAAGCATGCAGAGTAAACCCGCTTCTTATGCAATTGGAAGAGCGTGGCGAAAGCTTCCTGATCGCCCCGCTGCGCGCGTTGAACGAGGCTGCGTTTGGAATGATCTCGCTGAGTTCCAATTCTCGCTGGATTAGATCTGCTGCTGTCGCGGAAATCACGCACGTGGCCAGTGTCGAGAAAGAGAGAAGCGGACCCTGCCGCGGGTCCCATCAGGGCGCTCCTGTAATTGAATGTGAGATTTGCTGTACTGTTCTTAATGCGAGCCTGCCGCAAGTAGCACTCCAGAAAGCGTTGAATTTCGATTGGTAAAGGCGGAATCCAACCGTGGCCAACGCCACCTCCCGAACCGGAGCCAATGCCGGCGCACAGACCTGTTCCATTCGAAGGGAGGAGTGGAACGTGCGCACCGCTGAAGGAATCCCCAGGCTTGGCATGGCTTTGAGCAGGCACAGCAGAAGGCTTAGGAGGTTTCAGCCTGCCATCGATTCTTCTGCTGTCGAATAATCTCATAGCAGTCACAAGCGGCATCTTCCAGCTTGGATTTGTTCAGAATGGTTACGTTGCCGCGCGTGTAAGAAATCAGTCCTGCTTTCTGCAAAACGCTGGCGGCCACGCTGACGGTGGACCGGCGGGTTCCGAGCATCTGCGCCAGGAATTCCTGAGTTAAGAGAAGAGTCTTGCCGCCAATTCGATCGTGACTCATGAGCAACCATCTCGCCAATCTCTCCTCAACGTCATGCAAGCGGTTGCAAGCGGCAAGCTGGGTTGACTGGATACCCAGGATCATGGAATAACGCTGCAGCTGACGCTCGAGTGTGGGGCAATGCGGCAGAAGATTTCGAAGGGTCCCAACATCCACGCGGTAAGCCGTACCATCGCCCTGGGTGATGATTCTCAAGGCACTGGTCTTAAAACCAAAGATTGCCGGCAGGCCGACGAAGCCCTCTCTACCGATGAGTCCCACCTCAACACTCTCTCCATCGGGCTGAACCGTCAGCACAGAACTCATTCCCTCGTTCAGAAAATATCCTGATTTGATTGCTTCGTCCGCTTCGTGCAGCACCTGATGAAATTTCAGCCGTACAAACTCGAGCGAGGCAAAGATTTGAGTCCATTCCGCTGCCGGAAGTCCGCGCAGAATGATATTGCCGATCCCGCTCCGGTCGTTGTCTCGTTTACCAAATCGGTTAGCCGCGCCCCGGACAGTTCGGCTAGTCATAGATTGGCTCCTTTCGTATCACACAGCGGAAAACGCCATCTGATTTCGCAGGAACCGTTAAGCCAATAAGGCCTCGGCGGAATGTGCTAGAAGAGACAAGTTAAGGCTATGCCCTTTTGGTGCCGTCCGTATGTGCTATACCGCACACATTTGAAAAGCATCGGAAGCCCACACTATCCGGTGGCATTTCGGCAATGTTCTCGCCAATTCCTCCGTCGTCGTCTTTTACCGAGACCGTTATCATTCCGTTGCTCTGACTCAGAGTAATCGAGACTTTGTGTGCTTCTGAATGGCGGAAGACGCTGGTCAAAGCCTCCTGAACGATTCGGAAGACAGCAGTCTCTACTTCAATGGAAAGTCTTGGAAAATCAGGAGGCTGGACGTCCAGAGAGGCCCAACGCGCTTCAATTCCTGCGCCATCTGTTGGTTGGCGGCAACGATGGAATTGAAAGTATCGGCAATCTTGCCGGGCAATCCGATCCAGGAACCGGGAAGGCGCACGGAAAATCCCCATCCCGCATGGTTTGCAGGACGGAGAGAATTACGCTGCGGTCACCCGAAGCGGGCTCAACGAGTGAAGTCCCATTGTGCTGATTGTTCTCGCCGTCTTCAAATGCGCCATTGGCGACGGCAGTGGCCGCTTCTCGGCTGTTTCTCTTCATATGATTATGCTCTCCACGAGATCCATGGTGGTTGCAACAGGCGAAGATGCCAGCGACATATGGCAGCCTGAAACATGTCTCTTGAATACGACCTAGGGGGATGTACTTATCCGATGTTGATTCGTATCACGACAAACTGTAGTGTGGCTCTAGGGTTTTTACTGTAGTCAGGTTTTTGCTGGAGTCGGGGAGTGCTCGGCGCAGCGGCGTGCGAGCAATCCTAAATCGCCATGATTCCACAGAATTTGAGACTTGCCGAATTGCGCTTTTTTCCTAAGACCTACGGCGATTTCTGTATATCAGTATGGCGTTCTGATTATTACGATGGGTGGGGGATGGGAAAACACACAGCCGACGAGACGGGATCGAAACCACCTGAAGTGTGCGTCCAGTCTTGTCGAGGCTTTCTGGCTAGCCGGCGGATCCCCTTTTTCCCGTGGCTCGGCAACAGGGACCTTTCAGATTCGTGGCAGGAGGACCCAACATGCGGCTGCTGAGTGTGCGACTCATTCTCTCTCTCATTGTCGGCATAACCTTGGTCTCTTTAGCTTTTTCTTACTACGAAGTTCTGCGAGAGAAACGCGCGCTTCGGAGTCAGCTGGAACGAAGTTCCGGAGAGCTCGGTGAGAGCTTTGCACTCAACGTAGAAAAATCCTGGGAATCCGTACGAGGATTACAGCGAACAGTACAGCACTTCGGCAACCGTGAACACATGCTTGGGGTCGCTGTTTATGACCGGCAGGGCAAACTGGTGGCGATCACCTCCGATTTGCAGCCGATACTGGGAACAGCTCCGACTGACGTAACCCGGGCCATGGCCGAAAACCACGCAGAGAGCTCATTTGGCCGGCTGGACAAGTATCGAGTACACATCTTTGCATTGCCCCTCCACCGGGACGATGAGGTGCTGGGCGGACTCGCAGTGGTGCACGACGTTGATTACATTCGTGTCCAAAATCTTCACACCTGGCGCGAAGCATTCCTCAGAATCCTTGCCCAAGTTTTTCTCATCGTTTTCATCACGGTGCTGATTGTGCGGTGGAGCATAGCCGGGCCAATCGCGCGAGCCGCGCAATGGATGCGCGCTCTTCGCATGGGCAGAATTTCATCTCGTCAGCAGATGCCGGATTTGGATCTATTCAAGCCGCTGGCTTGGGAAGTGGCTACGCTGGCGGAAAGCCTTAGTCAGGCCCGGACGGCCGCGGAAAATGAAGCTCGCTTGCGGGAGGCCGGAGAATCCATGTGGACGGCGGACCGGCTGGCAGTGCAGATTCAGACTCGTCTCGAGGGCGGTCGGCTGTTTATCGTGTCGAATCGCGAGCCCTACATCCATCAGAGAAATGGCAAAGAAATTGAGGCGGTTGTTCCGCCCAGCGGATTGGTCACGGCGCTGGAGCCAGTGCTCGAGGCCTGCGACGGCACCTGGATTGCTCATGGCAGCGGAGACGCGGATACCGAGGTAGTAGACGCGCATGATCGGCTTCGCGTACCTCCGGACGAACCTCGCTACACACTGCGCCGGGTGTGGTTGAGCAAGGAGGAAGAGGAGGGATACTATTACGGGTTTTCCAACGAAGGGCTTTGGCCGCTTTGCCATATTGCTCACACCCGGCCAATCTTTCGCGCGCTGGACTGGCAATTCTATCAAGAGGTCAATCGCAAGTTTGCTGCTGCGGTGCTCGAGGAGATCGCCGATACACAACACCCCGTAGTGCTGGTCCAGGATTATCACTTCGCATTGTTGCCCCGATTCATCAAGGAAAAAAGGCCGGATGCGCGCGTGGCTATCTTCTGGCACATCCCGTGGCCCAATCCCGAAGCTTTTGGTATCTGCCCATGGCAGCGGCAACTCGTGGATGGACTGCTGGGAGCAGATCTGATCGGATTTCACATTCAGTCGCACTGCAATAATTTCTTGCAGACAGTGGACCGCGTAGTGGAATCACGTGTGGACTGGGAACACTTTGCGGTATCGCGACAGAACCACCGGACAATCGTTCGCCCTTTCCCCATCAGTGTGGACTTGACGGACGATGAATCCGTCGAGCCCGATCAGTACGGAATCAACTATCTTGATCGCTCCGTCTTGATGCGCAGCTTGGGCGTTGAAGCGGCATTCGTGGGAGTCGGAGTCGATCGGGTGGATTACACCAAAGGAATCCATGAGCGTTTCCGTGCGATTGAGAGATTCCTCGAGAAGTACCCCAAATATCAGGGCCAATTCACCTTCGTACAAATCGGCGCGCCCAGCCGTACTCACATCAAGCGCTACCACGATTTGATGGCGGAGTTGGAAGCGGAAGCGGAACGAATCAACTGGCGATTTCAGTCGGGCAAGTGGAAGCCCATTTTATTTCTTAAGCGGCACCATAGCCATAAGGAAATCGAAGGCTACTATCGCGCTGCCGATCTTTGCCTGGTGACGTCGTTGCATGACGGCATGAATCTGGTAGCGAAGGAATTTCTCGCCGCACGCCGCGACGAGCGTGGCGTGCTGATTTTGAGCCAGTTCACCGGAGCCGCTCGCGAACTGAGGGACGCGCTACTGGTGAATCCTTACGACATCGACCAGACAGCCGAAGCCATCCGCGCCGCGTTGGAGATGGAGCCGGAGGAAAGACAAATGCGAGTGCGTCGGATGCGCAAAATCATAAGAGAACGCAACATCTACCGCTGGGCCGGAAGTCTGGTAACGGAACTGTGCGAACTCAGGCTGGATGGGAGCGATCGAACTCAAGGGAAGTCTCGGGGAGGTGTGACGGCCGCGTGACGCACCCCAGCGACAGAATTGATACAGAGTTGGATTCCAGGGCAAAGCCTCAGCTTGAATCGTTTTTAAGGCTGGTGGCGCGAGCACCTCGATCGCTGCTCATGCTCGATTTCGACGGAACCCTCGCCCCGTTCCGGAAGGATCGCAAGAAGGCTGTTCCGTATCCCGGTGTTGTCTCAACTTTGCAGAACATCCTCGGTATCGGAAAGACGCGAGTTGTAATCATTTCCGGGAGGGATGTTAGAGAGACTGTTCCACTTCTGTCGATCAAGCCGCATCCGGAGGTGTGGGGTCTTCATGGATTGCAGCGTCTGAAGGCCGACGGGAGCATCGAACTTTGGGAATTGGACGACTCCACGGTGGAAGGCCTAGCGGCGGCAGAAGATTGGCTGCGCTCGCAGAACCTGCTGCACGCGGTCGAACTCAAATCGGGAAGCATTGCGGTGCACTGGCGTGGTCTGGCTGAGTCTGAAGCGCAAGCAATGCGGGACCGCGTGATGCTAGGCTGGACGGACATTGCGCAGCGCTTCGGCTTGGGTCTGATGGATTTCGACGGCGGGGTCGAGATTCGCAGCCCGAAGGCCAACAAAGGAACAACCGTGCGCACCATTCTCAGTGAGATGGATCCGGAGGTGCCGTCTGCCTACTTGGGAGACGACAACACCGATGAGGATGCGTTCAAGGCGATTAATGGTCGAGGGCTGAGCATATTGGCGCGTCCGGAATGGAGGCCGACGGCTGCACAGATTTGGCTTAGACCGCCTGAGGAACTCCTCGAACTACTGGCTGGGTGGCTTCGGGCGTGTCGAGAGCGCGATGATTCGAGTGCCGGCCTGAACCTATCCGAGCGGTAGGTCGGCGGTGACCAGCGTGCCACGGCCGTTCGAGTGAATACTAAAGAGCTCCGCCGAGTTGACGTAGCCTTTCACGGATCCCTTTGATGCCCAATCCGTCCGAGGATTTCGATGATATTCCCTTCCCGAGATCACTCACTAACTCCGCGAGCGGTTACTACAGGTTTTCGACGAATTTTATCCGCACATTTGAAGAGCATCCATGCAGCTTGCGTCGGACACGAGTGCATTTGCGCTTCGAAGGGCCTCTGTGGTTGTAGGCCTAAGGAGTTGAATGGCTAACCTACCCCAGCCCATCATCTGGCCTGGCTGTCCCTACCCGTTGGGCGCAACCTGGGACGGCGAAGGTGTGAACTTTGCGCTTTATTCGGAGCATGCCGAGAAGGTCGAGCTTTGCCTCTTTGACATATTGGGCAGACGCGAAACTGTCCGCCTGCCTCTTCCCGAGCAAACTGACATGGTCTGGCATGGTTACCTGCCGGAAGTGCGTCCCGGACAACTTTATGGCTACCGCGCATATGGTCCCTACGCTCCGGCGCAAGGCCTTAGGTTTAATCCCCACAAACTTCTTCTCGACCCTTACGGCAAGCAAATCCAAGGAACCATTCAGTGGAATGACTCACACTTTGGATATCGGGTCGGACACAAGCAAGAAGACCTGTCTTTTGACCGACGTGACAATGCCGCCGGAATGCCGAAGAACCGCGTCATCGACTCCGCTTTTACCTGGGGGACCGACGCGCCCCCGAATATTCCGTGGCACAAAACCCTGATTTACGAAATGCATGTAAGAGGGTTCACCAAGTGTCATCCGGATGTTCCGGCCCATTTGCGCGGGACATACGCGGGTCTGTCAACAGCGCCGGTAATCGAATATCTGACACGGCTGGGGGTGACGTCGATCGAACTCATGCCCGTGCACAGTTTCGTGGACGACCGCCAACTTATGGAACGCGGTCTGCGCAACTATTGGGGCTATAACTCCATCGGCTTCTTTGCGCTCGAGCCTCGTTATCTGGCGACGAACTCGATCCGCGAATTCAAGACCATGGTTAAGACCCTGCACTCAGCCGGGCTGGAAGTAATTCTCGATGTTGTCTACAACCACACGGCGGAGGGCAATCATATGGGGCCTACCCTCTCGCTCAAGGGCATCGACAACAGCTCCTACTACCGGCTCGTAGCCGACAATCCACGCTATTACATGGACTACACAGGAACGGGAAATACGCTGAACATGCGGCATCCTCGAGTCCTGCAGCTAATCATGGACAGCCTGCGCTACTGGGTTCTGGAGATGCATGTGGACGGCTTCCGCTTCGACCTAGCCGCCACACTTGCCCGTGAACTACATGAAGTCGATCGACTCGGCGCATTTCTCGACATCATCCATCAGGATCCGGTGCTCTCCCAGGTCAAACTCATTGCCGAGCCTTGGGACTTGGGAGAAGGCGGCTATCAGGTCGGGAACTTCCCGGTGGGTTGGGCGGAATGGAACGATCGCTACCGCGACACGGTGCGATCTTTTTGGAAGGGTGACGGAGGAGTTTTTGGTGACCTGGCGTACCGCATCACAGGTTCCAGCGATCTTTATGCGCACAGCGGACGCCGTCCTTACGCCAGCGTGAACTTCGTCACCGCACACGACGGCTTCACGCTGCAGGATCTGGTTAGCTACAACGACAAGCATAACCAAGCCAATGGCGAAAACAATCGGGACGGCAATAACGATAACCGGAGTTGGAACTGTGGGGTCGAGGGTCCAACGGGCGATCCTGGCATTCAGGCTTTGCGTGCCAAACAGAAGCGGAACCTGCTAGCAACGTTGCTTCTGTCTCAGGGAGTACCCATGATGTCGGGGGGAGATGAGATCGGTCATACGCAGATGGGGAATAACAACGCCTACTGCCAGGATAATGAGACGAGTTGGCTGAACTGGAATTTGCAGCCCCAGGATCGTGAACTTCTGACGTTTGTGCAGCGCATGATCAACCTTCGCAAGAGGCATCCCGTGTTTCGCCGCCGGCGATTCTTCCAAGGCCGTCCCATTAAAGGCGCTGATGTGAAGGATGTCTTATGGCTGAGCCCTGGCGGCAATGAGATGACGGAAGACGAGTGGCGTAATTCTTCCGTTCACAGCCTTGGAATGTTTCTATCTGGCCAAGGGCTTGACGAAACCGATGAACGCGGACGGAAACTTAGTGACACGGACTTCCTCGTGCTTCTGAACCCACACCACGAGGATGTGGCATTCATCTTGCCGGCATTCCGCCCGGCCTATCGGTGGATGGCATGGATGGACACCTCCCGCGAAGATGGCTTACGTGCGGCCGACACACATGATTCTGGTACAGCGTATCCCTTGCAGGCACGCTCCTTAGTCGTGCTGATGGAACGTCGAGGAAACGGCAAAAAGGAAGAGTTGAACGAAGAGTCGAATGAAGCGCCGTCATAGCATGCCGTTTGGCACAGAATATCGTCAGGAAGGAAGCCCAGGAGGGCATTCTTGACCTTTCGAAGCTTCGAATTACTTGAATGCTGCACGTCTATTGGTTGATGATGGTGGCCCAGAGGTTGGCAGAGGGGGAGATCGGTCACAACCCCGGCGCGAATTCGTCCCCTGACAAACCTTGCCCTCAGTTTCGGCATCGTGTGTGAGGCCGTTGCATTCATAAGGGCGGGACTGTCATACTTCTAGACACTCTTTTCGGGGCTTCGTCCGTCCGGCAACAGAATCCGCTTGGAGACGGTAGAAATCAGGCATGACGGAACGGCAAAACTTCTGGTCCGGATGGAAGGAACGCATCTCAGCGCTCCGCAATGTCCCAGCCGTGCTCAAGATCGTATGGGACTCTGGCCCCGGCGTCGTGGTCTTTGGATTGGTCGCGCGGGTATTCGCATCCCTCATGCCGGTTGGGCTTCTCTGGATTACGAAGCTGATAATTGATGGCATCAATAATGCCGTCCATGCTCACCAGGCGGTGAGACCCGGGTTTTGGTGGTTGGTCGTGGCGGAATTTTCGCTGGCCGTCCTGAACAGTATTCTCCTCCGCACGATCGACTACTCCGACTCGCTGCTGGGCGATAAGTACACCCGGCACGTCAGCATTCGAGTCATGAGTCACGCGGCAGGGCTGGATCTGATCGCCTATGAAGATCCGGTCTTCTATGACCGTCTCGAGCGGGCCCGAGTGCAGGCAACGGATCGTCTGGTGATGATCCAGCAGATTGGACGGCTAGTGCAGCAGGCTATCACAACGATTACCCTCTCAGTTTCGATCATGTTGTTCTCTCCGTGGCTGATGCTGCTGCTGATCGCCGGTGTGGTTCCCGCATTCCTCGGCGAGAGCCATTTCGCCTTCCTGGGATACGCCAAGAATTTCCGGCAGACGCCGATGCGGCGGCAATTGGATTACCTGCGAATTCTCGGTGGAAGCAAAGAAGCCGCGAAGGAACTAAAGCTCTTCGGACTAAAGGATTTCCTGCGGGAGCGATTTACGCGTTTGTCCGATGAGATCTATGGAGAGAACGTCGCCTTATCTCGACGCAAGCTGATCGCGGGTGCACTGCTTTCGATGATCGGCACCGCCGGCTACTACTCGGCATATGTATTCGTGATCTGGCGCACCCTCGCTGGCGCGCTTACCATTGGCTCATTGACCTTTCTGGCGGGAGCAATTCAGCAGGCCAGCAGCAACATCGAGCAAATCTTCTCCACCTTCGCTGGCATCGGCGACCAGGCGTTGTTCCTCACCGATCTGCTGGCATTCTTTGAAATGAAGCCCACGATTCAGTCCAAGCCCAATGCCCTGCCGGCCCCCAGGCCGATTGTGCGGGGAGTCGAATTCAGGAACGTTTCCTTTTGTTACCCAGGGAATTCACGCCGGGTCCTTGATCACATTAATTTTCAGCTGCATACAAACGAGCGGCTGGCTCTGATTGGCGAAAACGGGCAGGGCAAGACGACCATCGTAAAATTAATTACCCGTCTGTACGACCCTACGGAAGGACAAATCCTGCTGGATGGGGTCGACCTTCGCGAGTATGACCTCGAGGATTTCCATCGCGAAATAGGCGTCATCTTTCAGGACTTTATGCGTTATGAAATGACTGCCCGGGAAAACATTGCCATTGGCCGCATCGAGGAAATCGACAATCTGGAGCTTCTGAAGAGCGCGGCAGAGAAAAGCATGGCGGATGATACGATCGGACGACTGTCCGGGGGTTACGACCAAATGCTGGGACGGCGGTTTGATCGAGGAGTGGATCTTTCCGGCGGCGAGTGGCAAAAAGTCGCATTGGCGCGAGCTTATCTGCGCGATGCGCAACTCCTGATTCTCGACGAGCCCACTGCCGCGCTCGACGCGCGCAGCGAGTTCGAAGTATTTCACCGCTTTGCCGAACTCACCGCTGGAAAAATGGCGCTTTTTATTTCGCACCGGTTCTCAACCGTCCGTTCGGCTGACCGCATCCTAGTTCTGGAAAACGGCAGGATTGCCGAGGAAGGGACTCACGACCAACTGGCAAGCCTTGGTGGTCGTTATGCGGAGATGTTCGAGATGCAGGCCTCGAGCTATCGCTAGGAGACGTACAGAATGACACCACAGAGCGGTCATCTGGAACTCGTCAATGCGGAACCGAAAGGCCTGCGTACACTTCCGGATATGGGACCTGACCTCGACACGTTATCCTCGAGCGCTGCAGAGCTCGCTCGATCTCTGGCATGGATGCCGGGACAACAAGAATCGCGCCATTTCCGCGATCGTTGCGAAGCTCTCACCCGTGCGTTTCAACCGTTGTTGATATCACTGGAATCTGGCGCCGCAAATACTGTTTCTGATGATTTTCGACGCCTGCAGGAGAACATTTTCCTGCTCGGAGGGGAGCTACAAGAGACCTGCGGAACCTTTAACGCCGCTCACAAACTTCCCCAGGTTCGCACTCCAGACGGGACCATCATTCCAAGAATAGCCGCTTTGGCCGACGGTTTTCTCGCGGCGAGTTCTTTCCAGTTCAGCGAAGTGAGCTTCACTTCTTACATTCAAGCGTTCCAGCGGGTCACAGTTCTCAAACTGGCAGAGTTGTGGATGCTGATTCCTGTCATGAAGGTTGTGCTGCTTGAGCACATTGCGCAGCGTGGCTGTCGGTTGCTTGAGGATCCCTCGCGATCGTATGGCATCCAGGAACTGGTCCGCAGCCTCCAGGATATAAAACAAACCTCTTGGAAAGTGATCATCGAGCCGCTGATCCTGTTTGAACAAGCACTGCGGCAAGACCCCGCGGGAGCTTATTCCCGGATGGACTATGAGACGCGTGAGCTCTACCGCAAGCGGCTGGTAAGGATTGCCGATCGCTGCGACTGTTCGGAGACGAGGGTTGCAACCGAAGTGCTCGCGTTGGCTCGTGCGGCGCTGGCACATCGGAATGAGGATCCGCGTGTGACTCTGCGGCATTCGCACGTTGGATCCTATTTGCTGGCCGAGGGGACCGCTGTTCTGCAGCAGAGGGTGCGTTTCCATCCTCCGATTGTCCAGCGCTTGCGCACTTTTCTGCTTCACCATCCGGATGAGTTTTACCTACCCGGCATTGCCGCCCTCACCTTCGCCATCGTCTCGGCGGTCGTATTTCAAGTGACGCCGCCAAGCACCTCTCTGGGTTTGGTCTTGCTCTCGATTTTGGCTGTGTTATTGCCAAGCTCGCAGAGTGCTGTCCAGATCATGAACTACTTGGCCACTCTGTTGCTTCCGGCTCAGACTTTGCCCAAGCTCGATTTTTCCGAGGGCGTTCCCAGTGATTGCATAACCATGGTGGCGATCCCCGCCGTGTTCATGAATGAGAAACAAGTCCGCAAACTTGCAGACGACCTCGAAGTTCGCTATCTCGGCAATCAGGATCCCAACATCCATTTCGCGCTGCTTTCGGACCTTCCCGATTCTCCATCGGAACCACGGGAAGATAACACCTTAGTGAACTTAGCTTCCGATCTTATCCGCAAGCTTAACGATAAATATGGCGGACAGGGAATGGGGTCGTTCTTTCTATTCCATCGCCATCGCATCTACAATCCGCGCGAACGCCTCTGGATGGGCTGGGAGCGCAAGCGCGGCAAACTGATGGATCTGAATAACCTGCTGCGCGGCAAATCTGACGGCTTTCCCGTTAAGGTCGGCAATCTGTCCCTGCTCTCTGGCGTTCGCTTCGTCATCACCCTTGATTCCGACACTGAGCTGCCTCGAGGCTCGGCCAGTCGCATGGCGGGAACCTTGGCGCATCCTCTGAATCAGGCGATCATTGATCCGGAGAAAGGCATCGTCGTCGCGGGTTACGGGATCTTGCAACCCCGGGTCGGCGTAAGTGTTCAGAGTTCTACACGGTCCAGGCTTGCCAGCATCTACTCAGGACAGACTGGGTTCGACATCTACACTCACGCTACCTCCGATGTTTACCAGGACCTCTACGGCGAAGGCATTTTTGTAGGAAAAGGGATCTACGAGGTGGAAACATTGCACCGCGTTCTCGATCGCCGATTTCCACGCAACGCCTTGCTGAGTCATGACCTGGTAGAAGGCGCTTACGCCCGAGCTGGGCTGGTCAGCGATATCGAAGTAATCGAGGACTACCCTTCTCACTACAGCGCTCACAACCGGCGTAAGCATCGTTGGATGAGGGGCGACTGGCAGATCGCGGGATGGCTGCTTCCGTTGGTCCCCGAGGAGTCAGGGCAGCGAGTTCCCAATCCTCTTTCTGTGGTTTCGAGATGGAAGATCCTCGATAACCTGCGGCGCAGCCTGGTGGAACCTGCCATTTTTCTTTTGTTCATGCTGGGATGGCTGTGCCTGCCCGGAGGACCGGGGGCCTGGACTCTCGCAACCGTTGCCATTCTCTTCCTGCCTGCACTTTGCCAGTTGGGATTCGATCTAGTGCACTCCACGACATCAGGGAAACGGTTAGTCGTCCTCGACGCATTCAATGCTTTTCTCAACGCCAGCATTGCAAATTGGTTGACCGTTACATTCCTCGCGCACCAGGCGCTGTTGTCTATCGATGCCGTGGTGAGAACCATGGTCCGTCGCATGATTACGCGCCAGAGACTCTTGCAATGGGAAACCGCCGCGGAAGCGGAACTCGCGGGCGACAAGCGCAGCACCCTCGACATTTACCTCAACTGGACCCCTGCTCTCGCGATCGGATTATTTCTCTTGATATGGCTGGTACGTCCCGGCGCTCTGGTGGCGGCGCTGCCTGTTCTTCTGCTGTGGGCATGCAGCCAACCGGTTTCACTTTGGCTGAACCGCCCCCCTCGAAGTCCGCGCAAGGAAGCTTCGGAGCGCGATCGATGGTTGCTTCGCGTATCTGCGCTTCGCACTTGGCGGTATTTTGCTGAGTTCAGCACGGAAGAACACCACTGGCTGATTCCCGACAACGTACAGGAAGAGAACACGAAGGTTGCGCCTCGGGTTTCTCCGACGAATCTTGGCTTGCTTCTCAACGCACGCCAGGTCGCTTGCCAATTCGGCTATCTTACGGTGCCAGAATTTTCTCAGCAGACCCTGCGCACTCTGGCAACTACCTCGCTGCTAAAAAAACACCGGGGCCATCTTCTCAACTGGTATGACACTCGAACCTTAACTGTGTCTACTCCGGCCATCGTTTCAAGCGTCGACAGCGGCAACCTGGTTGCGTCACTTTGGACTTTGCAGCAAGGCTCTTTAGATCTCCTCAAGCAACCTCTTTTCTCCCGCGAGTTGGCCGATGGCCTCCTTGATCATCTCTCCTTGCTTTCCAGCCTGGGCGCAATCCCACGCCGGAAGTGTTCTCTGATCGAAAAAGCGCTGCGGCGACAAGATTGGTTACAGTACGTTCTCGATATTCCTGACTCGGTCCTCAAAGACATTCACCAACCGTCTCCCTCTTCCAATGAAGCCGACAGCAGTTGGTTCCTCCAGCAAGCCGAGGATCGGATTCGGCAGATCGGCCGCGCCGCGCAACTTTACTCACCCTGGCTGCTGCCAGAGTATGCCAATGTGAGAAGTTATCTGCCGACCCCCCTAGGCGGCCTGCCCATGGAAGGTCCGCTGCTCGAGCACCTGCCAAAATTTATCGATAGTCTTGCCATCCAATTGCGCGCAGAACTTGATTCGACGGCGTCGGAAGAGTCGGCCAAGCTTTGTCTTGAATTGCTCGACCTGCTGCCTGATGCGCATTCCCGGGCCGTACGTCTCATAGAAGATCTCAAGAAAATTGCGGACCTGTCATTCGCGCTGGCGGACGAAATGGATTTTGGATTTTTGCTCAACCGTGGCAGGAGCCTGCTCTCCGTCGCCTTTGAGCTCGAAAAACAGCAGAACCACCCCGCGTGTTACGACCTTCTGGCGAGTGAAGCGCGCATCGCCTACTTTGTTGCCATCGCCAAAGACGATATCCCGCAGGAAAGCTGGTTTCAGCTTGGCCGTCCGCCTATGCAAGAACAGGGGATGACGGGTCTGCTTTCCTGGACCGGCACAATGTTCGAATACTTGATGCCGGCACTCTGGATGCGCCTGTATCCAAACACTCTGCTCCAGCGTGCGGCGGAAACGGCGGTTCGTGCCCAACGAGCCTACGCTGCCTCCAAAAGGGCTCCTTGCTGGGGCATTTCCGAATCATCTTCCAGCAAATTGGACGCCTCCGGCAACTACCACTACTTCGCTTTTGGCGTCCCTCAGTTGGCGATTCACAAGCCGGAGCAGGACGGCCTCGTGATTTCTCCCTATTCAACCTTTCTGGCACTGGATATTGATCCCGTCGCTGCTACGCGCAATTTGCGCAAGATGCAACGTAAACGGTGGTTAGGAGCCTACGGATTTTACGAAGCTTTGGACTTTAGTCGCGCCCAGTCTCGCTCTTTCGAAGTCGTCCGTTGCTGGATGGCTCATCACCAGGGTATGAGCCTGCTCTCAACTGCAAATTTCCTTGACGATGAGATCGTGCAACGCTGGTTTCACCGCAATCCACAAGTGCAGGCCACAGCGCTGTTGTTGCAGGAGAAGCCGGCTGGGCGCATGAGTTCGAACGGATCGCACGCGAAAGTGGCGTGAAGTTCCTCTGACTCCGAGGGAACTGCGGAAGTACTCAACAAGAGTTTCATTTGACACGGATACCCTAATGCGACGTCTGCACAGTCTTGCTCTCGCGGTTCTCTTAGCGCTTTCGTCGAGCGTCGCCTTAGTCAGTGCTCAGCCGGATTCCAAGTCAGAAATAATCGTCGTCGATGCCAAGGCGGCTTCGCATCCCTTTCCCCACTTCTGGGAACAAATGTTCGGCTCGGGACGCGCAATCCTGAGCCTGCGTGAAAGTTATCGCAGCGACTTGCGCGCGGTAAAGCAGATCACTGACTTCAACTACGTACGCTTTCATGGCATTCTTGACGACGAAGTCGGCATCTACACCGAAGATAGTCAAGGGCGTCCGGTTTACAACTTTTCCTACATTGATCAAATCTACGACGGATTGCTCGCCACGGGAGTGCGCCCTTTCGTGGAAATCGGTTTCATGCCCAATCAACTGGCGGCCAGCCACACTCTTCATCCGTTCTGGTACCGGCCGAATGTTGCCCCTCCGAAGGATTGGAGGCGCTGGGATGACCTTGTGGCTGCCTTCGCTCAACACCTTATCGATCGGTACGGTGCGGATGAAGTAGCGCAATGGTATTTCGAAGTGTGGAATGAGCCCAATCTTGATTTTTGGGCGGGACAGCCGAAGCAGGAGACCTATTGGGAGCTGTACGATCACACCGCTCGGGCACTGAAGAAAGTGAACCCGAGACTGCGCGTCGGTGGACCTGCGACCGCACAGGCTGCGTGGGTCGATGCCTTCATCCGCCACTGCGCGCAGAAACAGATCCCAGTGGATTATGTTTCAACCCACGTCTACGCCAACGACACCGCACAAGACGTTTTCGGCACGCAAGAAGACATTCCCCGTGATCGAATGGTCTGCCGCGCGGTGGATAAAGTGCACAGCCAGATAAAGTCGTCGCCCATGCCGAACCTGCCTCTGATCTGGAGCGAGTTCAATGCCAGCTACAAGAACGAGCCTGACGTCACCGACGCGATTTATATGGGCCCGTGGCTCGCCGATACCATCCGCCGGTGCGATGGCTTGGTCGACTCGATGTCCTACTGGAGTTTCTCCGATGTTTTCGAAGAACAAGGCGTGGTGAAAACACCCTTCTATGGTGGCTACGGACTGATCGCCGAGGATGACATTCCCAAGCCAGCTTTCAACGCCTTCAAACTCCTGCACAAGCTGGGAGACGAACGGATACAGCTCGATTCTGAGTCGGCCCTGCTTACCCGCAGGAAAGATGGCGCGTTAGTGCTGGTAGTATGGAACTACGTTTCACCTGAAGACTCCGGCTCTCCGAAGCAAATCACCTTGCAACTCAAGGGTACGAACGCAAAGCACGTTTTAATCTCGCGAGTCGACGTCAGCCACGGAGATATCCACGCTGCCTACGAAAAGATGGGTGGCCCCCGCTATCCCACCCAGACACAAATTCAGCAACTTCAACAAGCCGCGGATCTTCCCGCACCGGAAGCCCGTCATCTAGAAAGTGAACAGTTCACGTTAACCTTGCCCAGTCATGGACTGGCAGTAATCGAAATAAAGTAAAAGCCCCCGACACCCGCCAGCGTTCCAAAGCCAGCATTTATTTCGATCCTACGGTTGATATCTCTTGAAGCCAGCACGATCCATCCCACGCTGCGCCTCCTGGTTCTTCATGAAAGTATTCCAAACAAAACCAGTCCGGACATTCTCCGCCATCAACATCGTGATTCCAACATCAATGCCAATTGTGTCGGTGTCGTACCAATCCTTCAGCGGGTTAAACGCGTTTACAAATCCATACCTGCACCACGCCCGTCCGTAACGATCTTTTATATTCCTGAGCACGCGCATCACGGGCTGCGTTATAAATGGCAAGGAACCGGCCGATGCACTGGGAACCACAGTCCCATCGATGGGCCCCATCATCGGCGGACCACCCCAAATCACATAACCCTTCTGCGAATCTGAGGCCGAAATGCCCCACAGATCATCACTGTAATTAGGAAATTGCTTGCCCAGTTCCAAACAAAAAAGCCGGTGTGCGTCCGTCGCCAAAATCGAATTTCTAAAGTAATCGGCATACTGATCACGTTTGCCTCGGAAGTCAAACCAGGCCTGCGAGTATTGATGCACAAACAAAGGGGCGAACGAACCGATATAGCGAATGCCGTCATACTCAAACTTCGTACGTTTCCAGGCATTCCACGCATCCGCTGGCAAGGGATGCGGGAGTGATCCCAAGCCCAGCAGATAGATCATCATCATCTCGCTGTAGTAGTCCCATCGATAAGGTAGGAAACCAACTTCCGGAGTCCAGCCGTGCGGCAAAAGCGAGGTATCCTCGGACAGCCAGCTCCAATCGACTCGGTTGAATATCTCGAAAGCCAGCAGACTGATTTCAGAATGTCCTTCAAAGTGTCGTCGGCAAGTGAGAAGTCCGCAGAGCAGGATGGCCGTGTCAACGGAAGAGACTTCAGAATCCCAAACTCGCTCGCCGGAGTTAATGTCGGCGAAATGGTAGAAGAACCCACGATGCGTGGGCATCTTTTTCCATAGGAATCGCAGCGTGGCCAGAACCCGGTCTCGAGCGTCGGCCGCAGGAATGAAATTGCGTTTGTCTGCGATGCAAAGAGCTGTCAGCCCGAAACCGGTTGCCGCAATGCTTGCCACCACGGAATTGTCGTTCTTCAACACATTGCATCGATCTCTTACCAACCCAGTTTGCGGAGTTGCCTGCTCCCAAAAGTATTGGAAATTTCGCTTCTCCAGCTCGTCCAGAAATGCATCGTCATCTGGCGACAGAACGCCCGGAGCTGCCGAGGGCTGCGGAGCTGTCGATAGCCCTCCTGCATCAGCCAGGGAAAATATCTTTCCTTGACCAAGCACTCCACACAGGCTTAACCCGCCTATTTGAAAAAGGAGATCTCTCCGCGTCAGATGGTCTGTGAAGGAGTTTTTTTTTCTCATGCGCGTCAACTAGACTTAGATGCTTCACATCCATCGCGGACAGCCATCAAAATCGCGGATCACTACCGGGCAAACTTGCCATCCGCAAAATGCGTCCTAGAATGTTAAACATAAGGGGTCGCAATGACTAAAGGCAAGACCATCGCAACCTGGACAATCCTGAGCGTTGCCCTATTGGCAGCAATATCGGCAATTGCCTACCTGAAGCGCCGGCAGCCCGTGACGCTGAGAGGCGCAGTCTTACGTCAAGACTACGATCCAAACCGGCAATTGCCGCTGGCCGATGTCCAGATCACCGCGATCAATGCTTTGGGAAGTGGAACCTCCAAATCCGATTCTTCGGGCTTCTTCACTTTAACGCTGCCCAAAGGATTGCGGCGGCGACAGTCCGTCCTCCTCAAATTTCGCCACCAAGATTATCAACCATTGGATGCGAACGATTTCATCGGCGACAAAATTTATGTGGTTCGCATGATTCCCATTCACCAGGACACGAACGCCGAATCCCACACCGGATCCGCAGTCTCGAATACGCGAATAAGATATTCCGTCAAGGCCACCACCGAGGCGAACATCGGCAGCGCCGTACGGACTTTCCAGGTCGTCAACACGGGAAACACGCCGTGTAACAACCACCTTCCGTGCGCCCCAGGTGGCAAGTGGAAAGCAACGCTTGGCTCTCTTTCTCTGGATGCAGGGGAGGGGAATGAGTTTCGCAATGCCAGAGTTTCTTGTATTGCGGGGCCGTGCTCTTTCACCAAAATCGAATCGGAAAACCTTCCGCAGGACCGGCGTCGCTTCAACGTTTCGGTTCTCAATTGGTCAGATACAGTTACGTTCCTGCTTGAGGCTGAGGTGGTTCATCCCATGACCAGCGACATGGTACGTGAGACCTACCCTGTAATTTTCGGCCGTGCCTTGAACTTCAGCCTGCCCGCCTCTGCGGAAGGCCCTAGCATTGAAGCAGAAGTAGCCGGCGATCCCATCGTCTTTCCTCTCGGGCCCGACCTCTTGTTGCGCTGGGCGGACTGTCACATGGTGGTCGATCGCGATCAATCCAAGAACTATCGCTGTGAACTCAAACCCGGCTATCAGTTCCGGTAAGAGCGAAGTTCCGCTAAACTGGGGCGCATGGTGCCCGCCGGCCCTGATGTCCTGTATCGGTAATTTCGATTGGACGCCCTGTGCGCGCGCCCCTAAAGTAACCTCGAGGGGATAGTGCGACGCGCAAACACCATGATTCAATAGTAAGCGAGTGCTCTTACTAGCGCCTGTGGGAATTGTGAGAATGCTGTCTGAGATAATGAACACGCCAGAGGACGGTTCCAAGCTGGCCTGGGTGACAGCTAGCTA
>Ga0187875_10000943_pt1 | contig 23169 bp, 18 predicted proteins | sample June2016WEW_17_1_2_FD_132978 | JGI IMG/M metagenome (GOLD analysis project Ga0187875, IMG submission 132978) | Peatland microbial communities from SPRUCE experiment site at the Marcell Experimental Forest, Minnesota, USA - June2016WEW_17_10 | ecosystem: Environmental > Terrestrial > Soil >...
CGTGGGCGTCTTTCAGCTCCTTCGAAGACGGCGTGCCTTCCAGCACCTTCTTTGAATCGGCCAAAACCGACTCGACCTCGCCCTTCTCCGGACCCTCGATCTTGTCGCCGGACTCCTTCAGCATCTTTTCGATGTTGTAGACCAGCCCGTCGAGCGAGTTGCGCGCCTCGATCTCGTCGCGTTTTTCCTTGTCCTCGGCCGCGTGCGCGTCGGCGTCCTTGGCCATTCTTTCAACCTCATCTTTCGAAAGGCCGGAACTCGACGTAATCGTGATGCGCGTGTCCTTGCCGGTGGCGTTGTCCTTGGCCGTCACGTTCAAAATGCCGTTGGCGTCGATGTCGAAGGTGACCTCGATCTGCGGAACGCCGCGCGGCGCCGGCGGAATGCCCGCCAGCTTGAACTTGCCCAGCGTGCGGTTCTGCGCCGCCAAAGGCCGCTCCCCTTGCAGCACGTGGACCTCGACCTCGGTCTGCGAATCGGCAGCGGTTGAAAACGTCTCAGTCTTCTTGGTCGGAATCGTGGTGTTGCGCGGAATCATCGGCGTCGCCACTCCGCCCAGCGTTTCAATGGCCAAGGTAAGCGGCGTCACGTCGAGCAACAGAAGATCCTTGACCTCGCCGGCCAGCACGCCTGCCTGCACCGCCGCGCCGATTGCAACCACCTCATCGGGGTTGACGCTGTGATTCGGCTCGCGTCCGAAGAGCTTCTTCACCATCTCCTGGATCTTGGGCATGCGCGTCTGTCCGCCCACCAGGACCACTTCGTCGATGTCCTTGGCGGTAACACCGGCGTCAGCCATCGCCTTCTTGCATGGCTCGAGAGAGCGGTCAAGCAAATCCTCAACCAACTGCTCAAGCTTGGCGCGAGTCAGCTTGCGCACCAGGTGCTTGGGACCGGAGGCGTCCGCGGTAACGAACGGCAGATTGATCTCCGTCTCGAAGGTCGTCGAAAGCTCGATCTTGGCCTTCTCGGCCGCATCCCGCAGCCGCTGTAGCGCCATTTCGTTGCCCTTTGAAGCCAGATCAAGCCCCTGCTCCTGCTTGAACTCGGCAATCAACCACTCCACAATCCGCTGATCGAGATTGTCGCCGCCCAGGTGCGTATCGCCATTGGTCGACTTGACCTCGATCACGCCCTCGCCCACTTCGAGAACTGAAATATCGAATGTGCCGCCGCCAAAGTCATAGACAGCGATGGTCTCGTCCTTTTTCTTGTCGAGCCCATAGGCCAAAGCGGCCGCGGTCGGCTCGTTGACAATGCGCTTTACATCGAGGCCTGCAATCTTGCCCGCATCCTTGGTGGCCTGACGCTGCGCGTCGTTGAAGTAAGCCGGAACCGTAATCACGGCTTCGGTAACCGTCTCGCCCAGGTAAGCTTCGGCGCTCTTTTTCAGCTTTTGCAGAATCATGGCTGAAATTTCGGGCGGGGTATACTCCTTGCCCTGTGCCAACACACCGACATGGTCGCCCTGCTGCACCACCTTGAAGGGCACCATCTTCATTTCGTCGCTCACTTCGTTGTAGCGGCGGCCCATAAAACGCTTGATGGAGAAGATGGTGTTCTCCGGGTTTGTAATGGCTTGCCGCTTGGCCACTTGGCCCACCAGCCGCTCGCCGCTTTTGGTAAACGCCACTACAGAGGGCGTGGTGCGCGAACCCTCTTCGTTGGGGATCACTTTGGGCTCTCCGCCCTCCAATACCGCGACACACGAATTCGTGGTGCCGAGGTCAATGCCGATAATTTTTGCCATAGTTTGTCCCTGCCTCTTTGTTTGAGAATTTCTGATTCTTATTCTGACTCTTATAGGATGCGCCATGAGTGAGATAGTGTCAACTTTATTTGATGGCATCACCATTAACCTATGCCCAGCTCGCCCCAGCTGAAGACCGTGCCCCTTTAAGTGCTTCTAAAGCTAGTATTTGCAGCATTTTGAGTAGAAACTGATCAATTTTAGGTTTATGTGGTTCATTCTATGCGTACTATGGGCTGAGGCTGTCGAAAGGCCGTCAGGCAGGAGGTCAAAATGACCATGCAAAGCGGTTGGGCTGGGTTTTGGTCGAAGTTGCCGGTTTCGCTCAGAGCTATCGTTGCCGGATTTCTGATTGGGATGGTTGCAGCCAACGTTTGGTTCGTTTTTCTTCAGAACCTGGGCGTGCCGCTGGCGGCGATCACTGAGGCGGCATTTCTCGCCCTTTATCTGTGGTGGGCGGCCGGCAACGGCTCCCCACGCGGAACGCAGGCTGGCCGTGCCGCCGCGTTTCGCCGCGGTCCTCTCACGCCAAATCAATGGTTTTGGGGCGTTCTGGCCGCGCTCTTGTTTGCAGTCACGGTTCACTCGTCCATCGTTCTGCTATTTCGCTTTGTGCCCTTTCCACTGGCTGCCTTCCGGCAGGGCTACGATCTTTCCTTCATCCCTACCGTGCCCTTGAAGTGGCTGGCCGTCATCGTATCGGCAATATCGGCGGGCATCTGCGAAGAGACCGGGTTTCGCGGCTATATGCAGCGCCCCATTGAACAGCGCCACGGGGCGCCGATTGCGATTTTGATCTCCTCGCTGTTCTTTACCGCGGTGCACATGACCAAGGCGTGGGCGTTGCTGGGGATGGTACCCATTGTTCTGGGAGCGGGCGTACTGCTGGGGCTTCTGGCCTGGTCATCCCGATCGCTCATTCCGGGAATCATCGGTCATGTGGTTATGGACGTAGGGCTGTTCGGTTATTGGTGGTCGGGCATCGCCGGGGACTTTCGAGAGCTGCCGATCTCGCAGACCGGGATTGACCAGCCTTTCCTCATCGCCTGCGCTGTCTTTGTGCTTTCGCTTCTTGGTGTGCTGCTTGCCATCAGGAGGCTGCTGCGAATCAGCGCATCCCGGACCTGATCGCAGCAACGAGGCTTCAGAGGATTGCTCAATACAGCGGTCCCGCAAGCCGCTCTGCCCACGAGTCCCGCCGGACCTCACAGACGGCAGCCCCTCTCATCGTTTACCCTCACTCAAGTCTCCAAATCAATGCCGACCGCCGCCGCTCAAGCCCGCTACCCGCTCACCCAAGGCGTGAACCCCTGGTTGGTCACCGCATCGGTGATGCTGCCCACATTTATGGAGGTGCTGGATACCGCCATCGCCTCGGTGGCACTGCCTTATATCGCTGGTTCGCTTTCGGCTTCAAACTCCGAAGCCACATGGGTGCTGACCAGCTACCTGGTGGCCAACGCCGTCATCCTACCCGCCTCCAACTGGTTCGCCCGCCGCTTTGGACGCAAGCGCTTTCTGCTCACCTGCGTGATCATCTTCACCGTCGCTTCCTTCTTCTGCGGAGCGGCACCGTCGCTGGGGGTCATTCTGTTGGCCCGCGTAATGCAGGGAGCTGGCGGCGGCGCTTTGCAGCCGCTCTCGCAATCCATACTGCTCGAAAGCTTCCCCGTCGCTCAGCGTTCCATGTCCATGGCAGCCTATGGCCTCGGTATCGTGGTTGCCCCGGTCATCGGACCCACACTGGGCGGCTGGCTCACCGATACCTTCAGTTGGCGCTACGCCTTCTACATCAACATTCCCGTCGGCCTGCTGGCGGTCTTCATGGTCAGCCGCTTCGTTCACGACCCGCCTTACATCAAGAACGCCAAGGTCGGCCCCTTCGACAACATCGGCTTCGGGCTGCTGATGGTGTGGACCGGCGCTCTGCAAATCGTCCTCGACAAAGGCCAGGAAGACGACTGGTTCGGCGCTCTCTGGGTCCGCTGGGCGGTCACGGCCCTGGTCGTCGCGCTGCTGCTGTGGATCTGGCGCTCGTGGTCAAATCCCAAGGGACTGGTCGACCTGCATGTGCTCAAGGACCGCAACTTCCGCACCGGCTGCATCCTCATCACCATGCTGGGCATGTGCATCTATATCACCATCGCCATTCTGCCTCTCTACTACCAGGAGATCCTCGGCTACACCGCATTCACCGCCGGCCTGGTCGTCGGCCCGCGCGGCATCGGTTCCTTTATCGGCTCGCCCGTCATCGGCATTCTTGGCTCGCGCATTGATAACCGCAAGCTGCTCACGGCGGGCTTTCTCGGCTTCGCCACCTGCGCCTTCATCTTCGGCACAGTCGACCTAGACATCGGCCCTTACACGCTGCTGATCCCCATCACCCTCACCGGCTTTGCGCTCAGCTTTGTCTTTGTTCCGTTGTCCACCATGATGATGGCCACGATTCCCAACAAGAATATGGGCAGCGCTACGGGCCTGGCCAACATGCTGCGCAACATCGGCGGATCGATTGGGATTTCAATGGCCACCACCGCCCTGATTCGCCGCGCCGCGCTGCACCAGACTTACCTGGGCGCTAACCTCACCCCTTCGAATGCTGTGCTGCAACAAAAGTCCACCGCCATCGCCGGCTACCTCGCCCACCACGTCGGTACCGCACAGGCGCGGCCCGGGTCCTTTGGATTTCTCTACGGGCTGATGGAACAGCAGTCCGCGATGATGGCCTACGTGGATGTTTTCCGCTGGACCGCGGTGCTGGCCCTCATCTGCGCCGCCGCCGCATGGCTCTTCAAAAAGCCTGTGAAGCCCGCCGCACCGCCGCCGGGGGTGCATTGAGAATGGGTGAACGCGACGCCATTTCTCAAGCGGTTCACTTCACCAGCGGCACAAATCGCCCCGTCCCTTCGTCGTACTCCTCAATCCGCCCGCTCAAAATGTCGTAGTACCACCCATGCACCGTCAGCTTTCCCAACCCAACCTCCCGCGCCACCGTCGGCTGCGCTTGCAGATTTTTGAGTTGCGCCACCACATTGCCGCGAATCAGCGAGGCCAGCTCCGCGCTCTCGCCGTCTGCGGGGTTCAGCGGCTGGCGGTATTGAAAGGCCGATTCCACGTGGCTCAGCCAGCGCTTGGCCTTGGGCAGCCCCTCCAGGCTTTTGTGATCCAGAGCCGCCTTAAGCGCTCCGCAATCCGAGTGCCCACACAAAATGGCGTGCTTCACCTTCAGCACTTCGACGGCATATTCGATCGTCGCCGTCACTCCGTCCACATCCTGGCTGGTAACCGGCACCACGTTGCCCGCGTTGCGCGTGATAAACAGATCCCCCGGCCCGGTGCCCAAAAACAAATCCGGAACCACCCGCGAATCAGAACAGGTAATGAATAGCCACTCCGGCGCCTGCATCTCCGACAACAAGTGAAATTGGCTGCGAAGTCCTGGAAAAACCTCCGCCAGAAACCGCTTGTGCCCCTCTATCAACCGCTCCATCCAACCTCCCGGAATTCTTCAATAATCGGCGCCCATCCTGCAGTCCGCCTCTGTCAGCCTATCGCACCGCGCACCGGGCTGTTACCTTAATCGGTGGCAGCATGATGAGCGCAATTATGCGAAGAGGTGAGTTTTCGATGAGGCAGAAAAAGATGCAATTCGGTTCGGCAGTAATCGTGATCCTGCTGGCGGCAACATTGCAGGCTCAAACGGTCAACACACTCGACCCGGATCTCCAAAACAGAATCGATCGCATCGCCCAGCAAGTTCTCGACCAGACCGGCATTCCTTCCGCCTCATTAGCCGTGGTCAAGGGTGGCAAGCTGATCTACACGCACGCCTACGGCAGCGCCCGCCTCGCCACAGCAACCACCCCGGCCCTCCCCGCCACGCCGCAAATGCGCTACTCCATCGGCTCCATATCCAAGCAATTCACCGCGACGGCGATTCTGCTGCTCCAGGAAGAAGGCAAGCTCTCGCTCGACGATCCCGTTGGCAAATACATCCCCGGCCTGACTCGCGGCGACGAAGTAACCATCCGGCAGATCCTCTCGCACACCTCCGGCTACCAGGACTACTGGCCCGAGGACTACGTGATGACCCCCATGCTGCGCGCCGAGAGCCCCCAGCAAATCCTCGATACCTGGGCAAAAAAGCCTCTCGATTTTGAGCCGGGAACCAAGTGGGAATACTCCAACACCAACTTTGTCATCGCCGGCCGCATCGTGGAACAGATCACCGGCGCGCCTCTCATGGACTTTCTTACTCGCAGAATCTTCCGTCCCCTCAAGATGAACTCCGTCTGGAACTCCGACGAAGCCAAGCTCACCCAGGCCGACGCCACGGCCTACTATCGCCACGCTCTCGGCCCCTTGCGCGTCGCTCCCAAAGAGGGCCGCGGCTGGATGTTCGCCGCCGGAGAGCTGGCCATGACCGCTCACGACCTGGCCCTCTGGGATGAAAGTCTGATTTCCCAGTCGATTCTCTCGTCCGAAAGCTATAAAAAAATGTTTACCGAAGTAAAGCTCAAGGATGGTACGGGCACGCATTACGGACTCGGCGTAGGTATTCACGACCTAGACGGCCATCGCTCCATCGATCACTCCGGCGAGGTCTCCGGATTTGTCTCCGACAACAATGTCCTCGTTGATGACGGCGTCGCCGTGGCCGTGCTCACCAACCAGGACGCGGTCGGCGCAGCTACCACCATCGTCCACCTGGTCGTCCCTATCGTGCTCAACCTGCCCAAAACCGCGCCTGAACAGCAAGCCATCGATCTCTATCACCAACTGCAGCAAGGCCGCATCGACCGCGCTCTGCTCGCTCCCAATCTCATCGACTACTTCACCCCCGAAGCTCTCGCCGATTTCCAATCCAGTCTGTCGCCGCTAGGCGAACCGCTGACCTTTCACCAGACTCGCGAGGAACTCCGCGGCGGCATGACCTTCCGAATCTTTGATATCGTCTACCCCGGCCGTAAACTCACCCTCACCACCTACACCTATCCTGATGGCAAGCTGGAGCAATATCTCATCGCTCCGGCTGAGTAAAACATTCTGGCTTGCCGGCAGCCGCTTGACTTTCGAGTTTGATCGGGGCATCCTACCGTCACAATCAAAGAAAACCTGGAGTGCTAGATGGGGTTTATTTTCTGCCCGAAATGCGCGCAGAGCGTAGATGATGCAATGGATGAGTGCCCCTATTGCGGAACGCCACGGCCGAAAGATACTTCCCCTGTCATCCCGCAGCAAACTCTGATTGCTTTAGAGACCAATCAGCCCGCACAACCTCCTTTTTTTGCCGTCTCGTTGCTTAAGCTGGCTGTACTCTCAACTTGCACCTTTGGGTTTTACGAGGTCTATTGGTTCTGGCGGAACTGGAATCGAATCCGGGCCAGCGGAGAGCCAAGGATCACGCCTTCTCTAAGGGCGTTTTTCCTGATTATCTTTTGCTATTCGTGCTTCGTAAGAATCAAAAAAGCGGGCGTCAGCCGTGGCATCACTCCCGCGCCGCCAATCGGTATTCTTGCAATTTGCTACATTCTCTCGGCTATTTCTTGGAAGCTACCGGGGCCGCTTAGCCTGATTGCATTTCTCAGCGTAGTTTTTCTTCTCCCCATTCAGTCCTACGTGAACCGCATCAACGCTGCAGACATGCCCGGGCATGATCCAAACTCCCGCTTTGGCGCCTGGAACTGGATTGCGACGGCTGCTGGAAGCATATTGTTGATTTCGGCGGTAATTGGCTCCTTCCTACCAAACAGTAGCCGCTAATCTTGTTCTTTTCTACGACTCCTTCCGCTCCGGCGCCGCCGGGTCCTCCTGCTTGTGGTCAATCCAGTCCTCATGGAACTCTTTCTCCTCCAGTTCCCGCCGCTTCTCTCTCTCCTCGCGCTCCTCGCGACCATCGCTCATAACCCGCCTCCTCACTCCAGTTTAACCACACGCGCAAACACCGATTCTCTCTATCCTTTACACTTGAATTGATTATGTTTGAAAACCTCACTGACAAACTCCAACGCGCCTTCAAGACCCTCCGCGGCCAGGGCACGCTTACTGAAGAAAATATCACTGAAGCTCTGGCCGAAATTCGCGTCGCCCTGCTTGAAGCCGACGTCAATCTCAACGTCGTCCGCGACCTCATCGAGCAGATTCGCGTCAAGGCCGTCGGCACTGAAGTGCTCACCGCGCTCTCGCCCTCCGAACAGGTCATCAAAATCGTGCGCGACGAGCTCATCACCATGCTCGGCAAAGATACGGCCCGCTTCAAATTCGCCTCGCAGCCGCCCACGGTCATTCTTATGGCCGGCCTGCAAGGCTCCGGCAAAACCACAACTGCCGGCAAGCTCGCCGCATGGCTCAAGAAGGGCGGTCACCGCCCTATGCTGGTCTCGGTTGACGTTTATCGCCCAGCCGCCCGCGAGCAGCTTAAAGTCGTCGCCAAATCCATCGATGCAAAACTCTACGAAGGGGACCAGAAGGGCGAAGCTGCCGGTACAGCGCTGGTCGAGCGACTGGCAAGGGAGGCTCGCCGCGAAGCCGTCATCATGGGTTGCGACACGCTCATCGTTGACACAGCCGGACGCCTGCACATTGACGAAGAGCTGATGACGGAGATGGAGCGGTTGAAAAAGCTTCTCAACCCGTCAGAGATTTTATTTATCGCTGACGCCATGACCGGTCAGGACGCCGTGAACTCGGCCAAGGATTTTCACACGCGCCTCAGCCTCACCGGCGTCGTCCTCACCAAGATGGACGGCGACTCCCGAGGCGGCGCGGCGATTTCCATCCGCCATGTAACTGGTCAGCCCATCAAGTTCATCGGCACCGGCGAAAAGCCCGACGCCTTTGAGCCTTTCCATCCAGATAGAATTGTCGGCCGCATCCTCGGCATGGGCGATATGATGTCGCTCATTGAAAAAGCCGAATCCACGCTGGACCGCAAAAAGCAGGAGGACTTCGCCAAAAAAGCCCTCCTCGGCGATGGCTTCACGCTCGAAGACTTCCGCGACCAGCTCCTTCAAATCAAAAAAATGGGCTCTATGGAATCGATCCTCAAGATGATGCCCTCGGTCGGCCCCTTCGCCGGCCTCAAGCAGGCCTCAAAGAACGTAGACGAAAAACAATTCACGCGCCTCGAAGCCATCATCAACTCCATGACCCCCAAAGAGCGCCGCAACCACGAGATCATCTCCGGCACGCGGCGCAAGCGCATCGCCGCCGGCAGCGGAACAACGGTTCAAGACGTAAACCAGCTTCTCCGCCAATACGCCCAGATGGCCAAGATGTTCAAGCAAATGGGCTCCGGCGGTCTGGCACGCAACATGATGCGCGGCGGCCTCGGCGCAATGGGCATGGGCGGCAAACAACGTTTCGGGCGGTAAAGATCAATTCTCTCGTGCGCAACTATTTTTCGTGTTGCAACTTATCAGAGACGCAACCATGACCACCCTGCAAGACCAACTCGACGAGATCACCGCCAACACCCGCAACCTGGTGCAGGCCGAGCGACTTGCCGTCGGTGAGCGCGCCGTGCAGGAGCTCTTCGCCTCAGGCGTGGAAGACCGCATCCTCCCCGTCGGCGCAATCGCTCCCGAGTTCGCCCTTAAAGACGCCACTGGCCGCCTCGTTCGCTCGGCCGACCTGCTCGCACTTGGACCCCTGGTGATCAAGTTCTTTCGCGGCCGGTGGTGCCCTTATTGCGTAACCGAGCTCGAAACCTGGCGCGACCTCTACGGCACTCTACGCGAGCGCGAGGCCCTGATGGTCGCCATCAGCCCGCAGTCCGAGCGGCAGAACGACTTCATGGCAGGCCAGCACGGGCTGCCATTTCCCGTGCTCTCCGATCCCGGAAACGCGGTGGCCGAACAATTCGGCCTGGTCTACACCGTCCCCGAGTACCACCGCGCCTACTACCTCTCCATCCTGGTCAACATCCCCTTCATCAACGGCGAGCCAAGCTGGAGCCTGCCACTCCCTGCCACCTATGTAATCAGTCCCGCTGGACGCGTAGTCCTTGCAGAAGCTCACGCCGACTTCCGCGTCCGCCCCGAGCCCGCAGAAGCTCTGGCCGCCGCCTTCGCTCCACACAATCGCTAGCTTACAAACTTGCTGTCAGCCTGAGCGAAGGCCGCCGCAGTGGCGCCTGGCGGTATACTGTCGTTCACGGAGAACATCATGTCGGCACGCACGATCTATTTGAGCAGGCTCATAGGCCTGTTCTGCATCGTTGTCATTCCATCTCTCGTCATTCACAGGCAAGCTACCGTGTACTCAGTCACTGCCCTCTTCAATAGCCCGGCGGTGATGCTGTTGACAGGCATCATCGGGGTAGCAGTCGGGTTGGCTATGATTCTGGCGCACAATATTTGGAAGGGAGGCGCGCTGTCCGTGATGGTGACCATCGTCGGATGGCTATCGCTCATCAAAGGGTTGATGATGCTCTTACTTCCACCCGGCGTGGAAGCGGAGATCATCCTGAGTTGGGTGCGGTGCCCCTTATGTTTCTATCTATGCATGACTCCTTCGTTCCTGATCGGAGTCTATCTGACCTACGAAGGATTCAAGTCGAAAACACACGTATAGCAAGGCTCAATTTTGTTCCCGCCTGTTCCATCGTAACTCCCCGTAGCAGGATCACCTTGCTCCGCGATAACTCCCCACTGACTAACTCCACTCGATTTTTCGGCAAACCAAATGTATCTGCCAGAAAGGCAATCAGCGCCGAGTTAGCCCGTCCTTCCACCGGCGGAGCCTGCACGGCAATCTTCAGTTGCGCTGCCGCGCCCTCGCCAAATAAGCCAGTGATCGCAGTCTTCTTCGCCCCGGGCTGAGCGCGCACCGCCAGCGTCACTCCGCCAGCCGCAGTCCGCATCATTTCATGATTCATTCCGGGGGCCCCACATAAGGTTTGCGCTTTCCAAACAGCGCCGTTCCCACGCGAATGCGCGTTGCGCCCTCTTCAATCGCCAAAGCAAAATCTCCGCTCATCCCCATCGACAGCACGTCGAATCCCAATCTCGGATGCGCCACGGCCCAACGATCCCGCCACTCGCGCAAGCTGCGAAAGCATGCGCGCGTCTCATCCTCTGTCCCGCCCCACAGCGCAATCGTCATCAGCCCGAGCGTTTCCAGATGCTCCAAATCCGGCAGCCGTTCCAGCAGCGCGGCTGCATCGGCCGACTCAGGCTCCAGTCCGGCTTTGGTCTCTTCAGGACTCAGCTTTACCTCGATCAGAACGGGGAGTTTTCTCCGCAGTCTTCCCGCGGCTTCGTTCAGACGCTCCGCAAGTCGAAGCGAATCCACGGAGTCCACGCCGTCAAACAGCTCCGCCGCACGCGCTGCCTTATTCGATTGCAAATGGCCGATAAGGTGCACACAAACCGGATGCGCCGAATCCAGCCGCAGCCCGTCCAAATCCGCAGCTTTCGCCCCAAATTCCTGCACACGGTTCTCGCCAAAAAGAGTGAGCCCCAGCGCAGCAGCCTCAGCCATCGTAGCTGCCGGATAGGTCTTTGATACAGCCATCAGTTCGACTTCGCCGCGCTGCCGCCCAGCCTGCCTGCAAGCCGTAGCAATCTGCTCTTCAAGCCGCTCCAGATTTTCATTGAGTGCCGTCATTCCACTCCCGCTGCGACCCCGTCTCGCCCTGCGCATCCAAAAAAATATGTGGACAGTGATTCTGCTCATCTTCTCAAACATCTTCATGACCTTCGCCTGGTACGGCCATTTGAAGTACCGCCAGGATGCACTCTGGAAGGTCATCTTAATCAGCTGGGGCATCGCCTTTTTCGAGTACCTGCTGCAGGTGCCCGCCAACCGCATCGGCGCCGCCCGCTTCGCGCCCGTCCAGCTCAAGGTCATTCAGGAAATCATCACACTGATTGTCTTCGGCGTCTTTACCACCTTCTACTTCGGCTCGCATCTGCGCTGGAATCACGGCGCCGCTGCGGTGTGCCTGGTCGGCGCAGCCTTCTTTGTCTTCCATTCCTGGTAGCGGACTTGGCGGATGCGATCAATGCCCAAGCGCTTCAAGAAACTTCTCCGCCTCCAGCGCGGCCATGCATCCTGAGCCGGCCGCGGTAACCGCCTGTCGATACCGCCGGTCCTGCACGTCTCCGCAGGCAAAAACTCCCCGCACCACCACATCGTTGAGCGTGGTCAGAACGTTGCCCGTGGTCTTGATGTAGCCTTCCTCGTCCAGATCCAGCTGCCCGGCAAACATTTTCGTGTTGGGCTCGTGGCCGATGCCGAGAAAAAGCCCGTTGATCTTGAGTACGTCCACGTTGCCGGTCTTGACGTCCTTCAGCCGCAGCCCCTTCACTTCTTTCTCGTCCACGCCCAGCACCTCTTCGACGATTGTGTTGGTGCGCAGTTCGATATTCGGATGAGCAATGGCCCGCTCCAGCATGATCTTCGAGGCGCGGAAGTTCTCGCGGCGGTGCAGCAGCGTGACTTTCGATGCAAACCGGGTGAGGAACAGCGCCTCTTCCATTGCTGAGTCGCCCCCGCCCACCACCGCAATCTCCTTGCCGCGGAAAAAGAATCCGTCGCAGGTAGCGCAACTGGAAACCCCATGCCCGATCAGCGCCTGTTCACTGGGCAATCCCAGCCAGCGCGCGCTCGCGCCTGAAGCGACAATCAGCGTGCGGGTCTCGACCTCGCCGGCCGAGGTTTGCAGCTTGATGGGATTTGCGCTTAGTTCGACGCTGATCAGGTGAGCTATCTGGTAGGCGGCGCCAAACCGCTCTGCCTGCTTCTTCATGTTTTCGATCAGCTCCGGACCCTGGATCCCATCCGGCCAGCCGGGAAAGTTTTCGACCAGCGTAGTCATCGAGAGCTGTCCTCCCGGCTCGTGGCCTTCGAGAACCAGCGGCTTGAGACCGGCGCGGGCGGTGTAGATGGCCGCCGTCAATCCGGCGCAACCTGAACCCAAAATTACGGTATCGCGAATCTCTGTCATAAATCTTCCTGTGTTGATTTTAGACGCATACGTCACGCGGCCCTGTTCCAGTTCCACTTACTTAAGTAAGATGATGCTCATGGCGAATCTGACTCTAATCTACGGCATGCGGCTGCTCCCCGAAGGCGAAGTGTCTGAAATCCAGGACGCAACCCTCAAGCTGACTAACGGGCACCAGGCCCACGTCACCATGCACCTCATCGAGGGCTCGCGCGAAGAGATCGAAGCCCAGCTCAAACGCAGCTTGGACGCCTTCTTCAGCTTCTATCCCGAAATTTAAGCCCTGCGATCATTCGTGCCGCTTCAGCGTGAGCCCGCAAACGCGAGCCTCTCCCCCAACCGGCGAAAGCGAGAAATGAACCCAGCCGCCGCTGGCCTCGACCTCGATTTCCGATGCTGAAGTAGCCGCCTGGCGCTTGCCTCCCGATTCAAATTGAATGCGGTCAGCTTCGGGCATCTTCAGCCGCAGGCTATACCTCCCCTGCGGCAAGCTCGTTCCTGCTAAACCGCCCACTGTGAGCGTTACTGGCGATTGGACCTCCATTACACTCGCGCACCCCGCGCCGCCTTCAAATTCATGCACACGCGCGCCCAGTTCAGCAGTTCCAAGAACCTCGATTACGTGCTTCGATTCGTCGAAGTCGAAGGTATACTTGCCGGGCTGTTGCGCAAATGCATCCTGATACGTGGGAGCAAACTCGACCTGCAGCGGCTCCAACCCAACCGCTTGCCGTTGCGCTTCAAAATAAGGCAGCCAGCGCAGATTCATCGAGACGAGAATTCCTTTTTCGCCCCGGCTCGTGGTTCCATGGCGAATCGTCGTCGAGTATTGTTCGATCGCTTTCTCCGGCAAGGCCGCCGCAATCTCTCGCCGGGCCAGCGCCAGGTCTCCGGCCTTCAATGCTGCCTCTGACTTTTGCAGCGAAGATTGAGCTTCGAAAACGTCTTGGGCATAGCGCTCCCAATCTTCAAAATATCCAACCCAATCGCGATCCGCGGCATCCTGCGCCAGTGGCTCCATGCGATTGAGCAACTCGAGCCGCGCCTTCGCGCCAACCGCCTCGTTCTCCGCATCGAGGGTCAGACTGATGAATTGATCCGATGTTTCCCTTCCAAATGCCGGGCCGTTATATATCCAGTCAAGCAGATAACGCTTGCCCAGCTCCTGCGCGCCGCTGCCGAAGGTGCGTTTGGCCATCTCCGCCGCGGTTGTGTCCAACGGCTCGTCTTCGCTGCTGGTCCAAACCTGGTCCGCAACGCTCTTGAAGAAGAGATCGAGTGGGCGTGTGGTCCAGTGAATCGCGCCGTAGCCTGCGCTGTTGCTCCACTGCAACATCGATCCCAGGCCAGCAAAGGGAACATAGGAACGGCCCGCGTACTCGCGATCGTCGTGTTGCGCCCACACGATCGGCACCACTGGACGATGCCTGCCAGCGGCGCGTACGCTCTCCTGTGCCGTGTCGCTCGTAAACTCGTAGTTTGCATCGAGGGGTAGAAGGGTTGTACCGGCAGGCATGAACGCGTCGGCCGACGGGAGATATTCAAACCCCCAACTGCCCGCAGCTAGAGTGACCCGAGCGTGGCCGGTTTCATCGAGCGCCTTGCGAAACGCTTTGACCACCTTGCCCATGGCAAACATTCCCGGCGCGCGTGGATCATCTTTCAATGCTGGATTAGCCGCCATCGCAACGCGGTATTCCTCACGCCATGCTGCGGGAAAATCCTCCGGCATGAGTGAAGTCCACGGACTGGCCGGCATGCTGCGGTACCAGACAGCAACCTGCGTGATCTGCGGGTAGAGCTTCATCAACTGTTCGATTTCGCTCTTGTAATACAGATAGCCTTCTCTGCTGTCAGGGTCGGCTAATTCAAGATGGTAAGATTCGGGCGGCACACGGGGTTCATGGGATACGTACAGAGTTTTGAAACGAGCTGAAGCAGGAAGAGTCGCAATCACATTCTGCGGGTTAGCCGCAATCGAATCGATATCCATTGCAAACGTGATTCCCATGCCCCGCTCCGCGGCAAACTGAAAAACACTCTGCATCAAAGTCGTTGCCGCCTGCATTTTGTCTTTATCCGCAACCATGCTGGCACCCGCGCCAAAGACGGGCCCGTTGAAAAGCCCCTCGCCGCCCACAATCTTTCTCACATCGAGCACGTCTTCCGTCCCCCAGTCGCGTCCCGATCTTGAGTTGCTCAGAGAACCGAGCCTCTTGGTCGCACCATTCAGCGAAAACGAGAACATCGGGTTGTTTCCGTAGGCATGAACCATGATGGTGTTGAAGCGCAACCGCCCGGCCTGCGTAATCCAATGCTGCCAGTCTTCAAGATTCCAAGTCGAGCATCCGCTAAGAAAGTTATGCCAATTGAAGATGAGCCGCTCGCCGGCGATGGGGGCGTCCTCCAACTCCCAGCCGGAAAATGAAAAGGCCATCTGTGCGGGGGCCGGGGCCGTATTGTAAGAAAGATAAAATCCAAATCCAAGTTTTTCGAGCAGTGCGTCGACGGCATACAAAGTCGCTCGCGGACTCGCACCGGCAATCACCGCAGTGCGGCTGTCGATTACCTTGATCGCAAAACTATCCTCCTTATCCAGCTTGTTCCTGAGTTCGGAAGCATAACTTCCCGGCAGATCCTGCGCGGTTCCAAGATAGATCGCCGGAGCCCCCGGCTCAGGACTACCAGTCTCGAAATAAGTCGAAGGATAGAGTGTGCGCAGGTGAGTCGTTAGCTCCTCCGCGGCAATTTTTTCCACCGTTCCTGCATCTTTGGGCAGAGTTATGACAACCTTGGTCTGTGCCGCCGCAAACATTCCCGCACAAAGGCTAAGCGAAAACACAATCTTGATAAGGGCCGACTGCTGCAGAAACATTAAAACCCCATCAGGAACAAACATCATTTTTATCAAATTCCTCTCTATCGAAATCTTCTATTGGATTCGTTTGAATTTTACCGCTCTTGCCCCTGTAGTGATAGGCCAGCCCGGCACCGACAACGCAAGATTAACCGTTCAACCGTGACCACGGCGGCCTTAAAGATTTCTATGGCGATCCGGAATTCGTTGGTTCCTCGCATGCGGGGAAACTCTGCACGGAGGGAATCCCGTGCTCGTCTCTCACTGCGCTCGCCTGCGCGCTGCAATCGTTCTCTGCCGCATTCTCATGCTCTCCCTCCTGATCATGGCTCCGGCCGCATTTGCCGGCGGACCCAAATACGTTGCCGGCGCCACTTACTTCAATTCATCGGTCCTCGGCCAGCCCATTCACTGGGCAGGCGGGCAGTTGAACTATTACGTCGACCAGGGACCGCTCAGCAGCACCGTCACCAACCAGCAGGCCGTAACCATGGTGGATGCGGCGGCGACCCTCTGGAGCGCCGTTCCCACCGCCGGCGTCACGCTCACCGATAAAGGCCCTCTGAACGAAGACGTGAACGGCACCAACATCGTGGCAAGCGGCACAGACTTTACGGTGACCAACGAGCAGATCGACCAGTTGAGCCAGATCAGCCAGCCCGCCGACGTTACTCCCGCAGCAACGCAATATCCTGTGGGGGTTATCTTCGACGAAGACGGTTCGGTGATCAACGCGCTCTTCGGCACCGGCGCAAGCGATCCCACCAGTTGCGAGTTCAACGGCGTCTGGTTTTGGATCGACAACGTCAACCCCGACGCCACCATCGCCCACGCCATTCTTTTGCTCAACGGCCTCTGCGCAACCAATGCAAACATGTTGGCAATGATGAGCTTCGAGCTTGAACGCGCCTTCGGCCACATTCTCAACCTGGACTATGCGCAAGTAAATCCCGGAGCGCTCCAGAACAAAGAACCCGGCGGCACGCAAGGCTGGGCAGTGATGCAGCCCATCAGCGGAGTCTGCGGCTCGACCGGCGGGGATTGCATTCCCGAGCCTTCCATACTTCATTCCGACGATATCGCCGCCCTCAACCGGCTCTATCCCATCACTGCCGCAAATCTCTCCAACTTTCCCGGCAAGCAGCTCACGGCTGCAAATACTATTTCCATTCAAGGAACCATTACCTTCCAAACTGGCCTGGGTATGCAGGGCGTGAATGTCGTCGCGCGCCCGCTCGACCCGAACGGCAACCCGCTCTACCAATACACAGTCACATCCGTCTCCGGCGTTTCTTTCAACGGCAACCACGGCAACCCCATCACCGGCTGGACTGACTCAAACGGCAATCTGCTCAACCTGTGGGGCTCGAATGATTCCGCGCAGCAGGGCTTCTTTGACCTGAGCGGAATCCCGCTCCCCCCCGGCGTGACCACGGTCAACTACCAGGTCACATTTGAGACCATCGATTCTCTTTATATCCTCACCAATTCAGTGGGACCGTATCTCGACGGCCAGGTCGCTCCCTCGGGAACTCTGGCTTCCATTTCCGTGCCGGCAATGTTGCCCGGCAGCGCGCAAACTCTCACCATCAACGCAACCAGCTCGGCAATCGGCGGTACACAGGACGCAATCGGAACTCAGGCCACGCCGCGCCCCCTGCCCGTCAGCGGCTTCTGGTGCAGCCGTCTCAGCCAGGTGGGCCAAACAGACTGGTTCACCTTCCCGGTTCGCGGCAATCGCACCTTCACCATCGTCACGCAAGCTTTGAACGAGACCGGCACTCCCACTGAACTAAAAGCCATGCCCGTCATCGGCGTCTGGGATGCGCTCGATCCGCTCGGCGCAAAGTCAGTCGGCGCAGCTCCCGGATTGAATGGCATGGCCACCGGCGAAACCTACCTGCAATTCAGCCCCCCGGCCGACGACCAAGTCCGCATCGGAATCGCCGACCAGCGCGGCGACGGCCGTCCCGACTACCCCTATAACGGCTGGGTGCTCTACGCCGACACCGTCCAGCCCTCGCATCTGCCCGTCTCCGGCGGCCCCATCGTCATTCAGGGCATGGGTTTTCGTCTCGCCGATACCGTGCAGGTGGGCGGCCAGCCAGCCGCGGTCACCAGCATCTCTCCCAACGAGATCACCGCCATTGCGCCCGCAGCCGCCAGCGGAGTCACCGGCTCAGTTGACGTGGAAGTAGACGATGAGCCCGCCTTCTCTGCCGCGGCCGTCGTCACCGGCGGCACCAGTTACGACTCCGGCACCGGCGACGCGCTCACCCTGCTCACCGCTCCCATGAACACCATCCCCATCGGCGTGCCGATTCCCTTCACCGTAACCGCATTGACGCCCGCGCTCACCCCGGCAAACGGGGTTACGGTGATTTATTCCGTCACCAGCGGCACGGCAAAACTCGCCTGCGGATTGCCGACCTGCTCCATCACCGCAACCGGCGACGGCCGCGCCACCATGAACGTGACCGCAATCGACGGAACCTGGTCCATTGTGAGCGTCTCGCTCACGAACGGCTCCAGCCTGCAAGCTCAGTTTGCCGGTGGAACGCCGCCCGTCCTCGCCTCGCTCACGCCGCAGCCTTCGCTCGCCGCCGGAGCCACCATCACCTGGACAGTTCAGGCTCTAGTCCTCTCAGGAGACCTTCCCGCAGCGGGCCAAACCGTAACCTGGCAATCGGCCAGCGGCATCACGGTCCAGGGCAGCGGCTCAGTTGTCACCAACTCCAGCGGCATCGCCACCCAGGCCCTCACCGCCGGGCCGCTCACCGAGGGTCAGACCGCAACCATCAACGCCTGCCTCAATGGCACCAGCCAATGCATAGCCTTTACGGTCTTCGGTGCTCGTCCTGAACTGGCCACGCTCGCAGCCGTCTCCGGCACCATGCAGAGCCTCACGCTTCAATCCACCCCCAGCCAAATCACTCTTCGACTGCTCGATACCGACGGCAATCCCATGGCCGGCGGCTCGGTTTCGTTCTATCAAAGCCTCTACGCATGGGCGCCCCCATGCGCTGCGCACAGCGTCTGTCCGCCTTCCACTCTTCTCGCCACCCAGTCCGCCGCAGCCACCTCCGCTCTTGACGGAACCGTCGCCTTCAGCCCCGCAACCCTCCCCGGCGTCGCCACCAACCTGATCGGCCTTGCCTCCAGCGGCAGCACCTCATCGCTCAACATCTCCATCGAACAGCATCCGTAGAACGGCTTTTTGCTTTTTGCTTTTTGCTTTTTGCTTTTGCTTTCAGCCATCAGCTCCTATTGAGGACTGCACCTGTAATAGCCCGCGCAAACGCGCCGGAGGCGCAGAGTATGTTAGCCCCGCGCTTCAGCGTGGGGAAAAGGGAATCTAAAGTTTGTTACGGAGTCCCGGAGGGACGGTGCAAGAGCATGATTTATGCATGATCCACCAGTTCCCGAAGAATAGTTTTTCGTTCTAACTGACCCGAATTCTGAATTCCAGTTCCGCAAGCCCGCGCCCATCGCCAGCCAATTCCCACCGCAATCTGCTATTTTCATAATTTGTATCCACGAACCCCGAAATCTCCGCCGCCGCGCTCCGAGGACCGTCGCTATCATGTCTGATCCGCTGAGTCATCCACCCGCTTCCAGTATTGAAACTCCTCAGCCAGTGGGATTCTTCCATCCATCCAGGCGCACCTACCGCTTCACCATCCTGATGTTCATCAGCTTGATTGTGCTAGGCAGCTATTTCGCCTATGACAGCATCGGCGCCCTCGCGCCCACACTTATCGACGCGTTGCATCTGAACCGCAGCACGATCGGCAATCTCTACACGGCATATTCCGTGGCCGCCATCCTCATCGTCTTCTTTGGCGGCATGCTTTATGACAAGCTCGGCCCTCGCCGGGCCAGCCTGCTGTTCTGTTCCCTCGTCCTGGTGGGCGCCGTGATAGTGGCCTTTGCCCACTCCACGTGGGAGCTCTTCGCCGGCCGGTTGATCTTCGGTGCAGGCTCTGAATCCCTGATCGTAGTGCAGAGCGCCATCATCAGCCGCTGGTTCAAGGGCAAGGAGATGGCCCTGGCCTTCGGCATCGCTCTCACCATCAGCCGCGTCGGAACCCTCTTCAGTTTCAATACCGAGCAACTCATTTCCGATTACTTCGGCAGCTACCGCATCGCTCTCTGGGCAGCGGCGGGCTTCTGCCTGTTCTCCGTGCTATGCAATCTGGTCTACATTGCCATGGACAGCTACGGCGAGAAGGTGCTTGCGCTTCCCAAACCGGACGCCGGCGACAGGATTGTCTTTTCCGATATCAAGAAATTCAACTCTTCCTTTTGGTTCGTCGTTCTTCTCTGCGTAACTTTCTATAGCGCCATCTTCCCCTTCACGGCGCTCGCGACCGACATGTTTCATGACAAGTGGGGCATTCCGCTGGTCAGCGAGTCAACAGGCAGCTTCCTGGTCCAGATCTTCGGCAACTTCCTGCACATGTTTTCGACGGCGCCGGGAATGACCAGCATCATCATCTTCGCGTCCATGGTCTTCGCACCCTTTGCCGGTGATCTGATTGACCGCATCGGCAAACGCGCCACATTGATGGTTGTGGGCTCTCTGATTCTCATTCCCGCCCACCTGATCATGGGCATTGCCCACTGGAATCCCATCCCCAGCATGGTCGCGCTCGGCGCCGCCTTTGTACTGGTGCCCGCTGCGATGTGGCCTTCGGTTCCCCTGGTGGTAGAGGAGAAACGCGTGGGCACGGCCTTCGGCCTTATGACGGCGATCCAGAATCTGGGTCTCGGGCTGTTCCCCTTCCTCAATGGCAAGCTCCGCGATGTCACCGGAACTTATACCGCGACCCAGGTCATGTTCGCGGGTCTCGGCGTGGTGGGGCTCATCTTCGCCCTGCTATTGCTGCGGTCCGATCGGCGGCATGGCAACGTTCTGGAGCAAGGGAAAAAACAGGAGAAGAACCTGCCTCGAATCGAAGAAGGTCTCGAACAGCGCTAGAGCATTTCGCCCAGACGTAGCGCCGGCATCCTGGCCGGCTGTAGCGTGGACCTCCGGTCCACGCTCACTCTGCGCCTTCGGGGAACTGCTCCAGGTAGCTCCTGTCACCAATCGCCCCGCTAACGCATCTATTGATTGAGGCACTTCCCTTTTGGACCAACCAACCGAACCGCTCCAGCCCAGCCGCCCCCGCGTGGTTATCGTCGGCGGCGGCTTTGCCGGCATCCACGCCGCCGACGGCCTTGCACGGCTCCCGGTCGACGTCACGGTAGTCGACCGCCGCAACCACTATACTTTTCAGCCGCTCCTCTACCAGGTGGCCCTCGCCGTGCTCTCCCCGGCTGACATTGCCCAACCCATCCGCAGCATCTTGCGCCGCCACACAAACACCCAGGTGCTCATGGATGAGGTCGTCGCCATCGACTCGGCTGCCCGCCGGGTCACTCTCGGCTCAGGCGCCGAGCTCCCCTTCGACTATCTCGTCCTTGCCACCGGAGCCACCCACTCCTACTTCGCCCACCCCGAATGGATTCAATATGCCCCCGGCCTCAAATCCATCGAGGACGCCCTCGAAATTCGCCGTCGCGTTCTGCTAGCCTTTGAACTCGCCGAGCGCCAGATGGTCGAAAGCGGCTGGCACCCTCCTCTCAACTTCATCGTCATCGGCGGCGGGCCAACAGGCGTGGAGCTCGCCGGAGCCATCAGCGATATCGCCCAGCTCTACATGCGCCACGACTTCCGCCACATCGACCCCACCAAATCCCGCGTGATCCTGCTTGAAGGTTCCCCGCGCGTCCTCGCCGCTTACCCACCCGACCTTTCCGCCAAAGCCGAAGCCATTCTCACTCATCTCGGCGTTGAGGTCCACACCAATACCCCGGTCAGCAACCTCGGACCCGGTTGGGTCGAGGCCGCCGGCAAACGCATGGATGCCGTGGTCACGCTCTGGGCCGCGGGAGTGCAAGCCTCGCCGCTGGCCAGGCTTCTCGACGTTCCGCTCGATCGCAAAGGCGGCGTCCCGGTCGACACTTTCCTCAATCCCCCGGGACTTCCCAATGTTTTTATCCTTGGCGACCTCGCTCACTTCGAGCAGGACGGCCATCAGATCCCCGGAGTAGCCCAGCCCGCCATGCAGATGGGCGACCACGTCGCCAAAATGATCGCCGCCGACCTCAAGGGCAAGCCACGTCCCCCTTTCCGCTACTGGGACAAGGGCGATATGGCCACCATCGGCCGCATGGCCGCCGTCGGCGATGTCAAATGGCCCTTCAAAGCCCACATGAGCGGCTTTCCCGCCTGGGTCACCTGGCTCACTATCCACATCTTCTTCCTCATCGGCTTCCGCAACCGTATCTCTGTCTTCGCCGCCTGGGTCTGGACCTACTTCACCTTCACCCGCGGCGCCCGCCTCATCACCGGCGACCAGACCCTGCCCGGCTGGCCAGAGCAGAAAAACGCCAGCACCGCCGAAAAACCAACCGAAGTCATATCGAGCTCATAGAATTTGCCCCATCAAAAAAAAGCGGGCGAGTTTGCAGATGATTTCCCTGTGTTGGCGCACAATCATTTCATAGCGCATTCCGCAACCTGCGGAAAACAGCAAAAACGCCCGTAAGTCCTTGGCTGTCTATATTCTGCGAATACCTTCATTGAAATGAAGAATTTACAGAAATAGGTAGGGGGGGGTAGGCAGGGACTGAGACTGTCTCTGCACGCGAGTAGCGAAACCATGCCACACCACATGAGCCTCGTGCCCCATCCATGCGACGTTTTTCTGTCGCATGGGTGGAATACCACGAACCTCGAAGCGATCTCCCTTCCAAATCGGTCAAGTAAACTGGAAGAGCGATGCTCGATCTAGCCTTTGTCCGTGCCAACCTTGAATTGGTAGAAGAAAAACTACGCGCCCGCGGAGCCGATCCCGCTGCGCTGCTTGGAGATTTCCGCGCCCTCGATAAAAGCCGCCGCGAGGCCATCACCAACGCCGAGCAAATCAAAGCACGGCGCAACGAGTTGAGCCAGCAGGTTGGTGAAGTTAAAAAAGATATGCGGAAGATTCCTTCCTTACAGAACATCGGATTAACGCAGAAACTCGACGCGGCAATGGAAGAGACACGCGCTCTCAAAGACAAACTGGACGCGCTCGGCTCGATCGCCGCGCAGCTTGACGAGCAGATGCGCCTTTCTTTGTCGCGCATTCCCAATCTCACTCGCGATGAGGTTCCGATTGGCAAATCGGAAGAAGACAACGAGGTTGTGAAAATCTGGGGCAATATACCGTCCTTCGACTTTCTTCCCAAGCCCCACTGGGAACTCGGCGAGCAACTCGGCATCCTCGATCTCGAACGCGCCGCCAAGCTCTCCGGCGCACGCTTTGCGGTTTATATGGGAGCCGGAGCCCGCCTCGAACGCGCTCTCATCAGCTTCATGCTTGACCTGCACACCGGCAAGCACGGCTACACTGAAGTCCTTCCGCCGTTCATGGTCAACTCGAAATCCCTCTTCGGCACCGGCCAGTTGCCCAAGTTCGCTGAAGACCTCTTCCGCTGTAGCGACGCAGACGCTGAGGCCGCCACCCGCGGCGAGTTCAAAGACGCCGATCACTGGCTCATCCCCACCGCCGAAGTGCC
>Ga0187875_10000946_pt1 | contig 23147 bp, 24 predicted proteins | sample June2016WEW_17_1_2_FD_132978 | JGI IMG/M metagenome (GOLD analysis project Ga0187875, IMG submission 132978) | Peatland microbial communities from SPRUCE experiment site at the Marcell Experimental Forest, Minnesota, USA - June2016WEW_17_10 | ecosystem: Environmental > Terrestrial > Soil >...
ACAGGTGCAAGAAACTTGCGCATTTATGGTCCGATTCTTTGGCTAGCCTTGGCTGCCTCTATTGTTCTGGTAATACCCAAACCCGGTGCTTCGGGACCGCCTGGTCTGCATTGTTTAAGTATTGTTGGTCTGGTCCCTCTTTGGATTGGTCCCTGCAGCCCAGTAGTGTCTGGCGGCCGCACCTCCGGACTGCTAGCTTCCGAACTGCTGCAGCGCTTTTGTGAGCGACGCGTCGTCGGCGACATTCAGACAGGTCTTCGATCGGTCAATCTGCCGCATTAACCCGCATAGAACTTTCCCCGGGCCGATCTCCACGAAGGTCTGAACGCCTTTCTCAATCAGGAGGCGCATACTCTGTTCCCATTTTACTGAGCCCGTCACCTGCGCGACCAGGGTTTCGCGCGCGCGGATTTCATCGCTGACCAAAGATGCTTCGACGTTGCAAACGACGGGGTACACGGGCTTCTGTGTCTTCAGCGCGTTCAAGTCCGCCTCCAGACGGTCCTGTGCGGGCTTCATCAGCGAGCAATGGAAAGGCGCGCTGACAGGCAGCAACTTCGCGCGCTTCGCGCCACGCTCGTCGGCAAGCTTTGTTCCACGTTCCACGGCCGCAGTGTTACCGGAGATCACAATCTGCTCAGGCGAATTGATGTTGGCTGGCGAGCAGACTTCTCCCTGCGCCGCTTCCTGGCAAACCGCGGAAACCTTTTCCAATTCCAAGCCCAGGATTGCCGCCATCGCTCCGACACCGACCGGCACCGCTTCCTGCATATACTTGCCGCGTTTGCGCACAGTGCGTATGGCGTCTGCAAAGGTCATCGTGCCCGAAGCCACATGGGCCGAATATTCTCCCAAGCTGTGTCCTGCCACAAAGCTGGGCTTGGGTACCCGCCCCTCAAGAACTCGGAGCGCTGCGACCGATACCGTGAGTATCGCCGGTTGGGTGATCTCGGTGAGGCGCAATTGCTCTTCCGGACCCTCGAAGCAAACTTGCGACAATTTGTAGCCCAGCGCATTGTCGGCTTCTTCAAATGTCTTCCGCGCGATGGGAAACTTTTCGAAAAGCTCTTTGCCCATGCCCACGGCCTGCGAGCCTTGGCCGGGGAAAATGAATGCGATCCGTTGTGCTGCGCTCTTGGGTAGGTCTCTGGATTCGGTCATCGTCTCGATCTTGCCGGGAACTATTGAGCCGGGGCGGCTTCCACTTCCGCCGGTGCGGGACGAAGCGCAGCCAGTCCCTGCTCGATCGACTCGTTGACGCGCCGCTCGGCAAACTCGGCAGCTACTCTCACCGCATTCTTGATGGCGTTGGCGTTGGACGATCCGTGCGTGATAATGCAGACTCCCTTCAGTCCGAGCAGAGGCGCGCCACCGTATTCCGTGTGGTCGATGCGTTTCTTAAAATCGGAAAATGCGCTGCGCGAAAGCATATAACCGACCTGCCGCGTGATCGTCGATTTCAGTGATTCCTTGAGAACCGTGCGCACCAGGTTCGCGACACCCTCGGAAATCTTAAGCGCGACGTTGCCCACGAACCCGTCCGCCACGATCACGTCGACGTGGCCATTGAACAGGTCGCGACCCTCCACATTGCCCACAAAGTTCAAGGGCAGGCGCTTCAATAACTGGAACGACTCGCGCGTCAGCTCGTTTCCTTTGGTTTCTTCTTCGCCAATGGAAAGTAATCCTACGCGCGGCCGCTTTGCGCCACCGAAGCTCGACCGGCCCACTTTGAGGTCGCCAAACATGGAGCGGAAATAAATCTCGCCCATCACCGCGAACTGTTCAAGATTATGCGGCTTGCAATCCACATTCGCGCCGACGTCCAGCAAAATCGCAGCCGTTCCCGGAGCCGTAGGAAAAACCGCAGCCAACGCCGGACGGTCTACCCCTTGTAGCGCGCCCAAGACCATCTTGGCGGAGGCCATTGCGGCGCCGGTGTTACCGGCGGTAACAAAACCGGCAGCTCGTCCCTCGCGAACCAGCCGCAGACCGACGTGCATGGAGGAGTCGCGTTTGGCGCGCACTGCCTGCACCGCTTTATCTTCCATGGTGATGACTTCGCTGGCGTGGACGATCTCAATAGGTAGGCGGAATGCTGCCGGGTGACGGTCCAGCTCTGCATTGATCGTGGCTTCCGGACCGACGAGCAGTACACGCACGCCGTAATTGCGCGCAGCGTGAATTGCGCCTTCGATCTCAGGCTTGGGCGCCCGGTCCGAACCCATCGCATCCAGCGCGATCACGCTAGGCATGGTAGCAGGGAGTTAGCTGGCTTCTTCGACTTGCAGTACGTCGCGGCCTTTGTAGTAGCCACACTTTGTGCAAGCGCGGTGCGGCATCTTCTTTTCGTGGCAGTTCGGACACTCGGAAAGCGAGTGGCTCTTCAAGGCGTCATGCGCCCGCCGGGTGGAGGTGCGCTTCTGGGAGTGTCTTCGTTTTGGATTCGGCATGGTCTAGATTCCTCTTGCTGAGGCCATTCGGCCTCGCTCGCGTCGATATCTCGATCGTGAATTCTTAGTGCGCCAGTTTGCTGCGAATTTCCTTGAGCGCGGCCCACCGAGGTTCTTCCTGGGTCACTGCGCACGAACATTTTTCCTGGTTCAGGTTCTTGCCGCAGTGCGGACACAGACCCTTGCAATCTTCGCCGCACGTGACCTTCAACGGAACGGCCAGCAGGATCTGCTCGCGGACCACATCGTCCAGCAGAATCCCCTTGCCTTCATAATAGCTGATCTCGGCCTCGGCGTCGGTCACCGACATCTCGTCCCGCCCTGCGTCGGCCCCTTGAGGACGATAGAGTAAGTCGAACTCGCGCTTCACATCCTGAGTCAGCGGTTCCAGACAGCGCGCACAGTTCGATTCCAGGCTAGTCGTTAACCGGCCCCGAATGCGTATATCTTTTATTATCTTGTGCTTGCCGTGATGCTCTTCGACCAGATCCGCCCGGCCGCTGCTCTCCACTGGAGAAATCTGGCGGTAATCCGCTCCCAGGTCGATAACGCCCGGCTCGAACTTCTCCGCAAATTCAACCGGATGAAGTTCCAAGTCTTTGATTTCGAAGAACATCGGCAACCTCCGCGGACGCGTTCAGTGGCCGCGCCTAAAGCCCGCGGAAGCACGTCAAAAAAGACGAAGTACCGCAAGGATCAACGGTCAAGGATAAAGGGTGGGGGAAAGGAGTGTCAAGCGGGCAGCATCGCTCTTCCTCTTCCCTATTAATATGCTATAGAATGCATAGGGAAAGCCTATGGCAACACTTTACGTCGAAAACGTTCCGCATGGTCTTTACAAGGCTCTCCGCAAACGCGCCCGGGAGAACCGCAAGTCGATTGCGGCGGAAGTGATCTCCTTACTGGAGCGCCACATACCTACAGCGGAAGAGTTACAACGACGCAGGAAATTTTACGAACGAATGTCGGAACTCCGTGCCCGACATTCCGAGAGTTCCGGCTCCTTTCCAACCGCTGACGACATGATCCGCGAGGATCGCGATCGTTGACCAACCTCGTCCTCGACGCCAGCGTGGCGGTAAAGTGGGTGATTCCGTCGGCAGGCGAAACTCTCACAGCCGAATCCTTTCAACTTTTGAAACGTTATGCGGACGGTGAGATCAACTTCATCGTGCCGGATGTCTTCTGGGCTGAAGTGGGCAATGTCTTGTGGAAGGGCGTTCGCCAACGAAGGTGGGTGCAAGCTGTTGCTGAAGGTGGGGCATCGGAAATCAGCCATCAGGACTTCTTCACCGTCTCATCTTTAACCTTGTTGCCCGAAGCCCTTAAGATCGCTTTTGCCCATGACTGCAGCTTCTCCGCCTGCCTCTATGTGGCTTTGGCCATTCAGTTCAAGACCGAGATGATCACCGCGGACGAACGCCTGGCCAACGCCTTGGCTGCGCGCCTCCCCGTAAAATGGCTGGGGGCGTTCGGAATCGAATAATCAGACCGATGGCAATTTCACAGCTCAGAAACGCGGCTCCCGGAGCTACTGCGGAATCGTGGTTGCGAATCCACATCGAAGCGGCCGCAGTTTTCGTTTGTTTCCTAGGGTTCCTGGCGCGCCTTTGGGCTGCCTCCGGAACGTTCCTCAATCCCGACGAGGCGCTGCATTTCCGCTTGGCCAATCAGCTTTCTCTTGCCCTCGCCTACAAAGAAAGTCTGACCGCTTCGCATCCTCCGCTCCTGACGTTGTTGCTTTACTTTTGGCGCGCGTTGGGCACATCGGAACTCTGGTTGCGGCTTCCTTCGGTGCTCGCGGGAGTGGCTTTTTGTTGGATGTTTTACAAATGGTTCAGCAATGCCGCGGGCGATCTCGCCGGCTTCATCGCGCTTCTTTTCGTTGCATTGCTTCCGCCCATCGTCCTACTATCGGCCGAAGTGCGGCAATACGCTTTGCTTCTGGCTTTCCTGGCGAGCGCTTTGTATTTTCTGGATGACGCTTTCGGGAAAAAATCTGCAGCCAGAATGGCGGCCTTTACCCTGTGCCTCTACCTCGCGATGCTGTCGCATTACTCGGCCTTTTTGTTCGCCGCGGCACTCGGCATTTACGCCCTGCTCAGAATCTTCAGGGAACGCCAGCCCGCCAGCTTGGCGTCGGTTTGGGCAATCGGACAACTCGGCGCACTGGCTCTCGCGATTCTTTTGTACAAGACCCACATTTCGAAGCTGGGGCTGGGTGAATCAAGAACCGTTCTACAAGGTTGGATGAGCGAGTTTTTCCTTCGCCGCTCCTATTTCGATTCCGCTCATGACAACCCCGTGTTGTTCCTGGTGGGACACAGCTTCGGAGTCTTTCAATATTTTTTTGGGCAGCTTGCCGTTGGTGATGCAATCGGCCTCTTGTTCGTGGTCGGAGTGGCGCTGCTTCTGCGCGGGAAGGGCTTCCTGTACGGTCGAAGTTCTTCGCGCTGGTTAGGAATAGTCCTGCTCCTGCCGTTTGCGATTGCAGGCGGTGCTAGCCTGGCGCATGTCTATCCCTACGGTGGCACGCGGCACATCGCGTTCCTGATCATCCCAGGCGTGGCTGGTGCCAGCGTGGCAATGGCGCGTCTGGCGGCGGGAAGATGGGCGCGCGGACTTGCGATCGCAGCCTTCGTCCTCGTCGCGTGCATCGCTTTTGGAAAGCCGCGACTGCCTCGAATGGATCGTGCCGATCAAAGCCGGATGCAGATGACGGCGGCGATGGAATTCGTGCAGCAGAACATTGAAGCCTCAGGTCTGATCTTCACGGACTACGAGAGCGATCTTATTCTCGGTCACTACTTGTGCCAGCAGCAGCCTATTTCGTTCGAGACTTCCAGCCAGGATTTCGAAGTGTTTTCCTGTGGCTATCGAGTTGTCTCCGCCAATTACAAATCTGCTCCCCTCACGTCGAACAGTTTCGTGGACCTGTGGCACCGTCTGATCGAAACGTATCGCCTCGAGCCCGGGGAGACCGTCTGGATTTTTCAAGCGGGATGGCAAGCGGATCTTCCCGAGGACTTGCGGAGACACTTCGCTGAGTTTCACAATCTGGGTTTCGAGCAATTCGGTAACAACATCAAGATCTTCAAAATGACGGTTGGACAGCGGATGCCCGCGGCCGTTCCGTAGGCAGGTTCCTTAATCAGTTGTAGGGCGCTAGACCCTAAGGTCCTCTTTGCGGTCTTCGCGAACCCCGTCCCTAACTCAAAATCGGCAACGCCCGGATCCTTTTCTTGGTCGCGGCATAAATCGCGTTGCAAAGGGCAGGCGCCAGCGGGGGCACGGACGGCTCGCCAATCCCTGTGGGAGATTCTGTACTGGGCACCGCGTGTACTTCCACGACGGGAGCCTCATCCATTCGAACCGGCGCGTAATCATCGAAATTTCCCTGCACCACGCGGCCCTTCTCAATCGTGATCTTCGCTCGCAACGCGTTGCTCAAGGCGTAAATCACTCCGCCCGGAATCTGTTGTTCCAAAATGCTTGGATTGACGACCTGCCCGCAATCCACTGCCGCCACCACGCGATGCACTCGCGGCGCATCGTTTTCCATGCTAATTTCCACCACTTCAGCCACATAAGACGAAAAACATCCGAAGCAGGCGATCCCGCGAAAAAGTCCAGAAGGCAAGGGTTTGCCCCATCCTGCCCTTTCCGCGGCAAGTTGCAGCACTCCGCGCATTCGCGCCGTATGCCACGTCGTCGTGAAGAATGGAATGTCCTGGTCTTTCGCCAGCATGTGCAGCCGGTACTCCAGCGGATCTTTTCCCGCCGCCGCGGCTAATTCATCGATAAAACTCTCGCTGGCAAACCCCGCTTGCAGCGCATACACGGAGCGCATCCACCCTAGCGGCACAGCCGTCTCGACGAGCACATATTCCAACGAAACATTTGGCAATCCGTAAACGAATGCCGCCTCATCCGGCAAATCCGGATCGATTCCATTCGGTCCCGGCTGACCTTTTTGTCCGCTGATCGAGGGCGCGATAATCCGGTGCGTGAATGCCACCGGCCAGCCTGCTCCATCCAGCACCGCACTCAACTGATGCAAGCTCGCCGGACGGTAAGTCGAAGACCGCATATCATCCTCGCGCGTCCACAACACTTTTACCGGTCCCCGCACCGCTTTCGAAACCAGCGCCGCTTCCACTGCATAATCGTGTTCCAGCCGCCGCCCAAAGCCTCCGCCCATCAATGTGACGTTTACCTTCACCTGGTCGGGATCCAACCCCACAGCCTGCGCTACGGAATCGCGGCAATCTTGCGGCACCTGCGTCGGAGCCCACAATTCGCACGTCGTTCCCAGAAAATACGCCGTGCAGTTTCCCGGTTCCATGGGCGCGTGCGCCATGAACGGCAGTTGATACTCAGCTGAAACCTTTGGGCCCGCGGCCTTCGAAACATCGCCCGCCGAATATAAACTCGCACCTTTCTTTCCTGCGGCCTGCTTCAGTGAGTCCATTACCTTCGCCGTATTCAATTCTTTATTCGGACCATCGTCCCAATTCACATTCAGGAGGCGGCGACCTTCCATCGCACCCCAAACACTATCGGCCACAACAGCTACGGCAGAATCGCTGATCTTGCCCACGTGGCTCACACCAGAAATCTTCTTCTTCGATTCCTTATCGTCGAAGCTCAGCATCTTCCCGCCGATCGTCGGACACCGCGACAGCACTGCGTATTTCATCCCCGGCATCCGAAAGTCGATGCCGAACATCGCTTCTCCCTTCACCTTCGAGGGCGTGTCCACGCGCGCCAAGTGCTGCCCAACAATCTTGTAATCCTTGCTTTGCTTCAACATGACATCGGTAGGAATCGGCAACGTGGCGGCCTTTCCTGCAAGCTCGCCGTAGCTGAGTTGCCGCCTGGAAGCGGCATGAAAAATGTTGCCGTTCTGCGCGGCGCAGGTCGAGCGTGGCACCGCCCACGTGAGGGCTGCGGCTGAAATTAGCATCTCTCGCGCCGCCGCACCCGCCTTGCGCATCGGATCCCAAGTCGTTCGGACGCTGGCGCTGCCGCCTGTCGTCTGGTCTCCGTACAGTGTGCTCGCTCCGGCCTGTTCGATCTCAATCTGCTTCCAGTCCGCTTCCAGTTCCTCTGCCAGAATCATGGGCAATGCCGTGCGCACGCCCTGCCCCATTTCCGAGCGCGCTACCACGATGGTGATTTTGTTATCCGCCGTGATCCGCACGTAGGCATTCGGGGAGAAGGACTGTTTGCTCGATCTCATGCCGTGCGGCAGGTAAAACCCAACTACCAGCCCAGCTCCGGCAGCCGCTCCAGCAGCCACGAACTCGCGTCGACTTAGCGGGCTCATTGCGCACCTCCCGCAGCCACGGCACCGCCAGTCGCGGCGCGACGGATCGCCTTGCGAATGCGTTCATAGGTACCGCAGCGGCAGAGGTTTCCGTTCATGGCTTGTGTGATCTGTTCATCGCTGGGGTTGGGCGTGTTCGCCAACAACGCCGCCGCCGTCATAATCTGTCCGGTCTGGCAATAACCGCATTGCGGAACCTCTTCGGCGATCCATGCCTGCTGCAAGACGTGCAAGCCATTCGCGCCCAGCCCTTCAATCGTCGTAATCCTTTTGCCCGCAAGCTGCGACACAGGCGTCGAACAGGACCGAATCGCTGCACCCTCAACATGCACCGTGCAAGCCCCGCAGAGCCCCGCGCCACATCCGAATTTTGTCCCCGTAAGTTCCAGCGTATCGCGCAAGACCCAGAGCAACGGGGTCTCCGGGGGAACGCTTACTTTTTTCTCGCTACCGTTAACGCGCAGTGTGATTTCGGCCATAGTTTTTCAAAGGTGCAGTGGCGGCTTGGACAATCATCCTACCCAACCCGCAGGGAAAGTGGAATGGGCTCGTGCGAAGAGCGCTCATGTCTAATGCTTCGCCGCCATCGTGCCGATAAGGAATATAAGTCTTGCCGCCTTGAAAACAACAAGGCAGGCCATGCTCCATCTCATCGTACGGGTCTAGTTGCTCTAGTCAGGGGGTAGAAATTGGAAGCTCAAAATCAGCTCGCAGCCGGCCCCAGGCAAGGCATGGCTGACGCGCGGCGCCAGCCCCGCTTCAAACTTGACGTTGATATCAGAATTGCTTCCCGGACATCCAGAGTGCTGAGGGGCCGTACCGTGGACATCAGCGAGTCCGGAATCTCAGCCATGCTGAAGCTCGAGGTTCCGGTAGGCGAGTTCGTCGAGTTGCAATTTACGCTTCCACTTGGTCCCGTGACGGTTTATGCCACAGTTCGTCAACGAAGCGCCTTTCGGTATGGCTTCCAGTTTGTTGAATCACATTCCGTGCGCGAAGTAATCCAGGCAACTTGCCATTGGCTCAGCGTTAAGCAGTCGGTCAGACGTGCGCGGTGATCGGCTGCACGGTTGTGTGGGAACCTGGCTAGCGCCCTGCCTCTCGACTCATCCCCTTGGCAATCTGTTCCCCAACCTGCTGCGCAAAAACTTGAAACGCCGGAATCTCCAGCAGCCTTGATCCAATCTCTCGCTGTGGCAGACTTTGAGCTTGCACCGCACCCGTTCCATCCCGCAGCGCCGCGCGCAGCTTGGCCGCTGTCGCCGGGTCGAAGCTTTCTGAGACGACGACACTGTTATCTTTCCAATGCTCCACGATCACCGGGCCCTCCTCAGTCGCAATCTGGACGACCGATACCGGGCAGTTCATCTCTGAACATGCAGGCACCGCCTGCACGGTCGCACTGTGATAGCGCTGCGACACTGCGCGCGCATAGAAGCCGGCAAACCATTCGGCCACTTGCGGCGTTTTCCAGCGCGAAATGTACAGCAGTGACAAATCTCCCGTGCCGGGCGAAACATCGGCGACTACCTTGTCCTTCCGCCGGAAGGTCGCATAGGCTCCGCCCTGCCACTCCGAAGAAACCTCATCCGCGATCTTTCGTTCGCCATACTGTTTCAACAGCGCGCGCACATCTAGTTCACCGATTCCGCCGGAGTCGTACACGTCGTACTGGTTGTTCAGCGCTTCCCGCATGTCCGGAATGCGTATTGGGGGAAGTTTTTCGCCCTGAATGTAAGTGTCCGGCTGCAGCACTTCGTGCGAGTTCCGCGGCGGGCGTGCGAACGCTCCTGCGAATGCCATCTTCTTCCCGCCCTTGTGCAGAAGTTCGCCTTCAAAGATCAAGCCGCCCTTATAAGCAAACGTTCCCATTTCGCGAAGGATCATGGGCGCATCGTGCATGAGTTGAGAATCGATGACGGCCTTTACAGCCGGGTCTTCCATCTGGTAGATCAGCCCGGGCGTGTCTTCCAGGCTCCGCCCCATAGGTTTGAGCAAGTAATCCAGGTACACCACCATGGCTTGGCCTTCTACCACGGCCTTGCGCGCAATCTGGCTGTCGCCGTCACTTGTCGTGGTACCGCTCGCGTGATTTCCCTCAGGCCTCGGCGCAGCCTTCATCCACTTCGCCAAGTCGTAATTCTGGTCCTGCAGTGCATGGGTCAGCTCGTGAGCCAGAATCGGTTCCTGCTGGTCAGGAGGCACCCAGTTCAGCATCGAGATGATCTTGGTTTCGTCGTCGTAATACGCTGCGATTTCCTGGCCGGTGGACTTCACCAGGAATTCTTTCAAGTTGAAATCCCGAGGCAGAAAGCCGAGCTTTTTCATGCTCAGCTCTTCCTGCGCGAAGCTCTTAGCGAATTCTTCTTTCGCCATTTGCCGGGTGGTGTCCTTCTCTACGTCGGCCTTGCTTACGAGTCGGCGCTTCACCGCAGCGCGCTTCGGCATGCCCGTATCTTCAGCCGCGAAGGCGAACACCCTGTCGACGGACTCGAATAGTTTCTTTGCGTCCGCGTCCGTCATTTTGACTTCGTTGGTGGTGTCCTTGCGGAGCTTGCGCGCCACGTCTCCCAGACTCTGGCCGGAATCCGATTGCTGGCCGAACCCGGAGATCACGAATAGAAAGCAGAATGCAAAGGATCCACACCGCAGAAAGATCTTCATCAGGCCTCACTCACGGACAAGAATTCACCCCCGTCAATTCTCCCTGAGCCTGGCCTGCAACTCACGGCAAAAGTCCCCATTGGACTTACGAAAGTAAGCGAATGACATTGAGGGGAAGTGCCGGAAGGAAAGAAGCAAAAACAGTGAAATGAAGACGAAGTGGAGGGGGCGCGGCTTGGGATCTACTTCAGTTCGGCCAGCTTTTGGGTCGCCAGTTGTCCCGCTTCCGTGCTGGGGTTGTCTTTCTTGATCTGTTCGTAGAGGCGCTTGGCATCGAGCGGCTGGTTGCTAGTCTGGTAAAGCTCCGCCAATTGCAACTGCGCCGTGACTTTGCTCACCGAAGTTGTCGGCTTGTTGATCAGATCCTGGTAGAGGGCCACCGCATCTTTGGTGCGGCTGGTATTGCCATAGAGAGTAGCCAGCGCCAGCTTTGCGATCGAGGCCAGCTCCTTGTTGCCTGTGGAAGCCACAGCCTTGAAATGGTTTTCTGCGGCAGCGTTGTCGCCTTCGGTTGCCGAGGTTACCCCCAAGAAGTAGCGGGCCATATCCGCCGACCGGGTATGCGGATATTTGTCCTCGATTCCCTGGAATTGTTTCTTGGCAGCTTCGGCGCGTTCCTTGGCTGAAGTGAAGCTGGGAACTCCGGGCTGCGCGGGTGCTCCTGGCGGGCGAAGTTGGGCTTCGAGAGTCCTGACCGCCTGCGTCATCTCGAAGCTCGCCTTCTCATTCTGCGCGCCCAAGTAGTACCATCCGCCCGCTACACCGGCGATGATCACTGCGATGGCGATGCCAGCGACGGCCAGAGTGTTCCTGTGCTCCACGCTCCAGTGAGCGGTCTTCTCAGCAGCCCCGATCGTAACCCGGCTGAATGCGTCCTGCTTAAGTTGATGGCGTGTCTCTGCGCGCACGAGGATCCCTTCTAATACTTGCGATGGAGGGTGAAACAAATATGGCGAACGAATAGTTTAGCAGGACGGGGTTGAAGAATGAAGCCCTGATTGGCAATGACGTTCACTTCCCGCCGTGACTATCGGGAAGTTTCTTCCAGCAACCCCTGCTCCAATTTCTCCTGGCACTCGATGCAGTGACGCGTCCAAGGCACAGCCTCGAGCCGCTTGGCGTTGATCTCTTTGCCGCAGTGGATGCACTCGCCGAAGCTACCCTCACGGATGCGTGCCAGCGCTCTGTCCACCATCTGCAGGAGCTGCCGCTCGTTGTTGCTCTGACTGAAGAGGAACTCTTTAGTGTAGGAACTGGCGGCGCGGTCAGCAATGTCCTGAGCCGTGTCTTCGTCGGCGGAGCGGCCGTCAGCCTGGGTGCGGGAAACAGTGCGGCGCAGTTCCTGCTGCCGCGTTTCGAGCCGCTTTTTGAATGCTTCTAACTTCTTCTTATCCATAGTCTCACTTCTAAAATCCTGCGGCTCAACGGGGCCGCCCGTAAGATAAAGGCCAAACGACGATGATAAGCGCCAAAATTGAGATGCGTCAACAGGCCCCACCGGCTGCACCAGTATGCCGCGAGGCTTCCCAGGCAACCATTTTTCGACGGTACAAGTCTAAAGCTCGACAGCTCAGTCTTGCTCTTAAGTGCTCATCCCAAATCTCTAGGAAGTTTCTGTATGACGTACCGAAATCTTTTTCTGTTCGCTCTCTTGCCGTGTGGTTCCCTCACTAAGTTGGTCTACATGTCGGACAATTGGGGCGCGGATGCGCCGCGGAAATCTCGGAAAACGACTTTGAATCTACAGTTGGCGGGCGGCAATGACGGTTGTGGTTTCCCTGCGAGCGATGATGGAGCGGCCGAGCTTGGTGCGGCGCAAGAAGGAGAAGCGATATTGGAAGCCAGCTTTGAGAATGCCGCGCAGAAAGGACACATTGGTTGCGCCGCTGAAGATGCGGGGCGATTCGTCCCTCCTGGCGCAGGTTGGCGGCGGCTTGACGAATAGCGTTGGCATAGTGACCGCGGCCGCGGTCGGCGTATCCCGTGCGATGCAAAGCTGGATACACGGCGTGCTTCAGTAGTGGGCTGACGAACCGCATCGCTTGGAGACCCGATCACCCTCAACGCGGCAGCGGGTCTTTCATGTTGGTGAGGGCATACGCGAGGACTGCCATGGCGGCGGCGTTTTCGCGGAGTTCGCTGGGAACGATCTTGTCGAGGGTATCGGCGGCGGAGTGGTGGTAGTTGAAATAGGTGCGACCGTCTTGCATTACGCCAAAGGCAGGGACTCCTGCGTCGGACATGGCGGCGATGTCAGCGCCGGGAGGATAAGTGCTGGGCTGGAAGACGGTGGCGCCGATGCTCTGGAGAACAGCCTGCACCGGGCGGAGGGCGTCGATGGCGGCGGGGGCGGCTTTGACGTCAAAGCCAAGAGGATGGGCGGCTCCTGCGTCGCTCTCGATGGCGGCGATGTGGTGGGCGAAGTCGGCGGAATATTCAGTGGAGTAGGCTTTGCTGCCGGCGCCTCCGGTTTCTTCGTCCATCCAGGCGATGACGCGGAGAGTCCGGGCGGGGCGGAGGTGGAGGCGCTGGAGGATTTCGGCAGTCTCCATAGCGATGACGACGCCGGCTCCGTCGTCGATAGCGCCGGTGCCGAGGTCCCAGGAATCGAGATGTCCGGAGACTAAGACGATCTGTTCGGGATGTTCGACGCCTTTGAGGTCGGCGATGACGTTGTAGCCGGTTTCGTCGGGGAGCTTTTGTGGAGTGAGTGTGAGATGCATGCGGACCTTGCCCTGAGAGGCGAGGTGGACGATCAGGTCGGCGTCTTCGGCGGTCACGGCGCCGGCGGGGATTCCGGCGGGAAAACTGAATCCAGTGTGCGGGAGGCGGTAGTCGATGCTGCCGACCGAGCGGACCAGAGCGGCGACGGCGCCCAAATCGGCGGCGGCCTTGGCTCCGGCCCCGCGATAACGGACGGTCTCGCCGTAGGCGGCGAAGGCTAGCCCGGCAGCGGCTTTCTGCTTGTCGAAGAGTTCGTTGAAGAGGACGATTTTGCCGGCAACTTTGTCGCGGCCGAGGGCAGTGAGTTCGTCGAAGGTGTTGACGGTGACGACGTCGGCGGTGAGGCCGTCGGGGGGAGTGGAGGAGCTACCGCCAAGGGCCGTGAGAACGATTTTTTGCGTGGTGCCGGGAACCATACCAGGATACTCGACGAGGGTGGCTGTTTCGGCTCCGCGGATCCAGTGCGTCACCGCGACGGGCTGAAGGCGGACTTCGAGGCCGAGCTGGCGAAGTTCGGCGGCCACGTATTCGGCGGCGGCGTGGGCCTGAGGCGAACCGCTGGGGCGAGGTCCAATGTTTTCGGTAAGGTGGGCGAGCTGACGGTAAGCGTAGTCGTCATTCAGCGCAGCAGCTTTGATGGCGGAGAGCTGCTGCAGAAGGAGCGGCGGGAAGTTTTGCAGGTCGGCTTGAGAGGCTTGCGGCGCAGACGTCCAGGAAGGGATGGTCTGCGGCTTCTGGGGCTGGTTTTGAGCTCCGGCTAGGGTAGCGGATATTAGGAGAAGTCCGATGCAAGATGCGGTGGAGAAGCGGAGGGCCTTGGTCATAGATGCAGGCCAGTGTATCTGACAGCGGCTATCGAAGAAAGCGATCTACGGTTTGGACCTGATGTAATCGGTCCCGGCGCGTGCTAGCGTGAGGCATGGACAAAAAACAGATTAACGATCCTAAGATGACGTTGAACTTCCTGATCTGGGTTGGCGGGGTTTTTATGTTGTCGTTATTTGCGCTCCTGGCGCACTTTGTCTGGCGGCTCTTCTAGGCGGCTTGGTGCGGCCACAAAAAGTGTGGCCCCATTTCTGGGGCCACGTTTCAAAGAGGCGAATGGTAGGTGATTTCAGGAAAGGCTATGCAAGTTGTCGTCCCGCCAGTTGGAACGGCACTTCGGGAAATGTTTCGAAGAGAAGAGAGTGAGGGTCATTGCTTTAGGTTGCGGCCTCTTTCGTTACAAGAGGAAGAAGCATTTGCTGAGCCAAAGCCATGGGCGCGGCCCGTTGAGGTGAAGGTCCGCGTAAGTCAAAGATTTAACAAGGTTTAGGAAGAGGTTAAGCCACGCGCCGCAGTACGGCAAGCTAGCGACGGGACGTTTCACGAGTGCAGAACCATGCACATTCAATGCACGTCGATACCGCCTAGCAAGACCAATCGGGCCGCCGGCGCGAACCGGCGGCCCGAAGAGATTCAAACTAACTATTTCCAGCCACAGTACGCAGTTTCCCGGGCAAGAAGTGGTAAGGAGGCCATGGACCGCTGATGGCTACCTGACAGTTCTTTAACTGCTTGGCGGCCGTGTTGTAGCGGTTCTGATATTTCTCCACCGACTTGGAATCGATGAGATGAGCAATGTCGATCAGCATGCCCTGTGGAGCAACTTTCTTGCAACTGACTTCTTCTTCCAGCGGGTTGAACAGCTTATGCACCTGCACCGACAGGGCGCGGGCTTTGGTTTGACGCTCACGCTCGCGGGAAGCCTTGACCCGGAGCTTGGAAAGATAATCGCCGCCAACGGTGTCGGGCAGAACGACATCGATCATGGCCTCGCGGAGTGAGCCGTCACTGACCGTGAGCTTGATGTGCATTTCGGACTTGCCGCGGAGTTTGGCGACGCTCACACCGAAGGCGCGCCGGTTGACCCGGACAGCCTGGCGGAGGGCGTCATCGCTCTCGAAAATAGTTCCGAAGCGGAAGGGTAATACTGTGGAGTTACGGAAGCAGCCGCTGACGACGCGGGCATGGTCGATGGCCGCTTTCTGATCGAGCTCTGTAGCGTTGGGATCGTATTCGCTCACAATCACAGCAAACTCCCCGCTGGGATAGCTGAGGACAGGGGCTCCGTTCACGCCTTGAACATTCTCAATTACGAAAGGGCGTCGGGAACGGGTGCCGTTAGGAAGGGTCTGGTGCTCGGTAAGGCAGTATGCGTACCACGACATATTGAACTCTCCGAACCGGGACGGAGGCGGACGAACCACCTCGTTATGTTGTTTTGCACAACCTGAACTGCAAGTCTGGAAGTTAATTAGCGGTACAGGGTCGAACCGAGAAGCCTATTGTCGTCCCCGTAATTCATATTACTTCCGATTGAATGGAAAATGCAACTTTTTCGTTGCAAGAGGCATCGCTGAGGAAATTTGCCGTTAGGGTCCCTACTCGTAGCGCAGGCTCTCAACGGGGTCAAGTTGGGCGGCTCGGGCGGCTGGGACGGTGCCGAAGATCACTCCGACGACTGAGGAGACGACAATGGCGATAATGGCGGACAAACCAGAGATCGGAATCCGGTACTCGGTGAGAAATCGCACCGAATAAGGAATGGCCAGACCGATAACGATTCCAGCGAAGCCTCCAACGAGCGAGATCAGGACGGCCTCGGCGAGAAACTGAAAGCGGATTTCGCGGTTAGTGGCGCCGACGGCTTTGCGAATTCCGATTTCGCGGATGCGCGAGGTCACAGTGGCCAGCATGATATTCATGATGCCGATGCCGCTGACCAGCAGAGTCACCATGGAAATCAGCAGCAGCACCCAGGTCAGACCGTTAGCGACGCGGTCAGTCATGACAAGCAATGCGGTGAGATTGGCCACGTCGTAAACCGACTCCGAGCGGTGTCGCGACTGCAGGACGCGCTTGATCTGCGCCGTTGCCGAAATCACCATCGACGGATCTTCCATGGAGAAATACAGAAGTTTGACGCTGGGGGTCTCCATGAAATAGCGGCTGACGGAGTAAGGGATGAGCATCGTGTTATCGACGATCTCCGTCTGGCCGAAGGTTTCCACGCGCTCCTTGAAAGTTCCGATAATGTAGAAGGGCAGTCCGGTGAGTTTGATGACTTTGCCCACGGCCGCTTGCGACGAACCGTATACTTCCACAGCCATTTTCTCCGTGATTACTCCGACTTTATTGTGAGCCTGAGAATCCTCCTGGTCGAAGAATCTTCCCGAAGGGATCACCAGGTTGCGGACCCGCACGTACTCGGGACTGACGCCGAGAATGGTGACATCCTTCTCGCGGCCATTGCCGACGGGGACGCGATCCGAGAGTTGAGTCACGGGGGACGAAGCGACGATGCCGGGCACGACTTCCTGGACGGCGTGCAGGTCGTCGATAGTAAGGGGGTCCGGGTTGGAGTTGCTAATGTGTGGGGCCCCGCCGAGATATTCCGCCCAGATTTCGTTGGTGCCAATGGCCTGGATCTGATTGAGAACAAATTGACGGCCAGTCATCCCGATGGTGACGACGAGGATGAGAGATGCCGTGCCGATAACCATGCCCAGTGCGGTCAGGATGAAGCGCACCTTATTGCTGCAAAAAGTGTCGTAGGCGAATGCGATGATCTCGCCGAAGGCCATCTTGGGCCGAAGACGCTCGGGCATTAGGGCAGCGGCCATCTCAATTTAGATGCTACGTAGCCGAGACGGAAGTCGCAAGCGCGCGTCAGGGTCACCGAGGACTGCAGAGTTAAAGAGCAAGTAAAGAATTGTAAGAAAAACAGACTTCCGATGGTTGTTGTGGCAAAGTAGAGGCTCATCTCCGGGGATTTCGATCGATAGGGGCGAATGGCGCTTCCTCAAAAAACAGCATCTGAACTCAGTGTGCGAAAGCCGGAAACAGAAGGGAACGTAAGGAGTTCGCTCTTTTGGATAGTGCTGGTCGCCCTCGCGCTGCGGTTGGTGGTGATGTCTTTTTTGTATCCGGAGCGCGCCGACCCGACTCGTGACCACTGGCGCTGCGGCGGCGAGGCCGGCAGAATCGCGCGATCGATCGCGCAGGGCGAAGGCTTCAATAATCCGCTGTTCGGCAAGACTGGGCCAACTGCTTGGCTTGCCCCGGTATTTCCTTATCTGCTGGCGGGGATTTTCAAAGTACTTGGCGTCTACAGCAAGGCGTCGGCCATTGCGGTGCTAGCTCTGGATTGTCTGTTTTCTGCGCTGACCTGCATCCCCATTTTCTTTATTGCCAACAAACATTTTGGGGGAGAGACGGCCGTGTGGGCGGGATGGGCGTGGGCATTCTTCCCCTACGGAATTTATTTCTCGGCGGATTTCATCTGGGCCACGACGCTGACGACTCTTCTGATGTGCCTGGTCTTTCTGACCGCGCTGCATATCGAGAACTCCTCTTCAGTTTGGCATTGGATGGGTTTCGGTGCTCTCAGCGGCTTCGCAGGCTTAACCGATCCGGTGGTAATGTCGGTGGCGCCGTTTCTCGGAGCATGGGCGTGGTATCGCCTCCGCAAGAGCGGACGTCCGTGGCTGGCTCCGGGTCTGGGTGCGGTGTTGGCCGTTACGCTAGTGGTCTCGCCCTGGTTCATTCGAAATTACGAAACATTTCACAAAGTGATTCCGTTCCGCAGTTGCCTTGGCCTGGAAGTCTACTTTGGCAATAATCAGGACTCCTGGCATTGGGGTCCTCCGGGCTATCATCCTTCGGACAATGAGAGTGAGTGGCAGCAGTATCAACAACTCGGCGAGATTGCTTACACGCATAAAAAATTTCAGGAAGGGCTGGCATTTATCAATTCGCATCGACTGTTGTACGTTCAACAGACGCTGCGGAGAGTGGTTTATTGGTGGACGGGCTTCTGGAGCTTCAGCCCGCGCTACTTGGAGGAAGAACCGGCCGATCCGTTTAATATTGTGTTCTCGACCGGCCTCAGCGTTATGACGCTGACAGGACTCTGGCGGATGTGGCGCATGGATACTACGATTGCCATGCCGTACCTGCTAGTTTTTCTGTTCTTTCCTGTAATTTATTATTTGACGCATCCGGAAGACTATTACCGGCGGCCCATCGATCCTCAGTATGTGGTGTTGGCAGGTTACGCCGTCGCATCATGGGTTATGGAACGGAAGCGACGATTAGCGACCATCCCGCCGCAGGTTGCGGTCGCAGCGGTCGAGTGAGCGAAATTCTTTCTGACAAGCACAAGTCGCTGGATTTTTTTTGGCTGCTATTGCTGACGCTAGGTGCTCTGCTGGTGCAGGGGTACCATCCTTTCGCCGAAGATGCGGAGATCTACCTTCCGGGTGTGGAAAAGATTCTGCATCCTGAGTTATTTCCCGTCGGGCGCGAGTTTTTCCTGTCGCACGCCAGCATGACGTTATTTCCCAATGTGGTTGCTTTTTCTCTGCGCATAACTCACTTGCCCATGGAAGCCGGGTTGTTCTTGTGGCATCTGGCATCAATTTTCTTGCTGCTCCTGGCCTGTTGGGAATTGTCCAGTCTTTTCTTTTCAAACGCGAGAGCGCGGTGGGGCGGAGTCTGTCTGGTCGCAGCGTTATTGTCGATTCCAGTCGCCGGGACCGCTCTTTACATCATGGATCAATACTTGAACCCGCGGAATCTGGCGGCCTTCGCGGGAGTATTCATGGTGGCGCGAACCCTGGAAAAGAAATATGTACGGGCATTTTTGTGGCTGGGGTTCACCGTGTGCATGCACCCGCTCATGTGGGTGTTTCCATTTTCGTTCTGCTTGTTGTTCGTGGTCATGGACAAACTGGAAGGCACTTCGAAGAGCATGAACGCAGCCGGGCTCGCGAGCTTCTTGTGGCTGGGGATTCCCCTGTCTCCTGCGGCTACCCCGGCCTATCAGGAAGCTGCGAAACAACACGCCTACCACTACATCCAGAACTGGGCGTGGTACGAGTTGCTGGGAATCGTTGCGCCGCTGGTGCTGTTCTGGTGGTTCGGGCGCACGGCGCGGCATCGCCACTGGCACATGGTCGAGCGCGTAAGCCGTGCCTTCATCCTCTATGGCTTGATCTACCTGGTGGGCGCCGTAGTGGTCGACCTTCCGGCGCGCTTTGAAACTGTGGCTCGTTTGCAACCCCTGCGCAGCCTTCATTTCCTTTACATCGTGATGTTCGTCATGATGGGCGGATTTCTCGGCGAGTATGTGCTTCGAGGCCGCGCATGGCGCTGGCTGGTGCTATTGGTGCCGTTGAGTACGGGTATGTTCCTGGCGCAGCGGGTACTTTTTCCCGCGAGTGCGCACGTGGAATGGCCCGGCGCCGGCCCGAGAAATCCGTGGGAGCAGGCATTCGTCTGGATCCGGCAGAATACACCGGTGGATGCGGTGTTCGCTCTCGATCCTTATTACATGGAGATTGCCGGCGAAGATGAAACCGGATTTCGGTGCCTGGCCGAGAGAAGCCGCTTAGCCGACGGAGTCAAGGACAATGGCGTTGTGAGTATGTTCCCGCCGTTGGCCGAAGAATGGTGGGCGCAGGTACAGGGCCAGACGCCGTGGAAGAATTTCCGGTCAGAAGACTTCTCGCGGTTGAAAAATAAGTACGGAGTGAGTTGGGTGGTAGTGCAACAGCCGGAAGTCGTAGGACTCGATTGTGTATACCAAAACAAAGCGGTGCGCGTTTGTCGGCTTCCCTAGACGAAACGACAGGGATTGAGGGATTCAATCAGCGAGACGTCCAGTGTACCCAACCGCACACACGATCGGCTACAATCGCAAAATCAGGGGAATCTTTCTCACATGTCCAGAGCGCAAGCAATTCAGGACTTTTTTCGGGACAATGCCCGGCTGTTTCCTTACGATAAATGGGAACCGCGGCTGCCTGTTTTGGCTAAGGAGTACCGTGAGAACAAGCCCTGCCCGCATATTCTGCTGAAGGATTTTCTCGATCCAGAGACTGCGCTTGACATGGCCGAGCAATTTCCACAGTCCGGCAGCGATGCCTGGACCCAGTATAAGCACGCCAACGAAAACAAGCTGGGCATGGCCAAGCGTCAGCTTTTCCCTCCTGCAATCGCGGCTGTTACGGATGAGCTGAACTCACCGGAGTTTGTAGCCTGGATTTCGCAGGTGACTGGAATCCCCGACCTGAAGGCGGACCCAATGTTGGAGGGCGGTGGCCTGCACCAGTCGGGGCGTGGCGGTTATCTAAACGTGCATACAGATTTCTCGATGCATCACTTTCACGCGAACTGGCACCGGCGGGTGAATCTCATTTTGTATTTGAATCCGGGGTGGCTCGACGAGTGGGGCGGAGCGCTCGAATTGTGGGAAAAGAACATGGCTCGTTGCGGAGCGAAGTATCCCCCGCTGCTGAATCATGCGCTGATTTTTACGACGGACGAGCGGTCGTTGCACGGCTTTCCTGATCCACTTACCTGCCCCGAAGGACAGTCGCGCAAGAGCCTGGCCTTGTACTACTACACGGTCGAGCAAGGTAAGAGAGTCACCGGGCATTCCACCGATTATTTTGCGCGGCCGCAGGATGGCTGGGCGAAATCGGTGGTGATTTGGCTGGACAAGAAGGCAGTCGACCTTTACTCCCGCGCCAAAGCACGATTTGGTTTTTCCGATGAGTTCGCCAGCAAGGTGCTGGGGTTTTTATCGGGGAAGAAGTAACTGCTGACAACGATGCGGGCAAAGCGAACACTTTTCGAGAAGATCTGGGACGCCCATTTAGTCGCGCAACCGAGGGGCCGGTCTCCCATTATTTACATCGATCTGCATCTGGTCCACGAAGTGACCTCGCCGCAGGCCTTCGATGGTTTGCGGGTCGCGGGAAGAAAAGTGCGTCAGCCGTCGCGGACGGTTGCCACCGTAGACCACAATATTCCAACTGAGCCGCGAGGAACTCCAATCACCGATCTCATTGCCGCCAAGCAGATTGCGGCGCTTCAGGCCAACTGCAAAGAATTTGATGTGCGGCTGTTCGACATGGATTCACCAGAGCAGGGAATCGTGCACGTGATTGGGCCGGAACTGGGGCTGACCCAGCCAGGAATGACGATCGTCTGCGGCGACAGCCATACCAGTACGCACGGTGCATTCGGGGCGCTAGCCTTCGGCATTGGAACATCAGAAGTGGAGCACGTTCTCGCCACCCAGTGTTTGGCTCAGCAAACGCCAAAGACGATGAAAATCGATGTGCGCGGGCGCCTGGCGGACGGTGTATCGGCGAAAGACCTCGCGCTCGGGATCATCGGACAGATCGGTGCCGACGGTGCGACCGGGCATGTGATCGAATACGCCGGCGAAGCGGTGCGCGGACTTTCGATGGAAGGCCGCATGACGTTGTGCAACATGAGCATTGAGGCGGGCGCGCGGGCGGGGATGGTCGCACCCGACGAAACGACGTTTGCTTATGTCGAGGGAAAGCGATTCGCTCCGCGAGATGGCGACTGGGAGAAAGCGGTCGAATACTGGCGCAGCCTGCGGACGGATGAAGGCGCGGCATTCGACAAGCTGGTGGAGATCGATGCGGCGCAGCTTTGTCCATTCGTGACCTGGGGGACGAATCCGGGGATGGTGGCTCCGGTCACGGGCCGCGTGCCAGAGGTTAGCAGTCTGAAAGATGCCGATCGGCGCGCGACCGAACTTGCTTTGCGGTACATGGGGATCGAGCCTGGAAGACGCATCGAGGACATCTGCGTCGACCGGGTGTTTATCGGATCATGCACGAACTCTCGCCTTGAGGATTTGCGCGCGGCCGCCCGGGTTGCGAAGGGCCATCATGTGAGCGCGAAGGTCCGTGCCATGGTTGTGCCGGGATCCCAGACAGTGAAGCGCGCGGCGGAGCAGGAAGGCCTGCACCAGATTTTTCTGGATGCTGGATTCGAGTGGCGCGAGTCAGGATGCTCGATGTGTTTGGGAATGAATCCGGACATTTTGCAGCCCGGCGAGCGCTGCGCTTCGACCAGCAACCGGAATTTTGAAGGGCGGCAGGGACGTGGTGGGCGGACGCATCTGGTAAGTCCGATGATGGCTGCGGCGGCGGCAATTACCGGACATTTTACGGACATCCGTAATTGGAGATTCCAATGACGATGATCGCGAGGAACGTGCAATGAAACCTTTTGGCGTACATCGTGGCCGCGTGGTTCCGCTCGACCGCGTGAATGTAGACACCGACCAGATTATTCCCAAACAGTTTCTGAAGCGCGTTGAGCGCACCGGCTTCGGGCAGTTTTTGTTTTACGATTGGCGATTCGACGCCGAGGGAAAGAAGAACGCCGATTTCGTTTTGGACGAGCCCCGTTACGAGGGCGCGAGCATTTTAGTTGCGGGGAAGAATTTTGGTTGCGGCTCCTCGCGCGAACACGCGGTCTGGGCGCTTGCGGATTTCGGTTTTCGAGCCGTGATCTCTTCTTCGTTCGCAGATATCTTTGCCAATAACAGCACGAAAAACGGATTTCTGACTGTGTGCCTGAGTGATTCTGAGGTCGCTGAGTTGATGCATCGAGCCCGCGACGTCAATGATTATCAACTCACGATTGACCTGGAACATTGCGAAGTACGGGATGATCAGGGCTTTGCCGCGAAGTTCCCCATCGATGAATTCGTGCGCCATTGCCTGTTCAACGGGCTGGATGATATCGGTCTCACCCTGCAACACGAAGTGGACATTGCAGCGTACGAAGCCCTGCATCTGACGCCGTCTGCGCTGCACGCGCGTCGACCGTAAACAGAGGGTAAAGGCGCGTAAAGATTTGTAAAACACTTGCCCTTACCTTGACCCGCTAGGGCTAAGAGTTGATGCTGGTTTCGTACGGTTCTACTATTGCTTCTGCTGCTTCTGCGTTGTGGTTCCTACCTGAGTACATCTCCGGCGGGAGGACCTTGACGTAAGACCATGTTCTTCCAGCAGATTTGCCGCAACCGAGTGAAAATGAAAACGTCTAATGAATGGCAGTTTCACCGCCGGTCTGGTGAACAGTCGCACCCTACTAAAGCC
>Ga0187875_10000952_pt1 | contig 23025 bp, 14 predicted proteins | sample June2016WEW_17_1_2_FD_132978 | JGI IMG/M metagenome (GOLD analysis project Ga0187875, IMG submission 132978) | Peatland microbial communities from SPRUCE experiment site at the Marcell Experimental Forest, Minnesota, USA - June2016WEW_17_10 | ecosystem: Environmental > Terrestrial > Soil >...
AGGCCGATTGCGACCACGGTCCAGGAAGGCGCCAGATGCCCGAGGAGAATGGCGACGCCGATGGCTCCGATGACGATGCCCAGGAAGATAGAAATCATAGGGATGTCGCGATCGGTGCGTTCCTGGGTCGCCGATTCGCTCTTGCGGAATACGCGAAGAGCGATACCAAAAGAACCGGCGACGATGCGCAACGACCGGACGATGCCGAATATGCCTGCGGTGGCGATCGCTCCGACGCCGATGAAGCGAACGTAGCTGCGGTAGATCTGCACGGCCGTCATGTGCGAAATCGGAATGGTTGCGGGATAGACGGCATGATCGAGATGGTTGCCGATGAACCAGATCAACGGGACGAGCACGAGATTGGAGAGAACTCCACCGGCGCAAAGAATGAGGGAACTGCGCAGGCCCATCACGTAGCCCAGTCCCAGAATGAAGCCGATGGCGTCGAAGCTTAAGACCATGCGGGCGCGCTCGTTCAAGGTTCGCAACAAAGGCACGAATTGAAAGTCGACGAACTCTTTCCACACCTGAAACGTGGTTACGAACAAGTCATAAACGCCGGCGATCAATGTCGCCTGCAGGAGCAACTTGGCTTGCGATCCGCCTTTCTCGCCTGTGACCAAGACTTCGGCGATGGCAGTGGCTTCGGGGTAGGGAAGCAGGCCGTGCATGTCGCGCACGAAGTAGCGCCGCAGGGGAATCAGGAAGAGAACGCCCAGACATCCTCCGGCCAGGCAGATGAAGATGGTCTCCACGGGATGAGGGTCGAGATTCAGAATGTATAACGCGGGAACCGTGAACACCGCGCCGGCGACCACCGATCCGGCGACACCGCCGATGCCGGTGATGATTACGTTTTCGAGAAGGGTCGAGCGGCGCGGATAGAGACGGGCCATGCCGATTGCCAGAATCGAAATCGGGATGGCCGATTCCATGACCTGGCCGACCTTCAATCCGGAATACGCGGAGGCGACAGTGAAAATAATGCAGAGCGCGATGCCCCAGGCGATGGATCGCGGCGTGAGTTCCGGCATATGCGCCGACGCGGGCACAATCGGTGGGTAGGATTCGCCCGGCTTCAGCGGTTGGTACGCGCTTTCGGGAAGAGACTTGGTCTCGACTTCGGTTTCGACTTCGGCCATGTTTGGACTAGCCTCCTGAGCGGGGCGGATCTTTCGAGTGTTCAATTCCTGCCGCCAAAAGCTTAAACCACAGGGTCCACGGAGGTACACGGGGGAAACCGCGGGACTTCATCATCATCAATAGATCGATTGGTTTGCCTGCGTGCTGGCGATTTTCCCTTTTTCAACGGAGAGAGAATACGCGGTTCCGCCGTCGCCCGTCCATGAGGTGAGATTGAAGTGCGCACCGGCCGGCGCTCGGTAGACGCTGATTTTTCGGAACGTGAGGGGCTGACCGGGTTTGCAAACCTCGGGGCTGAGCGTGGGGCGAAGAAAATATACGCCTTTGCCTGTTCCTACTACCGTTCCGTTTCCGTCCGGTTCGACGAGCACGGCCGACTTTTCGTCGATGGCCACTTCCCGCGGAGACTTCGACCATCCATCTTGCATAATGCGAGCCAGGAAACCGAGGGTGCGGCCCATGCGATCGCGCTTCGCGAAATGCGAATCGGTGAGGAGGTTTCCAAGTAAAGGATTTTTCAGAAATCCTCGAATCAGGGTTACGCGATCAAAATAGGGATTGGGAAGGATGTCGGTGGAGGCGAGGTCCTTGTCGTCGGGCTTGTCGCCGAGAGCGCCGTAGACAAACTCCCCGAGGATGGCCAAACCGGCGCTGGTGCCGCCGATCGGCTTGCCGGCGGCGATGTTCGCGTTGATCGCGTCCTCGACCGGCGTTCCCTTCCAGCCATGGATGTAGTCCGCCTGATCGCCGCCGGTGATGAAGATCGCTTCCGCGTGGCGAATAATCTCCGCCACCTTGGGATCGCGGGCAGCTTGCCGATCGGGGATGCTGAGCGTGGCAACTGAATTCAGCTTGCACAATCCGTTGATGTAGGGGTTGTAGGCGTCGTCGCCGCTCGCGGTCAGGATCAGGAAGTCGCCGCCGTTAGCCTTCTGGCAGAGCCAGCGAAACGCTTCGTCGATATCGCTGCCGCCGCCCATCATGGCAACTCCGGCAGAGGGCGTGGTTTGGACGTCGTTCTTGTTTCCGATGCGCAGGTATTGGAAAGAAGCGGCGTACGCGACGCTCGCGGCCAGCCACAAAATCAGCAGGGAAAATGAAAATCGAAAGGGGTTCATTTGATTGGATCGCTACGGCTCGATCACTATAACGCAAGAGGGGGCCGTCAGGTAATGCTGCGATGGAAAGCGAAACGCCACGGATCAAGCCGTGGCGCTTGGCATCAACGATGGAGCTTCGAATACAGAGTTAGCTAACTTGCGCGCAACTGTCTGGCAGCCGCTTCCTTGGCGCGGTCGGAGGCGCGCTCCTTTTCTCCCACTTCATCGAGTTGTAGGTCCTTGGTCTCAGGAGAGAAATACAGGCTGATGAAGGTCATGATCGCGCCGACAGTCAGAACGACGGAGGGCGACAGCCATAAGTCCTGCCCCTCGATCTTAGCGATAAACGGGATCTTGTGAGCCCACCATACGTAGGCGCTGAACCATGCGCCCAGCAGGGCTCCCGAGGAGTAGCCAAAACCGACACCGGCGGCGCGGCGGCGGGTGGGGAAACGCTCGCAGAGATAGGCGGGAACGACTCCCCAGGCCAACTTGAGCATGGCTGCCATGACAGTGCCAAGGACGGCCATCCAAAGATTGCGCGCGATGGCGGCATGATAGAGAACGTAGAAGACGGGGATTCCGAACACGACGAGAAAAGCGCAATACCACTGCGTGAGGATTTTTCTGCCGGTGCGGTCCGAGAGCCATCCGTAGAAGTTGTAACCGAGGAATGCCATGAAGAGCGCGAAACCATAAATCAAGCTATAGGTCGTAGTGTCGAAACCGCGTCCTTTCAGGGTCAGGATGTTGGGAAGGAATCCATAGACCGAGTAGTCGGTGAGGAACAGTCCCGTCATGAAGAAAAAGACCTGGAAGAAGTCCCACACTTGCGGAGGCTTGAACAGGCTCAGGAAAGGAGATTTCTCGATCTTGCCCAGAGCTTTGGTCTTTTCGAATTCGGGTGACTCGTGCAGATTGTTCCGGATATAAAGCGCGACAAAGACGGGAATGACGCCGGTCATGAAAACGATTCGCCAGCCATACGCGAGCATGGTTTCCTTGGTGGTCAGATAGGAAACGAGAGCGAACACCAGCGAGCCCAGCACGTAGCCGAGGGGGAATCCCGATTGAATGAAACCGCCAATCGCGCCGCGCCGTTTTTGCGGAGCATATTCGATGGCGAAGGTGTGCCCGACGGCATATTCGCCGCCGAAGAAAATGCCCATCATCAAACGCAGCGAACAGAATAAGACGTAGGACCAGACGCCGACCTTGGCGTAGGTGGGTAAGAAGCCTCCGAGGATGGACATCACGCCCACGCCTCCGATGGTGAAGACGAGGAGGAACCGGCGGCCAATTTTGTCGGCGTAGCGCCCGAAGATTGCCGAACCGATGGGCCGGGCCGCCATGGTGATGGAGTACGTAAACACGATCACGATGTATTGCCAGGCGGCGCTGCCTTTGGGTGAAATGAAAACCTTTACCAAAATTGGAGCCATGATCAGGACCAGCGCCATGTCATAGGCATCCAGCATGAATCCCAGGAACTGGGAAATCATGGCCATCTTTGCGTCTTTGGAAAGTTGTTGCTCGGGCATAGAAACTCCTCGATATTCCTGTGACCTGCGTGCCGCTGCGCCGTATCGCCAGCGATCATACGCGGAATCAGGAACGGCGTCGCCGGGACCGATCGGCCCTTAGCCAAGCATAAGTACACCGGAACGGGGGCATTATGTTGTGATGGCGGTCACGTGAGGTGGTGATGGGCGCGGCTCGAAAGGGCCGATTTTGAGGGCGCAGTCGGCTGCAAATCCCCGGGGAACTGGCGGCTAACGACTCGATAATTCACGACCAGCTAGAATCTCTTCTATGCTTCCCGCCCTAATTGGAACTGGATTGACGGCTGCGGCGGCTGCTTCGGCGGGATATCAGTCCATGGCGCCGACGGGGCAGTGGTACGGGTGTACGTTTGCCGGCGGGATGCGGGGAAGCAAGCAGATTGCGCTGACTTACGATGATGGGCCGAACGATCCGCACACGATGAAGTTGCTGGATGTGCTGGCGAAGCACGGCGTGCGAGCGACGTTCTTTATGATCGGACACTACGTGCAGCAGCGACCCGATATTGCGCGCGCGGTGGCGCAGGCGGGACATGTTGTCGGCAATCACACGTTCACGCATCCGCTGCTGATTTTCAAATCGGCGGAGCAGACGCGGACGGAACTCGTGAAATGTCGCTCGGCGCTGCAGGATGCGATTGGCGAGCATTCAAATCTTTTTCGTCCGCCGTTTGGAGGAAGGCGTCCGGCAACGCTGCGGGTTGCGCGCTCGCTGGGGCTGGAGACAGTGATGTGGAATGTCACCGGCTACGACTGGAACGCGCCGCCCGCCGCAGTGATCGAGAAAAAAGTCGCGCGCCAGATGCGCGGCGGCGACGTAATTCTGCTGCATGATGGCGGGCATCGCGCCATGGGCGCGGATCGAGCACAAACCGTGATTGCCACGGACAGCCTAATCCACCAATACAAAGATCAGGGGTACGAATTCGTAACCACCGAGGAGATGAAGGCCTTGAACTGTCGATAGCCAGAGTGAATCACCGCCATCCGCATGACTATCTTGACTGTTGTTGACTGATTCGTGACGAATCCCGTTGCAATCTCCACAAAACTTTACTTGCGATTGTGTTTTATTCAATAGGGCAGCATGAAGGACGTTTGGCGATACGTCAGCACCAACCATAAGGAGAACGATCATGAACCGGTCTAAGTTGCGGCATTTATCGATCAAGCGCTTGCCGGTTTGCATGACGCTAGTCTCCGCGCTCGCGTTGAGTGGGTGCGCTGCCGTGCAGGTCAAGCTGGGGATGAAGGTTTATCTGGCCAAGACCCCGGTCGCCTCCATCGAGGCCAGCCAGCCGAAAGGCCCGGGGATCGCGCCGGGACAAAAGTCCCCGCTGGTGGTGGTGGTAACCGAGCCGGACGGCAAGGTACTACAGACGGAAGGGGCTGGTCATGGAAAGGTTCTGTGGAAGGACCTCAAGGTCACGGCAAGTGTCGTGACCGCTAACCAGAAAGGTGTCTTGTCCCTTGCCAAAGATCCCAGAATCAGCGACGGGAAACTTCCGCATGTCACCATCACGGTGCCCAGCCATCCGGACCTTCGCGCCGAGCTAGATATTCCGCTGCACTACGACTATGCCTTCGTCTCGAATTTCTCCGGGAGTGCCGGCTCCAGCGGCATGAACGGTAGCGATGGGATGAACGGCGCGAGCGGTAGCTCCGGCTCCATGGATCCGAATAATCCGTCGCCTGGCGGAAACGGCGGAAACGGGACCGATGGCTCGAATGGCGGGGATGGAGGATCGGGAGGGAACGCGCCGCCCGTCAAAGTTCAGGTGACGCTCAGGTCAGGGAGCCATCCACTCCTTCAGGCGAGCGTTTCTGCAGCAGGTCACCAGAGGCTCTACCTAGTGGATCCGCAGGGAGGTTCGCTGACGGTGAAGGCGGATGGGGGTTCCGGAGGGTCAGGAGGAAGAGGTGGCCGCGGAGGCCAAGGAGGCTCGGGGGGTATGGGAACGCCCAGCGGAAGCAGCGGGAGCAACGGCTCCGACGGGCGGAGCGGCTTTGATGGGTCGCCGGGGAGGGGCGGAAGCATCACGGTAACGTATGATCCGCTAGTAAAGCCGTTTTTGGGTACGATTCACCTCTCAAACCAGAATGGCCCTCCGCCGGTGTTCAAGGAAGAACCCGTGGCCGCACTGTGGTGATCCGCTCTTTCTACGCTGCCGCCATTGCAAACGCCTGCTTCGCCGCCGCAATCGTCTGCTGCACATCTTTCTCGCTGTGCGCCGCTCCCAAAAACGCCGCTTCGAACTGCGATGGCGGCAGATAGATCCCATTTTCCAGCATCGCTCGGAAGAAGTTGCCGAACGCCTTCGTGTCGCATTTCTCAGCGGAAGTCCAATCGGTAACTGGACCTTTCGCGAAGAACCAGGTGAACATCGAGCCGACGCGGTTGTGGCACATGGTTACGCCGGCGTCTTTGGCTGCGGCGGCGACTCCGGCGACCACTTCTCCGGCTAGCTTGTCGAGTTTTGCGTAAACATCTTTGTGGTCGCGCAGGTAGCTCAGCGTGGCATAGCCGGCGGCCATTGCCAGCGGATTGCCGGAAAGCGTTCCGGCTTGATAGACCGGGCCTAACGGGGCGATCAGGTCCATGATTTCGCTGGGACCGCCGTAGGCGCCTACGGGAAGGCCTCCGCCGATGATTTTGCCCATGGTGGTCAGGTCGGGCTGGATTCCGTAGAGTTCCTGGGCTCCGCCGTAGGCTAAGCGGAATCCGGTCATGACTTCGTCGAAGACTAGCAGGGACTGATCGCGCTTGGTGATGGCGCGCAGAGCTTCCAAATATCCGCTGGCTGGAGGCACGCATCCCATGTTGCCTACGACCGGCTCGACGATCACGCAGGCGATCTGGTGTTTGAACTTGTTGAACGCCTGCTCGACCGAGTTGGTATCGTTGTAGGGCAGCGCCAGCGTGAACTGGGTGAATTCCTCGGGAACGCCCGCTGAGCCGGGAATGCCGAGCGTGGCCACGCCCGACCCGGCTTTGACCAGGAGGGCGTCGGAGTGTCCGTGATAGCAGCCTTCGAACTTGACGATGTATTTGCGCTTTGTATAGCCGCGCGCCAGACGAATTGCCGACATGGTCGCTTCCGTGCCAGAACTGACGAAGCGAACTTTTTGCATGTGCGGGAAAGCGGAAATTACCAACTCGGCAAGATCGGCTTCGGCGGGAGTGGAGGCCCCGAAGCTGGTGCCGTTGCGGGCCGCCTTGATCACGGCTTCGATCACCGAGGGCTCGGCGTGGCCGAGGATGAGCGGGCCCCAGGAGCCGATGTAGTCGACATATTCGTTGCCGTCGGCGTCCCAAATGTGCGAGCCCTGGCCGCGCACGATGTAGAGCGGGTCGCAGCCTACACTGCGGAAAGCGCGGACCGGAGAATTTACGCCTCCGGGAATCAATTTTTCAGCGCGTTGCTGGAGTTTGCGCGATTGTTCGGTCTTGCGGGGCATCGTTCCTCATTCCTCCGTGGCAGCGTCACTCACTCAGATGAATATAACAGCGGCGAGGACCCGGGGAGGTCAGAGGTGAGAGGTCGGATTGCAGAGGTGAAGGCCCCAATTTCAGAAGTCAGAAGTCAGATTGCAGAAGTGAAATCTACCGGCGCCAGCAGGATTTTACTTCTGCAATCTGACTTCTGACCTCTGACCTTGCCGTGTCGAATTCATCGGACTTTCACACACCTGCAATATTCCCGCAACGTGTTGCGGCTATCGTGGCGACAGTTGCCCTTCTAACCGGGAGGGTTTATCAGGACGGCCTTGGGGGGCTCCGGGCTGTCCTTTTTTATTTCGGGAGGCGATTTTTGTCGCTGCCTCCACACTTCGAAGCTATCTGGACACCACCGGAAATTCCTCTGACATTAACCATAGTTAACTTGTTATGCTATGCTTCTGTTAATCTTCCGGCGTGGGTTTCCATCGTGATGCGAGAGGAAAATGGAGATGCCGGGCGCGATTCGTGGTGTCCGGCTCGCGTGATTGCAATCACAATGAAGGGTGACTAGAGGCGTGGCCAGGGATGGCGAGCGCCCACTAGCTTGAAACAATGATATTGAAATTGAAATTCATTTTCATTACGGACGGCATCCTCATAAACCGGAACTACGCCCGTCGCACCGCGCGGCTGGCCTTGGTCGTGGCTCTTTTGCTCGTGCCGATTGCCGCCGTTCCCGCTGCGTGGGCGCAGGCGCAAGCCGCCTCCGTCCCCGGGCAGACTGCGGCTCCCGCGTCGCCGGATGCGGCCGACCCGGCCGACCCGCCGAGCCCACCCAGCGATGCCGGGACCGAAGCGATTTTCCCGCATTTCAAGAGCACGCGCTTCTGGGTCTCTGGGCAGACGAACTTCATCTTCCAGGCCCTGCCCGGCTTTCACGCCGCCTACAGCGGGCCGCACAGTCTTGGTCCCGACTACGAGAAAGCCACTTCGCGGGTGATGACGTTGTACACCGGCGTGCGGCTGAACGATTCCACCGAGCTTCTGGTGAATATCGAAGAAGCCGGCGGCGCGGCGCTCAGCACGGGGCTGGGGTTGGCTGGCAATACGGATCTGGATATTGTGCGCAATCCTTTGCTCAGCAAAGAGCCGTACCTGGCCCGGGGCATGATCCACAAGGTGTTCGCACTGAGCAGAGACAAAGTCGAGAACCAGCGCAGTTCCTTGTCGCTGTTTGATGAGTTGCCGCGGCGGCGGCTGGAAATCCGCTTTGGCAAGTTCAGCCTGCCGGATTTCCTCGATCAGAATTCGGTGGGCTCCGACACTCATCTTCAATTCATGAACTGGTCGGTGGATAACAACGGCGCGTGGGATTATGCCGCCGACACGCGCGGTTACACCGTGGGACTGGTCGCGGATTACGAGGACCGCAACTGGGGCTTCCGTTTTGCGGAAGGGCTCATGCCGAAAGTTGCAAACGGAATCGATCTGGTATGGCGGCCGTGGCAGGTTCATGCGGAGAACTGGGAGTATGAGTTGCGCCGTGGCGTCATCCCGAAGAAAGCCGGCGTAGTGCGTTTGCTCGCGTACTCGAACCACGCCAATATGGGCGTATACCGCGATGCGGTTACGCAGTTCTTGGATCACACGTCCCCGGCGCCGGAGACGGTCCCGGAAATCACCAATCACCCCTGGCACATCACGCACAAGTATGGCTTTGGCGTGAACCTGGAGCAGAGTCTCACGCGGTACGTCACGGCGTATGCCCGCTGGGGATGGGACAACGGAAGAACCGAGTCGTTCGTGTACACCGAAATCGATTCCACGTTTAACCAGGGCGTCGGGGTGAATGGCGCGCTTTGGCACCGCACGCAGGACCGTGCGGGCATTGCCTTCGTGTCGAACGGGATCAAGAAAGATCATCAGATATATCTGGCCGATGGCGGGCTCGGTTTTTTGCTGGGCGATGGCGGGCTGACATACGGGCGGGAGAACATCGTTGAAACGTATTACACGGCGCACGTCTGGCGAGGAATCTATATTGCGCCGGGAGTGCAGCACATTAACGATCCTGGATATAACCGCGACCGGGGGCCGGTGGTGGTGCCGACGCTGCGGGCGCACGTGGAGTTCTAGAACAGCTGTCAGCTATCAGCTATCAGTTGTCAGTGAAATGCACTAGAACGTGAATCTTGCGGAAAACTGCAGAACGCGGGGAAGACCGTTGGGGCTGATTTCTCCATAGGTTCCGAAATTGCCTGGGCCCGAATTGGGTACGAGATAGCATTGCTGGTTGGTGGACAGGCCGTCGCCGCAGTTGGCCCCGATGGGGTTGTATTGCAACTGGTTGATTCCGTCGCCGTTCTGCACGTAGTAGTTGGCGTGGTTGAACAGATTAAATGCCTGCGCCTGAAATTGCAGTTCCTTTCCCTCTCGGATCGCAAAACTGCGCGCTAACCCAACGTCGATCCTCTCCAGCCACGGTCCGTAGAAAGAATTGATGCCGATGCCCGGCGTGGGGCCCGCGCCATTGATGCCGCCGGCGGTGTTCGCTGTGTCCTGGTTAAAGGCGGTGTCGTTGAGGTTGTCATTTCCGTACAGGACATTGTTGACCACGACGCCATTGCAAGTGTTGAACGACAGCGGAGCAGGACTGGTGCAGGCGGGACTCAACAGCCCGGCGTAGGGACGGCCGGACGAGAACTCCATCACGCTGCTGAGCGTCCAGCCGGAGAGAGCTTTGCGCCCTGCGTCCGAAGCGGTCAGTTGTTCGAGCCGAGGCCGATAGACGGCGGCGAAACTGATACGCTGCCGCTGGTCGAGCAGCGAGGGAGCATGGGTATTGCTGAAGTCGAACTGATTATTGAAGTCCATGCCATCGAGCATGATGCTCTTCGCGTAGGTGTAGCCAAATTGCAGTGAAAAACCTTGCGACAGGCGATGCTGCACCTGCACGAAGAAAGAGTTGTAGTGGTTTTGCGCGGGGCTGATCAGTTCGTTGATCTGACCAAGATTGGGGTTGATGCGGCCTTCGGTGAGCAGGCCGTTGTCCATGTTCGGCAGGCTGATCACCGGTCCCGCGCAGGGTGCCGTGGTTGTACCTGGAGGACATACGGTGTACGTCGTCGTGCCTTGCAGCGGTTGCAGATTTGCGTCATAGGCGCTGCCGGAAAGCAGATGCACGCCGTGGTTCCACATGGTGCCGAGAGTCAGAGTCGTGTTCTCCGCAATCTCACGCTCGATCTGCAAACTCGCCTGCAAAATATAAGGCACCCGGAACTGCGGAGAAACGAGCGAGATATCCTCGGCGGCCGAGAACAGCGGCGAATTCGCGGGGAGAATATTCGGAAAGGTGGGAACCTGCTGACCCGGCGCACCCGAGGAATAACTGATGCTGGCGGAGGTCTGCTGGGAAGCCAGTCCGTTTGAGGCCACGGCGTTGCGGTAGTTCAGACCGTTCATGTTGGTATAGAACTGGCCGAATCCTCCGCGGACCACGGTTTTCGATTCCGGCTGCCAGGCAAATCCGACGCGCGGTGCCAGGCGGCGAAACTCGTTCGGATATTGTCCGGTGAGCGGGAAGGCGGGATTCTCGGCGGGCTGCGGGTAGACCTGGAAATCCTCGCGCAAGCCCATTTCGAGCGTTAGCTTGGGCAATGCGCGGAACGTGTCCTGCACGTAGAAACCGTAGTACGGTACGCGAAAAGAGAAGGTTGGATTTCCAGCTGTCTGACTGAAGACGTTGTATTCACCGAGCGCAAACGCTTCCAGGTTTGAAAATTCGTAACTGCCGAGGAAGGATCCGAACTCGACGGCCTCGTTCGGGTCCGCGCCGCCGTCATTGTTGTCGGCATCCCAGGTGCGGTTCATATCGAAACCGAATTGCAACGTGTGCTTGCCGATCACGTAGTCGATGCGGTCGGACAAAGAATATTGTCTTTCGAAAACTCTTCCGATGGAGAAAGGAGCGTTACCGAGAATGAAAGGAGCTGGGCTATCCAGAATTATGGTGGGCGTGTTTGGAGCTGCCCCGGTCGGGGTCGCAATCTCGTTATCCTGCGAAGTGCCGGCGTGAAATTCGTTCAGCAGTCTGGGAGAAAATGTGTGCGTCCATCCCAGGCTTGACTGAAAGGTATGAACGTAGGCGTTGGCCAGGGTTTGCGTTCCATAATTGGCCACGGTCGGGTCGGTGATGACGCCTCCGGGCGAGTTGAAGCGGTTCACGTTGAAGCTGAGGAACAGGCCATCGCGGGACGTGGCCTGATAGTCCAACCGGGGCGTAATCACCCAATCGTTGCGCTTTCTTGGTTGTTGGCCCAGATTGGAGTTCAGCGAGTAGATAGCGCACGATACTTGCTGCAGGTATGTCGCATTGTTCGGGTCAGGCGCGAGATCGGTGCCTGGTTGCGGCAGGTTATTGGGACAGATTAATGACGACGGCGTAGGCAGGTTTGGAGCCGTCGTTACCGAGGGTGGGAAAAAATTGGCAAGCACGAAGGCGTCCAGGTTCGACGGATTCGTTGCCAAAGCTGAGTTAATAACAGGAATCGGATTGTTGCGCAGTTGCTGCTCATAATCCGCGAAGAACCATAAACGGTTGCGCACGATCGGGCCGCCTAGCCCAGCGCCGAATTGCTGCAAAGCATCTTCGGGTTTCGGATTGCCGGCGGCTTTGTCGAGGGCGTCATTGGCTCCCGTCGCGGAGTTGCGGTTGTAATAGAACGCACTGCCGTGGAACGCATTGCCGCCCGACCGGGTCACGGCATTCACGAAACCCGCTCCTCCGCCGTAGACAGCCGTGTAGGGGCTGACCGCGACTTGAAACTCCTGGATCACGTTTTCGCCGTACAGGTACGGCGTACGATACCGGCCGATAATGTCGGCGAAATAGTTGTTGGTGGCGTTGCTGCCGTCCACGGTGAAGGCGCTGGAGCCATTTCCGTTGGCGTATCCCGAGTCCTCTCCGCCCTGTTGACCGGCTATGCTCACCAGGCCGGTGTCGCCGTCGTAGCTGGTATTCGGAGTGAGCACCATGAAGTCAGTGTATTTCCGTCCGTTGAGGGGCAAGTCTTCAATCAACGACCGATCGAGAACCGTGCTGGCGGAGGATTCTTCCGGCCGCAGAAGCGGCGCTGTCCCGATGACTTTGACCGTGTCCGCGCTCGCTCCCACTTGCAGCTTGATGTCCTGCGATGTGGTGTTTCCGACCAGCACCCGCACCAAGACCTGAACATCGCGAAAGCCTTTGAGACTGGCCGGGATGGAATAGGCGCCCGGCATGACCACGGGAAGGCGGTAAAGCCCGGCATGGTTGGTCTGGGCGGATTGTTGCACGCCGGTCGTGAGGCTCCGCACGACGACCGACGCTCCCGGGACAATCGCTCCGCTCGCGTCGGTGACGCGACCGCCCAGCGAGCCGGTCAACACCACGTTCTGGGCAGTCAGGAAGAAACTCGCCAGCAGGATCAGAACACTACAGACCGCCAGGCGATTGATGGCGGGAAACGTTCTCTCGCTGGGTCGAATGACGGGATCTATTCTCATCTTGGTTCCTTGGTTTGGCGCCCTTTGCGTGCCAGAGTCTCTTTTAGCAAAAGTATGGATTTCTCTTTGAATCGGCAATCGATTCTTTGTAACAGATCGATCTCTGCTACTACCAGCGATGCGCATCGAGAGCGGACCGTTGGCATATCCCATCGAGGAGGACGCAAGTGCTTTTTGTGGGGCGTTCTTCGGCTACGCGGAGCGCTGAATTCCGGCTTCTTGTTTTTGCATGGTGCGCAACGCCCAGGCCATGCGCGGAGTGTTGTGGGCGATTCCGAAGCGGCCCTTGGCATCGAGCAGAATGATGCCACCGTGGCCGTTGAGGCGCTGCTTGAGATAATTCATCGCTTCTTTCGCCACCCACTCGGGCAGGTTGCCGGATTCGACGCGATCGGCGGCCCATTTCGCGAGCACCAGCTTCATGATGGGTTCGCCCCATCCGGTGGTGGAGGCGGCGGCGCTGAGATTATCGGCATAGCAGCCGCAGCCGATGAGCGACGAGTCGCCGAGGCGGCCGGGAGCTTTGTTGAGCGTGCCTCCTGTGGAGGTGGAAGCGGCGATGTTGCCATCGCGGTCGAGGGCTACGGCTCCTACGGTGTCATGCGAAATTTCGGGTGCGAACAGATCGTTGCCGTGGGTTGAAGTCTGCGCCTGATATTCGCGCAGGCGTTCGACCTCCCTAGGAATGATGAGATCTTCGTTGCGGCAGAGAGCGATGCCGTGCTCGGCGGCGAAGCGCTCGGCGCCTTCGGCGACGAAATAGACGTGCGGGCTGTCGCTGAGAATCTTGCGGGCGGCGCGCACCGGATTGCGCAAACGCTCGACGCCGCCGACACCGCCGCCGCGGAGGGTTGCGCCGTCCATGATGAAGGCGTCGAGCTGGACTTTGCCGTCGCGGTTCAGAAAGCTGCCGCGGCCGGCGTCGAAGGTTTCGTCGTCTTCGAGGACGACGACGGCTTCTTCGACCGCGTCGAGAGCGGAGCCACCTTTTTCAAGAGCGCGCCATCCGGCAGCGGCGGCGTTGCGCACACCGTTGAGGTGAGCCTCGACCATGTCATCGGGAATGGCCCAGGCACCGCCGTGTACGACTAGAACGGGATTGATTGGCACTTTCAGTCCTTGCGGGAAGTTGCGGGATTTAGTCTAGCACTGGAGAAGCGCGGAATTCGATGGATCGGTCTCGGACTTGGTTTGCACGGCGGACGGGCGGGGCGCACGTCGCTTCAGTATTTGTGTAGTGCTCAGGCGGCCCTGGCGGGAGCGTCCATTTCCCTTGTCCGCTGCCAGGTATAGATGATGCGGTGGATTACGGTAATGGTGGAGAGCACGGCGATTACCCAGAGGGCCGGGGCCATGACGTTGAACAGGGCCCCGATGATCAGGAGCACGAGTCGTTCAGGGCGTTCCATGAAACCGACGCGGCAACTGCCGATGAGCGATTCGGCGCGGGCGCGGGCGTAGCTCACCATGATGGCGCTGATCATGACGAGAGCGGTCAGCACTACGTAGAAGAAACGGTTGCCGCGCGCGTAGAAAACCAACAGGCCGAAGAAGAGCGAGGCGTCGCTGTAGCGGTCGACTACGGAATCGAAAAATCCTCCGAAGCGGGTGACCTGGTTGGAGGCGCGGGCTACGCGGCCGTCGACGAGGTCAAAGAATCCCGATCCGATGACGACCAGGCCGGCGTAGAAAAACATTCGGCGCTGGTTGTCGCCGTTGGCGTATCCGAAAAGAAACGCAGCATAGGTATTGACCAGCAGGCCCATGACCGTTAACGCGTTCGGATTGATGTGCGAGAGCGCGAGCAAGCGCACGATGGCGTCGAGCAGCACGCCACAGGCGCGTCCGACTCCGCTGGTCCAAGTCATAGAATCCAGCCTCTAAAGATGCCACTCATTCCACTTCTCGTTCCGCTTCCAGCTTGGCTTCCGCGATGTCGTGCATGGTGGCGAGCTTCAGGATTTCCATTTCACGGCTTCCGCCGGGAGTGACGACCATTGCGGTGTCGCCGACTTTTTTGTTCAGCAAGGCTCGGCCGATCGGGGAGGTCGTCGAGATCTTGCCGATGGTTACGTCGGACTCCTCGCTCATCACGATCTTGTACTCCATTTCTTCATTCTTGGTGCTGTCGAAGATGGTCACGGTTGAGCCGAGGCCGACTTTATCCTTGGGGATATTGTTCATGTTGATGAGCGACAGATCGGCAAGGCGCTTGCCCAGTTGGCGGACGCGTGCCTTCAGGTACTCCTGGCGCTGCTTGGCCGTGTGATACTCGGCGTTCTCGCTGAGGTCGCCCAGAGCTACAGCCTTTTTGATCTCCTGGGGGATCTCGAAGGCCAACTCGTGCTCGAGCGTGTTCAGCTCGTCCCGAAGCTTCTTTTTGATCTCTTCCGTCATTGCTTTGGGCATTATAACCCTCGGGCATGAGAACGGGGACGGTTTCCCCGGCGGGACTGATTTGCCGGAGCATTGCGGATCAAGGGCGCAACGTACACCGGCGATATCCGCTCCGACGGACTGTCCAAAGCCCTTCCGAGGTGGTGTAGACTCCTTTCGAATGGCGTCCACCTTCTTTCGCTCGGTTCGCTCTCTCGAAGCCGACAACTCGCGGCGGTCCTACCTGGCTCTCGCGCTGGCGGCCTCCCTGCTGGCCTTGTGGATTGTTTGGTTCTTTTTGGCGCGCGTGTCGGTCTACGCGGTCACGAATAAGGCGGAGTTGGAAGTGGATCGGGCGGCGCATCCAGTGGAATCGGTGGTCAGCGGCCGGGTGGTTGCGACCCATCTGGTGCTTGATCAGGAAGTCAAGGCTGGAGATGTTCTGGTTGAGCTTGATTCGGGCGCACAGCAATTCCAGCTTACTGAAGAGAAGACGCAATTGGCGGGGGCAAATCCGCAAATCCATTCCCGCGAAGAAGAGATTGCATCGGAGGAGCAGGCGCTGGTGCAGGACCAACAGGCGTCCAAGGATGCTCTGGAGGAAGCGCGCGCGCATTACCGGGAGGCGGAAGCGGCGGCACAGTTTGCGCAGGCGGAATCGGAGCGAATCCGCAAAATGTACAACGCGGGCGTGGTTGCCGAGTTGGACCTGAACCGGAGCGTAGCCGATGCGCAGCAGCGCCGGGCGGCGGCCGATAGCCAGCGCTATGCGGTCGACCGTCTGGAAGGAGAGCAACGCACGCGCAGCAATGAGAGACGAGCTCATATCGAGCAGCTCACAAGCGAGCTCAACAAGTTGCGCGGCGACCGGGCGACGGCGGCCGTGACCATGGAGCGGTTGGAAGAAGAAGTGGATCGCCGCTACATACGGGCTCCGATTGACGGAAGGTTGGGCGAAGTGGCGCCCTTGAGGATTGGAGCGGTGGTCCACGAAGGCGACAAGCTTGCGGCCGTCATCCCGGCGGGGAAACTGCGGGTGGTGGCGAACTTCGATCCGCCGGCGGCTCTGGGCCGCATACGGGCGGGGCAACATGCGCGTCTGCGGCTGGAAGGTTTTCCCTGGGCGCAATATGGAAGCGTCACGGCCACCGTCACCAACGTGGCCAGCGAGATTCGCGATGGCAGCATCCGTGTGGAAATGGCGCTCGATGCCAATTCCGGCTCTCGTATTCCTCTTCAGCACGGGCTGCCGGGCTCGGTTGAGGTGCAGATTGAGACCCTTTCGCCAGCGAGTCTGGTGCTGCGCACGGCGGGGAGTTTGCTGGCTGGCCCCAAAAACAACCCCACAAATCTAAGCGCGGTGACGCCGCAATGAATCTGGGCGACCGGCGGATCTTCGTTCCGGAAGTGGTGCAGACCTCCGCGATGGACTGCGGGCCGGCGTCGTTGAAGTGTCTGGCCGAGGGATTCGGGATCCCAGTCAGCTACGGGCGACTGCGGGAGGCCTGCCAGACTGACGTTGACGGCACTTCCATCGACACGATGGAAGAAGTCGCGATGCAGCTTGGGCTGGAAGCCGAACAGATCATGGTGCCGGCGGATTTTGTGATGCTTCCGGAGGCTAACCTGCTGCCTGCGATTGCGGTTGTGCTTCGCGCCAGCAAACTCACCCACTTCGTGGTTGCCTGGCGGAGCTACGGCGCTCTGCTGCAAGTGATGGACCCTGCCGTTGGCCGCCAATGGGAAGGCAAAGCGCAGTTTGCTTCCAGTCTCTACATCCACACGCTCGCGGTTCCCGCGCAGGGCTGGAGGGAATGGGCAGAGTCGGAGAAATTCACGCGGCCGGTGCGACGGCAACTGGACGATTTGGGAATTTCGGGGAAGGCTGCCGCGCGTTTTGTCGAATCCGCTCTGGACGCTCCTGGCTGGCGTGCGCTGGCGCGTCTGGAGGCAGGCACGCGAAGCGTGGGCGCAATTGTGCGATCCGGGGGATTGCGCCGGGGAAGGGAAGCCGAGCGGGTGCTGGAGCGTCTGATCGAACAAGCCGGTCGAGACGGGAATGAAGGACACGGCGTAATTCCGCTCAATTATTGGTCGGCGTGGCCGGCTCCGCCGGAAGAGGGATCTCCGGAATCCCCAGAAGAAGAAGAGCGCGTCTTCTTTAAGGGCGCCGTGCTGGTGCATGTGAAGGGCCGCCGCTCGGAATCCGCAGCCGCGGAAATGGGAAAGCTTTCACCGGAAGTGGCTGCCGCACTGGAAGAAAAGGCGAGTCGGCCCGCGGTAGAACTTTTCCATATGCTGAAGGCGGATGGATTGCGCGCGCCCGCAGTCACGGTCGCCGCACTCGGTCTCGCGACCGTCGGAGTTTTGTTTGAAGCAGTTTTGTTTCGCTGCCTGATCGACATGCCGCGCGAGTTCGGATTATCGGGGCAGCGGCTCGGCGTGATGTCGGCCCTCCTGGTTTTTCTGACAGCTCTCATGCTATTGGAATTACCAATCGCCTCCAGCATCTTGCGCATCGGCAGGCATCTCGAAGCGCGATTGCGTACTACGTTCCTAGAAAAAATTCCCAAGCTCGGGGACCGCTACTTTCATAGCCGCCTGACGTCCGACATGGCGGAGCGCAGTCATAGCACCCACCGCATACGGCTGTTGCCGGGATTGTGCGGGCAGCTTCTCCGTTCCGTGTTTGAGCTCGTCCTCACGGCTGCCGGAATCATCTGGCTTGATCCGCGACTCGCCTTGCCGACTCTTGTCGCCGCCTCGCTGGCGGCAGTCTTGCCCGCCCTGGCGCAACCGGTGCTCACCGAGCGCGACCTGCGAATGCGCAGCCAGAATGGAGCCTTAAGCCGTTTCTATCTGGACGCTCTGCTCGGCCTTGTTCCGATCCTCACGCATCGAGCGGAACGAGCCTTGCGCCGGGAACATGAGAGCTTGATGGTGGAATGGGCACACGCAGCATTTGCGCTCGTTCGTGCGGCGATTTGGGTCGAAGCAATTCAGCAAATCCTCGGATTTGGTTTGGCCGCATGGCTGATGCTCGACCACATCAGCCACGCCGGTGAGACCGGAGGCGCGCTGCTGCTGGTGTATTGGGCGCTCAACCTGCCCGTCCTGGGGGAAGAAATCATACAGTTTGCGCGCCTGTATCCCACGTACCGCAACATCACCCTCCGCCTGCTGGAACCGATTGGCGCCCTCGAAGATGAAAGCGCGGTCCCCGAGTCGGCGGGGGAGGCCGTATTTGCGAATGTTGTTCCGAGTGAGGTTGCGAGTGAATCTGAGAGCTCTGAGCGAACCGACGGAGTCGCCATCCAGATGGCAAACGTCAGTGTGCACGCCGGGGGGCACACCATTCTGGAGGCAATCAACCTGAAGATTGAGCCGGGCGACCACGTAGCCATTGTTGGAGTCTCGGGCGCTGGCAAATCCAGCCTGCTTGGCCTGCTGCTGGGATGGCATCGGGCAGCGGCGGGCAGCGTACTGGTGGATGGGGCGGTGGTTGAAGGCGCCCAGTTGGAGCAGTTGCGGCAGCGGACGGCGTGGATCGACCCGGCCGTGCAACTGTGGAATCGCTCGCTGTTTGCCAACCTTTGTTATGGCAACTCCGATGGTGTGCCGACGGCGGACTTGTTGGAGCAAGCCGAACTGCGCCAGCTTCTTGAAAAATTGCCCGATGGATTGCAGACGGAATTGGGAGAAAGCGGCGGCCTGGTTTCTGGCGGGGAGGGCCAACGGGTTCGCTTTGGACGAGCTCTGCTGAAACGCGGCGTGGGTCTCGCTTTGCTCGATGAACCTTTTCGAGGGTTGGATCGCCATCAACGGCGAGAGTTGCTGGCGCGCGCGCGCCGTCACTGGGCGAACACGACATTATTGTGCGTCACGCACGATGTGGGCGAGACGCTGACCTTTCCTCGCGTGTTGGTGGTGGAGAACGGCCACATCGTCGAGGAGGGCAATCCGGGGGAGCTTGTGCGACAGCCAAATTCCCGTTATCGAGCGCTTCTGGACGCCGAAGAGAGTGTGCGGGAAGGATCATGGTCCGGCAGCCGGTGGCGGCACTTGCGCCTGGAAGATGGCCGCCTGATCGAAGAGTTGCAACGGGCCCAGGTGTAACGGGCTGAGGTGTGACGAGAGATATGAAAGAAAATCTGGCGGCGCTTCTCTGGTCGTTGTCCGAGCTTGGGTCTGGGCTCGAAGCGCTGGCGCGGAAAAGCGAACTTCAGCCTTTAGGGGTGCAGGTGCCGCATCCTCCAAGCTCGCTGGCTTCCCTGGACAATTCGTCCGCCAGCCGGGACGCGCTGAGCCACTGGATCGAGTCGGCGGGCAACTGGTTGGGCCTGGAAGCGGAGCCCTCGGCCGTGCCGTATGAAGGCTTGGAACAACTGTTGGAAAACGCCGGCCCGGCCGTGCTGCAAGTGCCGGGAAATGGACTGCCAAGATTCCTTTTTCTTCTGCCGCGAAGCCTTTTTCCTCGAAGGCGGGGACATATCGCGGTACTTGCTCCCGATCTGCGCACCGTGTCGCTGCGCTTAGATACGGCTCGCACTCTGCTCTGTTGCGCGCTGGAAGAGACGGCGGCTCCCGAGGTTGACCGCCTGCTCGATGAGACCGGCATTCCCGAAGCTCGCCGCGGACGTGCTCGATCGGCGCTTCTACTCGAACGCCTGAGGACCAAGGAAGTTGGCGGATGCTGGCAGCTTCGTCAGTCCCCCGGCGCCACTTTCTGGAGCCAGGCGAAGCGCGCCGGCTTGCCGCGCCGGCTAGGAACGCTCCTGGTGGCGCATGCGGCCGAATACTTCCTGCTGATTACTTCCTGGTGGCTCATCGGACGCGCTGCGTTGTCCGGCCATCTGGACCATGGCTGGTTGCTCGCGTGGGCCCTGATTCTGCTTACGCTGGTTCCCTTCCACGTTTTCGGCACCTGGTTGCAAGGCTTTATCGCCATCAACGGTGGACTTCTCTTCAAACAGCGGCTGCTGTTCGGCACGCTTCGTCTGAGGCCGGAGGAAATCCGGCACAAGGGTGTGGGCCAGTTCCTGGGAGAGGTCATGGAATCGGAAGCCGTGGAATTGCTGGCGGTGACCTCCGGGTTTCAGGGCCTGACCGCAGTCATCGAATTGATTGCCGCCGAAATCGTTCTCACGCAAGGCGTGAGTCGTGCGCTGGAGTTGTGGTTGTTGCCGCTGTGGATCGGACTTACGTTGTTCATGGCAGTCCGCTATTTCCGGCGCCGGCAGCGATGGACAGCGGCGCGCCTTTCGATGACCAACGATCTCACCGAACGAATGGTCGGGCACCGCACCCGACTTGCGCAGGAAGCCCGTCAGAAATGGCACGAGGGTGAGGATGAAGAATTGGAGCGTTATCTGGAGCTCTCGGAGAGCACGGACGCCGCGGCCGCCCTGCTAACGGCGCTCGCACCGCGTGGCTGGTTGGTTCTGGGGACGTTCGGGTTGACTTGGGCGTTTGTTGCCAGTGAGGGACTCAACATCAGGCTGGCGATTTCCCTGGGCGGTATCTTGCTGGCGTACCGTGCGCTGAAGAGGATTTCGACAGGCCTGATCATGATGGCCGACGCTGTCATTTCCTGGCAAAAAGTGGCTCCGTTATTTGAGGCTGCGGCGAGGCGGCAACTCCAGGGCTCTCCCGCCGTCGCTCTCGCGCCCGTCTCTCGCATGCCTGTCCCTTGCAGCGATGCAAAAGACGACACGCGGGATAGTGACAATGGAAAAGACGCGGTCATGGAGGCTCACGACCTCGTCTTCCGTTACCAGGATCGGGGCGAGCCGGTGCTGCGAGGATGCAGCCTGACGGTTCGTAGCGGCGACAGGCTCTTGTTGGAAGGCGCGTCGGGCGGGGGCAAGTCCACCCTGGCTTCGCTGCTGGTTGGCTTACGAGTGCCGCAATCCGGCCTGCTTTTGCTGCGCGGGCTGGACCGGCAGACGTTGGGTGACGAAGGCTGGCGGCAACGAGTGGTGTCCGCGCCGCAGTTCCACGAGAATCATGTGCTCGCCGAGACGTTCGCGTTCAATTTGTTGATGGGCCGCCGGTGGCCGCCTCACGAGGAGGATATGGTGGAAGCGTCGGCCATCTGTTGCGAACTCGGCCTTGCACCGCTCCTTAGTAAGATGCCTGCGGGAATGCTGCAAATGGTGGGAGAAACGGGCTGGCAGCTCTCGCACGGAGAACGCAGCCGTGTTTACATCGCCCGCGCGTTGCTGCAGGGCGCGGAGGTGGTAATTTTCGACGAGAGCTTCGCGGCTCTCGATCCGGAAAATGTAAAGCTGGCGCTCGATTGCGTGCAGCGGCGGGCGCGCACGCTGCTGGTGGTGGCGCATCCATAAGCTACGCAACCATGAGAAGAGCCCCATTAAGAGCTGCTGAAAATAGCTTTCGGCTGTGCACGCCTACAGCGCGGACATTCGTTGCCGATAGTCTGTTCGGCTTTCGGTAATGGGATACGAAGTTTGTGGGGCAGCTTCCGATGTAGGTTAGAATTGCAGCCTTCACAGGTTCATCCGCGAAAGGTTCGTTCATGATCGGCAAGACACTTCGCTTCTATCGCATCGAGTCCAAACTCGGTGCCGGTGGAATGGGTGTGGTGTATAAAGCCGTGGACTCGCGCCTCGACCGGACGGCCGCGATCAAGGTTCTGAGCGCCTCCGCCGTCAGTGGCGACCGCGAAAAGCGGTTTATTCAGGAAGCGAAGACTGCTTCGTCGCTGAATCACCCGAACATCGTCACCATCTACGACATCGACACCCAGGAGATCGACGGCAAGGCGGTTCATTACATCGCCATGGAGTACGTGGCCGGCGAAACGCTCGATCACTTGATCGGGCGCAAGGGCCTGCGCGTCCGCACGGCGGTGAAATATGCGGCGCAGATTGCGGACGCGCTTGCCGCCGCGCACGCCGCGGGGATTGTCCATCGCGATCTGAAGCCCTCGAATGTGATGGTCACGCCGCAAGGTGTTGTGAAGGTTCTCGATTTCGGCCTCGCCAAGCTGAACGACGAGACCGAAGCCGATGCTTTTGCGGAAACGATCCACGGCGACGGCGGCCCGCTCACGGAAGAGGGAACGATCCTGGGCACGGTCGCTTATATGTCTCCGGAACAGGCCGATGGCAAGAAAGTCGATGCTCGCTCCGACATTTTTTCGTTCGGATCCGTGCTCTACGAAATGGTTACCGGGCAGCGCGCTTTTGCCGGCGGATCCAAAATGTCCTCGCTTGCGGCAGTCCTGCACAAGGAACCGCAGCCTGCTTCGCAGTCCGCGGCTGATATTCCGCCGGAATTGGACCGGATCATTGCCCGCAGCATGAAGAAGGATCCGGCGCGCCGTTGGCAGAGTATGGCCGACGTGAAGGTGGCTTTGGACGAGTTGCGGGATGAGATGGAGTCGAGCAGCATAGAGCCGAGTCGGACAAGTGCAGGTCCAAAGAATGCGGGAAGCCGGAGGGCACTGCCCGCCAAACGCTGGCTTATTCTGGGTGCTTTGAGCCTGCTGCTGATTGGCCTTGCTCTTGGCGCCTATTCGGCGCGCAGGTACTTAAGCGCAGCCCCACTCACATTCCAGAGGTTGACATTCCGGCGAGGCGACATTACCGCAGCGAAGTTTGGCCCTGGGGATGCGATTGTGTATAGCGCCACTTGGGACGGCGCTCCATCGACACTGTTTTCCACCCAGCCAGGAAATCGTGAAGCCAGAAATCTGGGTCTTCCGACCGGCAGAGTTCTGGCCATCTCTCATACCGGAGAAATGGCGATTCTGCTGGGCGACGATGACGTAGGCACGCTCGCGCGCGTGCCCTTCAGCGGAGGCGCTCCGCGGGAAATGCTGGAAAATGTC
>Ga0187875_10000954_pt1 | contig 23005 bp, 19 predicted proteins | sample June2016WEW_17_1_2_FD_132978 | JGI IMG/M metagenome (GOLD analysis project Ga0187875, IMG submission 132978) | Peatland microbial communities from SPRUCE experiment site at the Marcell Experimental Forest, Minnesota, USA - June2016WEW_17_10 | ecosystem: Environmental > Terrestrial > Soil >...
GATCTGGGCGGTGACGTCGGCGCCGTCCACGCTGACGGAGGGGTGGCCGGGGTCGGTGCTCACCTCGATGACCGGCTCCTGGGCGTGGATGGCCACCGCTGCGGGATTGCTCACCGGCACGCCGTGGGACAGCATCCACCAGGTCAGGGCGCGGTACATAGCACCGGTGTCCAGGTAGCGCAGGCCGAGGCCACGTGCGACACCGCGGGCGGCACTGGATTTGCCGGACCCCGCGGGGCCGTCCACGGCAATGATGAGACAGTCGGTCACGAGGGCGATGCTACCGGCGTACGGGCCATCCATTGGCCGCGAGTGCCTCGGTCAGCCGTCCGACGGCCTCTGGGTGGACCGTCAGCTCGGCCACGCCGACCGGCAGGCCGGGCGAATGCTCGATGCCGATGTCCTCGATGTTGACCCCGGCCTCGCCCGCGGCCTGGAACAGCCGGGCGAGCTCTCCGGGCCGGTCGGGGATCACGACCTGGACGGCCGCCTCGGCCCGGGCGGGGGCGCCCCGCTTGCCCGGGATCCTCGCCACCCCGGCGCCGCCCTGCTCCAGGAGGGCGGCGAGGACCTTCAGGTCCGGCCCCGGGGCTCCGGTTCCCGGGCCGGTGCCGGTTCCCGGGCCGGCGCCGGGAGCCTGCGCGGTATCGGCCAGCGCCTCGGCCACCGCCGCCAGGTCGGCCGCCACCGCGGCGAGCACGTCCGCGACCGGGGCCGCGTTGGCCGCCAGGATCTGAGTCCACAGCCCGGTGTCACCCGCCGCGATGCGGGTCACGTCGCGCAGTCCCTGGCCCGCGAGGGACAAGGCCCCGTCGCTGGCGTCGGCCAGCCGGGCTGCCATGGCCGCGGACAGCACGTGGGGGGCGTGCGAGACCAGGGCCACCCAGCGATCATGCTCAGCGGCGCCGACCTCGGCCGGCTCGGCGCCGCAGGCCCGGGCCAGGGCCCCGACGGCCGCGAGGCCCGCGGCCGGGACCGGCGGACTGGGGCAGATGACCCAGGGGCGGCCGAGAAACAGGTCCGCGCGGGCCGCGGCCGGACCGGACCGCTCCCGGCCGGACAGCGGGTGCCCGGGCACGTACGAGGCCATGTCACAGCCGGCCGCCTGGGCCTGGCCGACTGGCAGTGTCTTCACGCTGGCCACGTCCGTGTACCAGCGGGCCAGGCCCGCCGCCTGGGCGCGGGCCAGAGTCGGCGCCACGGCCTGCGGTGGCACGGCGAGCACGGCCACGTCGACCGGGCCGCCGGGCGGGGGTCCCGCGGGCACATCGCCGGGAAGCATCGTGCCCGCCCCGATGTCGGCAGCCAGCCGGGCCGCCGCCGGATCGGAATCCGCGAGCCACACGGTCACGCCCCGGGGCCGCAGCGCGAGCGCGACCGAGGTGCCGATCAGCCCGGTCCCGATCACGATGACGCTGGCCAGGGCCGGTGTGGTCGCCGCGGGCGGGCTCCCGGCCCGGGCGCCCGCCGCCGGCGTCCGGTCGGCCGGCGTCCGGTCGGCCGGTGCGCGGTCGGCCGGTGCGCGGTCGGCCGGTGCACGGTCGGCCGGCGTCCGGTCGGCCGGTGCGCTCACTGCGCGATGTCCAGCCGCAGCGCCGCCGCCCCGCGCAGGTAGACGTGCTGCATGGCCGAGCGCGGCTTGCTGGTCTCGATGTGCATCATCAGCCGCACCACGCGGGGCAGGGCGTGCGGGACCGCGATCTCGGTGCCGCACAGCAGCGGCACGTCCTGGAAGCCGATCTTGCGGGCGGCCAGGGCCGGGAACTCGGCGGTGAGATCGGGGGTGGTGGTGAACACCACGCTGATGACGTCGTCGGTGACCAGGCTGTTACGCGCCATGACTTCGGCCACGAGCTCCGTCGTGCCCTCGAGGATGGCCTCTCGCTCGTTCTCGTCCACCTGGACCGCACCGCGGATAGCCCTGACCGCCACCAGCCTGCTCCTTCACGCCGTCAGGTCCGAGGACTTCGTCCTGGCCCGCTGATACCGCCAGGTTACAGACCGACGGCTGCGTACAGCTCACCTATCTCACGCGTGGTCAGCGGGCGAGTCGTCCCGGGCCGCTGCGACCCGAGCGCGATGGGCCCCACGTGGGTGCGGACCAGCCGGCTGACCGGGTATCCGACCTCGGCCAGCATCCGTCGCACGATGTGCTTGCGCCCCTCGTGCAGGGTGAGCTCCACCAGGGCCCTGGAGGCGGCCTGCTCGACCACCCGGAACTTGTCCGCGCTCGCCGCGCCGTCCTCGAGTTCGACGCCGCTGAGCAGCCGCCGCCCCACGTCCCGGGGCAGCGGGCCGGGCACGTCGGCCAGGTAGGTCTTCAGCACCCCGTAGCTGGGGTGGGCCAGGCGGTGGGCCAGTTCGCCGTCGTTCATCAGCAGCATCAGGCCCTCGGTGTCGTAGTCCAGCCGGCCCACGTGGTACAGCCGCTCCGGGTAGTCCTCTAGGAAGTCCGCGATCGTCGGCCGTCCCCGGTCGTCGGACATCGTCGTGAGGACGCCGGCGGGCTTGTTCAGGGCGAGGTAGACCACATCCTGGCGGGACGGGATGCGCATCCCGTCCACCCGGATGACCTGATGCTCCGGGTCCACCCGGGCGCCGTACCGGCGCACGGTCTCGCCGTCCACTTCGATCCGGCCCTCGCCGATCAGTTCCTCGCAGCGCCGGCGGCTGCCTACGCCCGCCGCGGCCAGCACCTTCTGCAGCCGCACACCGCCGGGTACGTCGATGAGGCCGTCCCGGTCGTCGTCGTCGTACAGGTCGTCGTCGTCCAGGTCCTCGCCCCGCCCCGCCGGCGAGGCGGGGCGCGCCCCAGGCGTGTCCCTCCGGGCCGGCGCTCCGCTGGTCCCGGGGGGCCGCCTCCCCGGGCTGGCAGAATCAGGTCCCCTGGCGTTCATCAACCGCATCCTCGACGTCCTCGACGTGCTCGGGCAGGAACGGGGCGAGATCCGGGAGTTCCCCCAGGCTGGCCAGGCCGAGGCGCTCCAGGAAGTACCCGGTGGTGCGGTACAGGATGGCCCCGGTCTCGGTCTCGGTGCCCGCCTCCTCGACCAGACCGCGCAGGGTGAGCGTGCGCAGCACGCTGTCGCAGTTCACCCCCCGGACCGCGGACACCCTGGCCCGGTTCACCGGCTGCCGGTAGGCCACCACCGCCAGCGTCTCCAGGGCGGCCTGGGTCAGCCGGACCTCCTGGCCGTCCCGGACGAACCGTTCCACCACTGGCGCGCAGACGGCCCGCGTATAGAAGCGCCAGCCACCCGCCACCTCCCGCAGATCGAAGCCACGCTCCTCGGCGTCGTAGGAGGCGGCGAGGTCGCGCAGGGCCGCCGCGACCTCCTCGCGGGGGCGCTCGAGAACCTGCGCGATGACGATCTCCGGCACCGGCTCGTCCACCACGAGCAGGATCGCCTCGAGGCTGGCCCGCAGTCCCGGACCATCTGCTCCTTCGGCCGGCCCAGCCTCGCCCTCGGTCATGTCGGCCCGTGGGGCCGCCTCGCCGTCCGCGGCACGTTCCACGTCCTCCGGTGGCGTCGCACCGTCGCCCGCCGGGCCTGCCCGGTCCTCCATGCTCACCCGTCTTCCTCGTCGGCGTTGCCGTCCGTCCCGGGCCCCCCAGCAGGCTCCGCCCCGGCCACCCAGGTCACGTACAACTCCCCCAGCGGGGTCACCTGGTCGAACGAGACGTTACCTTCCCGGTAGAGCTCGAGCAGCGCCAGGAACCGGGCCACGACCTCATAGGTCCCCAGGCAGTCCGCGGACAGGCGGCGGAACGTCGCCCGCCCGAGCCGGCGCAGCCGGGCCGCCATGATGTCCGCCTGCTCGCGGACGGTGGTCGTCGGTGAGTGCAGGTGCTCGGTGGACACCTCAGGCACCGGGCGGGGTGTCAGCGCCAGGGCGGCGATCGCGGCGAACTCCACCGGGCCCAGGCCCAGCAGGACCTCCGGGAGCAGCCCGGCGAACTCGGGCTCCATCGGCACCCGCCGGGCGAAGCGGCGGCCCTGCACCGACATCCGGCCCGCGAACACCGCCGCGACCTCCTTGTAGGCCCGGTACTGCAGCAGCCGGGCGAACAGCAGGTCCCGGGCCTCCAGCAGAGCGAGATCTTCCTCGTCCTCGACCTCGCCGCTGGGCAGCAGCCGCGCGGCCTTCAGGTCGAGCAGCGTCGCCGCCACCAGCAGGAAATAGCTGGCCTGATCGAGGTCCCAGCCGTCGGCCAGGGCCCGGATGTATGCGATGAACTCGTCCGTCACCTGGGAGAGGGCGACCTCGGTGATGTCGAGCTTGTGCTTGGAGATCAGGCCGAGCAGCAGGTCGAAGGGACCCTCGAAGACGTCGAGGTGCACCTCGAAGCCGCCCTGGCCGGTGCCCTGCGCAGCCTCATCGGCGGGCTCAGCTGTCACCGCACCCGTCACCGGCAGCCCGCCACCTCACGTCGTATCTCGCAATCGCCCGGCCAGCAGGCTCGCCTGGCCTTCGGCGTCCAGGTCGGCCAGCAGCACGGCGATGGCCTCACGGACCAGCCTGCCACGATCCACGGTAATCCCGTACCCGCGAAGCGCGAGCCGGGCCCGCTCGATGTCGAGAAGCTCGGCGGCGGACAGATACACCGTAATCTTCTGCGGGTGGGCTTCACGCCCGCTGGCCGGGCGGGCATCCCCGCTGGACGGGCCTGGTGCGGATGGGCCGGGCGTGGCCGGCCGGAGCAGCTCGGCGACACCCGGCAAGCTCACCCGCCTTGTACGGGACCCGCGCGTCCTGCCAGCCGCCACCGCTCCAGTACCTCCCGTGCCAGCTCCCGGTAGGAACTCGCTCCCGTGGACGATGGGTCGAAGCTGGTGATCGGCTCGCCCGCGACGGTGGCGTCGGGGAACCGCACGGTGCGGTTGATCACCGTGTGGAACACCTTGTCGCCGAACCCCTTGACCACCTCCGCGAGCACCTCGCGAGAATGCAGAGTCCGGGAATCGTACATGGTGGCGAGCAGCCCGTCGATGCCCAGGCGCGGGTTGAGCCTGCTCGAGACCTTGTCGATGGTCTCCAGCAGCAGGGCCACTCCCCGCATGGCGAAGTACTCGCACTCCAGCGGGACGAGCACCCCGGCGGCACAGGCCAGGGCGTTCACGGTGAGCAGGCCCAGTGATGGCTGGCAGTCGATGAGGACGACGTCGTACTCCGGCAGCAGCGGCTCCAGCACCCCACCGAGCACGAACTCCCGCCCCACCTCGTGAACGAGCTGGACCTCGGCCCCGGACAGGTCGATGTTGCTGGGTACCAGGTCCATGCCGTCCACCGAGGTCTTGAACACCACCTCGGCCGCCCGCAACCTGCGTTCCATCAGCAAGTTGTAGACCGTGTAGTCGAGCTCGTGCGGCTGGATGCCCAGGCCGACGGACAACGCGCCCTGCGGGTCGAAGTCCACCAGCAGCACCCGGCGCCCGTTCTCAGCCAGCGCCGCACCCAGGTTGATGGTGGTGGTGGTCTTGCCCACCCCGCCCTTCTGGTTGCAGACCGCGACGATGCGCGCGGGACCGTGGTGGAGCAACGGTTCCGGCTCGGGGAAGGCCGGCACCGGCCGCCCAGTGGGCCCGATGGAGCCTGGTTCAGCATGAATCAAGTGCGCCCCTGCTACCATCTGCTGCACCTCCCCGGCGGACTGGCAAAACCTCCGCTGGAACCGGGACTCTAGGGCCTGCCATGGCCGCCGGCAAGCCGACTCACCGGAGCGTTGCTCAATAACCGCAAGTGGGCGTAGGCCCGCAGGGCCTGGCGAGAGGCCGGCGCAGTCGCTTGCCGGGTAACGCGACCCCAGAAGCTAGCACCGTACGCGCAGCTGACAGAGCCCGATCGGTTCCGGTTAGCCGAGGGCACGCGGATGGGAGGCAGAGTACACCTCGCGGAGCTTGTCCACGGTGACCATGGTGTAGATCTGCGTGGTGGTCACGGAGGCGTGCCCCAGCAGCTCCTGGACCACCCGCACGTCCGCGCCGCCATCGAGCAGGTGCGTGGCGTAGGAATGCCGCAGCGTGTGCGGCGAGACCCCGGCCAGCCCGGCCCGGTCCGCGGCCTCCTTGAGCACACCCCAGGCGCCCTGCCGGGTCAGCCGCCCGCCGCGGGCGTTCAGGAACACCGCCGGGCTGGCCGACGCCCGGCGGGCCGCTGCGGCCAGCGACGGCCTGGCCCGGACCAGGTAGGCCTCCAGCGCCTCACGGGCGTACCGGCCAACCGGCACGACCCGGTCCCGGCCGCCCTTGCCTGCCAGCCGGACGGTGGCGGGCGGCGCGTGCTGCCCCGTCCCGGCCGGGCCCGCGCCGACCTCGGTGGCCAGGAAGCCGAGGTCGTCGACGTCGAGCCCGACGGCCTCGGAGATCCTGGCCCCGGTCCCGTACAGCAGCTCGAGCAGGGCCCGGTCGCGCAGCGGGCGCAGCGCATCGCCGTCGCCGCCGGTTCCCGCAGCACTGGCCCCGGCGGCGGCGATCAGCCGTTCCACCTCCGGCACCCCGATCGCGCGGGGCAGCTTCCGCGGGCTGGCGGGCGGGTGGACCAGGCTGGCCGGGTCGGATCCGGCCAGCCCCTCGGCGGCGGCGAACGCATGCAGCCCGCGGACCGCTACCACGGCCCGGCCCGCCGAGCTGGCGGCGAGCGGCGAGTGGCCGTCATCCCCTTCGCGCAGCCCGGCCAGGAACGCCGCCACGTCGTCGGTGGTGACCTCGCCGATCACCGTCCGGCCGCGGTCAGCCAGCATGACCTGGTAGCGGAGCAGGTCACGCCGGTAGGCCGCCAGCGTGTGCACGGCCAGGCCGCGCTCCACGGTGAGGTGATCGAGATAACGGCTGACCGCGCCCGTGACGGTGGCAGGCCCGGCTGTGGTCAGCTGAGGACCTCGCTGGCGGGCACGGACGGAAGGCCGTGCGCGTCCGCGACCGGCTCGCAGGTCAGGCTGCCCTCGTAGGTGTGCAGACCGAGCGCCAGCGCGGGGTCGGCGCGCAGCGCGTCACGCCAGCCCCGGTTGGCCAGCTCCACCACATACGGGAGGGTGACGTTGGTGAGCGCGTAGGTGGAGGTGTGCGGTACGGCACCGGGCATGTTCGCCACGCAGTAGTACAGGGAGTCGTGCACCCGGTAGGTGGGGTCGGCGTGGGTGGTCGGGCGGGAGCCTGCGAAACAGCCACCCTGGTCGATGGCAATGTCCACCAGCACCGAGCCGGGCTTCATCCGGGACACCAGCTCGTCGGAGACCAGCTCGGGCGCTTTCGCGCCCGGCACCAGCACCGCGCCGATGACCAGGTCGGCGTCGATGACCGCGCGCTCGATCTCGTAGGTGTTGGACGCGACCGTCTGGCAGTGCCCCTGGTAGATCGCGTCCGCCGAGCGCAGCCGGGCCACGTTCTTGTCCACCAGCAGCACCTCGGCCTGCATGCCCAGGGCGATGGCGGCCGCGTTCATGCCGGAGACACCCGCGCCGAGCACTACCACCTTGGCCGCGTAGACGCCGGACACCCCGCCCATCAGCACGCCCCGGCCGCCGCCGTCGCGCTGCAGGTGATGCGCCCCGACCTGGGGGGCCATCCGGCCCGCCACCTCGGACATGGGGGCCAGCAGCGGCAGGGACTTGTCCGTCAGCTGGACGGTCTCGTAGGCGATGGCGGTGATACCCGAGTCGAGCAGCGCATCGGTGCAGGGCCGCGACGCCGCGAGGTGCAGGTAGGTGAACAGCACCTGCCCCTTGCGCATCCGGTGGTACTCCGCGGCCACCGGCTCCTTGACCTTGAGGATCAGGTCCCCGGTCTCCCAGACGTCATCGGCGGTGGGCAGGATGACAGCCCCGGCGGTCACGAAGTCCTCGTCGGGGATGGAGGACCCGGTTCCCGCGTCACGCTCGATGAACACCTCGTGGCCGCCCCGGGTCAGCTCAAGAACACCTGCTGGGGTGATAGCCACCCGGTACTCATGGTTCTTGACCTCTTTGGGAACGCCTACCTTCATGGCTGCAAGCCCTCTCTTTTAACTCCGCATCCGGCCCCATTGCCGGGTGCGGCGAGCCTGACGGACTGAGCGCCCTGGCGGGCCCAGTGTCCTGGCAGACCCAGTGTCCTGGCAGACCCAGTGTCCTGGCGGACTCGCCACCGATCAGCCGTCACCCGCGTCCGCGGGCCGCAGCCCGGTGAAGCCGCTGCTCCGAGCGGCATACGCGGACAAGATGCCCACCGCGGTAGAACCATTGTGCAGGTCGCCCGCGATGAACGCCTCCAGCGCCTCGTCCAGGCCGGCCCAGCGGATCCGCAGCTGGGTCTCCTCGTGCTGGGGAACGAAGTCGCGCTGCGCCGCCGGAACCTCCACCAGGTCGCGGGCCAGGAAGACGCGGATCCACTCGGTGCTGATACCCGGGGAGGAGTAGAAGTCGACCAGGATCCGCCAGTCGCGGGCCCGGTATCCCGTCTCCTCCAGCAGTTCCCGCTCGGCGGTGGCCCGCAGCGGCTCCCCGCGGACGTCCCGCAGGCCCGCGGGGAGTTCCCAGAGCACGTGGGCCACCGGGTGCCGGTACTGGCGGATCATCAGCACCTGGCCCGCCTCGTCCAGGGCGACGATCACCACCGCGCCCGGATGCTCCACCACCTGCCGGTCCGCCACCGTGTCATCGGGCATCTGCACCCGGTCGCTGCGCAGTGTCACGATCGGGCCGCTGGCCTGCACCACCGAGGAGAGCACCGGCCAGCTTTCCGGTATGTCATGCAGTGGAGCCGGTTCCTCTGGCCCCGGCCCGGGCAGCGAGGCTTCGTCGCAGGTCATGCGCTGGCCACGGCCGGATGGCTGAGGGCCGCGCCGCCGCGGCTGAGCGACTTGGCCCGCTCGCGCGCCGCGGCGACCAGGCCGGCGAACAGCGGATGGGCCCGGGTAGGCCGGGACAGGAACTCCGGGTGCGCCTGGGTGGCCACGAAGAACGGGTGAATCTCCCGTGACAGCTCGACGAACTCGACCAGGCGGCCGTCGGGCGACAGCCCTGAGCAGATCAGCCCGGCCTGTTCCAGGACGGGGCGGTAGACGTTGTTGACCTCGTAGCGGTGCCGGTGCCGCTCTTCCACCAGGTCCGTCCCGTACAGCTCGCGCACCAGGGACCCCTCGGACAGCACGGCCGGGAACAGGCCCAGCCGCATGGTGCCGCCCATGTCGCGCTCGCCGGCGACCACGTCCTGCTGGTCCGCCATCGTGGCGATGACCGGATCGGGTGTGTCGGGGTCGAACTCGGTGCTATTCGCGCCGGGCAGCCCGGCCAGGTCCCGGGCGACCTCGATCGCGGCGCACTGCAGTCCGAGGCACAGGCCCAGCAGCGGGATGCCGTTCTCGCGGGCGTAGCGGATGGCGCCGAGCTTCCCCTCGATGCCCCGGACCCCGAAGCCGCCCGGGACGAGGACCCCGTCCACGTCCGCGAGCTGGCGGGCCGCGCCTTCAGGCGTCTGGCAGTCGTCGCTGGTCACCCACCGGATATTCACTCGCGCGTCGTTGGCGAAGCCGCCCGCCCGCAGGGCCTCGGCGGGCGACAGGTAGGCGTCGGGCAGGTCGACGTACTTGCCGACCAGCGCGATCGTGACGCTATGGGCCGGCCGGTGCACCCGGCGCAGCAGGTCATCCCAGTCGCTCCAGTCCACGTCGCGGAACGGCAGGCCGAGCCGCCGCACCACATAGGCGTCGAGCCCCTCGGTGTGCAGGACCTTGGGGATGTCGTAGATGGACGGGGCGTCGACCGCGGAAACGACGGCCTCCTCGTCCACGTCACACATGAGGCTGATCTTCCGCTTGAGCCCGTCGCTAATGGGCCGGTCGCTGCGGCACACGATCGCGTCGGGCTGGATGCCGATGCTGCGCAGCGCGGCCACGGAGTGCTGGGTGGGCTTGGTCTTCAGCTCCCCGGAGGGGCCGATGTAAGGCAGCAGCGACACATGTAGGAAGAAACAGCGGTCCCGGCCGATCTCGTGCCTGATCTGCCGGATGGCCTCCAGGAAGGGCTGCGACTCGATGTCACCCACGGTGCCGCCCACCTCGGTGATGACCACGTCGATGCCCGGGCCGCCCATGTCGACGATACGGGACTTGATCTCGTTGGTGATGTGCGGGATGACCTGCACGGTGTCGCCCAGGTAGTCCCCGCGCCGCTCCTTGGCGATCACGCTGGAGTAGATCTGCCCGGTGGTGACGTTGGCCGAGCCGCGCAGCCGCGTGTCGAGGAAGCGCTCGTAATGCCCGACGTCCAGGTCGGTCTCGGTCCCGTCGTCGGTGACGAACACCTCACCGTGCTGGAACGGGTTCATGGTGCCGGGATCGACGTTCAGGTAGGGGTCAAGCTTCTGCATCGTGACGTTCAGGCCACGGAGCTTGAGCAGCCGCCCCAGGCTGGAGGCGGTCAGCCCTTTGCCGAGGCTGGAGGCAACTCCCCCGGTCACGAAGAGGTGTGTCGTCGGAGATTGCCTTGATGCGTGCGATGCCGCAGTCAACAGAAGGCTCCCGTGGTCGGTGTGATGGCGGGAGTCCCGCCGGTCCACGGACCCTCAGGATATCAGCCCTCATATACCGCGCGATGGCCAGACACGCAAGGCGCCCCGCGACCCTGCTCAATTCCAGCTAGCCCAGCCCCACCGTAGACCCGACACGGCCGTCAGCACACCGCAGAGGTCACACTGGCGAGGTGCTCGGCTCGCCGTTCTTGCGCTTCACCGCGCCTGCGCCCGGGCCGCCATCGGAGTTCTCACCGGCCTCGCCGAACCGGGCCAGGAGAACTGCGCAGGTCACCGCCAGCACGAAGGCCGCGGCCCCGACCACGGCGAGCCCGGGCCTGGTGTGGTCACCGAGGAAGATGATCCCGATGAGAGCGGGTGGCGCGGTCTCGGCCAGGACAACGCCGGCGGTGGCCACGGTGACGCTGCCGCTTTCCAGCGCGGTGGCGTACAACATGAAGGACACCACACCGCCGGCCACGACCGCGTAGGCGGCCGGGTCGCGGATCAGTTCCGCCGGGGAGTACCCGGGCAGCACCCGCGCAGCCACGGCGACCACGCCGTAGCCCAGTCCGGCGACGGCGCCCAGCATGGGGGTGCGTGCCGCGCCGCGGAGCCGGGAGGCCAGGACGCCGGCCACGGCCACGCAGGCGACGGCCAGGATGAGCGCCAGCTTGAACTGCCCGCTGACCGCACGCGCCCCCTCGGCACCGGCTGACCCGCCCAGGACGCCCACGCCGACCACGACCCCGGCCACCGCCAGCCACTCCCGCCAGGCCAGTTCCACGTTGATCAGCCAGGCCGCCAGCACCGCGGTCACGGCCAGGCTGCCGGCGATCATGGCCTGGACCGCGAAGAGCGGCAGTCGCCGCAGCGCCACCAGCTGGGCCACGAACCCGAACAGGTCCAGGGCAAGGCTGGCCACGAACCGCCACTGGCGCAGCATCCGGACGACGAGGCCGGGATCCACGGTCCCGAGCGCGGCGCCGGGCGGCCCGCCGTCGGCAGGCTGGCGGCTCGCCGCGCGCACCGTCACGGCCTGCATGACCGCGGCGATCCCGTAGCACAAGGCGGCCACGACCGCGGCCACCAGGCTGACCAACACGACTACGACCCTACGCGGGATTCAGCCCGGCGCGATGCCGTGCCGGGCCAGGTCGTGACGGGCGGCAGCGGCCCCGGTGAACTGAACGCTCCTGATCCCCAGGGCGGCCGCCCCGGCCACGTTGTCGGCCCGGTCGTCCAGGAAGACGACGTCCCCGGGGCTGGCGTCCAGCAGCGCGAGCGTGGCCCGGAAGCACTCTGGATCGGGCTTGGCCGACTTGAGCGCGCAGCTGAACACCAGATGCTGGAAGTGGTCAGCCAGCGGCAGGTCCTGCACGGCCCGGGCCACGTCGGCCGGCGCATTGGACAGCAGCGCGAGGCACTGGCCGGCCGCGGCCAGCCCGGTGATCAGGTCGACCGTGCCGGGTTGCAGGGTGAGCCAGGACGCGGTATCCAGCCTGCTGAGCTCCGCGATCTCCGCGTCGGTGTAGGAGCGGCCCAGGTCCGCCGCGACACGCTGCCAGTACGCGGTGACGTCCAGCGCGGCCCGGTCGTAGTCCAGCCGGTACCGCCAGTAGGCCGCCTGGAAGTCCGCGGCCGGGGCGCCGGAGGCGCGGGCCAGCCGGGCCCGGTCCGCCTCGGGCTGGGGTTCACAGATCACGCCGCCATAGTCGAATAGCACCCAGATCATGCTCACCCTCCGGCTGGTATCAGGCTCTGCGAACCTACCAGCGCGGGCGGTGCCCGCCGCCGGGCGCGTGCCTGGCCGGCGGGGCGCGCGCCTTACCCGACCGGGCTAATACCCGGCCTGACCATCCCGCTGCCTGGGCGGAACGGGCTCGTGTGTGGCCCGACCATCCCGGTGCCCGGGCGGACCGGGCTAGTGCCCCGCAGCGCTGCGCCGCTGCTGATGCCCATGGCGTGGGCCAGGACGGTCCAGAACCCGGGTGAGCGGTCGGCCGAGCGCACCGGGCCTGCCCCGTCCACCCCCTCGCAGCCTCCGGCGCTGGCGGTGACTACGGGGAAGCCCCTGGAGCCTGCGGCGAAGCTGAGCCGGTAACTGACCCCCCAGTCGGCGGGGCAGCTCATGACCATGCGGGGCATGGCGGGCAGCCCGCAGACTGCCTCGGCCACCGCGCGCGCCCGCGCGGGGCCGGGCACGGTGATCCCGGCCGGGAAGGCGAAGTGCACGTGGTTCTGCGGCAGGGCGCTGACCCGGCTGACCACCAGCCGGGTTACCGCGGCCGGCTCGGAGCATAGCGCCGCGCTGCTGGAGCTTCCCGGGTCGGCGGTGCCGGTGCTCGCCGGGCTGGCCGTGCCGGTGCTCCCCGGACTGGCGGTGCTGGTCGGCTGGGTCGCGCTGGACGTGGTGGCGGCCTGGCTCCCGCAGGCGCCCATCAGCATCGCCGCGCCCGCGGCGGCCAGGACGAGCAGTCCCGGGCGGGTGAGACGGCCGGACTGGGTTCCGGGCACGCCCATGGTGTCCTCCGTTCCCTGGGCAGCCAAAAGGGCCGAAAAATCACTGTGTCCAGGGCACTGAGCGGCGGCCTGGACCGCTCAGTACCCTGAACTACAAAGACTTGGACGTGTGGGAGGCGCCAGTGGTTCCGCTCGGTGAGAACTCGCCACGATCAGTGGCACCTGCCGTACCCGCCACCGCCTCGCGATACCCGCGACGCGGCCGCTGGGACGTCTGCCGTCCGGCCTGACCAGCATAAACGGGTCAGATCAGACCCCTGCCGCCTGCATCCCCCGCAGCTCCTGCTTCAATTCCTTGATCTCGTCCCGGATCCGGGCCGCCACCTCGAACTGCAGCTCCGCCGCAGCGGTGTGCATCTGCTCAGTCAGCTGGGTGATCAGCGCGATCAGGTCGCCCCGCGCGGCGCCGCCGCCTTCGCCCTCGCCCGCACCGGCGGCTGAGGCCCGCACCCGCGAGGACAGTCCAGGCACCGGGGTCTTGCCCCGGCTCTGCTGGCGCCCGCTCCCGCCGATCAGCTTCTCGGTGTCCGCGTCCTCCCGGACCAGCTGGTCGAGGATGTCGGCGATCCGCTTGCGCAGCGGGGTGGGGTCGATGCCGTGCTCGGTGTTGTAGGCGATCTGCTTGGCCCGCCGCCGGTCAGTTTCGTCGATCGCCCGCCGCATGGACGGGGTGATCTGGTCGGCGTACATGTGGACCTGGCCGGACACGTTCCGCGCGGCCCGGCCGATGGTCTGGATCAGGGACGTGCCCGAGCGCAGGAAGCCCTCCTTGTCGGCGTCCAGGATGGCTACCAGCGACACCTCGGGCAGGTCCAGTCCCTCGCGGAGCAGGTTGATCCCGACCAGCACGTCGTATTCGCCGACCCGCAGCTCACGGAGCAGTTCCACCCGGCGCAGGGTGTCCACCTCGCTGTGCAGGTACCGGGCCCGGATGCCAAGTTCGAGCAGGTAGTCGGTCAGGTCCTCGGCCATCTTCTTGGTCAGGGTGGTGACCAGCACCCGCTCCGACCGCTCGGCCCGCGTCCTGATCTCGTCCACCAGGTCGTCGATCTGGCCCTTGGTCGGCTTGATGATGACCTGGGGGTCGATCAGGCCGGTCGGCCGGATCACCTGCTCGACCACGTCACCGCCCACCCGCTGCAGCTCATAGGGGCCGGGCGTGGCCGACAGGTACACGGTCTGGCCGATCCGCTCAGTGAACTCGTCCCAGGTGAGTGGGCGGTTGTCGATCGCGCTGGGCAGCCGGAACCCGTGCTCGACCAGGGCCCGCTTCCGCGACACGTCGCCCTCGTACATCGCCCCGATCTGCGGGACGGTGTTGTGCGACTCGTCGATGACCAGGAGGAAGTCCTCGGGGAAGTAATCGAGGAGGGTGTTCGGCGGGCTGCCGGCCTCACGGCCATCGATGTGCCTCGAGTAGTTCTCGATGCCCGAGCAGCTGCCCACCTGGCGGAGCATCTCAATGTCGTAGGTGGTGCGCATCCGCAGCCGCTGCGCCTCCAGCAGCTTGCCCGCCCTCTCCAGCTCCTCCAGCCGCTCTTCCAGCTCAGTCTCGATCCCCGCGATAGCGCGTTCCATCCGCTGCGGGCCTGCCACATAGTGCGAGGCGGGGAAGATGTACAGCTCCTCGTCCTCGCTGATTACCTCGCCGGTCAGCGGGTGCAGCGTCATCAGCCGCTCGATCTCGTCGCCGAACATCTCGATCCGGATGGCCATCTCTTCGTAGACCGGGATGATCTCGATGGTGTCGCCGCGGACCCGGAAGGTGCCCCGGGTGAAGGACAGGTCGTTGCGCGCGTACTGCATGCCGACCAGCCGGCGGAGCAGGGCGTCCCGCTCGATGGTCTGCCCGACCCGGAGCGGGACCATCCGGTCCACGTACTCCTGGGGGGTGCCCAGCCCGTAGATGCAGGAGACCGAGGCCACCACGATCGTGTCCCGGCGGGTGAGCAGCGAGTTGGTCGCCGAGTGGCGCAGCCGCTCCACCTCGTCGTTGATCGAGGAGTCCTTCTCGATGTAGGTGTCGGTCTGCGGGATGTACGCCTCGGGCTGGTAATAGTCGTAGTAGGAGACGAAGTACTCGACCGCGTTGTTCGGGAGCATCTCGCGCAGCTCGTTCGCGAACTGGGCGGCCAGCGTCTTGTTCGGCAGCATGACCAGGACCGGCCGCTGCACCCGCTCGGCCAGCCAGGCCACGGTGGCGGTCTTGCCGGTGCCGGTGGCGCCCAGCAGGACGGTGTCCCGCTCGCCGCCGTTCACCCGGCGCTCCATCTCGGCAATGGCCCTCGGCTGGTCACCGGACGGAACCATGTCCGTGACCACCTCGAACGGCGCCACCCGCCGCTGCAGGTCACTCACTGGTCGCACGTCGCCGCCTCCTCCCCGTCGCTAAACTCCCGCACACTCCACTGTATTTCCGGGGTCGGACAGAACCCGGCGGGGCTCAGGACTCCTGCGCGGCGTTCGCCCGGCGGCAGAGTTCGGCCCACAGCTCCCCGACCTCGCGGTCGAGTTCAGCCAGAGACCCGGAGTTGTCCAGCACGATGTCCGCGATGGCCAGCCGGTCCTCCCGGCCGGCCTGAGCCCCCACCCGGGCCGCGACCTGCTCACGGGTCATGCCGCGGTCCCGGGTCAGGCGGTCTTCCTGGATCCGGGGCGGGACATCCACCACGACGACGAGATCGAAGAACTCGGCCAAGTGGTTCTCGGCGATCAGCGGGACTGCCTCGACCACGATGGCGCCGCGGTCAGCACCCTGCTCCAGCTCACGGATGCGCTCCCCGACCAGCGGGTGGACGATGGCGTTCAGCTTGGCGCGCAGCTCGTCGTCATAGAAGACGATCTCACCGAGCCGCTGCCGGTCCAGGGTGCCGTCGCCGGCCAGGACTCCTGTGCCGAACACGCCGACTACCTGGGCGAGGCCAGGGGTGTGTGGCTCGACGACCTCCCGGGCCAGCAGGTCCGCGTCGATGATCAGCGCGCCGTAGCCGGCCAGCCGACGGGAGACCTCGCTCTTGCCGGAGCCGATTCCCCCGGTCAGGCCAACTTTAAAGAGCATGCTACCGATCACCGATCCATGATCGCCCGGCCCGTGGCCGTGGCCTCTGGGAACCGGGGGCGATCATGGATCGGTGCCGGGACCAGTGAGTTAGCTCTGGCCCCCGGATAGCTTGTCGCGCAGTGCGGCCAGTGCCTCGTCGGAGGCCAGGGCGCCGCCGCTGGAACTGCCCCCGTCGGGGGTGCCCGACGTGTGCGTGCCGGCGCCCGTGTCGCCGCCATCCTCGCCGCCCTCGGCGGTTTCGGCCTTGCTGCGGGCCTCGGTGATCTGGCGGCGGTGCGCCTCGAACCGGGACCTGGCCTGCGCGTACTGCCGCTCCCACTCCTCGCGCTGGGTGTCGAAGCCCTCAAGCCACTCGCCGGTCTCGGCGTCGAAGCCATCGGGGTAGACGTAATTACCCTGCTCGTCGTAGGTCGCGGGCATGCCGTAGAGGGTCGGGTCGAAGTCGTCGCCGACAGCCTCGCCGGCCGTGCCCTCGTTGGCCTGCTTGAGGGACAGGCTGATCCGCCGCCGGTCCAGGTCGATGTCGATGATCTTCACGAAGATCTCGTCGCCGACCTGCACGACCTGCTCAGGGATCTCGACGTGCCGGTCCGCCAGCTCGGAGATGTGCACCAGGCCCTCGATGCCCTCCTCGACGCGCACGAACGCACCGAACGGGACCAGCTTGGTGACCCGGCCGGGCACGACCTGGCCGATCTGGTGGGTCCGCGCGAACTGCTGCCACGGGTCTTCCTGGGTGGACTTCAGCGACAGGGAGACACGCTCCCGGTCCATGTCCACGTCCAGCACCTCGACGGTGACCTCCTGGCCGACCTCGACCACCTCACCCGGGTGGTCGATGTGCTTCCAGGACAGCTCGGACACGTGCACCAGGCCGTCCACGCCACCGAGGTCGACGAACGCGCCGAAGTTGACGATGGAGGAGACGGTGCCCTTGCGGATCTGGCCGCGCTGCAGCGTGTTCAGGAAATTCTGGCGGACCTCGGACTGGGTCTGCTCGAGCCACGCCCGGCGGGACAGGACCACGTTGTTGCGGTTCTTGTCCAGCTCGATGATCTTGGCTTCGATCTCCCGGCCTACGTAGGGCTGCAGGTCACGGACCCGGCGCATCTCCACCAGCGACGCGGGCAGGAACCCGCGGAGGCCGATGTCGAGGATCAGGCCGCCCTTGACCACCTCGATGACGGTGCCGGTGACGACCCCGTCATCATCCTTGATCTTCTCGATCGTGCCCCAGGCGCGCTCGTACTGCGCACGCTTCTTGGACAGGATGAGGCGGCCCTCCTTGTCCTCCTTCTGGAGGACAAGGGCCTCGATGTGGTCGGTGACCTTGACCACGTCGTGGGGGTCCACATCGTGCTTGATCGACAGCTCACGGGAGGGGATGACCCCCTCCGTCTTGTAGCCGATGTCGAGCAAGACCTCGTCTCGGTCGACCTTGACGACAGTGCCTTCGACAATGTCACCGTCGTTGAAGTACTTGATGGTCTCGTCGATCGCGGCGAGGAAGGCTTCCTGCGACCCGATGTCGTTGACCGCCACCTTGGGGGTCGGGCTGGCCTCTGTGCTGCTCGTCATGTGTTGGTTGGCTCCGGCGGACAGAAAGTAGTGTGGACGCGCCATACCGAGGGCCCGTCAGGTGGGCCTACAGGGTGCACTGGATTTGGCTGGCCGACCCGCCAGGCGAGCCACGGAGGGGCCTCAGGGCCACCCCGTAACTTTGCCTGGCCACGGCGGACTGCACCAGAACACGGCGCAGCGCTCAGGATATGAGAGCTAAGCCACCCGGTCAATCTGAGACCCCGATCGCCGCATGATCGTTACCGCTCGCATCCACCCTGGACGCTGGGGTTTTCAACGCGATCCCGCGGCTTTTTACTCCCGGTCTCAACCCGAGGGCCGCGCCGGGCAGGGGGACGCGGCGCAGCCGTGTCCCCCTGCCCGGGGACGGGAGGCGCGGCGCAGGGGCGCCCCCCTCGGGGACAGCTCGCTGGCGAGGGGAGGCGCGGCGCAGCCGTGTCTCGCCGAGCCGACGAGCAACCCGGCGCGGGCAGCAGACGACGTGCCTACGGGAGCGGGCAAGTGGGGTCCGGGGGGTTCGCCCCCCGGGTAACTCAGTGCCCGGCCTCGGCCCAGCTGCAGCCGGTGCCGAGCGACACTTCCAGCGGCACGCGCAGGTCGAAGGCGCTGCGCATGGTGCGGGTGACCAGTTCGCGCAGCTGGTCGAGCTCTCCGCGGGCAACCTCGAAGACCAGCTCGTCGTGTACCTGGAGCAGCATGCGGGAGTGCAGGCCTTCCTCCCGGAGGGCCTGGTCGACTTGGAGCATGGCCACCTTGATGACGTCGGCGGCGGAGCCCTGGATCGGGGCGTTGAGCGCCATCCGCTCGGCCATCTCGCGGCGCTGACGGTTGTCGGAGGTCAGGTCGGGCAGATAGCGCCGGCGGCCGAGGACGGTCTGGGTGTAGCCGTCCCTGCGGGCCTGGTCCACCACCGCGTACAGGTAGTCCCTGATCCCGCCGAACTGCTCGAAGTACTCGTCCATCAGGACGCGGGCCTCGTCCGGGGTGATGTGCAGCTGCTGGGACAGGCCGTAGGCGGACAGCCCGTAGGCCAGCCCGTAGTTCATCGCCTTGATCCTGCTGCGCATCTCGACCGTGACCTCGTCGGCCGGGACCCCGAAAACCCGGGACGCTGTCTCGGTGTGGAAGTCGCGCCCGGACGTGAACGCCTCCTCGAGCGCGGTGTCGCCGGACAGGTCGGCCATGATGCGCAGCTCGATCTGGCTGTAGTCGGCGGTGAGCAGTGTCTCGTAGCCGCTGCCGACCACGAAACCCTGACGGATCCGGCGCCCCTCCTCGGTGCGGATCGGGATGTTCTGCAGGTTCGGGTCGGTCGAGGAGAGCCGCCCGGTAGCCGCGATCATCTGGTTGTACGTCGTGTGGATCCGGCCGTCCTCGTCCGCCATGGGGATCAGCGAGTCCACGATGCTCTTGAGCCTGGCCACGTCCCGGTGCCGCAGCAGGTGCTCCAGCACCGGGTGCCCGGTCTGCGCGAGCAGGCTGGTGAGCGCCTCGGAATCGGTGGTGTAGCCGGTCTTGATCCGCTTGGTCTTGGCCAGGCCCAGCTCGGTGAACAGCACTTCCTGCAGCTGCTTGGGTGAGCCGAGGTTGAACTCGTGCCCGATGATCCGGAACGCCGCCTGCTCGGCGGCCTTCACCTCGCCGCCCAGGCTGGCGGACATGTCGGCGAAGTGATGGGTGTCCGCCGCGATCCCGGCCCGCTCCATCCTGGCCAGCACGTCGACCAGCGGCAGTTCCACGTCGGAGAGCAGTTGCGCGGCGCCGCGCTGCTCCAGGTCCGCGTCCAGGGCGTCGGCCAGTTCCGCGGTGGCCGCGGCGCGCAGCACCAGCGCCACGGCAGCCTCCGCCTCGCCGTCATCCTCCCCGCCGTCTTCCCCGCCGGACAGGTCCAGGGTGAGCTGGCCGGTGGCGGTCCCGCCGTCGCGGAGTTCCTTGCCCAGGTAGCGCAGGGCCAGGTCGGCCAGGTCGAACGAGCGCTGGCCCGGCAGGGCCAGGTAGGCCGCCAGCGCCGTGTCGGTGGTCAGGCCGGCCAGCCCGAGGCCGCGGGCGGCCAGCGCGTGCATCGGCCCCTTGGCGTCGTGCAGCGCTATGGGCTGGCCCGGGTCGGCGAGCCAGGCGGCCAGGGCCCGCTCGTCGTCCTCGGTCAGCGTGACCGGGTCCACGAACGCCCCGGCCCCGTCCGCGGCGGCCAGCGCCAGGCCGTCCATGGTCCCGGTGCCGCGGCCCCAGGTGCCGTGGACCGCGACTCCCGTCCGGCCCGTCCCGGTGGCGTGCTCCTCCAGCCACGCGGCCAGCTCATCCGGGCCGGGCACCGACACCGCGACCTCGAACCCGTGAGCCGGCCCCGACGCCTCAGTCCCGGCCGTGGTGGCCGGGCCGGTAATTCCGTTAGGGAGCGTGCTGTACAGGCGGTCGCGAAGGACGCGGAACTGGAGCGTGTCGAAGAGCTGATGGATCTGGTCGCGGTCCCACGGCACCGGCCGCAGGTCGGCGGGGCCCGACTCGAGCGGGACGTCCCGGGCCAGCTCGGTCAGCTGCCGGTTGCGCAGCACGTTGCCGAGGTGCTCGCGCAGCCTCTCGCCCGCCTTGCCCTTGACCTCGTCGACCCGGTCGACCAGCTCGGTGAGCGAGCCGAACTCGGAGACCCACCGGGCCGCGGTCTTCTCCCCGACCCCGGGGATGCTCGGCAGGTTGTCGCTGGGGTCGCCACGCAGCGCGGCGAAGTCCGGGTACTGCGCCGGGGTCAGGCCGTACTTGGCCTCGACCTCCTGCGGGGTGAACCGGGTCATGTCGCTGATGCCGCGCCGGGTCATCAGCACCGTGACGTGGTCGTTGACCAGCTGCAAGTTGTCGCGGTCACCGCTGACGATGAGCACGTCCATACCCGCCTCGGTGGCGGCCACGGTCAGCGTGGCGATGATGTCGTCGGCCTCGTAACCCGCCACCGAGAGACGGGGGACGCCGAGCGCATCAAGCACCTCGAAGATCAGGCTGAGCTGGCTGCGGAAGTCCGCCGGGGTTTCCCGCCGGTTCGCCTTGTACTCCACGTACTGCTCGTGCCGGAAGGTCGGCTCGCTGCGGTCGAAGGCCACCGCCACGTGGGTGGGCTGCTCGTCGCGCAGCACGTTGATGAGCATCGCGGTGAAACCGTAAACCGCGTTGGTCGGCTGCCCGGTCGTGGTGGAGAAGTTCTCCGGCGGCAGCGCGAAGAACGCGCGATAGGCCAGGGAGTGCCCGTCGAGCAGAAGCAACCGCTCCCGGCGCGCCGCTGGCTCGGGTGCGGATGCGGGTGCCTGGGTCGCCTTCGTCGTCACGCAGGAAGTCTAGTAGCAGGTACCGACGCCGGCGGGCGGACATGCCACGGCGCCGGATGCCGCGGCCCGGCGGCCGCCGGAAAGGCGGCGGCCGCCGGGCCGCGATGAGCCAGGCCGACTGTAGGCGGCGCTTACGCGGCGCCTACAGTCGGCGAGGGCTCAGGAGTGGAACGCGAAAATCGTTGTGGAGTTGAAGGTCTGCCCGGCGCCGAGAACGGTGGACGGGAAGGCCGGCTCGTTGGGCGAGTCCGGGAAGTGCTGGGTCTCGAACGTGTACCCCGCACCCTGCCGGTAGGTGTGGCCGCTGATGCCTACCAGCGTGCCGTTGAGGAAGTTGCCACTGTAGAACTGCACGCCAGGCTGGTCAGTCCAGACGGTCAGCAGGCGGCCGCTCGACGGGTCGAATGCGCGGGCGGCCAGGTTGAGGCCGTCCGGACCGCTGGTCTGGGCGGTCTGCGGGTTCAGGATCCAGTTGTGGTCGTAACCCTGCGCGATGAGCAGCTGGCTCTCGCCCCCGGTGGCCGACGCGAAGCTGGCCGGAACGTTGTCCGGCGCGCTGACGTCGTCGATCCGCGAGCCGATCGTGTGCGGCGCACGGAAGTCGAACGGCGTGCCCGCGACCGGGACCCCGTTGGGCAGCGGGAGCGGGATCTGCGTGGTGTCAGTCGGCGAGTAGCTGTTGGCGTTGATCTGGACGAACTGCTGGTAGGCCGAGCCCGCCGCCGAGTTCTCGCCGGCCAGGTTGAAGTAGCTGTGGTTGGTGAGGTTGAGCACCGTAGACAGCTTCTTGGCGTCGTTGGTGGCCTTGTAGTGGATGCCGATCTGGCCCTGGTTGTTCAGCGTGAAGGTCACCACCACGGTGAGCTGCGCCGGGTACCCGGTGCACCCGCTGGGGCAACCCGGGGATCCCGGGGCACCGCTGGAGTCACGGTTGGGGCTGACCAGGGTCAGCTGGACGCCGGCCGCGCCCGGTGCGTGGACCGCCTGGGATGCCCAGACATGGTCGCCGAAACCAACCAGGCCGCCGTGCAGGCTGTTGACGCCGTTGTTGATCGGCAGCGTGTAGGTCTTGCCGTTCAGCTTGAAGGTGCCCTTGGCGATGCGGTTGCCGTAGCGGCCGATCGTCTCGCCGAAGTACGGGCCGCCGTTGGCGGTCACCGGCGGGCTGTCGAACTTCACGTAGTCCTGCAGCGTCTTGAAGCCCAGCACCACGTCGGCCTCTTGGCCCTGACGCGACGGCACGTCGATCGACTGGATGATCCCGCCGAAGCTCAGGACCCTGACCCGCATGCCGCGGCAGTTGGTCAGCGTGTAGCGGTACACCGCGGTGTTCTTGCCGGTGTATGGCTCGATGGTCGTGCCGAAGAACTGCTTGGACACGGTTGGCTGGCAGCCGCCGCCCGCAGGAGTGACCGGAGCGGACCGCATGGCCGCCAGCGACGCTACGGTCGCGATCGCCAGGCCGGCCACCGCGCCGAGCCGCAGACCCTTGGTGCTGATCTTCCCTCTTAATACTGGACGCATGGAGATTCCCTTCGTTGGGTTCCCGAGGCTGGCACAGGCAGCCCCCGGGGCATTGTTAACGCTCACCTGCCTGTACCGCCAGCGTTTCGGGACAGAACATCCGATCTTTTCCTGCTATGTGACTGGATGGTGATCTCGAGGGCCGGGCAACTCCGGTATCACCACCCAAACCACGTATAGACGACTCCAGAAACTTAGATCGCTATGACCCCATGGGCCACGGGGACCACACTGCCGGGCCTCGGCCTCCCTCGTGGACCCGGTGCGGTGAGCCCCGGTGCGGTGAGCCCCGGTGCGGAGCCTCGGGGCGGACCGCGGCTGCGTGATCCGCCTAGGCTTCCCCCTACGGCGCGGCGGGCGCCGGGTGACTACTCGGAGGCGCGGATGGATCGAGACGGCGAGATGCGGCCGGACCAGGACGGCGCGGGACGCGCAAGCCAGGACGGCGCGGCACAAGCGGACGAGAGCGGCGCGGCACGCGCAGGCCAGGACGGCGCGACACCAGCAGGGCAGGA